>Ga0209611_10003650_pt1 | contig 26588 bp, 24 predicted proteins | sample S1TSphgellanicum_3_FD_187693 | JGI IMG/M metagenome (GOLD analysis project Ga0209611, IMG submission 187693) | Host-associated microbial communities from peat moss isolated from Minnesota, USA - S1T2_Fc - Sphagnum magellanicum MG (SPAdes) (version 2) | ecosystem: Host-associated > Plants > Peat...
AAAAAAAAAAAAAAAAAAAAAAAAGGGCAGGGGTGGGTTCCATAACATATCTTTTAGAATTTGGAAGGGTATTGTATTGCATAGCCCTAACAAAACCTAGAAGGTAAGCATTACTTGCATCATTTTGCGAAAATATCGTAAACAATGAAATATTTTCTTTAAAAAAAACTTATTATATGCTCACTATATGATGCCAGACATATTGATTCAAGAAAATGAGGGTATTGCAAAGTTTTTCACATTGATGTTAGAAGGTCCATTTGAACGAAGTTATGGAGTTTAAATATAATACATGTATCATCTTGGGATATTTACATTCACCTTGAAACTTGGAGGGGTATTGCGTAACCATAACAAAACCTAAAGTCCCAAGCAAGACCTTTTTTGGTTTGTCATTCAAGTAAGATGTTTTCTGCAGAAGATCTTTTTTTGCAATTCCATTCTTGTTTATAGCCAAGATGCAAAGATGAATCTTTTGAGGAACAAGGCCAAACAACAACAATGTTCAAAGAACACACTAACACTTTTCATACTGAGGTGGTGGCATGTTGACCTTTTGAAACTCTTTTAGCTAGAGATTCTTTTGCATGTCTAAATTTGCAGAAACATTTGTACAAATGAAAAGTAAATTGAGTGAATTTGGAATGGGTTGCTTTAAGTATAGATATTGAGTGAGATCCTAAAGCTATCAAGTTTCATGCAATGGCTTCCAAAAAAAGCGAACAATGACATAGACATCAATGGTGCATTTTCCTTTTGTCCTTTCACATGTGCTTTGTCCTTTTGTTTCCAAAACTTGCCTTCATTTGACATGAATTGGCAAGTATGGTCCTGTGTATAGAACATGTCATGAAGTTGTTGGAATCCATTGGCAGGATTTAGGGTGAAGAAGGGGTGGAAGGTGTTTATGGATTTGCATGATGGACATCATGATCTAACCTTTTTCAAAGAAACATTGGAGTTTCAACCCTCTTAGTTTGAAGTGAGTGGTGTCCAAGCCTAAAGAAAACATTGTGGGTCATAAGAAAGAAAGAACCTTTCTCTAGATGGTTGGCTTGTCCAACATTCCCACTTTTGATCAATATATGCTCAGATTGCCCAACTTCTCTTTCTGTTTGCAAAAAATGTGTCAACATGCGTGAAGTAGATGTGTCAGGTTTAGGTTTGAAGGTCAGCTCTAGATTAGGTGGCTCTTGATTTTACATTGATTTCAGTTTTCTTTGTTGCTATAATGAATCTACAAGAGCTTGTAAAGTTGTTATCTTTTGTAGCATTTGGTGTTGGGCTTCAATTGTGCTTGGGCATGAACTTGGCCAAGCTAGAGATTTTTCTTTTTGTCCATTTTCTAGTGACCAAATACAGGTAACACCTCACCTTCTCAATTGTAATTGCATAGATTACAAAGTATTTGCATGATGTGCCAGGTTTGAAAAATTCCATGCAAATTCCACTTCTAGAGATTTCTCATGATAGTATTTTGGGTGCTTCTATGTGCTTCAATGTTAATAATCAATCCCTAATACTCATGGCAACAAGTTTAAAGATAGAACTAAGAAGGTGTAATCTAACTTCACTCTTTCTCATCAAGGGAATAAAAACAAGAGTTATTCTTCAAGATTAATATTGGTTTGCCACCAATTTGTTGTAGGTGGGAAAGTGTAAACAAGGACTTCTCACTAGTTCCATACGTCTTTTTGAAGCTAAGAAATGGCCATAAATCCATGTGACACCCATGATTAGATAATTGCGAAGAGGAGCTTATTGTAAACCTCGAGCTCATTAGCAATTGCAAATGCAATCCATCCAATTGTAAAGTAGCCTTTGGAATTCTGAAAATGGGCACACCACCCATACTTTACCAGCCATTCTTTGTCATACTTACTCCTTTCTAAAGAAAACTTCCATGTTGCTACATGAAACAATGTGGAATTTCTTGTAAATCAAGCAACATGTTTGTTAGCATTAAAGTGAGTATTAATCATCTTCTTGATTGTTTTGAAGCTTTTCATGTAAGTTCAAACATGCTTGAGATTTGTAAACCTAATTGTCTAATATGTTATTTCATTCATGGTTTTGGTTTATCATCATCAACATGTCCAAAGATTGGTCACCAAATATGATGAGTTCCTTGCAAAAGAATATATACTATAGGGAGCCAAATATTTGATGAAAGTTGGAAACATAAAGCATGAATTGAATTAGTTTCTTGTCACCTTTTTGGACCCAAAGGTCCTACTATTGACATCATCAACATTGCAACTTTGTGTTCCTACTTGCTAAACATGAGGTTGATCAAAGGCCAAAGATGGTATTTTTTTTTCTTTGGAATTGCATCTAGTTGTTTGTGTTTTTGGCCCCAAACCTTGTTTTCCTTCTTGACCCTTTTGGTTTCATCAAAGACATACATGTGAAATTTCGAATGTGCCTTGAGGGAGATGATGATATGGTCACCTCTCTCCAATTTAGCAGCACGAATGACATCTTGCCAACCTTGCTAAAAAAAAACTCTGGAACAAGTTATTCTTTTTATAACCTTTAAATGAATTGGAAATGGTCAACCACTTGCTAGCTTGAGGTGAATGTTTTCTCCAAACCTATGTCCATATTCTTGCTAAAAGATTGCAGGGATCATTTATAGGGATCCAACAACATCTTTTCCCTCATGGTGGAATGATTAGAAACATGGGATTTCCTGCATCTTTTTAACATCCTCCATCTGCCATCCTCATGGTGGACTAATTCATTTAAAAATTAAACCAAGGGACAAGATTGAATGTTTGAGATTTGTAAGGAAAATAATTATAACAACTTTGAGAGAGAAAAAAACTCATAATTCTGGAACATTGCCTCTTGAACTTTCTAGAGTTTGCATGGACTTTTACTTACATTTGTGGGATCCTTCGACTTTTGTGCAAACTTTTGCCCCCACGCCCGAGACCTTGGACCCCTATGTGGATTCTCACCCCCGCTATTGGGACTTGGACTCTCACATGGACTCTTACCTGCACTTTTGAAACCCTTTGGTTCCTACATAGACTCTCACCCCACTCTTGAGACCCTCAATTCCTATGGTGTGATAATATCTTGATTTTGATTCAGTTGATTAGACAAATGATTTGAAAGGTTTGAAACTTGCTTATCATTTCACTCTACATGTTTAAAATTTTAGTTTTCATGAGGTGATTGCATATCAATAGGCACTCAAAGAAAGCCACAACAAAAATAGCTAAAAAATATTACAAAATCCGACCCAAATTTGGATTCTTAAAAACTTTCTAAAATGGTATTGCACATTCAATGTTACACACACTAACCATGGCATTGCCAATGCCTTCAATGGGTTGATAATTTCTAATAAAATTCATGTAACCACCTTTGATGTAGGGGATGCATGAAAATGGAGACAAAACTATGATCGAGAAATTATTTTAGGTTTAACTTTTTGTAAGTTGATAGTATTTTAGTTTATAATCATCATAAATGTAAGAATTTAAATAGTGGATCCTGGGTAAAATCATGCTACATCCAATACAAGATGATTACATACCATAGCCCAATTGACAAGCTCAATTGCTATTTTCAAAGCATTTGGAGCACAAATTTTAAACAACCACAATTGGTAGAAATTTCAAGGTTCTAGAAGCTTCATTTGAAAAATGCACCTCTGAAAAATACCCCACCTTTGTGCCACCTTCCTCCTCCATCAAATGTTTAATTAAAAATTCTACTAAATTAAAATAATTATGTAAACATTATATCTCTAGAAATGAAAAAATATATAATTTCACAAATTATTAAACTAAGTATATCATCATTTGGTACATTGTAAATTAAAATTTACATAGAATTAATTTACAAGCATTAAATTTACATAATATTAGTAATTTATATTTCAAACTTTAATTAAAATATTCCAATTTAAATTTAAAAAATTCAATTACATGCATTAATAAAATATACAACCTTAATAAATTTTTTTTGGAATTTTAAATTCTCATTAAAAATAAATTTCACAAATAGATTGCACTATAAATAACCATGGGTTTATATATATAATTTAAACTATATATATATATATATATCAATTGTTATCCTATTTTAAATCAATATGAAAACATTTATATATATTAAAATCAATCAACAATATAATTCCATAATATCACGAATTATATATAATGTATTATTTGATATGTTATATATATTTTATTTAAACCAATATTTAAGCCAATATTACACATCATAAAAAATAAAATTTACATAAGGACTGGTGTTATATCTTTATAAATATAAAATATTACCAACCTACTATATAATTATTTTAAGCTAGAAATTATTTATTATATTCCAAAAAAATTTAAATAAATTTTCAATCATACATAGGATTAATATATGGGAGAGACCATTAAAAAATGTAGAAAATCATATGCTTTAATTAATTTTTAAAAATATGCATAAAATGTTATTGAAATCTTATAAAATGAAAGACTTTATGTTTTTTTTTAAAAAATGAGTTTACAACTTTAAGATGGAAAAACATAAATATGCACATCATTGGAAAAATGTTAAGCATGAATTTTTAATTTTGACAAACTTTGAACTCTAACATTAATTAATAAAATTTACATTAAACCTTAAACCCTTGTACCATCAATGTGATCAATTTTCCATTACATTCATATTTATATATGTTAAATCATATTGTAAGGTGAATAAATATTTCTGAAAACATGAATTTCATGATATATTGGCGGGGAATCAAGTATTTAAAAAATATTTTTATGTTTTATGGTGAATGCAAATATCCCATGATGATGCAAATATTGCATTTAAACTCCATAACTTTGTTCAAGTGACCTACCATCAATGTGAAAAACTTTGCAATATTTTCATTTACTTGAATCAATATGTAGGGCACATTATATTGAACATGGAATAAGTATTTTAAAAAAATCCTTTTGTTTCATGGTTTAAAATATTATTGCAATATGATGCAAATACCATTTTTTTTCTAAATTTTAGTATGGTTATGCAATACCCTTGTAAGTTTCAAAAGATATAGAACTTAAATGATTTATGGGATACCTTAAAAGGAGTAATGAATGTGCATTAAATATTCTATGCATGAGTAATACCCCTTTGGTAGTCTAGACCAAAATAATTTAACCCATGTTGGTAAGGCTATGCATTACCCCTCCAAGTTTGGAAAAATATGTTACAGACCCAATGTATTTTTGGGAAACCAAATAAAGGGTATTACCGGTGTATTATGTAGTTTTGAGCATGAACAATACCCTTTCAATAGTGTAAACCCATGTTGCTTAATTATTGAATACCTAAATGATGGTATTGGTTTCCTTATATGATTATGCAATACCTTTGCAAATTTCAAAATATATGTTTTGGAACCCAATGTATTTCTGAGATACCCTACAAGGGGGTAATGCATTTGCATTGAATATTCCTTGCCATAAGTAATACCCCTTTGATTGTCTAAATTAAACAATTTAATCCATGGTGTTTATTGAATACCTTAAGCAAGGTATTACTTTGTTTGTAGGTTTTGGTAAGGCTATGTAATACCTTTCGACGTTTCAAGTTATGGAGCCTAATATATTTCTAAGACAACCTATGAAAGATATTGCAAGTGTATTGTGTTGTTTTGAGGATGAACAATACCCCTCCAATAATATAGACCCATGGTGTTTAATCACATAATACCTACCCTAAGGAAGGTATTCGTTTCCTTGTAAGTTTTGGTAGGGCTACACAATACCCCTCAACATGTCAAAAGATATGTTGTGAAGCCCAATGTATTTCTGAAATATCTTGAAAAGGTATTACAATGTAACCCAACGAAGGTATTATAGTTTAACCCAATGAAGGTATTACATTCTTTCTAGGTTTTTTCAAGGCTATGCAATACTCTTCAAATTGTTGAAAAATATGATATGGACCCCAAACTATTTCAAGGATACCTAGAATAAGGTATTGCATGTTCATTGAATATTTTTCTTTATGAACCTAAGTACAACATGCATTAAATGCATATAAATTGATCTAGAGTTCCATATTGCTTTGATTATCCACTTGGTTTGCAATACCCCCATGAAAAACACTTGGTTTGCAAAACTTGCAATACCCTTATATAGGCGGTGTTAAATACAATCTTCCTTTTTTTTATTTATTTGAATGAACACGAACAAGTTCCATGCAATACCTTCATTTTATTCTTTCGTCATCATTTTTAACCAATGGAGGTCTATTGTAGTGGCAACCATGTAAGTAGGTGAAGCCATGTAGGTGCGGTTTGTTAAGTACCTACTTAAAGTGTTGGTAGGTAGGACAATGGAAGGGCAAGTAGGTGAGTAGGTAGATGGGGAAGAGTTTACTTTTAATTTAAGTATATAGGTAAGTGGGTGGGAAAAGTTTCAAAAGCAAAAAAAAAAGAAAAAGGAAACTAGGTGGGGATGCGGGGAGACAATAAAGTTGCAAAACAAAACTGAGATCAGGGCTGAGAAAGGGCAAACATGGCACAGGGATAGAAAAGAGAATCCTATCAGTGCACCATCCATCCAAGTTGGTGCACTGGTGGGTGCTGGTTCACTCTGGCCATTTTTAATGACTTGTTTGCTTGAAATTTTGAGCAGATTATACTTAGAAAAGCTGTGACAGGCTAATTATGTCTGTGCTGGTCACAGCATACTGGTCACATGTCACTTATGGTGAAAAAAATAGTCACATACCTTTGCAATCAGGTTGCCTGATCTCTGGAGTGTCAAGGCATTCATCCATCACAAAAAGACCGGGCATCTTGCTTCCCCTAGATGATTTGACTCTGGCTGGTACAGTCACAGAAAATGCAGCAGCAAACCTGTAGCAAAGTCTCAACTAAATAACTCTTATATATGGTCAGATATCATCCAAGCAGCTCTGATACAGATTTAGACTGATCTATGACCAATTTTGCTACAATCTTCACCAGACATTAAAGCATGTAATACCACAAACTAGTCAATGGAATAGGTACACCTCAACAGTACCTCCTGTCAGGATGTACTTCACATCAAGGGCCACCAGGACAGCTAACTCTTTGCACAATTTGGCCCTGGCATCATAAGCCACATTGTGGCTTTGATGTTATGGCCAAAACCAAGCACTTCAACACAGTCCAATTCACTATGGAGACAGAAGCTTGTAGGGACTGTACCCCCTCTACCTATGTGTTTGTGTAAAAGAGCCTTAAAACCAGCATCGATATGAAGGTCCTTCAGCAGCTAAAAATGGCAAGGATCTTCCAGTTCCACAACAGACCCCATTTACCCCATCTCACTTATCAGTCCCCAACACTTCATATAGAATATTGCATAATTCATATGCCTGCCTGCAAGAGGGACTCTGTATTATGCAGAATCAAATCATAAGCATGGGCACTTGGCATGATTAGGACAAACAAACACATGTGATTCTTTCCTGCCTGATGTACTGTGCTTAGCCTGCATACACTTCCTATCTAAACAAAACAGAATTGTAGGACATTGCAAAGCCTTCAGAGTCCACCTGAAGTTCCAATTCCACAGTTTATGGACACATCAATGACAGAAAACATCTAGAAATCTAATGTCTACCTTCTTTCTACTTGCTTTTTGGAGTATGCACAATGCAAAACAGAGAAACCAAGAGTGATAAGCTTGAGACAGAGAAAGGTTTCCAATTACAGATGCAACTATCTGACATCTGAAAAGAGAAAATTCATTCAAAAGCCCATTGGTTTTCCCTTCGAACTTCCTCCTCTTCTTCTGGTGTGAAGTCATTCTTAATATTGAATGTCTTGCGAATCTCCTCTGGAGTTTTGCCTTTGATCATATCAGCCACTGTTTGACAGGTAAGATCCAGCAGATTCTTTATATTCAGATAATTTGCTGCCTGCAAGTACAGCACAAGGAGTGACTTCAGGATTATGGTTTAATAGCAACTTACTGCCGGCTCAATAATAATGTCAGAAATCACTTCTGAATTGGATCTCACATTGACACAGAAACAGTGTTAATATCTCCACAGACATGGTAGATGTGCCCATGCCATTGTCTTCTTCTAGAACATGTATCTTTTAGCATTACTTTGACCATCATCCCGAAACAGAGACAAAAAGGCAAGGAAGGGCTGCACAGCACCAAAACATGAGCAAGGAATAAAATGGAGCCTTGAAACTCAGAGGGTTACTCCCAGACAAAACATAATTCAACAAAGTATTCAATGGCAATTATTAGTGCTTACACTGATGACTTCATCAGCTCTAACAGTGCATGTAGAGTATTACATGACAATGACCCACAATCTATAACAGCTACAAAGATCCTAAGTTGGCATTCGATCTACTGTCTTGGGTACAAGTTTTGTCCTCAAATGATCCCAAAGACAGCCTTTGTACAAAGCTTCTGGCATATTTAGGGAAAGAAAACTGAAGAAATAATAGCATATACCCATCAGATTACAGAGAAATCTCCACATCAACACACTTTGAAATAACACGACAGTGAGTGTCATCATCTGCATCAGAATAGCAGAGATGGGCTGCCATGACTACCCACTGACTTCATCAGCTCCTGACTGTGGATGTCTATAATATATACTAATTTGCCCAAAATTCAAGCAAATCATTATACAAAATCTGTGTCCTCAGTTGCTGTTACATTTCTGGAGCGATGGGCAGACTCAGTTCATGATGTTGGCTATCTGAAAAAATACTCAAGCATCTCCTGGTATTGAGACAATGATAGGCAATCTCTGAGAAATGCAAAACTGTAAAAGACAAACAATTGGTGACATTCTGAAGCCATAGTGAATATCTACTGGAAGTAAGCAAATCACTGTCATACTGGTGACCTGCTGTGGTAACCTTATACATTCTTACCAAGAAGAGTTCAAACCTTACACAAATGGGACAATTTCCACACAGACCACAGTGAGCCATGAACGAAACTTGTTCACATCCACGCAAGATACACCAGTTTTGCTGGCAGAGAACTGAGTGCGAGAAAATGTTCATCGAATATCTGCTAAACCAAGAGGAGTAAAGACTTCATGAAATCATAGCATGATATCTTGTAGCAACAGACAAAGAGTGTGTATGAGATTCACATGGCGGCAGCTTACATCCCTGAGAAGCAGCATTCAAATAGTGCGTTCCCCCTATTTACCATGCAGTTCCGCCCACACCAGAATAGGGTCTACAATAGGGTATGCATCATCGGTTAGAACGTTATTTTTGCGGCTACATCCGCAGCAGCAGGAAATTCAGATGGGGAAAAGGTGAGAGAAGCTCACCAAGATAAGATCAAACAGAGTCGCCTGATCGACCTTCACGAAGTCCTGATCCCAGGCCTTGACTTCATCCTCAGGCGTCGCCGGCTTATCGTCGGTAGACTTCTGATTATCGACATGATACTTACAATACTCTATAACCTTTGCTAGAATCTTGCTGGAGACGTTGGGCAACGGAATCGGATGATCCACACCAGTGTCCTCAATCATGTTCTTCACGGTCTGCGACTCGAAAGCTACGGCCTCTTCCACCTCAAACATCTCATCATCTGAGCTCTTCAGCTTCACCCGCTTCTCCGTCATGGTCCCTGCTGCACACACGCCGGGGGTAGTGGGGAGAAAAAACACACAACAAAGGAGGAGGATACACACACACAAACCGTTACGTGGCTTTATCTCCGCACTCATAGAACCAAACCAGACCGAACAAAAACGGAAAAATGGAGAATCAAGAGATCTTCAACATGGCATGCAATCCCGACCCCGAGGTTCTTGCACCCATGCGTGTTTTGCAACGGCCAAAACAAAAAGCAAAACGAAACGAAACGAAAAACTCGCCAAAACTGTGCGAGAAACGAGCACGAGCACAAGAGCGGAGAGGCCAAAAGAGGGCTTTCTTTTCCACGCAATGGAATTTGTGAGGATGATTATGCCAATTTCGAGGCAAATTAAATAGAAGAATAGGCAGGTAACTAGCTGTTCATTGGCCAAGACCGGGAAAAAAAATCTCGTACGTAATGGAACGGGCAGGATCTTGCTCATTCCACAAGGACAAAAAAAAGGCTCTACTGACTGACGTGACCTAATTTGTACCTTCCGTTTGAGGACGTCCTTTTCATCGTGGTGTGGCTCTCCATTTTATGTCGTCAGGTTTCCTTCCACCTGTCCTTTCTTTTTGGGTGGACACTCAGTCACGGTAATGGTAAAAAACCCATAATCCCAGCCGTCCAGTCTGTCACAAGATCTAACTTCAGATTTTTAAAAAAATCAGATGTCTCCAAAGAGAGATCTAACTTCAACTATGTATAAAAGTTGGTTCGTCATGATTAAGAAAAATTGGTACTAATTCATTGACAATTTTGTAAATAGAAAAATCACATGCAAAGATTATGAAACCATTCTCCAAGATTTAGGAGATTGTGTAAATGTAGGGCAATGACCTTGGAGTGGGGCATTTCCAAGATAAGCACCCCTTGGGCAATGCCCTGCTCCTCAGCATTGCGTTGTGTAAAGCATTCATAGAATTTCATGTTAGATTTTCTTCTTATGGTACCCATCGTGTGTGTTGTGTGAATTTTTTTAAAAAAAGGAGCAGAGTGAAATGCTTGTTTGAGCGGGCATTTTGTTTTCAAAATTCCCTGCCTTTTGCAAAGAACAGATTCTGCTTATAATATGCCCTCTAGATACACTGAAAACATTCTACCAGTGTTTTATGAATAGGGGAAGTCCTGTGCCCAAGGGTATATCATGATACAAGGGGATGGTGGTCCAGTGGTTTTAATTGGTTAATATCCCCCTAGGAATTTGACCCATATACCAAGGTATGCCCAATGGTAGGGGACTTCCCAAAAAAACTCACCTTGACAAAAACATAACAATATGCATGTACCATTTTTCCACTCATTCTTTTGTCCCCATGTTTCTCTCCAATCATGCATTCAATCAAGCAATATGCATGAACCATGGGAACCAATCATGTATTCAATGAAACAACACACATGCAAGATGGCACCATGTTACTCACTAGAACTTACAACATTTGTCTTGACCTTCAAGGTTGAGAAATGAAAATGTGGTGGAATTGCACTTTCACACTTAAGGCCAAGGACAATATGGTAGCTTATTCTAGCCCAGCATTTGGAAACACCCCTACCCATGGGTTTTATCTATAATAAAGCATAAGGTGAACCTAAACATGTGTAGGAGGAAGAGAGTTATTACATAAATACCTTAAAGAATGGGAGGTGTCTTTAGTATGCATAATGTATTTCACATTCTTAAGGAGTATGTGGAAGGTCATTCATCTTTTCTGGAAAGGATATTCATGGATACAAGGTGCCTTCCAAATTTTCTTGAAGAGCTTTGCAGTTTTGAAATGTGGGGTCTCCAATGGTTATACTAGTGTAGTACTTATTTGTGAAATTCTTGAATTTTTTGGTAAACATTTGACAACAATGTTGAAAGCTCTAAAAACCCTAGTCACAATATGTTGAAAGTTCAAGAAACTTTGCAATTTGCAAGCTCAAAATAAGAGTGATAGTGCTTGACAACTTGTTTGTGAAAGGATGGTTTTTCATTTTTTGGTGCTACTTTCTCTTGACTTTTATTCAATGTCACTAGAGATTTTTGAAAATGTTAAAAGTTTTCCCATAGACATTTGTCACATGTTTGCACTAAGATAAGTAGAAAGTAGAAATTATATTTGTGAATGGGAATAGGAAGGGTATTATAAACAACTATTTCAAAGAGAGGATTTTCATGGTGATGTGTCCTAAATGTTTGTCACAAGGTATCAAAGAAATTTTTATAATATGAGGTTATCATTATCCTAATCTTGGGCTTGCAACCAAGGCTAAACCATGAAAATAAAAACAAGTTGAAAAAATGTCCTGAAATTCAAACACATTCTCATAAATATGACAAAATGAATTTCAAGAATATCAAGTTTTTCACTTTAGAAGTTGGAGTCTTGCGATATCTTGAATTTTTTGGACAAAAGAGTAAATTAAAAAAATATGTCAATTAAGTTTTATTTATATCATTGAAAAAATCTTGAAATGTAAATATTGAAAATGTGTTTGTATTCTTCATTCAAAAAGTTGAAATTCAAGTTATGAATTTTTAAAAACCCAAGAAACAAACTAATATTTTGATTTTTGGCCATCGAAACCTAGGAAATAGGGGTCAAATGACTTTTAAATTGAACATGTGATGACTTGTTGGAAAAAATTTCAAGGGCAACAACTTTTCTTTTAAAAGCTTTGTAATTGGAACTCCTTTTGGGGGTTATGTGCATAAAGTTATGGGCTTCATAACTTGGCAAATTTTAGAACTTTTAAGACTCCCATGAAGGAATCTTAGGATTTTTTACCACTTTGATCCAACCTCTATTACTAGTCACAAAATATATTATACAAACAAGAATGGTGAATTCTTTTCAAAGCTAAGTTGCATTTATGTGAATTGGGTTGCATGTGGTTGTCCCATGCACCATTTTGGTTTCATTTTACATCAATTATCATTTTTCTTTATTTGTGTAAATTGATTTGCTTTGAATTTTTACTTGTGAATTAGTCATAGTCCCACCTTGGAATTCATGCAGCCTTTTTATTTGTGAAAGTTAAAAAACATGCCATGGGTTTACATTATGTTGCAAAACTAATAATTGCTAGGTTTTAAACCTTTGATACCACTTGATAAACCTAAAATGCATCACTAAGTGTTGAGAAAAACATGAAAACCTTGTGGGCATTCATTAGCTCCATGCATTAAAACAAACAAGATATGTGGGAATTTTAAAATGGGACTTTGATGAACTTAATATATTGAACTGAAGGTGAAGTTAATTTACATGAATTGGAAAAAAAAGATGGTTAATACAAATTAAAGCCACATTCATGCATTGATAAACGATATGTAACTCACATTCACAAAACACACCATGGTTTTGACATGGAAGGAATCACCATTCTCCTATTTTATATTATAATATGAGATGGCAATGGGGATTAAATTGAAAATGTTCCAAGGCTCCCAAGTGGGAGTTGGCTTGAAATTGCCTATTTTGACATTTTGATATTTTGTGAGTTCATAACTTTTTTTATGAATTTTGATTCAAAAGCTTTCAAGGGAAAATTATAATCTTTGAAGTGATCTTTCTAATTTAATATCAAACTTTTCAATGGGAGGTGGTTCAACCCTTCAAAACATTGAAATAATGGTTAGGAGTCATTTTATCAATTTGATTTCCAACCTTTCTCTTGAACATAATTATTTCTACACATCCTTGTTTTCTCAATGCAAACCCACAAGAGTATTATAATTTTCAAGACCTTTCCAATATTCTAAAGAGGTCCCAATTGGACAAGATTTAATGTTCCAAACCTTGTTCCAAACTAATGAAACATTTTGAGATTTTAAATTTCAAAAATTGTGGTGCACTTGAAAGTTTTTAGAATGCTTCCCTTTGATTCCCACACGTGTTGTCACTCTCTTGTGTCATATTTGCTTAGTTTTACGAAATATATGCAAATTCTTGAAAGAAGCAATAGTTGGATTAATGCAAGTTTATGATTTCTTTTGTTCCCATTGACTCAAATGATGAAATGAACACATGTTGATGAAAACACAAGAAAAAAATGCAATTTTGTGACTAGAACCTACAACTAATCTTTAGTAGTAAGTGACATATATGATTAAAATCCAACTAATTGCATTGGACAAATTGTATGTCACCATAGTTACAAACAACATGGATTGTGGAGGAAAAAATTAAATCAATAAAATATGGTTTCATTTTTTAATTGACCATATTTTCATTTGGTCATTTGTGATTACCATGCAAATAATTTGCTCAATGTTAATAACAAATGATTTATTGCCATGTGGCATCATTTTTACAATATCTGGAAATTATTTCATGTAATTTTGAAAAGTTTGTATCTTCCATTCTTAATGGTTTGAATTCATGGCATGTTGGCAAAACAAAAATTTGCCATATGGCATACTAATTTATTTTTATTTTTAAAATGAATTAAAAATGAAATTAAATTGGATAGTTTTATATCATGACATGTGGAACAATAAAAAAAATTTGCATGGCATAATAATTGAAATTTGGCCACAATATATTTTAAATAAATATTTTGTTAGTTAACCAAATATACTATAAGAAAAATCTCATTTTGTGACTTGTCTTATGCAATTAAAACTGTCATTTGCAACTATTTATAACACACACATACTTAGATAATTTACAACATTGAAGGGAAGGAAAAAAAATATGATTTTTATTTTTTTTAATATTGCAACATAGTTGCAAGAATTCGATCAAAAGTTTTCAAATTTGACCAAATAGTTACAAAAATGACAAATGTTAGTTGCAAATGACTATTAGGGCTAGAAAGTTTTCTAGACTAGTTTTTGAGGAGTTCTAATTTTGTACCAAAAATCAAACTTTACCAATTTTGAAATACAAATTGATTTTACATTTTTACTGATTTTACATTATTATCGATTTTAAGTTAGAACCGATTTTATGTTATTGCTGATTTTAGGTTAGAATCGATTTTTTATTATTACTGATTTTGAGAAGTTGTTTATTAATAGAACCAAAAACTCAATTATCATTTTTGATTTTGTTCTAGATTTTAGATGTAAGATAAGCTTGGATAACTTGGAATTTAAGAAGATTTCCAAGGATTTTTCATTTTTTTAAGACCCCCACTATTTTCTTATGGGTAGGGAAGTCTTCTCTTGAAAAAACTCAAAGGTTCTTTTTTTTTTATCTTTGTTTTTGGATGCAACAATAATGTAATTTTTGCACTTTAAAACTTTTCAAATGAAGTGAATTTGTTTTTGCTCAAGTTTTTGCTTTGCAAAGTGTGTTGGAGTTTGTTTTTTATTGTCAACTTTGGAGATGTTGCAGAGTTGTTTATTGTTATTTACTTGTTTTTCTTAAGAGAAAGTGGTAGGCCATTTGCATAACTATTTTTCACATGTTTTAAAGTGATTATTTGTCACTAAACACTAACAAATTTGAAGTGTTCGAGTCTCTACACTAATGAATGGTTCATTTTTGGACAAAAAAAAGTCCACACAAAGTCCCTGTTATAGTGTTAAATTGAATTTTTAATATGGTAACATTGGTTAAATTGTAATAAAGTCCATGTATAAAAAAAAATTAAGTCCATATTAATGGAAGCCCACTTAGATACCTCAAAAAACTTGGCTTTGGTGAAAATATAATTCAAATTAAAGAAAATATATAACAATTAAAGACTTATGAAAATAAGGGCCAATTTTGAAAACATAAAAAATCCAATATTATGAAATAATTAAAGTTCTCAAGATAAGGTTTTTCAAATATGAGTTCTTTAAATAACAAAATTTGATATACTTAGTCATTCTAAATCATTTGGATTGGAATTCTATGTCAACATCATAATTTTATAAACCTCCAATCAATAGACCAATCCTTATTTTTTTGTTTCAAAAGTTCATAGGTAAAAGTGACTGAGTTTTTTTCAAGAAATGATTATACATATGTTCTCATAATCAAGTTGGCAATCTAAAACCAAGTCCCAATTGGAAAATTTGACACTATATGTTTGCTAAGAGACATAAAACAAGATGGGTATTCGTAAAACCCAAAAATGTCACAAAAGTGAGCCATTCATTTAGACATCTACATGTTCAAGTCCATACTGATTTTCGATCAAGTACCTAAAAACATTCAAGGATTCACAAGGTGGGCCTAACATTTGGTGACCATGTTCGAGATACAAAACCAAGATTTTTGGTTCAATAACTCTTTTGTTGAAAAATTCAATAAAAGCTATTTGTCTTCATTAAAAAAGTGGGTATTGTTTCTTCCAAAAGTTTCATTATTTTTGCAATTTGTTCTTTGTTCAAAATCGAAAAAAAACATAAAAATCTTTATTGTAAGTGTGAACCACTTTTGTTTGTGAAAAATGACAATTGTGTTGACAAGGAATATGAGGAAGCAAATGAACAAAGCGTTGCAATGAAAAGGTGGGGATGTACTTTTTGCTAATCAAGAAGGACAGTTTCACACGATGAATTGGGAGGGCTTTGCTACCCTACATGTGGCAAAGTAGTAGGTAGTCAGAATCAACATTGAAAAAGGAGAATTGGAAATACAAATTGACACCAAAATTGACTTGATGGAACGATTGGTCATGATTACGAATGTGGAACCTTCGTTAGGCCATGTTTGGACCCCTCTTGAAAATGATGTTTTTCGATACCAAAAGATTGTTGCATCCAGCACCTGAGCTTTAGAAATTGAAAATTTTCAACTTTAGAAGACTATCGAAGACCTAACAGAGTCTTTGGATAAGGCTACTTCCAAAACTAATGACAATGACCACTCTTCGACAATGAATCTTTGCAAGGAGCATGACTCACATCAAATGATTTGGTAATGCCTACTTATACTATTGATTCCACACCCATTAACTAGATTTGCACTTTTTGTAGAGGTTCCGGACACATAGTTGGTAACTGCCTTTATAAATCCAATCAAGTACTGATTTTTGTGATTGAATCGATTTTTGGTACCACCCAGCTTGCCATTTCAATTAGCTCCCAGATTCCAATGATTCAAGTTCCTCCATACCCCTTCTTTCGCAGTTGCCCCAAGTTAACTTGTTACTCAAATGTTGAATGACCAATATTCAACCATGCATCCTACTGGAAAATATATTTTACCAGCATACCTTGGGAACTATGGATTGTCCTATGTAGGCAACGACAATATTCCCAACCCATGGACAATGATTCTTAATCATTATTACTTAGGAAACCCTCCATTTACTTTTTCCAACGCACCTGAACCTGTGACATACCCTTTCTTGAATATGGTATGTACCAAAATTATACAATTGGAAGAAATCAAGGTGTCCAAGTGTTTATGATGACTCTTTTAGTAACTACTCCTACTGGTGAGTTTTCTATTGAAAATCTAATGCCTTATTTCCAATCGCCCACACGAAACCCCCCATCAAGATTCGGTAATTCTAAGGGTGGGATACTTACGAAAGGCAGTGGTAGTTCTCTTCATGGGGGTGGAGAACGACCAGGAAGGGGAAGTAGACCTTTGGGAGGAGGTGGTGGACCTTTAGGTGCAAGTGAACCCCTAAGTGGAGGTCGACCCCCAAGTGGTGGAGGACCTCCAAAAGGAGGTGGAGGTGGATTTCTTGTTGGAAGTGCATGTGTGCCTTTCAGTGCTCCTTGGCTAGGTTCCCCCTAGAACCCATGGTACCCACCATGGTATTCGCCACTAGCAGCCACTACCCTTGTGGCTCCTTTGTCAAGGAAATCATTGTCATACCCAATTTACTATATTAGGATAAATCCGGATGCTCATGTTCGAGTGTTTTGGAAAGCCATTTAGGCTAATGGTGAAAAGCGAGATGTTAACATAATGAACCTTTTTTGTTTCACCTTAAGAGTTACAATTTCAGAGTGGGGTGAAAATTTTATGCAATTTCACTTAAGTTGCATTTTTTTGGAGTTAGGAAGCTGCATTCTGTAAACGATATCACACCATTCAAAATGATGAACAAGTTTACATACCTCTTATAATCATTAAATAAGGCATTGACAAAAAGGTTAAAGTTTGATTATGAACAGATCTTCAAACTTGCCAATTGTCTTCAACTAACGCAAACGATAACTTGTTGACAACCTTCTTCCGAGTTGGGTTGGTCCTTTACGTGCAAATTACAATTGCAGGAATGAAGCAAAATACCATATTTGAGCACAAAAAATCTATGGTCATGATACACCCCCAAACTTCTTGATGGACTCAATAGCGAGTCCAAAGGGTGAAAACGGTGGAAGGATAAGGAGTTGCTCCTTAGCTTGCAACACTTTGGGGGTAGAGGGGTGTGTCAGAATTTTGAGATGGGGACTAGAACGAGTGACAATCAAGTTAATTATTCACACAGATCTATACAAACTAAACAACAAGTTGGTTAGTGCATAATTGGAACATTTTTGGTGCACGGACGAACCATGGGCAAACATGGACTGACAAGACTCACCATGACCTGAACTTGGGGAAAGCCACCACCTTCCCCCTTATAGTATTCTTTATGCCTGGCTAAGGGGCCTGCACCCAAATGTCATTTTGTCTTAAGACTCCCAAGTTGGGAGTCCCGAAATTCTTGAAATTGGGATTTTCATGACTTTGGGGGCCCATAACATCTTGTGAAACCTTCGATTCAAGTGAGGTATAAAGCAAAGTTATAGCCCTCATTGAGAGCTTTTCAACGATATGTGACACGCCACCTACACATAAATAAATTAAGGAAATTTTTTACTTTTAGTGGTTGGGAGTCAAATTTACAAATTTGACTCCCGACCTTTCTTTTGGCCATAACTTATGTTTTAAGTATCCAAATGGGTCATGCGAACCTATTTTTAGACACATAAGTTTCAAGAGCTTTTTAATGGAACTCTTCAATCCAATGAGTTTTGACCCCTGCAATCTCCCTTTGAAGATTCAAAAGTTCATTGAGACTCTAATTTCCAAAGTGGGAGCTCACTTAGGAGTGTGGGGGTTCATTCCCTCACATTCTCCTACACTCCTAGGAGCATGAAATGTGACCCTCGGGCTTCATTTTTGGTTCACACCTTTGTAAGTTTTTGCCTTGGTCACAAGCCCAAGGCTAGGGTTGCGACAAGTCACCTTTGAGGAAATTATGGTGAATGTAAAGGAATACCAAAAATTGTTAAAACCATCAAAAAAACTAAAGAAAACACCAAACAACACTCAAATTGAAAAGATGTGCAATTTTTGTCATAAATTAAGGCATATAAAAGAGTGTTATCATTGGAACCCATAAAATCCAACTAATAAATTTAAAGACAAAAAAATAAAATTGGTGAATGAAGTTTATCTTCAAGTAGGGAGAGGAACAAATGGAAACCACGAAAAACAAGGGAACCAAAATCAAGGAAGTTCTGTAATCTATTGTTGCTTCATATTCAATTATTGGAACACAAGATCTATGATTTTCCACATAAATCAGTAACACATGAGATGTTTTTAAATAAATTTTCCCATGTAGAATCAAAAAAGGATGAGGCCGTTGTCAACATAGTCTTGTTCCAATTAAAAGCTAAAACTTAGGATTGATGTTACTATTGAAAAAAGGGCCCCACTATGGGAAATCATGTCCTTTGCAACTTGTCCTATGAAACTAAAAAATGTCTTTTATAATTAGTTTGAGTTGCAAACTAGTTCTAAAGGACATTTTTTAGTTTCATAGGACAAGTTGCAAAGGATATGATTTTTCATAGTGCCCCAAAAGACCAAGACTGTGGAAGATTGGAAAAAGGAAAAACATTTAAAAAAGACCGTCGAATCAATCATCCACCAAATGTAAACACCGAAAGCCACAATGGAAACAACCCCAAGGAGCTAACCATTGATGTGAGAGTCATTTGGACCAGCAAAAACTGAAACTAATTTTGTTAATGAAGGAGCAATTACCAAAAAACAAAACATGTTCCAGGAAATCCATCAACAATTATTGAGTAGTAAACATATTCTTACCCTTGGTCAACTCATGCATTTGGCCCTTGATTTAAAATAGTATGCAATTTTTAAAGTATTTCTTAATAGCCAACCAACCCATCTTCAAGGTCCACCTTCTTATGTAAGGTCATTTGTTGTAGATCCTCACATGGTAATAATTATAGTGCATGGGGGGTCAGGTGTTAGCATTATCACTTAGGATTTGAGGAAAAAATTAGGATTACCTATCCTGAAACTTGTACCTTATACCCTTAGGATGGCAGATTAGACCTTAACCAAACCAGTAAAGTTAATCTGAAATCTAAAAATCCATATCCATGGTATTCCATATGTCATCACCTTCATAATGATGAAAAACAATGCACTAGATGTCAATTGTTCCATGCTATTGAATCGTCCATGTGGCTATGAATGTCAAAGTTACATGATTGGGGGAATAACCTCATAAGCATTGAAGGTAATGGCACTATTCACACCATAACAATAACAAAACATTTGGATAGCAACACCAAATGCCTAGAAGTCTTGCTTTGTTATGATTTTGTTAATGAAATCACAAATGAGGAGAAAGATGTGTTGTTGGTGGTCAAACTAGATTTGTTTACAATCAGCACCATTACTTTACTAGAGCCGAAAATCTTGGCAATAATGGCGGTTGATGCAAAAATCGGTATTGTTGTAAAAATTAGTTTAATGCAAAAATTAGTACGAACCCCCAAAATTGATACTAATACCAAAATTAGTACTGACATGAAAATTATTATTAATGAACTAATTTTTTATTTCCCCCACACACTAGGAGAAATTTTGATAAACACTACACCAACCGAGATCAAAGTGTAGGGCATGAAGATGGCAAAGTGGAATCTATCAAAAGAAGTCCAAATTTGCCTTCTGAATTTGGATACTTACAATGAACCACAAGTGGTGAAGTTGAATGTTGATTTGGACTCTTATGTAGCATATGCAGCAGAACAACTGTTGAAAGAATACAAAGACATTTTTACATGAAGGTACAAGGATCTAAGAAGTATTCCACCTCATTTAGTGCAACATTGAATTGAGCTCAATACCAATATACCTGCATCACATCAAACACGATATTAGATGAATCTAAATTATGTTGTGGTCATGAAGCAAGATTCAAACAAGTTGTTAGTTGTGGAATTCATCGCTCCAGTGGAGGAGGCAACTTGGCTCTCTTCCATTGTGGTGGTACCAAAAAAGAACGGGAAGCTCCAAATTTGCGTGGATTTTTGAAAATTGAATGTTACCATGAAAAAAAGATCCTTATCCTTTACCTTTAATGGAGGAAGTACTGGACATGGTGGTAGGGCATGAAGTCTACTCATTTTTGGGTGGCTTTTCTAGTTGGGGAACCCTCAAATACAAGTATTACCTTCATTACAAATTGGGGGGGTGTTTGTTTGGATTGTCATGCCTTTTGGATTGAAGAATGTTCCACCAACTTATTAGCAAGTAGTGAGTATGGCATTTCATGAATACCTCAGGGTGTTCATGAAATTGTTTCTGGATGACTTCAGTGTATTTAGTGATTTCAAAACACACCTTGCCAAACTTTAGTTATGTTTTGACAAATGTTGAAAATTTGGTATTAGTTTGAATCCAAAGAAGTGCATTTTTTTATTTACTTAAAGGTCATACTGCTCGGGTACATTCTCTCCAAGGCATGAAAATTACTTGATCTGAAAAAGATCTCAACAATTGTGAATATGTTTGCACCGAAAATGCCAAAAGATGTATAGGTTTTCAATGGGATGGTCCAATCTATTGATGTGTCATCAAGAATTTTGCCTTCATTATGGTCCCTACCACAAAATTCTTGTGCAAAAGAGAGGTGTTTGAATGGACTATCAAATGTTAGGAAGAGTGGGAGGCCATAAAATAATGGTATTTGGATGCACCAATTTTAATTGCACCCAAGTGGGACATGGAGTTCCACATCCACACAAATGTGTCAAATTTGGCAGTTGGGGCTATGCTAGCTCAAAATCCTACTGAAAAATGTGATTTACATACGCTTCCAGATTCTTAAACAATGTAGAGAAAAACTACACCACCATCGAAAGGGAAACACTCACCATGGTTGATGTTTTGCATAAATTCAGACACTATTTACTAAGAATTTTTTTTTATTTTTACGTGGCATTGTTATATCTTGTCAAAAAACCTCAATTGTCAAGGTGAATTACAAGGTGGCTGTTGTTATTCCTAGAATACAAATTTTCAATAGTGTACAAACCAAGGCATTCTGATTTTCTTGCGATTTCTTGATGTTATTGAATATCCGGGGGTGCTTGACAAAACTATTGATATACACCATTTATATTTCAACTAGAATGGTTGCAAGAAGTGCATACATACATCTCTATTGAAAATTTTCCAAAGGGATATTCCATAAAACAATGAAAAAAATTAGTGTTGAAGGCCCTTTACCATCATTAATGGAAAGTTATATAAGCAAAGGCAAGATCAAATTTTGCGCCGATGTTTGCATGATGATGAAATTTTGATAATCCTATGGAGAGGCATGAAGGAGTTGGTGGCAAACATTTTTCAATGGACATCACAGCCCGAAAGGTGCTAAATGCCAAGTATTGATGGCCAACTCTACACAAAAATGCACAATAGCTGATATCTTGTGATGTTGCCAACAAACCCCAATGGCGAAATTGATCACCATGCTCCTAGTTGAACCATTCATGAAATGGGGTTTAGACTTCATTGACCCCATTAAGCTCGTGAGTCGTTCAGACAACAACAAATACATTTTGGTTGCTATCGATTATGCAACAAAGTGGGTGGAGGCAAATGTGTTAAGGATCAACATAATTGTAGTGATAGTTTAATTCATTTATGAATTCATTTTGACCAAGTTCAGTCGCCCTCTCACTTTGGTTAGCAACCAGGGTACCCATTTTATCAATGAAGCCATCAAAATCCTTAACATTCATTTTTTGTTTCAACACACTAGCTTTACGACTTACTACCTTTAGGGAAATGATCAGGTCGAATCTACCAATAAGGTTATTGGGCTACTATTGACCAAGCTAATAATTGAAAGTCGCATAGATTAGGATGAACATTTCCACACTGTTTTGTTTGCCTATAGAACAACTTTCAAGGTGGGCGCATGTCATACTCCTTTTTAGTTGGTGTATGGATTACATGCTCTAATGCTTACCAAATACTTGCTACTTACGACCAATTTTACAACATCTTAAGATTTTGCCATGACACAAATACTGAGTACCTGATTGTCTAAGTTAGAAAAGTTGAAGGAATCCCGAACACTTGTAGTAGAAACCACAAGCAAACGACAATGGAATCATGCATTATGGGCACAAAATCACTACTGAACCAAGTCCTTTTCCCTTGGTGACCATGTGCTTTGGTTTCCAAAAGCACACAAAGAACACACATGCAAGTTCAAACAAAATTGGTTTGGTCCATACAAGATTAAGTATTGTTTACTTAACAATACAACACTTCTGGTGACTATAGACAAATTTGATCCCAACCCCATTTTAGTCAACATCAACAAATTGAAACCCTACTGATTCCAAGACATAACTTTTTTTAGAGGATTGGAATCAACAATCAAAAGGGGGAGGGATACAACCAATACTGAAATAAGGTTCAACATTGTAACCCTAGAAAATGTACAAGGTACATGCACAAAATTTTCATTTTTAATGAATGGAACTGAAATCCAAGAGTCATCACTTGGAACTAAAAACCAAGATTTGGTAGTTGGAATCCAAATTCAAGACCTATTAGCTCCAACTAAAAAATTGGAAGATCGAATTGGAATCGAAATTTGTACCATAGAATCCAGAATCAAAAATTTGTTTCCTAGAATCAGAATCCAAGATTCAGAGTGAACAACCAAAATTCTTGGTTCAGGGTCATTACGTGAGTTAAATGAAATTGTTGAATCAGGATAATTGGTCAAATTTTCAATCCGAAGTATCCAGTAGCTAATTCCTATGTCACAGAATCAATTATTAATGTTGTTGATGGGGAATCAATGGATGAAAGTGAAACATGTCTTCTAGCATCCATTTGCACTTTTTATTTATTCATTGAAACAATATCCAATGGAAAAAAACACAAAAAGAACATTAGCAAACCAATGCCACGTTTTGGCAATGACACATTTTCAAAATACAACGAAAAGGTACAACCAGCCACTTGAATTGGTGTCCAAGAACCAATATTGTGTTTTGTAAACAACCTGGCTATTTTTGGAAATAATTTAGTTGGCCCACTGAATATAAATGTGGGACCCTTTCTCCCATTTCACCCTTTACATTTTCTTTTTTCTCATTCCTCTCAAGTTGCTCTTAGAGTGTAGAACTTTGGTAGATCCATTAAAAAGTTAATTTTCGACAAAATGAAAGGAGGAATGAACAAGGAAGAGGCAGAAAGGTTCTCACATCAAGAGAGATAGGCAAAAATATGTTGTAGAATAGAAAGTTACTTTATAATAAAAAGCTATTGTTGAGCAGAAAGAGGAAGAAGAAAGAATCGAAATGGAAACATGACCAAAAACTAAGAGAAAGTGAAAGATTATAAGTATTTTTGGTGGCGGTAGGATTATGTTTAGCCAGATGGACAAGTTCCAGAGCTAGTTAATTAGCAGAGATGTAACATGGGCATGTATAATTGGGCTTTTCAATTTAACAACTCTTAAGTTGACACCCATTTAGCATTTGATCAAAAAGTTTTTATAGTCAATAGTTCGATTAAACATAGACATAATATAATCTATGGTGTAGGGAGTTCTAGTCATAATTATTGAAAATACGTTGCAAAGATGTTATGTTTGCCACAAACTGGAATCACAAAGCCACCCATAATGTGCTTTGCAGAAGCCGCGAACCTTTGCATTCAAATGGCCCCTTTGAAAGCATGTGTAGAAGGAAGGCTAGAGGGTTTCCCAACTTAAGGGGAAGTATGTCACCCAACTTTCGGTGTTGATTCAAGTAATCTCACTCAAGGGGACTCATGAAATATATGTTAGCAAGAAGTTCATGCTTCTGGGGGCCCTTGTCGAACTTCAAAAATTGGTAAATTAGGCTCAAGTTGTCTTTAACAACTTGCACTCTGAGTTGTGAAATTTGTCCATAGCAAACAAACCGAAAAAAAAAAGACGCTGGGAAGGAGACAAAATACGGTGCAACCCAAGTCATCGATATCATCCTTTGACATTGGTTTTCGATTGGCCCAACTTTCCAACTACTAGAATCTGAAGATGAAGATGAAGAGGAAAATAACTTTTCAATAAAACCTGATTTTGACATGAAGAGCAAGGGGCCAACAACGTCTTCTAAGGCTGAGCCTATTAAACTCAATGATCCTCCCAAACATAGTGGGAAGTTGGTTAATTGAGCTAACAACCATTTTTTGGTTTTGCATCGGAAAATGACATATTGCCAATAATGGGTAGTTTATACATGGGATGTCTACGACAGTGATTGCCAACCCCTTCACCCGAGAAATGGACACCTGCTGAGTGATCCCCATTTCATGAACCAAGCTTGAAAAGGTAGGACAAGACAAGGAGTCCAAATCTAGATGCACCACTGAAAACTTCACTTATGAGGCCTACCCTCACATTTTTCAATATTGTACCCTTTCATACCTAATCCTTGTCCTGGAGGCTACATGATAGATTGCAGGGTGAGTGTATTCCCATTGATGGTATACTACAAATGGACACTCCTCCGAACTTCAATTCTGGTAGGACCTAGGCAAGGTTTCTTCCTAGAAATGAAGAGGCCTCATTTTCAATACTCCTCTTTCACACCCTTGGTTCGATTGGGAGTAGACCTCAACTGAAAAGGGAATCTCTTCCTTGGCAATCTTGTTCACAAGGTTTGGAGGACCACCTATGTGTTTTTTATACTTATGTGCAAATAATAGGCACAATGTGGCATGTTTTTGAAGCAACTAGTATCGAAAAAGAGGTTGCATTTGAAGATGGTTTCAATGCAAAGGTCGAGGTCTTGCATTTGAAGAACGAATTACACCAAGCATGAATGCAAGTTTGACATGATGTTTTGATGATCCGGGCACTAGAGTTAACCAAGTCCAACTTTGCGAGTATGCAAATTTGGTTGGACAAGTCTTTGGCCAAAAATGAGGAGTATTAGCTCAACTCCCTACCCACCAAGATAGGCTGATTATTATTCTGGTTTATCTAGACCATTTGTAGGTCAAAAGAATAAAGTTGGAGGTTGAATATAGAAAAGTGGAGTCAAGTTGAAAATCATTGGAGCTAACTGTTACAATGGATGTGCATAAGCTTAAAATTGCAACGGAACAAACTAACTATCTTGAGAAGGAGAATGCTGACTTAAATGTGAAATTGTGTTCCCAAACAAATGATTTGATGGAATTTAACAAAACCATTAAACATCTGCAAGTTAGTATCCAAGAGCTGTCTTGCCATGTTCCCATCATTCAAAAGCATCTATTGGACGTACAATAGTAAATTCAGTTATTCACCCAAAAGGCTAAAATAGGTAGAATACACCTTCCACTAAATGGCCAAGTTGGAGGGGATCAAAACTAAAAATGCATTCATGAAGGCATAATTCATCATTTATCAATAGAAGGCTATAAATAATCAGGTTAAACAATGGGAGTTCTATAAGACGAAAATTACTAAAATTTTAAACGAAATCTTTTTTAGTTACTGAAAAGACAAAGAATTGTACAAACTTCTATTAATTGTTTATGCCCAAGCTTTCCCCAACTTTGTTTTACCTTCTTTCATTGTTGAGAATTCAAGCTCAACTAGTTAGGTTTCATTAGTTACTGGAGTAGGAAAGTAACTAGGTTACTTTCACAAGGTTGAATTACTTTCGTTACTTATTTTAGTTTGGTTATTTGTGGTTTGGTCTTGTAGTTAAATACCTTGGTGTTGATGGTTTGCTTCTCTTTTCTTCAT
>Ga0209611_10003652_pt1 | contig 26584 bp, 24 predicted proteins | sample S1TSphgellanicum_3_FD_187693 | JGI IMG/M metagenome (GOLD analysis project Ga0209611, IMG submission 187693) | Host-associated microbial communities from peat moss isolated from Minnesota, USA - S1T2_Fc - Sphagnum magellanicum MG (SPAdes) (version 2) | ecosystem: Host-associated > Plants > Peat...
CGCCACAGCAGCCGCTCCACCTGATCACGCTCGACATTCAATTGCCGGGCATCGACGGTTGGGAATTTCTCATGAGAATCGGCGAGAACATCGCCCTTGCCCAGGTTCCGGTGGTCATCATCTCCGGCCTGGCCGACGGCAATCTGGCACTGAAGAGCGGTGCGGCGGCCGTATTGCAGAAGCCGATCAGCCGGGTACAGCTGAAAGCGTCTCTCGCCAGTTTGGGATTGCATCCTGCCAAGGAGCGCATCCATACGGTGCTGGTGGTGGACGACGATCCCAAAGCCGTGGAACTCATCACCAAATTTCTGCCGGTCCCGGACTACGCAGTGGTGCGCGCGTATTCAGGCGGCGAAGCGATCACCCTGGCGCATACGCTGAAGCCGGACTTGATCCTGCTCGACTTGATGATGCCCGAAATGAGCGGCTTCGAGGTCGTGAAGATACTGCAGTCCACTGGCGATACGGCGGGAATCCCGATCGTGGTGGTGACCGCGAAATTGGTCACCGCAATGGATCGTGCCGAACTGAACAGCGCGGCCGGGAAAGTCATTGAAATCGTCGATAAGGCGGGATTCAACAGCGAACGCTTCATCGCCGAGGTGAGGCGGTCATTGCCGCGCGCGAGATAAGGAAGTACGTTGGCCAAAATACTCATCGTTGAGGACAATCCGGCGAACATGAAGCTGACCACGCTGCTGGTGCGCAACGCCGGACACACGGCATTGTGCGCGGTCGACGCCGAGACGGGCCTGACGCTGGCGCGCGCCGAGCAGCCGCAGCTGATCCTCATGGACGTCCAACTTCCCGGCATGGATGGGTTGGCGGCTACGCGCCTTCTGAAGAAGGATCCGGCCACGGCCGCCATTCCGATCATCGCGCTCACCGCGATGGCCATGAAGGACGATCAGGAGAAGACCAAGGTGGCAGGCTGCGACGCCTACATTGCCAAGCCGCTGCGCTACCAGGAGCTGTACGCGGCGATCGACACGCTATTGTCCCACGCAGGGGTTGGCGCAGCGGGGTCCGCCGCGGCGGCGTCCGGCGCAACGTGAGCAGTTGCCCCGCCCAAATACTGATCGTCGACGACGAAATCCACAACCGCAAGCTGCTCGACCTGCTGCTTCGCACCGATGGCTACCAAACGCGCATCGCCGCCAGCGGCGAGGACGCCCTGGCTTCGGTGGCGGCGGCCCCGCCGGATCTGATTCTCCTCGACATCATGATGCCTGGCATGGACGGCTACCAGGTGGCGAGCGTCCTCAAGTCGGCCGCCGCCACGGCGAACATTCCGATCATCATGGTGACTGCGCTCATTGACAAGGGAGCGCGGTTGGCAGGACTTAACTCGGGGGTCGAAGAGTTTCTCACGAAGCCCGTCGACCACGTAGAGCTCTCGATCCGCGTGCGCAATCTGCTGCGGGTGAAGCTGATGGCGGATCTCCTCCGACGCCACAATTCGATTCTCGAACAGCAGGTGCAAACGCGTACCGCGGATCTCCGCGAGGCGTTACACCGGGCGGAACAGGCCAGCCGCGCGAAGACGGAGTTTCTCGCCAACATGAGCCACGAGATACGGACACCGATGAACGCCGTGGTGGGACTCGCAGATCTGCTCGGGCAAACGCCGCTCAACGAACAACAGACGGATACCCTGGAGAAGGTCAGGCTCGCCGGCAAGGCGTTGCTCGTGCTGTTGAACAACGTGCTCGACACCTCCAAGATCGAGGCCGGCGAACTCATCGTCGAAAGCGCTCCGTTCGATCTTGGCGACCTGCTGCGGGAGCAGAGCACGGTGTTCGCGGCACAGGCTGGGGCCAAGGGAATTGCCTTTGAATTCCACTCGCCCGACGACCTGCCGAAGCGGCTGCACGGGGATGCCCACCACCTTGGCCGGATCCTCGCCAATCTCTTGTCGAATGCGCTGAAGTTCACCGAGCGCGGCACCGTCAAGCTGAGCGTCCGCCAGTTTGCCGCCACGTCGAAGCGCGCGACTCTGTGCTTCGTGGTGGAGGATACGGGCATCGGCATTGCGCCCGAAGTGCAAGCCCGGCTGTTCGCGCCATTCATGCAGGGCGATGGATCGACGGCCCGCCGCTACGGCGGCACGGGCCTCGGATTGTCGATCGCCCGAGGCCTGGCAAAGCTGATGGGTGGTGACGTCGCGCTGGGCAGCACCCCGGGCGTCGGCAGCATGTTCACGCTCACTCTTGATTTTGCGCTGGCCGCTGCGGAGATACCGGCACCGGGAGAAGCCGCCGCGCGCGGGCCGGGCGCAGGCGCTCTGCAGGATCTCAAGGTTCTGGTCGTCGACGACAGCGACATCAATCTGGCGCTGATGAAGCGGATTCTGGAACTGCATGGTGCGAGCGCGGAACTCGCCGCCAATGGATTGGAGGCCTGTGACCTGCTCGCGGCCCGACCTCACGATTTTCATGTGGTGCTGATGGATGTGCAGATGCCGGTGCTGGACGGGCATGCAGCGACCCGGCACATCCGCCGGGAACTGAAGCTCACAGACCTGCCGATCATCGCGGTAACGGCCGGCGCCATCAGCAGCCACCGTCGACTGGCCGAGGACGCCGGCATGACCGACTATGTCGTCAAGCCCTTCGAGTCGCAGGCTCTGGTGCGTGCCATCCTGCGCCATGCCAGGCCGGCAATCGAGAAAACACTGGGGCAGATCGCCAAGGCTCCGGCGACACCACAGGGCGCACCGGCGCAGATCGCGAAGACTCCGGCGACACCACCGGGCGCACCAGCGCAGATCGCGAAGACTCCGGCGACACCACCGGGCGCACCGGGGCAGTGGCCGGAGATCGAGGGCATCGACTCGGTCGACGTGAGCACGCGGTTGAGCGGCGATTTTGGACTGTTTCGATCGCTGCTCACGCGTCTCTTGGATGAATTCTCGGATGTCGCGATCGGCGTGATGAACGAAGACCCGGATGCACTCGTTCCTTATCGGGCACGCTTGCACAAGCTCAGGGGCAGCGCGGGCCTGCTGGGTGCCAAGGCGATCGCCCAGCTGGCCGGCGAAGGCGAGGCAGCGTGTGCCACCGGCGACATGACTCGCGCCTCACCCCATGCGACGAGGATTGCCATTCAGCTGCAACGGCTGCGCGAACACGCAGTACCGGCATTCCTGGCCGGGCCGGCATAGGAGGTCCTACGATGCCCCCCGACTCCGCATCGACCATCCTCATCGTCGATGATGAGGAGCACAACCGCAAGCTGCTCGAATTGCTGCTGCGGGCCGAAGGCTACCGTACGCTGACCGCCGCCGACGCGTCGCAGGCCTTGGCGGCCATCGCAGGGTCGCCGCCGGATTTGATCCTGCTCGACATCATGATGCCCGAGATGGACGGCTACGAGCTCGCTGCCCTGCTCAAGGCCGACTCGGTCACGCTGAACATTCCAATCATCATGCTGACCGCACAGCTCGACCGAGCCGCACGCCTGGCCGGGCTGAAGGCAGGCGCCGAGGAGTTCCTGACGAAGCCGTTCGAGTCGTCGGAATTGCGGCTTCGCGTGCGCAATCTCCTGCGCTTGAACAATGTTTCCGAGCGCAAGGAGGCGGAGAAGCGGTTGATTCAGATGGCGCATTTCGACGCCCTCACGGGTTTGCCGAACCGCACTTTGTTCTACAGAAATCTCGCCGCCATGTTGAGCCGCGCAGAGGCCCGGGGCTGGTGCGTCGCGCTGCTGTGCATCGATCTCGATCACTTCAAGAATGTCAACGACACGCGGGGTCACGCCCTCGGCGATGAGCTGCTGTGCCAGGTCAGCAGCCGTCTGCAGCAATGCGTGCGCATCCGCGACACCCTGGCCCGCCTCGGCGGGGACGAATTCGGCGTCATCCTCGCGGCACGCGACGGCGAGCAACGCGCACATCTGGTTGCCAACAGAATACGCGAGACGCTGTGCGCGCCCTTCGCCCTGACGGACCACGAGGTTGCCGTGACCGCGAGCATCGGCATCGCCCTGTTTCCCGACGACGCGTCGGATGCCGACACGCTGATTCAATTTGCGGACACCGCCATGTATCAGGCCAAGGGCGCGGGCCGCAATACGTCACGGTTTTTCAAGGCGCGCATGAACACGGATGCGCTGGCGCGATTGGACATCGAGACGGCGTTGCGCAAGGCCGTGGAAAACGAGGAATTCGTCCTGCACTTCCAGCCGAAGATCGATGTCAGGAGCGAACGCGTCTGCGGACTCGAGGCGCTGCTGCGCTGGCAGCGTCCCGGGTTTGGATTGGTGCCGCCCGGCGAATTCATCGGGGTCCTGGAAGACACCGGGCTGATCCTGCCCGTGGGACGCTGGGTGATCGGGGCGGCATGCCGACAAATCGCCGCGTGGCTCGCCTCATCGGTCGGACCCGTCGCGGTGTCGGTCAATGTCGCGGGACGGCAATTCATCGAAGGCGACGTCGAGCGCGACGTGACTCACGCGCTGCAAGAACACCACATCGCGTCCAATCTGCTCGAACTGGAAATGACCGAGAGTTCCCTGATGAGGGACGCGGAGCGGACCGTGAACACCCTGCAAAACTTGCGAAACCTCGGAGTCGGCGTGGCCATCGATGATTTCGGAACGGGCTATTCCAGTCTGGCCTATCTGCGGCGCTTCCCGCTGGACAAGTTGAAGATCGACATGGCCTTCATCCGCGGAATCACGACCAACGCCGACGATGCCGCCATCGCGCTCGCGATCATCCGAATGGCGCACACATTGAAACTCGAGGTGATCGCCGAGGGTGTCGAGACTGCGGCGCAGCTGGCATGGCTGCGAAGCCACGACTGCGATCAAGTCCAGGGTTATTTTTTCTCCCGTCCGCTGCCCGCCGCCGACATCGACAAGATGCTGAGCCGATCGAACCGCTGCACCGGGTAACGTCATCCAGGTCAAGGCCGACGGTCTATTCGTCGTCTGCACGGATGTAGGTGAGCAGCTGGCGCAGCTCGGCGCTCTCTTTGAGAGAGCGGCTGGGCGGGAACATGCCGGGATTTCGATTGAGGAGTACTAGCAACCAAAGCCGTACGAAGCGATCGCGAAACCTCACGCGACTGCCTGTCTTCTCGAGGAGCGCATTCGTCCCCTTGAGAAAGGGACGCATAGCCGCGTTGACTGAGCCGTTTGCTTTGAATCCGGAGAAGCGAATGAAGGAGTCGGTAGCCACCTCATCCCCTTCCCGGAGCGCCACAGCGAAGAGTACGCGACGCTGTGCGGGCGTTGCCTCCTCCAGAATCGTCTCGCCGCGCCTGGCGATCTCGCCCATGATGTTGAAGAACGCTCGTCGCAGCGCCTCCCTGTCTACCGTGCCAGGGGTAGATTGCGTCCATAAGTGGTAGGCGAGCTGCTGCTGATCATTCGGCGAAGGGCCTGCAATTGTGAAAATGTCATGTACGGTCGCAGTGGTGAGTCTGCGGCCTCCCCGGGCGAATTGTTCGACGAAGAATTTGCCCATGTCGCCTTCAGGGATTGGGCCGACCTCGAGAAACGTGGCCGACTGGTAGAAATGGCTTCGCTCGCCTGTAAAGATGTCGAGCATCGACTCCCGGGCGCTACCGGCAAAGATGTAAGCGACTCGTGTATGCCGCTGTATCTCGGCGCGCAGCACCCCGAGCAGATGCCGGGAGTCCCGCTCCTCCAGGTTTTCCACGATGTCCTGGAACTCATCGAAAAAGACGGTCAGCTTCTTCCAGCGGCTCGCCCGCTCGATCGCCTCCATGGAGCGAATCACAGTCGAGGCCTTGGGTTTCCCTCGGGCACTGAACTCAAGGGGACCGGCATGCAGCTTTACCTCTTCCAAGAGGTTGAGAGAATCTTGCAGAGGCGCAGGTAGATGCTTGAGCAGGGTCCGGTGCGCCTTGAGAGTGGAGGTCAGATGCATGCTGAGCCGATCGATGAAATCCTCGACCGAGATCAGGCCCCGCAGGTCCACCGATACCAGAAGATGAGAGCTATTCTTGAGCGTGTGTTCTACCAGGCTCGATTTGCCCATGCGCCGCTCGCCTACCAGAACGATGCGGCCTTGAGACTGCGCCGCCTCCATAACCTGCGCTTCGAGGGTGGGGCGGGCGCAGAAGGGCCGACCTGGCACGAGGACCTGGCCGTAGACAAAGGGATTCGGTATCGCGGCAGGTGGCATGTTCTATTGTTAGAACTAAAGTGTTTTAAAATTATCACATATCCATTTTAATACCAAATGGCGTGCTACCCGGTGGGTTCGTCCACACATCCTGCACCGCCAAATTAAAAGGGCCTGAAAGACAGGCCCTTTTAATTTGGCGGAGAGGGTGGGATTGCTCGCGGCCGGGGACGGCCGCTCGTCCTCCGCTTCGCTCCGGATCGTCGCGGCTCAGCCGCGACGTCCAAAAATCGCTCCGCGATTTTTGTCGAACCCAGTCGGTTCGTCCACACATCCTGCACCGCCAAATTAAAAGGGCCTGAAAGACAGGCCCTTTTAATTTGGCGGAGAGGGTGGGATTGCTCGCGGCCGGGGACGGCCGCTCGTCCTCCGCTTCGCTCCGGATCGTCGCGGCTCAGCCGCGACGTCCAAAAATCGCTCCGCGATTTTTGTCGAACCCAGTCGGTTCGTCCACACATCCTGCACCGCCAAATTAAAAGGGCCTGAAAGACAGGCCCTTTTAATTTGGCGGAGAGGGTGGGATTCGAACCCACGTGCCGGAATTACCCGACCATCCGATTTCGAGTCGGCGCCGTTATGACCACTTCGGTACCTCTCCGATTAACTTAACATCCTGCGCAATTCACGAATTTATCTGCTGCATATGCTCAAAAGCCTTTGCATTGTGACGCGATAATCAGGGGTCGCAGAAACACGTTTGTCAAGCGCTCACTGGAACCAATAAAGTATTATTCTAGCGTATCGGCAAAGGGCCTGCTTCGTCAGCGAACTCGCCCGCCCCACGGAACTCTGAACAGCTTAAGACCGTGCGTAACACAGAGCTCAACATCAATTGGCCACGCTGGACGAAAGTAGCCGTTTCGGTTTGCGCCGTCACGCTGCTGGGCACCTGCACACCCAGCCCGAGTCTGATCGAGCAGATCAAGACCTTGGGCGAATTGCGCGTGGTCACCCGCAACGGTCCGCTGGCTTATTATCGCGGAGCCGACGACACGCCGGAAGGTCCGGAGTACGAGTTGGCGCGCCGCTTCGCCGATGAACTGGGAGTCAAGCTTACGATCATTCCGGTGCACAGTTACGCGGAGATCTATCAGGCTCTCGACTCGGGGCGTGCGCACTTGGCTGCGGCCGGATTGAAGGTTCCCTCGGAGAGCATTCCGGGCATCGAGTTCGGCCCCGCCTATCAGCGGGTGCGCGAACATTTGATTTATCGGCACGGCGCCCTGCGCCCCGGGTCGCTCGCCGAAATCGGCAACGGCGACCTCGAGATTGCGGCAGGCAGCTCGCACGCCAAGACCCTGTATCGCGCCCGCGATTTGCTGCCCGACCTCGTGTGGGTCGAAAACGCCAGCACGGACAGCCAGGCTCTGCTGGACGGCGTTGCGGACGGCACGATCGATTACACCATTGCCGATTCCACCGAGTTCGCCTTGGCGCATGCCGCCCACCCGGAACTGCGCGTCGCGTTCGACTTCCCGGGTATCCAATCCCTGGCATGGGCGGCGAGCGCGCGCGACCCGAATTTTCTGGTCGACATGAGCCGCTACTTCGCGCGGATCAGCGTCAACGGCGAACTGGCAGCGATCGTCAAGCGCTATTACGGCCACTCCGAAGATCTGGAGTTCGACGGTGCGCGCGGCTTCATGCGCCATGTGCAAAGCCGGCTGCCGCTGTACCAGAAATGGTTCGAGGAGGCCGCCGCGCAAAGCAGCCAGGATTGGCGCCTGCTTGCCGCCATCGGCTATCAGGAATCGAAGTGGAATCCGAGCGCCGCCTCTGCGGCGGGCGCCAAGGGGCTGATGCAGCTCACCGTCGACACCGCGACCGAGGCGAAGGTCAGCGATCCGGGGGACGCCCGGCAGAGCATCTTTGGCGGCGCGCGCTATTTCCGCCTGGTGTACGAGAAGATTCCCGCTCACGTGCCCGAACCGGACCGCACGTGGTTTGCGTTGGCCGCCTACAACATCGGCTACGGACATTTGGAAGATGCACGCGTATTGACGCAAAAGGCGGGCCGTGATCCGGATTCCTGGCAGGATGTGCGGGAATTTCTACCGCTGCTGGAGCAGGAACGCTGGTATACCCAGACCGAGAACGGCTACGCGCGCGGTTGGGAACCCGTGCGCTACGTCGACAACGTGCTCGGTTATCGCGACATGTTGGAGTGGGCCTGGGGAGAGGGCGGCGCGTCGTTGAACTGAGCGGCCTGTCGGGCTGCGGGAAATCGTCGCGCGGCGCCTGCCGCTCGAATCAACGCAAGTCCGACACGTCGCTGGATGCGGGATCGTCGCGCAGCATCGCGATCACGACTTCCGCACCCTGCGCTGCCGCCCGAGGAGTAGCGCCGATGACGGCTCCCTGGATGGTCAGCGCTCTGCTCAGCCCCGGGTCATCGCCGCGTCTCGAAGAATTGCCGCAGCAGCGCCGCGCTTTCCTCGCTGCATACGCCGCCGAAGACGTCGATGCGATTCGCGAGTTTTGGTCGGCGCGGCAAGTCGACGATGCTGCCGCAGGCACCCGCATTTTGGTCCCAGGCGCCGAATACCAGGCGCGACACGCGTGCGTTGAGAGCCGCCCCCAGGCACATGGCGCACGGTTCCAACGTCGCGTAAAGCGTGCTGCGTTCGAGGCGATAGTTGCCGAGCAGCCGGGCGCCGGCGCGCAACGCGACGACTTCGGCATGCGCCGTCGGGTCGTGGCTTGCGATGGGCTGGTTCCAGCCTTCGCCGATCACTTCGCCGCCCAGCACCAGCACCGCACCGACCGGGACCTCATTGGCGAGCGCCGCGTGTCTCGCCAATGCGAGCGCCTGCTGCATGAAGTCTGTATCGCTCGGTGAACTCGGCACGATCCTTCCCAGGACGCTACGCTCGGGTGAACGAGCGGATCGCAAAGATGCCAGTCAGCACCGCGAGCAGCGCGGCGGCGCTGTAGCTCAGCGAATTGTGAATGCCGACCACCGAACCCAGCAGGCCTACGGAGAGTCCGCTGAAAGCCCGCAATCCCAGCGAAGACATGGAATACACGCCGATCACGCGGCCGCGGATCTCGTTGGGCGCATTCAGCTGAACCAGGGATTGAGCCATCGAATTGAACGCCAACTCGACGAAGCCCGCAACGAACAACAGCGCGATGGCGATCGCATACACGGAAGATCGTGCGAATCCGATCAGTGCGCAGCACCAGATCATCGCCAGGATGAAAGCGGTCCGTGCGCGGGGCGGCAGAAGTCCGCGGCTTTCGAGTATCAAACCGCCCGTCAGACCGCCGGCTGCGTCAGCCGCCAGCAGCACGCTGTACGAGAAATCGGCGCGGTTGTGGCCGAGGTCCAGTGCGAAGCCGGGCATCTGCGCCTGATAGGCGTTGCCCACGAAGAATGACGCGGCACCGATCAACACCGTCATCGAAGCGAGGATCGGATTGCGGGCCATTACCTTGGCGGTCGCCAAAGTATCCTTGAGTCCGCTCAAGCGCTGCGGCGCAGCGCCCGCATCCGCGGACCGGGAGCCGTAGGGTGCTTTGATCAGCCAGACGAACATCGGCAGATAAATGAGCGCGTTGATGAAAATTCCGCGGACGCTGCCGAACAACAGCATCAAACCGGCACCGACCCCCGGCCCAAAGCCGAATGCCAGGTAACGGCCGGTGGCGGTGAGCCGGACCGCACTCGGCAGCTGGTCAATGGGCACGATCTTGTGTATCAACACCTGCGAGGCGGGAATCCAAATGACGCCGGCCAATCCGTGGATGACGAGCAGCAGCATCACCTTCCACACCGCCGCGGAATCGGTCAGAAACATCACCCCCCAGCTCACCGACACGCCGATAAAGAGGAGCATGCCGGTTTGAATGAGGCGGCGTATGTCGAAACGGTCCGCCAATCTGCCGGAGACGGCGCCGAAGAACAGGTACGGCACCCAATGCGAGACCACGGCAAAGGCGCCGAGAGCCGGCGAATGGAACTTCTGAAACATCACGAAGTAGCTGATGACGTGTTCGATGTTGTCGGCCATCATCGCCGCGGTGGCGGCGAGGAAGAAGATCCGAAAATCGGCGTTGGCGAACGCGGTAAAGGCGCGATGGCGGGGAAGGGCCGCTGGCGCGGCGGCGGTTTCGGATTTCAATGCCGGAGTGGCCTCGATGGGGATGCGTTCGACGGCAATTGTAGCCGAATTGCGAATCGCGGGTCGGCGCGGCGCGCGAGTCGGTAGTATCGGTGCCTCCTTACGGCTAAAATAGAAAAAAACGGGGAATGCATGCGGGGAATTCTGTTGCTGCTGGCATGTTGCGCGGCGTTGCCCGCAATGGCCGACGAAGGGATGTGGACCTTCGACAACTTCCCGGCAGGAGCCGTGAAACAGCGCTACGGAACCGAGATTTCCGCTGCGTGGCTCGACCATGTACGTCTGTCGACCGTGCGCTTGTCGAACTGTACCGCCTCGTTCGTCTCGCCGGGCGGGCTGCTGCTGACCAACCATCACTGCGTGGAAACGTGCTTGGCGGAATTGTCGTCGAAGGACCAGAGCTTGGTGCAGCTGGGTTTCGCCGCCGTGGCTCGCAGCGTGGAACAACGCTGTCCCGAGCAGGTCGCCGATGTCCTGGTCGGCGCCGAGAACGTGACGGAGGGCGTCGCGAAGGCGACCGCTGGATTGAGCGCCACGGCGGCCAACGCCGCGCGCAAGCGGATGCTCACCACGCTCGAGCAGACTTGCGAGCAGGCAAGCCTCAAGTCAAAGGCGGGGAAGCTCCGCTGCCAGACGGTGACGCTGTATGAAGGGGGCCAATACTTTCTCTACAAGTACAAGCGTTATGACGACGTGCGGCTGGTGTTTGCGCCCGAAGCCGATATCGCGTCGTTCGGCGGCGATCCGGACAATTTTCAATTTCCGCGGTGGTCGCTCGATTTCTCCCTGCTCCGGGCCTATGAACGCGACAAGCCGGCGGTCACGCCCAACTACCTGCAAATCGACTTCGCCGGCCCGGCGGCCGGGCAGCTGGTGTTCGTCGCCGGTCATCCCGGGTCGACCGCCCGTTCGCAAACCCGCGCCCAGCTGAAGTTCACCCGCGACATGCCGCTGCCGATGACGCTGATGCGTGCATCGGAGCTGCGCGGGCGGCTCATCCAATTCGGCATGACCAACCCGGCCGACGACCGAATCATCGAAGCGCCCCTCAACAGCCTGCAGAACGCCATCAAGCTGCGCCGCAAGGAGCTCGACGCGCTGAACGACGACGCGCTGCTGGACGGCAAGAGCACGGCCGAGCAGCAACTGCGCGAGCGGGCGCAACTTTCGGGAACTGATCCGTGGCGGGAAATCGAAGCCGCCACGGAGCGTGAGCGCATGCTGTATGTGCGATACGCATTTCTTGAAGGCGCGGCCGGCTTCAACAGCGGCCTGTTCCACGACGCGCGCCTGTTGGTGCGGGCGGCGGCGGAACGCAGCAAACCAAACACCGAACGGCTGCGCGAGTTTACGGATGCCGCGCTGCCCTCGATCGAGCGCGATGTGTTCGCCCGAGTGCCGGTGTATGCGGAACTCGAGGTCTTGACGCTGGCTTTCTCGCTCGAGCGCATGCGCGAATGGTTGGGACCGGATGATCCGGTCACGCGCCGCCTGCTTTCCAAGGAATCGCCGCGCGCGCTCGCGACGCGGCTGATCGCCGAGACGAAGCTCGACGATGCGGAGGTACGCAAGCAGCTCTGGCTGGGCGGCCAGGCGGCGGTGGATGCATCCTTGGACCCGATGATCGCACTCGTGCGCTCGGTGGACGTCGACGCTCGCGCGGTGCGCAAACGCTATGAAGATGAGGTCGAGGCGCCGATCACGGCGGCGTCCGAGAGAATCGCCGCGGCGCGCTTCAAGGCCTACGGCACGAATGTTTACCCGGATGCGACGTTCACCCTCAGGCTCAATTACGGTACTGTAGACGGGTGGGTCGAGAACGGCACGGCGGTCGAACCGTTCACGTACCTGGGCCGCGCTTTCGAACGGGCGACTGGTGCTTCGCCGTTCAAGATTCCGGCCAGCTGGATGAACGCGAAGGAACGGCTCGACATGCGTACCCCTTTTTGTATTTCCACCAGCAGCGACATCGTCGGAGGCAACTCCGGCAGCCCGCTCATCGACGCCGACGGTAAGATCGTGGGTCTAATGTTCGACGGCAACATCCACTCGATCGCCGGTCACTATTGGTTCAATGCGGCGAACAATCGCGCCATCGCAGTCCACCCCGCCATCATCCGCGAGGCGCTCGACAAGGTGTATGGCGCGAAGGCGCTCTTGACCGAGCTCAAAGCCCGATGAATCGCATGGAAGCGCCAAAAATCGGTCAGGCGAGCGAGCCCGGCGAGTACGACGAAGGCATGCAGGCGCTGCTGCAAATCATCTGGGGAGACGGTTTTCTCTCACCCGGTGGGGCGTCCGAGGTCGCGCAATTGCTCGAAGGCAGCGATTTGAGCGGGTGTGCGCTGCTGGACATCGGCTGCGGCTTGGGCGCCGTCGATGAGATTCTGGTTCGCCAGTATCACGCAGCGTCGGTGATCGGCATCGACGTCGACCCGGCTTTGCTGACGGGCATGCGGAGCCGCCTGGAACGCGCCGGATTGACCGGGCGCATCCGCGCGCTATGCGTGCAGCCCGGTCCGCTGCCGTTTCCCGACTCCAGCTTCGATGTGGTTTTCTCCAAGGATTCGCTGGTGCAGATTCCCGACAAGCCGCGCATGTTTGCCGAGGTTCTGCGCGTGCTGCGGCCGGGAGGACGATTCATCGCCAGTGATTGGCTGCGCGGCGGCAGCGGCGAGTATTCCGCCGACATGCTCGAATTCTTCCGCCTGGAAGGCATCGCCTACAACATGGCGACCCTCGCCGAAAGCGCCGCGGCGCTCGAGGCGACGGGATTCGAGGACATCGACATTCGCGACCGGCACGACTGGTATCTTCAATTGGCACAGCAGGAGCTTGCCGCCATGCAAGGCCCGCTGAATGCGACCATCGTCGGCCGGATCGGGGTGCGGCGGGCCGAGCACTTCATCCAGAATTGGCGGCAACTCGTCGTCGTGCTGAAGCGCGGCGAACTTCGCCCCGGACACTTCAAAGCGGTCAAACCGCAATTTTCACACATAAAGGGAGACAGGCATGAGTGAAGAGAATGTCTATAACGCAGGCTGCTTCTGCGGCGAGGTTCAATTTCAGGTGTCGGGCCTGCCGGTAGCCATGGGCTATTGCCACTGCGCTTCCTGCCGGCACTGGTCGGCCGGACCGGTGAACGCATTCACTCTTTGGAAACCCGAGGCGTTGAAGGTGACGCATGGAACTGCAAGCATCGGCACGTTTCACAAGACGCCCGTCAGCCATCGAAAGTGGTGCCAAAAGTGCGGCGGACATGTGTTCAGCGAGCATCCAACAATGGGGCTGATCGACATCTACGCCGCGCTGCTGCCGAAATTGCACTTTGAGCCCGCTGTGCATGTGCATTACCAGGAATCGGTACTGCCGATTCGGGACGGTAAGCCGAAGTTCAAGGACATGCCTGGCGACATGGGAGGATCGGGGGTCACGTTGCCGGAATAGCGGGCGCAACGGACAGCGGCGGCGACATCGGAGGGTCGGGCGTCACCTAGCCGGAATAGCCACGAACGCGACCTGCGAGAAACGTGAGGCGTTGGTCACCCGCCCATCGCTCAGAGCGGCGCTAGTTCACGGCGGCCGGCGTATCCGTGGCCTTCGACGCGCTCCCTGAGGGAAACGTGGATGCCACGGCTTCCGATACCGCCATGAAGCTGTTGCGGCCGTCCACCTCAGCCGTGACGTCGAAGTAGACATCCTGAACGCTCAGCCGGCTCCACAGGGCGATGCCGTGTACCACGTCGTAGAAGCGTCCGTTGCTGCCCCGTACTTCGGTATCGCGTGTTTTCAACACGATGTGCCTGTCCGAAAGAATCTCCCGTTCCTCATGCAGCGTCATGACGGGATACGCCGTGCTCTCACTCTTGCCGTTGCCGCCGCGCTTCAGCGAATCCAACAGACCGTCCGCAATCTTCGATTCGATACGTGCGCCACTGCCCTTGAGGCAATCGCTGCGCACGCGATGCGCGTCGATATTGGTGTAATCCATTTTCAGCACTTCGTCGACCTTCTCCAGCGCCGTGTCACAATCCTTGCCCTTGGCGGCTGCGCTCGCCTGTTCCATCAGCGGGGCCGTGGTCTTGCCGAACGCGTCCCATTGCTCGGTGAAAGGGTAGGCGGTTCGCAACGCCGTAAAGTCGACCGACCTGTCGCCTGCCGCCGCTTTCGCGCTCAGATCGTCGTAAATGGCCTGGAATCGCTTGCGTTGCGCGATCAGCTCCGCGGTCCGGGCCGCATCCGGCGCGCGGTCGCCCAGCGAGTGACGCTGGCAATCTCCGCTGTTCCAATTGGCATCGAAATGATCGGCGGTGAATTTGATGGTGCCGGAATAATTGTACTGGGTGGTGAACGTGGCGTTGCCGTCCAGATCGACCTTGCCGGTGAAGGATCTCACATTGGCGAAGTTGTGAATCACGCCGGACAACGTGTCGCCCGAGACGGTGATCGTCATAGTCGATACATGGCGACAACCGGAGCCCGATGGCGGTATCTGACCGATCCAATTGCCGTCATAAGGGCCGGCCAACACCGGGCCGGCCGACAGTGTCGACAGGGCGATCAATAATCCCATAAGCATTCTCATGATCACTTCTCCCTGAATCTCATGGCCTCGATCACATGGATCCTGTGCCCTCAATCAAGTCGCCTCAATCAAGTCGCTAAATGATGTGGCCTCAATCATGTGGCCTCAATCATGTGGCCTCAATCATGTGGCCTCAATCATGTGGCCTCGATCTCACGGCATCGCGGACGCCAGCGTGTCTATCGCCGCCATGCGGCTCTTGCGCCCGGTCACGAAACTGCCGACGTCGAAGTAGACGGTCTTGAGGCTCTCACCATCACCCGCCGCCGCGCACTGTACCTCGTCAAAGTACCGACCATCGGCACCGCGCACCTGTGTCTGCCTGACTTTCACGTCGAGATGGCGATTGGCGAGCACATCCATTTCCTCCCGTTCCGTGACGATGATGTACGCGGTGACCTCGGTAGAGCCGTTACCGCTATGCATCAAGGAATGCACGAGTCCGTCCGCGATATCGGATTCGATCTTCGATTCCGCCAACCGGCCGGTTGCAGCCAGGCAGTCGCTGCGCAGCGCGTGTGCGGCATCGATCGTGAAATCGAGTTTCAGGATCTCGTCGAGTTTCAGCAATGCGCTGATGCAATCCTTTCCCTTGGACGCTGCCACCGCCTGGTCCAACAGCGCGGCGGTCGTGTTGCCATACGGATCCCATTGGTCGGTGTACGGATAGGACGCGCGCAGAGTCGTGAAATCGACCGTTTTGTCGCCTGCGTATGCCCTCTTGACCAGCTCTGTATATTGCATTTGAAATTGCTTGCGGGCCGCGAACGCCGCTGCGGTTTGCGCGCTCGTCAAGGCACGATCGCCGAGGGCGTGTCTGCTGCAGCCTTCGTCGTTCCAATTGGCGTCGAAGTGATCGGCGTTGAATGTGATGGTGCCGGGGAAGCGCGGATACACCAGAAACGTCCCGTTGCCCTCGGCATCGATTTTCCCGCTGAACGCCTCGATATGCCCGGGATTGCGAGTCTGCCCCTGGAACGAGTTGCCGGACAGCGTCAAGGTCATGATCGAAGTCCGGTTGCAGTGTCCCTGAGGCGGTATCAGCGCAACCCAGTTGCCGTCGAAACTGCCCGCGAGCGCCGCCGGCGCGCCTCCGGCAGCGAGAGCGATCATGGCCATCAGTGCTTTCAATTCCCGCACGGCGTTACTCCTACGTCGTCTTTCTCGAATTCCGGGACAAACCGGTCTGGCGATCCGTTCCATACGTCACCCCGACGTCTGCGACCGGCCGTTCGGTCGAGCGGACATAGAACGACTTTCCTGCGTGAACGATGGTGGAGGCGGGGACGGGGTTCGGTCTCGGCGAGTACGGGGCATCCAGCAACGCGCGCGGATTGTAGGTGACCTCATCCGTATCCCGCGGGCTGGGCCGCACCTGCCCGATCGGGTGCGACGGACCGACGGCGGCCATCGACGTCGAACCCGGCGCCTGGTTTCGCGGCAGCGGCAAACTGCCGGCGGCGGGCGGCGCGACCTGCGGATCCCGGGCTGCGTGTAAATGCTCGTGCGAATGCGCGGCACCCTGAGTGGGTGAGGCGATGCGCAGCAGCGGGTTGGACGAGGGCGACGTCGGAGCCACCACCGTTTTCGCGCCGGCAACGGCAAACGCCAGCGCGGTTAGTGCGGCGATCGTGAATGCCCGAAGTGCCAGACCCGGATGGCGGTCCGGCGCCTCCGAGAGAATGTGATCGACGCGCTGCGCGATAAATGAACTCTTGGCCATGGCCATGATCAGGGGAGTTCTCTGCGCACAACGCGACACCTCAACCAGTATCTCGGCGTAAGCGGCGCGATCCTCGAGGCGTCGGACCGCCGCGTCGTCGCTCGCGGTTTCGGCGATCTCGGCCAGCTTCGACTGCAGCCACCAGGCGAACGGGCTGAACCAGAAGAGCGCGCAATGGATCCTTGCAGCCAGCTGAACGAAGAAATCACCGCGCGCGATATGGGCTTCCTCGTGAGCCAGAACGGCGTCGCGCTTCGCTGCGCTCCATTCACGGTAGTCAGCCGGCACCAGAATTGCAACGCCCAGCGAAACAGGGCTCTTGAGTTCGACACTGACCCGGATATTGCGTCCCTGTGACCAATCCGCGTCCACCGGTCCGGCGCGCCGATACAGGCGCCACGTGAGCAGCAGCCCTGTGACGAGACGCAGCGTGCAGACAATAAGCCCGAGCGCGTAGATTCCGACGAGACACGTCTGTCCGTGCGAGCCAAGCCATGCCGGGGCGAGCGCTGACAGATCGCCGACGTGCGCGTCCGCCAATCGTTGCACGCCCGGCAACGGCAGGTCGGCCAGGGATTTCGGCGCCGCCGCGGGCAGGGGGGGCACGGTCAACACGGGACCCGGTATGTGGCGGCTCAGCAGCGGCATCGATAACGCGGCGACCAACACTGCAGTCCAGACTGCCGTCTCGGTGCGGGTGTCGCGGAGGCGCACCAGTTTCAGCAACGCCCAGACCGCGGCTCCGAGCACGAGCGAACGCAGCGCCGAATCCAGTAGCAACGGCAGCATCATCGTTTCCGAGCCTTTGCCTTGGCGATCTTGTCCGACAGCAACTGCAGCTGCTTGGGATCGAGCGCGTCATTGTCCACCATGCCGACCAGCACCTCCTCGAGCGAGCCGTTGCAGAACCAATCGACGATGCGCTGCACCGCCTTGGCCGCGACGGCACCCCGCGCCTCGGCGGGTACAAAATGAAAGGTTCGGCCTTCGACCGTATGGGTTACATATCCCTTGTCCTCCAACCGCCGCAGCACGGTGCGCACGGTGGACTCCTTGAGCGGACGCGCCAGTTCCTCGCGAGTCTGCTCGGCGGTAATGGAGCCCTTGGCCCATACCAACTGCATCACTTCGTGCTCGAGTTCGCCCAGGTCGGGAAGTTCGGTGCTCAATGCGATCCCCTGTAGTGCTACAGATCGTAGCATATAATCGGGGGCCGTCAAATGAGGGCGGCGGCATCCCTGAAAGATGCTGCCCTCGCTGAAATCCGAGGACCTGCGCCCGGGTCAAACTGCGGGTTGGGCGCCCTCCTCGAGCATACCTTCGCGCAGAATGAAATCGATGACGCTGTTCAGGCCGTTTCCCGTCTTCAGATTGGTGAATACGAAAGGCCGTTCGCCGCGCATCTTGCGCGCGTCGCGGTCCATGACCTCGAGAGAGGCACCCACATGCGGCGCCAGGTCGATCTTGTTGATGATCAGCAGATCCGACTTGGTGATTCCGGGTCCTCCCTTGCGCGGGATCTTGTCGCCGGCCGCGACATCGATTACGTAGAGCGTGAGATCGGACAGCTCGGGGCTGAAGGTGGCGGCCAAGTTGTCGCCGCCGCTCTCCACGATGATCAGATCGAGATCGGCGAATTCATGCATCAAGCCGTCGATCGCCGCGAGATTCATGGACGCATCCTCGCGAATGGCCGTGTGCGGGCAGCCGCCGGTCTCGACTCCCCGGATGCGTTCCGCCGGAAGGGCGCTGCTGCGGATCAGAAATTCCGCATCCTCGCGCGTGTAAATGTCATTGGTCACGACGGCGATATCGAGCCGGTCGCGCAGGTTCTTACACAACAGATCGACCAACGCGGTCTTGCCCGAGCCCACCGGACCTCCGATGCCGACTCGCAGAACGTCGCGTTTGGTAGCTTTAACGGGTGTACTCATGTGTGGTTCTCGGATCTCGTTGTCGGCAACCAACAGGCGGGTGAGACCGCCATTTGCGGCCCCAGCGCATTCTGGCACAGCGGCGCTTCGTGAGGGTATGCCCCGCGCTTCGGGCGGGTATGCCTCGCGCTTGTGCGCCTCTTCCCGACGCCTTGTTCGGGTATCCCCGGCGCTTTGTGATGGTATGCCCGGTGCTTCGTGCGGGTATGCCTCGCGCCTTGTGCGCGTATGCCCGGCGCCTTGCGCGGGTATCCCCGGCGTTTTGTGAGGGTGTGCCCGGCGCTTTGCGCGGGTATGCTGCGCTCTCTTTCGGGTAGGATGGCGACCGGACCATGGCGAGCGGAGGCAGGCGTGTTCGACTCAATCAATCGGCGCGATGCGGCCTTCAGGCCGTCGGCAGCGCTGCCGCCCGCCCCCACCGGTTGGCTCGCCCGATTGGAGCTGCAGTTTCAGAATCGGCATGCGGGAACACGCCTCACGCATCGCCGGCACTCAGGCCCGCTGCTGGTGCAAAAGGCGCTGTACCCGGAGCGGGATACCGAGGGAGGCGGCCACTCGAGCGGCCCATGCCATGTGTACGTGATCCACCCGCCAGGAGGAGTGGCCGGAGGCGATGAACTCGAGCTGCATGCCGAGCTTGCGCCGGGATCGCATGCCCTGTTGACCACACCCGCGGCCGGCAAATTCTATCGCAGGGGCGACGCCGGCGTCGCTCGGGCGGCGCAAACCTTCACGGTGCGCGGCGCCGCGCTCGAATGGCTGCCGCAGGAGAACATCTTCTATCCCAATTCGGCGGTCGAGCTGCGCACCACGGTAAACCTGTCGGCCGATGCACGCTTCATCGGTTGGGAGATGGGCTGTCTTGGCCTTCCAGCGAGCGGCCGTACTCTCGAGGGAGGGGAGTTGAGGCTCGGCTTCGAGCTGTGGCGGGAAGGCAAGCCTCTGCTCCTCGAGCGCCTGGCGCTGACGCGGGTCAACCTCGCGGCCCCGTGGGGCATGGCGGGTCTTGCGGCGCTCGGCACGGCGTTGTTCCATCCCGCGGGACCCCGCGAGCTGGAATCGGCCCGGGCAGTCATGAGCAGCGATGGAAACGACATGACGCTTGCGTGTACGCTCATCGAGGATGTGCTGGCCTGCCGCGCCGTCGCGAGCCGGGCCGACAACGTGAAACGAGCATTTGCCGCTTTATGGCGCACGCTTCGTCCGGCCGTGCTCGGCCGCGAGGCGGTGACGCCGCGAATCTGGGCCACCTGAGTGTTTCGATGGAACTGTCCCCACGCGAAAAAGACAAGTTATTGCTGTTCACCGCGGCCCTGCTCGCCGAACGCCGCAGGGCGCGCGGACTGAAGCTCAACTACCCCGAGGCCGTGGCCTATATCTCGGCCGCCATTCTCGAGGGCGCGCGCGACGGGCGCAACGTCGCCGACCTCATGAGTTACGGCACCACGCTGCTGTCGAGCGCGGACGTCATGGAGGGGGTCGCCGAAATGGTCGCCGAAGTCCAGGTCGAGGCGACCTTTCCCGACGGCACCAAGCTCGTGACCGTGCATCACCCCATCACGTGAGGCTCGCATGATCCCCGGCGAAATCGTTACTGCAACGGGAGAGCTGTCGCTCAACGACGGACGCGAGACGCGCACTATCACGGTCGCGAATACCGGCGATCGCCCGATTCAGGTCGGGTCCCACTATCATTTTTATGAGACCAACGCCGCGCTCCAATTCGAGCGTGAACGCGCGCGCGGGTTCCGGCTCAACATTGCAGCCGGCACTGCGGTTCGTTTCGAGCCGGGACAGCAGCGCGATATCGAACTGGTTGCGTTGGACGGCAAACGGATCGTGTATGGATTCAACGGCCGCATCATGGGGCCTTTGCCGTGACGCGCATCGGGCGCCGCGCCTACGCGGAGATGTTCGGCCCGACCACGGGCGACCGGGTGCGGCTGGGCGATACCGATCTCTGGATCGAAATCGAGCGCGACCACGCCGTGTACGGCGAGGAGGTAAAGTTCGGCGGCGGCAAGGTGATCCGCGACGGCATGGGCCAGGGACAGCAATGCGCCGCGCAGGTGGCCGACACCGTGATCACCAATGCCGTCATTCTCGACCATTGGGGCATCGTCAAGGCCGATATTGCCCTGAAGAGCGGCCGTATCGCCGCCATCGGCAAGGCCGGCAATCCAGACATCCAGCCCGGCGTGAACATCGTGATCGGCGCCGGCACGGAAATCATCGCGGGCGAGGGTTTGATCGCGACCGCAGGCGCCATCGACTCGCACATTCACCTCATCTGCCCGCAGCAGGTGGAGGATGCGCTGATGAGCGGGGTTACCACCATGATCGGCGGGGGAACCGGACCGGCCACGGGCACGGCGGCGACGACCTGCACGCCGGGACCGTGGCATCTGGCGCGGATGTATCAAGCCATCGAGGCGCTGCCGATGAATTTCGGCCTGCTCGCCAAGGGCAACGCCAGCCTCCCCGAACCACTCGAGGAGCAGATTCGCGCCGGCGCCATAGGGCTGAAACTGCACGAGGACTGGGGCACCACGCCCGCCGCCATCGACAATTGCTTGAGCGTCGCGGAGCGTTTCGACGTGCAGGTGGCGATCCATACCGACACGCTCAACGAAAGCGGTTTCGTCGAGGACACGATCGCGGCGTTCAAGGGCCGGGCCATCCACACGTACCACACCGAAGGCGCGGGCGGGGGTCATGCGCCCGACATCATCAAGGCGTGCGGCGTACCGCACGTGCTGCCCTCCTCCACCAATCCGACGCGCCCGTACACGATCAACACCATCGACGAGCATCTGGACATGCTCATGGTATGCCATCACCTGGATTCCTCCATCGCCGAGGATGTCGCGTTCGCGGAGTCGCGCATCCGCCGCGAAACCATCGCCGCCGAGGACATCCTGCACGACCTCGGCGCTTTCTCGATGATCGCGTCCGATTCACAGGCGATGGGCCGGGTCGCGGAAGTCATCACGCGCACCTGGCAGACCGCGCATAAAATGAAAACTCAGCGCGGAGCGCTGGCCGAGGATAGCGCGCGCAACGACAATTTCCGGGCGCGTCGCTACATCGCCAAGTACACCATCAATCCGGCGATCACCCACGGCATCGCGCACGAGGTGGGTTCGATAGAAGTGGGCAAGCTTGCCGATCTCGTCCTGTGGCGACCGGCGTTTTTTGGCGCGAAGCCCGCCCTGATCATCAAGGGCGGCATGATTGCCGCGGCGCCGATGGGCGATCCGAACGCCTCGATACCCACGCCTCAGCCCGTGCATTACCGCCACATGTTCGGCGCGCTCGGCGCCGCGCGCACCGCGACCTCGGTGAGTTTTGTCTCGCAGGCCGCGATCGACGACGGCATTGCCGCGCGGTTGGGCCTGCAAAAGAACCTGGTGGCGGTGCGCGGCACGCGCTCGCTGCGCAAAAGCGACCTCATTCTCAATGACTACCTGCCGCGGATCGACGTCGATCCGCAAACCTACGAAGTTCGAGCGGACGGCAACCTGTTGACCTGCGAGCCCGCACACGTGCTGCCGCTGGCGCAGCGATATTTTTTGTTTTGAGCACGGAACGGTAAGGCGATGCTGATGCTCGTTGAGCGTCTCGGCGCGGCGCGGCCCGCGGACGATCGCATCGTGCTGCCCTTCGATCTGCGAAGCCGCAGCCGTTTCCGCACGCGGCTGGCGAGCGGTCAGGAAGTCGGTGTGCTGCTCGCGCGCGGACAGATTCTGCGCGGCGGCGACCTGCTGCTGGCCGGCGATGGTCGGGTCGTCGAGGTGCGCGCCGCCCTCGAACTCGTCACGTCGCTGCACGCCGACCATGCGGGCATGCTCGCGCGCGCGGCCTATCATCTCGGCAATCGCCACGTGGCCCTACAGATCGGCGAGGGGTGGCTGCGCTATCTGCATGACCACGTGCTCGATGACATGGCGCGCGGCCTGGGCCTGCGCGTCACGGTGGAGGAGGCGCCGTTTGAGCCCGAGGCGGGCGCGTATCACGCGCACGCACACGCGCACGATCACGACCACGCGCGCGCCCACGACCCCGATCACGACCCCGATCACGACCAAGCGCGCGGGCACGACTACCAGCTGCGTCCTGCGGACGGCGCCCGTTGAGCGACAATCTTCCGGCGGACCAACCGGTGCAGACACGCGATCCGCGCGCACTCTTGCGTCTATGCCTACTGGTGAGTCCAGCTCTACCGGTCGGGGCCTATGCCTATTCGCAAGGCTTGGAATACGCCGTTCAGGCTGGCTGGGTGCGCGACGAGTCGAGCGCCTTCGTCTGGTTGCACGGGCTATCGCACCACGTGGTGGGCACGCTCGATCTGCCCATTCTGCTGCGGCTATACCGGGCCTGGGGAAGCGGCGATGCGGCGGCGGTCGAGTTTTGGAACGCGCAACTGGTGGCGGCGCGCGAGACGGCCGAACTGCGCGCCGAGGAACTGCATCTGGGTCGGGCTTTGGCACGCGTACTCACCTCGCTGGGTGTCGCGGAGGCTGCCGTATGGCTCGAAGCGGCGCCGGCATTCTGCACGATGTTCAGTCTCGCGGCGGTGCGCTGGAATATCCCGGCCGGCGACGCGCTGTGCGGCTACCTCTGGACGTGGACCGAGAATCAAGTATTGGCGGCAATCAAGCTAGTGCCGCTCGGGCAAAGCGCGGGTCAACGGCTGTTGCATCGGCTGATCGAATCCATGCCCGGAATTGCCGACTCCGCCGCACTCCTGCCGAACGCGTCGATCGGCGTCGGCGCGATCCTGCAACCGATCGGCAGTGCGCTGCACGAATCGCAGTACTCGCGGTTGTTCCGCTCGTAGCCGTGCCGGCATTCATAGTGTTAGGGAGCCTCGTCGCTCGAGAGTCTCACCACACCCTGCCCGAACCAAGAAGTGACGGACCCGCGCGACCGGCCATGATCAATTCGTGACGTTGCCCGACACCAGCAGGTTGTCGGCGCCGAAATTTCCGAGACCGGTGAAGTCGATGGCCCCCATGGAATTGCGGAAATACGTATTGCCGGTCACTTCGCCGAAAGGTGCGCCTGCGACCGTGCCGTGGCCTCTATTCTCGTGGAAGTGGTTGTTGCGCACGGCGTAGCGGGCGACCGGCTGTTGGGTGACGTCGACGAAACTGTCGGCCGGACTCAGCGCGCCGACCACGGCGGCGCAGGCCGAGGATCCCGCACAGTCGAGCGATACGGACAACACGCCGGGGTTTCCGCAGGTCGATCCCGTAGCGGCGCTCGTGCCCGCGGTTCCCAGAAAATTGGAACTGCCGTCGAAGAACGCCAGCGTGTCGCCGGCTACGACGGCATCGCGAGAGTTCGGGGTGCAGGCTCCCGTCACGCCGATCACGCCCGACGATGCGCTCGCGATGGCCTGGGCCGAGGGCGACACGTTGATGCCGTCATCTCCCTGGAAGGCGACTTCGTTGCTGTCGATGATGATATCGCCGGCAAACTGGGTGATGTTGATGGCGTCGGATGCGGTGGAGATGAGGCGGCCGCTGCCGCGGGAGATGCTCGAATTGGCGAAACGAAATCCGCGGAAGCCGCCGGCCTCATTCACGGCGATTCCCATACCGGGGCTGGTGAGTATCTTGACGTTCTCGAGATCGATGTCGTCGGACCAATTCATCAAAAGCGCAAAGCCGTTATAGGTGTAGTGCCGGACGACGACGCGAGTGCCGGTGGCGAACAAGTCGAAGTTGGCGCAGCCTGCGAACATGCTGCAGCTTGAAGAGCCTGCGCCATTCGAGAAGTTGCAGGACTCGCACGAGAAAGTCTGGCCTGCGCCGGTGCGGCCGATAAAGGTGGGCTGCGACCCTCCGAAAGTAAAATACACCTCGTGTGCGTTGCCGGCGGAGAGATCGAAGCGGCCCGGTGCGCCGGCGGGATCGGTCGAATCGTCCCAGACATCCACGGCTTGAATTTGCACATACCCGCCGGTCAGGGGATCTGCGGCCGTATAGGCATCGTCCAGCACGAGGGCCTGATGGCCAGGGTTCTTGGGGTCGGGCACGATGGTGCCCAAAGAGGCGATCCGCAAGTTGGGCCAGTCGATGGTGAAGTTCTCGAGGCGGACGCGCGCGGCGTTGAGGATCCAGATACCGGTGGTGGGGGCTGCGAAATTCAGCACCGAACCGCTCAGATCGATATCCAAGTCGAGGACGCCGGTAGGTGTGGTCATCGGCGCGCTGGGGTAGCTGCCGATGGTCCAGTGAGGCGTGCAATTCCAGTAGTGTCCCTCGTTGCAGGTGTTGGCATTGCTGGAATCGGCGCTGACGCTCGGACCCCGGAAATTATAGGTTCCCTGCGGAATCACCAGCTTGTGGGCCTGAGCGGCGAGAGCCGCAGCAACGGCGGCCGGAAAGTAGGCGTCGGGGGTCTCGCCGGCATGGATGGCTCGCATCACGTAGCACTGCGATCCGGGACAGGGCGCGCCGGACGCGAGGCCGACGGGGCCTTTCACCAGAGCCTGCACGCTCTGGCCACCCGGAGCCGTGAAGTTCGCCTCGAAATCGACGTTACTGTTGTACGCCACGCCCGAGGAGGGGGCGACAGCTGCCACGTAGCTGATCGCCGGTTTGCTGCTCGAGCCTGCCGCACCACTGGAAGAACCGCCGCTGGAAGATCCTCCGCCGGAGGAGGAACCCGTTCCGGAACCCGTGCCGCTGGTGGAACCCTTTCCGGTGGAAGAACCTGCGCCGCTGGAGGAACCACCGCTGGAGGAACCACCGCTGGAAGAGCCGGCGCCCGTCGAAGACCCCTTTCCGGTGGAAGAACCTGCTCCGCTGGAGGTACCGCCGCTGGAAGTACCGCCGCTGGAGGAACCAGTACCGGTAGTGGAACCCTTCCCGCTGGTGGAACCCGTTCCGCTGGAGGAACCAGTACCGCTGGTGGAACCCGTTCCGGTGGACGAACCGGTAGCGCCGGACGAACTCTTTCCGCTGGAAGAGGCGTCAATCGGCGCCTGCACGACCGGTTGCGCGCCACCACAGGCTGAAAGCGCACAGGCGAATGCGATCAGCGCTGCGGCCGCGGGGCCGGGAAATGTCAGGTAAGCATGCGGCATGGACACTCAGACCGGCTGCCTCCCGAGGCACGCCTTTAGGCACCGAGTCTAGCCGCGGGATTCTCAGGGCAAGTGGATCGTGTCCACAGATTTTAGAGTTGCCACATAGGCAAGCGCCGCGTCCAGGGAGACGACCTCCGCGTACTTTGCCTGCAGGTCGAACAAGTTCGCTTCGTGCGGCTCCCGGGCCCGGTCGCCGACGGCATCGCGCACTACCAGCGGAACGAATCCGTGCTGGCAGGCATCCACGGCAGTCGCGCGGATGCAGCCGCTGGTGGACACTCCCGCGATCAGCAAGGTATCGATGCGCATGGCCGTCAGCTGCGCGGCGAGCGAGGTGCCGAAGAAGGCGCTCGCATACTGCTTGCAAATGACGGTCTCTCCGGCTGCGGGTTCGAGTCCGGGGGCAAATGCCGCCAGTTCTGGAAACGCCCCCCGTTCGAAGCAGCGCAGCGCGGGCACCTTACGAAAGAACACCCCGCCGTTGAGGCCGCCTGGCTGATACTCCACATGGGTGTGAAAGACCGGGAGTCTCGCGCCGCGCGCCGCGGCGAGCAGACGGATTGCGGCCTCTTTTACCGGCTCCACGCCGGCGTACAGCGGCGAACCTTCCTTCATGTAGGCTTCGACGAAATCGACGATCAGCAATGCGGCACTGCCACCGGGCTGCAGTTTCAAGCCGAAGCCGCCCTTGGCGTAATTTGCCTCCAATGAGGTATTCATTTTCAGTTCCCCTCGAAACACGCTGCCCTTCAGGCTGGCGAGGAATGGATGGAAGTCCCATTCCTCGACGCAGGCTCTTCTCTGCCTCTGCCCCTGCCTCTGCCTCTTGCTCAGCCTCTTGCTCAGGCTCTGTGACTCTTGCTCAGGCTCAGGCTCAGGCTCAGGCTCAGGCTCAGGCTCAGGCTCAGGCTCTGGCCAGGCGCAGGCTCAAGCTCAAGCGCAGCTCAGGCCAGATAGATAAACCG
>Ga0209611_10003653_pt1 | contig 26583 bp, 19 predicted proteins | sample S1TSphgellanicum_3_FD_187693 | JGI IMG/M metagenome (GOLD analysis project Ga0209611, IMG submission 187693) | Host-associated microbial communities from peat moss isolated from Minnesota, USA - S1T2_Fc - Sphagnum magellanicum MG (SPAdes) (version 2) | ecosystem: Host-associated > Plants > Peat...
ACTAGGAGGTGTTTGTGTAAGAGGTTTGGACTCTAGAGTTTGTTATAGTTTCAGTTATATAATGTGGAGACTTGAGACATAAGGGAAACTCAACAACATACCACTTATTACAACATTACTTGCAAGAGTTGTACAACAAATGAGCAATGAGTAGTAGTAGTATACCATATGTGAGAGAGAGAGAGAGAGAGAGAGAGAGATAAAAGGAAAGAATATAATGGGCTTGGGGGGTACCTCAGGTATGTATCATCATCACCCAACTAAAGAAATAGGGTTTAGGGTTTATATCTCGTGGGTTTAGGGTTTAGGGTTTATATCTCGTGGGTTTAGGGTTTTAGGGTTTATATCTTGTGGGTTTAGGGTTTAGGGTTTATACCTCATGGGTTTAGGGTTTATATCTTGTGGGTTTAGGGTTTATAACTGACAGACACCTGCCACAATTGTTGGTGTTTGGAGTCAATTTGTTAGACAAAATTACAGAGTTTTTTTTAGTTTTCCCACTAACAACAAGCCATATATTATTTCTTTGTATTTGAGAGAGCAGCCCCTGATGGTATTTTAAGGGTCTACTAACTGACCATTTGATAATTCTCCATAGAGTGATTTGCTTTATGTCAATTTTTGATATAGCAAAACTTGTGAATTTTGGTTGAATTGTTTTAAAGGAGTTTTTAGGAATTTTATGTTAGTTACGAGTTTATATCTTAGTTATTGTAGATAAATTGAGATAAGTTATTGTGAAGTTGGTTTCATGTGAATATAATTGTAAATATTTAGTTTATAGAATATAATTTTAAGATGTATGACCTTAAATCATCAAAAATATGATTTGAGATTCTGAAACATACAAGTTTTGTTATTGCAGTTTTCTATGTTATGCAAAAAAAATATTTCCATGATTTTTGTAGGGTTTCGCTTTGTATTTTTTTGGGCATGGATTTCTATTCGTTGCAAGTGAGTTGCATCTTTTGAATATGGGTATATCATTCAAAGTTTTTATATATTATGTATTATGTGTGTGGATAACAATGATTGCAGGTGCCAATATATCTATTGCGCATAAAACAAAATTATATATTGAAGAAACCCAAATTTTCAAAAAAAAAAAAAAAGTCCAAAATAATTGCAAAATAATGAAAATTTACACTAGAGTTACCCAAATTGGTGGAGTTTGTGGACAGTCCAGGTAAGGTTTTTTAGAATTTAATTTCAATTCATTAAATACTTTTATAAAAAATTAATAATTTTTTTTACAGGAGCATCAGAGTAGTGAGCATCTCAAGAGGCATTTTGCAATCTATTGAAAACTCAACCAAAATATCTCCTTTTTTTTTGACATTTTTCAAAGGCAAAAAAAGAATATTGTACTAGTAGGTAAAGCTTAGCCAAAGCACATTATATAGCATGTTGGTTAGAGTTCAGATGTTCACTAATACTTAAGAATGATACATGGGGGGGGCTACATCTGAATGATGAGCATCAATTGGCCCAAGGAAGGTTAAATCTATCACTTATAAGGAAGCACAATGAGGAAGAAGAGATGGAAAAAAGCTAGTGAGATTCAATATTATGTGGGGTTAAGCTACTTTACACACTAGAGTCAGCTTCATGATTGAATTATCCTTAAAAATAGTGAAACAATTTGTTTGTGAAAAATATGAAGCTGAGGTGTGAAAAATCATCATGATTTATCACAGGCTAAAACCATGGTTTAATTTTCACTCCTCATATAAAAATTATCATAGTAGATCATGAAACATGAATTAATTTATTATTATTATTATTATTATTATTCATCTTTTTTTGTCAATGGGGAAACTGACCCTAGGGCAGGTACCAGTACGTAATATTTGTAATGTAAACAACTCACTTTTTATTTGTATTTGTATTTGTATTTTGAGGAATCTCCCCCAAGCAGAAGAACTCTAGGGCATTATGCCGAGGGAGCTCCCCCAATTTTACATGTTCCCATGTTCCCATGGAAATATTTCTTTTCTATGAAACAGGAAAGAAGCCAGAAAATCAAAAGAGAGTTGTTTCCACAAGGGGAGGAGGTTCCCATACGGGAACCTGCTCTACAACAAATTTACTTGGTGTGTAGATTTTTGGCTTTTTCTAAACATGAATGGTATGGTTCATACAATTCCATTTATCCTCATCATATATTACAGCACATTTCTAGGCATGGTTAGATTTGGGTATGTGCCCCTAACAATTGGTGTGGTACCTCTTGTGATGTGGTTCTAGATCTTAAGTGGGTACCTCTTGTATTGATCATTTTGACACAAGGGACAAAGGATGAGAGAGATCACATTGTGTGTATAGGAAAAAAAAACAAAAGTCAGAGGAGGGACTTGAGAGCTTTGTATTGATCATTTTGACGCAAGGGACATAGGATGAGAGAGATCACATTGTGTGTATAGAAAAAAACAAAATCAGAGGAGGGACTTGAGAAGAAGATGAAGAAGAAGGGACTAAGGATGAGAGAGATCACATTGTGTGTATATTAAAAAACAAAATCAGAGGAGGGACTTGAGAAGAAGACAAGAAGATGAAGAAGATGAAGAAGAAGGGACAAAGGATGAGATCACATTGTGTGTATAGAAAAAAACAAAATCAGAGGAGGTACTTGAGATGAGGAGGAGGAGAAGAAGAAGAAGGAAGGGACAAAGGATGAGATCACATTGTGTGTATAGAAAAAAACAAAATCAGAGGAGGGACTTGAGAGGAGGAGAAGAACAAGAAGAAGAAGAGAAGAAGTAGAATACAAATCACACACATAAAAGTCTGATGCAAAATCTAATGCTCACCTGTTTTCCAGTCAATAATGCTCAAATGCTTGGCACACAATCTTGTTGGAATGAAGTCCAAAGTTCGTTGAACAACTAACTCTACAAAAGCTTCCATAATTGTCTTTTTTTGCTTGATTTACTACTACTGTAGATGATGCAGCTGCCTAAGTGGGTCCCCCTCCAGATTGCCACTAAATCACTCTTTCCAGCTCAGTTGGTACTCTCTACTTTACCTACTCTCATTCCACATACACAACTCCAAGGCTCTGCACTTCATCAATTCATTCCCCCAAGTGGGTTGGTTCCATAAGCTGTTGCTTGCTATCAGTCCAGGCTATTGCCAGTTTTGACTCAAAATGTTTTAAAGCATCTCAGCTAGCACCAGTGAAATGGTCTGTACACAGTATTTTTTTGGATGAATGGTAAAATGGTGTGGACATAGGATTTTGGATGAATGGTAAAATGGTGTGGACATAGGATTTTGGATGAATGGTAAAATGGTGCGGACATAGTATTTTGGATGGATTTTGGCCTTTAAATAATGTGAAACTGAGTTTCAACCTGTAAATATGCATGGGACGCTGATCTCCGAAAGGATCATTAAAAAAAAGTGACTACTTTTGATTGGCTGGCCATAATGGTCATGGCATTTAAATAGTTGCTTAGAGCATCTCCACCACACTACCAAGCACCCCTTCAAACAACAACTTGGTGGTGGTGTTGGAATGAAAGTGCTCTTGTCATGGTCCCAATACATCACATTAAAAAACTGGCCCTCGTAGTTGGTGCTCCTTGGACCAACATGGTCACCAAAAGGTTTGGTATTGTGTGAAATATATAAATATTCTTGTTTCATGTGTTTGTGTTTGCTTGAGGTTTTATTTGCTTGTTGCTCAAGTGCTTGGCTTTTTGCTCACAATCTACTCTTGACACATTGGCACAACGTGGTAGTAGTTGGGTTATTAAACAATGGTTCCATATTCAAACCAAATAGCAAAATTCTAAAATCTCGATGAACATTATGACATCAATAAAGTTGGCCCCGGTTGATCCTAATAGGTTCACTATTTTCTGAAAATGCCTAAATTAAATTGGTGTGAAACATTTTTTATCACCACCATCTAAAAAACATCTAAGTATGTGATTATGTCTTGGCCATTAAACTTCTACATGAAAATTATTTGTGGTCAACAACCATCTTTACATTCGTGTTCTTAACCTTACCAACATTCTCTTTAGTTTCGTGTCTTAAACTTACCAACTTTCTCTTTTTCCTTTTTAGGAAACCAAATAACATAGTCACCAAATTGGAAGGTCTTTATGGGGTGACATTGTTGTGACCACGAGTACCGGTTCCATTGAACATTATGAATTTTCCTTTGCCTTTAATTAATACTCTTGAAGTTTTTTCGACTCATGCAACCTTTTGGTCAATACATATTGGATTCACATTTTGTAGTCCTCCATTGAATGATGACATTGTTAGGTTGTGATAGGCTATCTTACAATCAAGAAATCCATCCTGTATGTAATTATCTATTGGTTTACTTTATAAGGTCATGATGGTTGGACTTAAGATTGTTGGTTTGCCTTCTAAAGGAAAGACTTAAAAACACTTGAATGATAATAAAAGATTATTACAATATCTTTGTTGTTGGTTCTATGGCTTTCCTTAAGCTTTCATGATGTCAAAGCAATTTCACCATGAGTACATCATTCCTTGAAAGAAGAATGTTCATAATGGAACAATACTAAATTCATTCATAAAGCCTAATGATTTGATATATATTTAAATACTTGGGCCAATGCTCAAGTTTTACAAATCTTAAGTTGATAATTTAATTGAAACTGTCAAGTTCAAACACAAGCAATTTGGAAACTAGAGCTTGTTCAATTGAAAGGTTTAGGGGTATTAACTATTTGACGTGGAGAACCAAAGTGGAAATGTTTCTATGCAAGAGTGATAACTTCAATGTTGTAAAAGGAACTGATCCTAATCTTGGAACATGGGACCAAACTACTTTCAAAGTGTGGACTTTGAAAGATGATAGAGCAAGGTTTGACCTTATATTTCAATGTGGGGATGTTCAAATACAAATGGTATGTCAATTGAAAGCCTTTAAAGAGGTTTGGGAGAAATTGAAAATGACTTACATGCATTCTAATCAAACAACACAACTTGTTGTTCAGAAAAAGTTGATGACAATTAAATTCTAAAAAGGAATATCGGTCATTAAATTCATTGAAGAATTCCAAGAAGCCCTTGATGAAGTTGCAACATTAGGACTTATAATTGACAATGCTCAATTTGTGATTCTTTTGTTGGTAGCATTACCAACTTCCTATCGACCATTTATATCAACACATGGACATGACAAAACTTTAAGTTTTCCTATCACTGTTGCTAGGCTTCTTCAAGAGGAAGATTCGACCAAGCCATCACATGAAAATGGGACTTCTTTAGCCTTCTTTGTAAATAACAAAAGAAAATTCAATAATAACAAAAAAATTGGTTCAATAATTTTCATAAAGGTGGAGCGAATGCCTCCACACATGAACCCAAGATTGCAAAAGACAAGTCAATGGTGGAATGTTATTATTCCCACAAGAAAAAACATTTTGCTTCAAAATGAAAAACCAAAATTAAAGATCGTTAAAATGGAAATTTTCAAAAGTCCATGCCTAAACATCCTAAACAACTAAATACAAATCTTTACCCAAGATTCTTCAACATCAAAAAATCATTTGTTCTTCGTTCATAAAAGTAAAGATTGCCAACTTTGTGATACCTGGTTTCTTGACTCAGTGTTAGTTGCCATATGACCTTTAACCTTGATTGGTTTATGGAGTATCTTCCTTTACCCAACAACAAACACGTTTTTTCAGGTGATGATATTGTCAAGTAAGCTATTGGTGAAGGAACAGTAGCAATCCAAATCACAACCCAAATCACAACCAATCACATTGTGGAGGTCAAGAATGTATTACATATGCCTAGATTTACAAAAAAAATATTGTTCGTGCGTCAATCTACCCAAAAAGGGGGTCGTATTTCATTTTATCACAAGTTTTGTATAATTGAACTTTACACCCCAAGCAATGACTGGATCACCTTCAAGTGTGCACAATTTGACAATTTATACTTGTTGGCACATGCATTAAGGTTGATACAACTTCAAGCATGATTGCTACCTTGCAAAATTCCCTTAGCCCATAAACATTAAGATGGTATTATAGGCTTAACCACCTTAACATCAATTATATGAAGACTTTAACAACAAAAGACATGGTGGACACAAGGGTTGTCCCACACTTCACAACCCTACCATTATGTGAAGGTTGCATTATGCGTAAGCAACATAAGATATCATTTCCAAAAGCAAGTCAAAGAAATTCCACTAATATATTGGAATTAGTACATTCCAATGTGTGTGGACCTATGCAAATTGCTTCTCTTGGAGGTGCTAAATACTTTACATTTTTCATAGATGATTTTTCTTGATATTATCATTTGAAATATAAATTGGAAGTGTTCATGAAATTTGAAGAATATAAAACTTTGGTGGAAAAGCAAACCGAAAAAATGATTAAAATACTTCGTATGGACAATGGGGGAAAATATGATTCCTTTGAATTCTAGAATTTTTTTCAAACCCATGGCATTCTTCATCAATTTACCATACCATATACTTTGGAGCAAAATGGAGTCGTAGAACAAAAAAATTGCACTATTGTTGAGGTCATTCACAGTATGCTACATGTTGTTAAGTTGTTTAAAACTTTTTGGGTTGAAGTCATTTCCACCACATGTTATATCCAAAATCAAATTTCAATTTCAACAAAACCAAAAATTCCATATGAATTATGGACACAACATTAAAACCAACATTGATCACTAAAAAATATTTGGTTGCACATGTTATGCCCACATTTTGTCGAAAAACAAAAAAAGTGGGATTTAAAAACAATTAAATGTATTTTCATTGGTATGGAAAGCAAGGAATTAAAAGGTACAAGTTATATGATCATCAATCTCGAAAAGTAATTTTTGGATGCAATGTTACATTTGATGAAGATTCTCTGCTCAAAGTTATTTTAGACTCTAGTAACAATACTTTGGTCTTTGATGAAAATTCTTTTATTGACCCCACCATAGAGTTTTATGGAGGAGAAAATTCTCCCAATACTTGCCCCTCCACCAATTCTGATTTTCCAACCCTAGGTGCCCAATTCACTAGCACACACCCAAATTCCACCCTTGGCACCCACATCTCCAATGCAAATCAAAAAATCTCCTTGCCTCGTTACTTCACCTACTCAAACCTTGTCAAGTGTGGCATTGATTCCACCTATCACAAATGCCCGTGTTAGATTTCATAAACATCAAAATCAACCAAACACTTTCCAAGGGTGTCCCAAAGAGCAAATAAAGGCTAGCCCCCAGCCTTATTTCGTAATCTTTTTTTTCAAGCTTTGATTGCCCAACTCAATGACACTCCATCTTTGGCCAAAGCCTTGGCCAACCCAGAGTCTCACAAGTGGCAAGAAATTTTAGATGTAGAATATCCATATTTTCTAACGAATAACACTTAGCAACTCACAAATTTACCACAAGGTAAAACTCCTATCTCTTGCAAATGGATACTTCGCAAGAAATACAAGGTGGATGGGACTCTTGCCCATCACAAAGCCATATTAGTGGCTCGTGGAGGTTTTCAACGTTATGACATTGACTATGAAGAAACTTTTTCACCTGTCATGAATTACTTCATTATGTCTCTTAATAGCTCTTGTTGCCACATATGACCTTGAAATCCATTAGATGGATGTTAAAACCACCTTTCTCACTAAAGAAACATATATGATTCAACCACCTAGATATGAAAAATCTGGTGAAGAACACAAAGTGTCGCCTTTTGGGGACCTTTGATGGGCTCAAACAAGCTCCCTGCAAATGGTATGAAAGATTCACCACATATCTTTTCCAAGTTGGATTTATTTAAGTAAGGTTGATAAAAAATGTTTACATCAAACACGACCAAAAAAATTTTGTTTTCCTTGGGCTCTATGTGGATGACTCTATTTAGTATCTAATAATCTTGATTTTTTCAAAACTATTAAAATTGAATTTTCATAAGCTTTTTAGATGACCAACAATGGTGAATTATATTATTGTCTTGACATACGAGTCCTTAGGAACTGCAATAAACATTTGATACACATTAATCAAAAACAAATATGTGTTAAAGAAACTTGCCCTTTATGGGATGGTTTAGTATAAACCCATATCCACTCCTATGACTTTTGGCACAAAATCAACCTAGGCCATGTTTCCCCAAACTACATAAGAAATTTATGCCATGTCCACAATTCCCTATGCTAATGCTATGGGTAACCTCATTCATGCCACTACTTCAACTAAACTTCATATTGCATTTGCTATGAACTACAGAGCCCAATTCATGGCTCATCTAAGGCCTATTCATTGGTATGTTGTCAAGCATATTTTTCATTATTTTCAAGGCACATCCACATATGGCTGATTGTACAGTGGTGCCAATGCCTCCATTTAACTTGAAGGTTGGGGAAATGTTGATTGGGCTAGTGATGTCCAAACTCATGGGTCCACCATTGGCTTTGCTTTTACTTTTAGAGGTGAGTAATTTCCTAGTAGTTTTGAAAACAAAAAAATGTTGGTCTCTCTTCCATTGAAGCTAAGTACATTGTTGCCACTTCAATTGCTAATGAGTGTACTTGGTTATGTCAACTCCTTACAAATTTAGGCTATGATCAACCTTCCCCTCTCACTATTTTTTGTGACAACCAATCTTCCATTTTGTTGTCCAAGGATCCCAAGTTTCACAGTTGAATAAAACATATTGCTATTCAATATCACTATCTAGAAAAGGTCGATCCCATAGAATTGACTTTGATGTACACTTCAACTAACTCAATGAGAGTGGACATATTTACCAAGCCTCTTCTTCACCCCAAATTTGAGTATTGTTGCCATGGACCTAGACTTTTACCATCAATCTTGATTGAAGAGGGGAGCCTACCTTAAGGAAATCAATTTCAATAGACTTGTAACTACAACATATCAAAATTGATGTTTAGTTAAGGGGGGGTGTTAGGTTATGATAGGCTACCTTACAATTAGGAGATCCATCCTATATGTAGTTATGCATTGGTTTACTTTGTAAGGTCATGACTGATGGACTTAAGATTGTTGGTCTGCCTTATAAGGGAAAGATTTAAAACATTTTAATAATAATAATAAAAGATTATTACAATATCTCTATTGTTGGTCTCTATCTTTCCTTTAAGCTTTTAGACATAACACATTTAATTGGCATCATTGGGTGCAAACCATACATTAGTTGGTATGGTATATATACTATTGCAACTTTGTATGTAATTTGGTATGAAAGTATTACCATCAATAGGTGTTTGTCCCAATTTGTTTGATTCTCATTAACAAGCTATATTAGCATGGCATGAGAACACATTATGGGCTTTTTGACTAGTAAAAAAAAAACAATTATTGTCCTTTTCAACTACAATTATTACTACTTAGTCACAAAATCATTATGTAGTTGCAAAGGCCATTGAGATGTCATGTGATTTCATGGTTTTGTGACTATAGTCAGTTTGATGACTCAAGGGTTTTTTCGGAAAGATATATTATTATTTTTGAAATTTTAATAATATGTTTAAAATAAAGTAAAATTATTTTATTAAAAATACCTTGATTTTTGTGACTAGAATAATGATTAATGTATTCACAACATGATGATGTGGCATTCCCCATGTCTTTTATGACTTGTCCTATTCGATTACAATGAGAGAAACGACTAGAAAATGACATAAACGACTTTAAAAGCGATTAGAAAAAGAATATAATTGAATATGACCAATCGTAAAATACATGTTTTGGTGTTGTGGTGGTAATAAAATATTTGATTATTAGTCAACATGGTGATTCATACATTATTTTAAATAAAATGATGCATTTATTAGTCAGTCATTATGTTAAAAATGATTTAATTCATTAAATCAATGATATGAATCATGATGTTTAAAAATAATCACATCATCTTGTTGGCATATAACATGCCATGTCACCATCATTGGAGATTGAGTTGTTATTAATCGTAAAGGTGAATGGTTATTGCAATTAATTAATTAATGAAAAAAATTGAAAAATAATATGATAATTTACCAAAAAAATCAACAAGTTTTCATAGTGACTACATTTGCAAAACCATGATGCCATCTGACATGTTGATGTTTTTTGCCATTATTTAGTGATTATTATGATTAAGTAGTTATAAATGTAGTTGAAAAACAATAATCGTAATGTGTTTGATTCAAAGGACAAGATTTGTTGTAATGAAAGTAAAGTTTTTAGACTTGCATTTTGATGCAAAGAGTTAATCTTTCATGTGATGATGACATGACATGCTATTTGGCAACAAGGTGTCACAAATTTTCATGGTAATCCATGATTTTTTGTGACACCATAACTTTTTGTGTGTTTTGAATTTATGGCACAAATATTTGTCATGGCATGCCATAATATTTTGTGTGCCATGAGGTTTTTGAAATCATGAATTCACATGCATGTGTATTAAACAATATATTATTAATTGTAATTATGATTACAATATTAATAGTCATTTGGAAAAAAGTGACACATAACTTTTTGACTTTTAAACTTTTAACACACTAGCTTAAGTTAACATACCTATTAAATTAACCTATGTATGTTGGCTATTTAGTAAAAACCTACTTTGTAATATAAGTTACCTTGTAAGTTACTTAACTAAACATAAAATTTTTACTACATCTAGTATGTTTAAATATACCTAAAATAGGTTACCCTTCTAATAGGTTAACCTAAACATGTTTGCATAGGTTCCTAGTTTTAGGTTTTTTGTCAAATCAACCTAAGTAGTCCCATTACGAAATATTTTATCAAGTTTGTAACCACTTCAAGTATGTGCAATTAGACATGACTATGATGCAACTAGATGCAACATAATTATTTTAAGTTAATTCTTTTTTAGCCTAATAATGCCTAAATTAACATAGGCTAGGTTAGTAAATAGTATAGGTTGACAAACTATTTCATTTTAAATCAACCTAGGGAGGTCTATGTCTAAATTAAGTTGGTAGGTAGTAGATTGACCTAGGTCAACCTAGGTTAATTCAAGGCTAAAGATTTTGAATTTTATAATTTTATGTTAAATATAATTTGTATAAAAAAATGTGGTAGTGCAATGGATGAGAATTTCAACCCGACAATGAAGGTGAGGGGTTCAAGTTTTCACTTTTGCAATCTATGATACCTAGGCCACTTGGCTTAGGTTTGGTAGCTTAATTTAGGTTTTTTGGGCTAAAAGTCCGACATTTGTTTTTAATTTAAGCCACCTAGCTTAGGTTGTTTAACATATATAGCTAGTTTAGTTAGGTTAAACTAAATTGACTTTGGGTTAGGCGAATTAGGTTAGGTTACCTAACCTAGTTAAGTTAAATTAGATTGACTTTTGGCTATGCTAATTACATGGGCTAAACTAAGTTGACTTTTGGTCATGTGCAATGATTCATAACATGTTTATAGATTCATAATGTCATCCATTCATCAAGGTATCTTTTGTAACATTTAGTTGAATAAAACAATTAAATTGAAATGACATGTACTTTACATGTCATACCAATGTTAATGATGACATGGAATTTCATTATAATAAGAAAATTTTAAAATTTTAATCATTAAAATGATTAGGCTTTACAACTGAACATCCTTTGCAATTAAATGGGTGAAATGACATGGGTTTAACAACTCACTAGTCACTGGTCACATATGTCTTTCCTAACTAGTATGTAATTATAAAGGTTAATTGCAAAAGCTAAAATGTGTTGTTGTGTGGCCTTGATCATCTTGTTAATAGATTATGCATGTGCATAGGTTGTGAAATTGCAATGTTTCAACAAGAAGTGACTTGTCACATGTTTGATTGCATTATTAATAAAATGCATCCCTTGATCTATAACTAGTGTTAGTGGACACCCAAACCTAATGTAAATGTAATCATAAATGAACCATTGTAATCATTACATTAATGTTTGTATGTAGTGTTCATGCTTCCACCCACTTTGTGGTGTAACTGATAGTCATTAGTAGGGTGAAAACATGATCAAGTAAATAGCTTTTGTACATTGTCACCAAAAACTACAAGTAAATGTAAAAAATCTTTGATGCATTGAATGTAAAAATATTAGTTTAATATTAGCATGGAGATAATCTTTCATTTTAATATTATAAATTAAAAAAAAAACACCTTCATGTATATTTAAGTAGATTTTACAAAATTGCATGTATTTGTAGGAAATGTTTGGTCTCACAAAATGGGTTGCAAGTAGATGAAATATCGAACTTTTTGTACTTTCACATTATAAATAGAGCATTAACAAATAATTTGGTACTTTCAAATTTTGTATTCAACTTACCATAAATTGAATGGACGGCCATGTTTTTCATATTTCTACTTACAAAAGTTTTAAATCTACTTTCATGTGTTTATATCCACAAAAAATGTCATTTTTAAATGGCATTTTGGGTGGAGTATTTGTTTTGTCTATTTGACCATGCTTCCACCCAATATATATTTGTTACCAAAAAATCTATTAGTTGGTTTAATTGGCCCCATGAAATCTAATCTGCATGAATGGTTTTTTTAGTAGAATAATTACTAGTTTTGCTAAACTCAAAGTTTTTAAACCACATGTTTGTTGGCACAAATCACAATTGTAACAACATTCCATCACATCCTTAAACAATGTAGCCCACCAATATCTTGCATCTAGAATTTTCTTAGTTGTGAAGTTCATTGCAAAATGACCACCTATTATGCCTTCATGTAGTTCCTTGAACACCACCAATATCTCTTTTTCTATGAGACATTTGCAATTGGTTGTTCTATCCATGTATGTAAAATACCCCATCCCCTACCACAAAAGGTTTTGCCTTCTTAACAATCTTCTGTCTCTATGCTCATGTGAGGTTATTTGAAATTTGGTATGGTTATAAGTAGTATATTACTTCCTAAATCCATATAGGTTGTATCACAAACAATGTAGCATATGTGGTATAATCTAGAACACCTATTGGTTCTTAAACATCAGGTAGTATAAATATTGCATTAGCCACAACATGGGTTCTTTTTGGTTTATAAACTACAATAAAATTGTATTTCAAGAACAAAAGCAACCCTTTTGCTACCTATGTCTTTCTAACCATATATATTAATGCCATGTGGTCAACATAGAAAGCAAATTTGTTTGCCAATAGGTAATGTTTAAACTTGTGAAAAACAAACACCGTTGCCAAGGCTTCCCATTATTTGGTTGCATAATTACATTAAACTTTGTTTAGTAAACAAGATGCATGCACTATAAGTTTTTCATGTTTGGGCCACTACTAAAAAAATGTTCAAATTGACTAATTGACATTTTTTTATAAGTGAAATGTCCATTTTGATTCAAGGTTCACCATATGAATGGACATTGTAATTATTGATTACTCAATTTGATTAGTGATGACTCATTTGATTACATGTCAAATGGGTCATCCAATTAAATTGAACAAAAATGATGTATTTGGTCCAGATGGCCAATGGGTTTTTAATCAATTAAAACATCTCATCAAGTTGAACAAATAAAAATAACATTCTACCTACCTACCTACATAGGTGCCTACCTACTTATTCACCCACCCAACGAATGTATTAGGTAGGCAACTATTTACATACCCTACCTATGTATTATAGTACGTAAATAGCTACCTTTTATGGTATGCTTCTACAGTGTCTAATATGGAAGTGGGTAGCCAAATTGTTGCCCAAATGCACAATTATAGCTTTCATTTTATTGTGCAACATAGATTTGTGCTTGAAGATTGTAACTTGCTTTCTAATGTTAGGTGGTAACAAGTTGAATTGCATGGGCTTGGTGATTTTGCAATGGAGGTAGATAGGCCTTTCTGGCATCAAGACATATCTCAAAATGCCTAATGAGACATATAGGTGTTGTTAAACCATAAAACAAATCTAGACAAAAATACACATAATTTGTGACCTTTAAAAGAATGTAAGTAGCAATGTTGGTGGTAACCATGAAATCAGAACCTAAAAAATCCAATAAAAAATTGATGGCTAGAACCATCACATAGAAGACAAAAGGGAAGCCCAAAGAAAGGCCAAAATATGCATAGCCCACAAGAACCAAAGAAGAGAGAAAGCTAGTCCTTCTCGTGGTAAAAATCTATTTCACCCACAACCCTTCTAATGTCGCCTACACACAAATTGTGAAATTTAATAATAATAAGAGGTCTAGAAAAACATCTATTACCAATGCAATCTTCTTTTAAAACATGCTAGAGAATAATACACACACTACCTAAATAATTGAATGCAAAAATAAAAGGATAAATGACCTCCCGATCATCTATCGTGGAAAAGATGAACACACTCCTTGATGAAATGATCCATGCCACATTTGGGTGCATTGTACACCTCCATGGCCATTGGAATAAAGTGGTGCTGTTCATGAAGCCTTTTATACTTGCAAATCTTAGTAATAGCATTAAGTTCTATAGCTACACATGTTGGTCGATTAATGGCATTTATAGCTACTGTTTCTCATGTTCGGTTCATCACCACCACGTCAACAACAAAGACTTGGTACTCATGAAATATGTAAAGATAAGTTCATAATGAAGTTCCTAACATAAAGGTGTACCATCATTTTTTCCATACATCATGCCCATTCTCTTAAATGAAGACGTAAATGACATCTTTAATGATGTCATGTGTGGTTATTTGTTGACCTCCGAATGAACAAAATGATAAATGCATCTAACCCATGTCCACATTCACATGTGAAAAGATTAGATGTTGAGGGCTAAATCAAATTGAGGTGAAAACACAATGTTATAATGAAAGTAAAATGTGCAATGCAAAACAAACATATAGATTGCCTAACAATCAACTATAGAGCCTTGCCCATGAAACCACCAATCTTGACTAATTCTTGGTCCAATGTTTTGGTGTCATCAACATACAACAACAACCCACTTGTTGATATGTTTCTATTAAGGCCTTTTTTTCATCTCACTCAACAAGTGTAATATAGTATGTATGTATTATGTTAGAAAACTTTTCTAACTATAAATTCGACCCATTATCACACCATATACAATGTAATATATAAAGGTTGTTAGCTTCTCTTTTTAGCAAGACTCCACAATGTTCTGAATATTAGCTTTCTTACTGCAAACTAGGTTCAGGAAATGTCTCATCCCAGATTGAACAACAATGGTGAATAGTGGGGCAATTGGAATGGGGGCAAACAATGGTTAGAAACAACAGGCAATGGCAAGGGATAACATGAAAATGACAAAATGGCAAGAAAATGTCAAAGAACAAAAATAAAATGTCCACTTCATTTTGAGAATAACATTCTTGTAATTTATTTTTTCAAGCTTTGCAATGATGGGAGTTGAGAACACTCTTGCAAGACACCATAGGAGTGAAAAATGTGTCCAGATACACACACTTGAGAAGGATACCCTTGCAAGACACCATAAGAGTATAAAATGTGTCCGGACACACTTAAAGATACTGGCAAAGAAAAGAAAGAAGGGAATCTTTTATACATGAATGGTAAGTAATTAGACAGGAACCCACTTTAATTTTTGTATGTTCTTTCCTAACTAACCAAAGTGGCTAGCTCAGTTGTGGTCAGTGCACATGCACATTTACTAACAACTCACTTTACCTACTTCATTTCCATCTACATCCATCTACTAGAGGTTACCAGCCAGGGTGGGTACCTGAGGAAATCCTTGACAAACCAGACAACAGGGGGAAAAGAGAACATATGAATGCAGAGCTGATATCGATACAAGCTCCAAGGTCATGGCAAAAGGTGGTGGCAAAGATCATGCACAAAAGAGAAAATCACAGATACTTTCAACTTAGCAGACACAAAACAAAACTATGATGTTGCCTATCACTCATGTGTAAATGAAGTACACCAAAAGTTTGTAATCTTAGTTTTGGCAAAATGTTCCATTACAATCATCTAAACCTGTTCCCAAATTCCAATAACCCAACAACAGGGTGAATTCAATCGCAACAAGTGTAAGCCTGCTGCCATTGCCAACAAAGGTTGTCCTCCCTACACTAATCTGAGCACAATCCAGCCTTGTAAATGAACGTATGGGAAGGGGTTTTGTTTTGCATGTTCAGCTGAACATCCGTGCATAAGCTTTTTTCTCTTTGTTGTTGCGCTCTGCAATCTGTACACGAGAAAAGAACCTTATCAGTGATCTAGAGGCCAAGGTGATGACTACAATGATCTCATCAACAGCAAAAAAAACAACTTACCTTCTTTTTGGCAGCTGCAAGCTCTTTCTTGATTCCCACTGCAAAACCCACACAAAAAAATTAATGCCTCTTTATACAATCTGCCCATAAACATCTTAACATGTGAACTCATTGCTTTTGTTTTTGGACAAAGTACAATCTTTTGCTGAATAGGATTCAAAGTGGATGGTCAATCAGGTGCAAGACTTTTATGCATATATCAGGGCATTGAGGTCTTTGATGTCACCATTTGCGTACCATCATTTGGCTCAAGCTGTGAAGCATTAGTCAAGCTTTCCAAAGCACCATCAAGATCATTTAATGCCATCTGTGCCTGCAGTTCTCCAAGGGGGGTGAAATCTGTTAGAAGCATAAAGGGGGCATGGGCTATGCTGAAAATCATAGAATCTAATGTTTGGAGTTTGACAGACACTCCACCTCAGATACTTTTTGACCAATCCTGCTTTAGCCACTCCTGGATGTTGCTACACAACACACTGCAGTGGAAAGGTATAACTACCACAAATTCCTTACTGTATGGTTCAACACATTCAAGGCTTAGGGCAGATTATTCTCACCTGCCCTTGGCGGAAAAGGGCTTTGACATTTTCAACACCACTTTGCATGGCATACTCACAGTCTGCAAGTGCACCTTGGGCATCACCTAACTTCAGTTTGCAAGCCTGCAAAAACAAAACCCATGCAAATGAACAGTCTTCTGTTCAATAAATACCCAAAATCAGAACAGTAACCAGAACACACTTGAATCAGGGCAGCAGAAATAGAGGATGCACTCACCGCACTGTTTGTCAGTATGACTGACTTTATCTTCCGTAAAGTATTGCTTCTCTCTGTGTATCGAGCAATGGTAATTCAGGTTAGAAAAGCGTTGAACAAAACAGGACATATTGCACAATGCAAACACTAACATAATCAGTTTGCAATTATTAATTCTCACAAAGTTTTTACCTTCGTCAAGCTCCCCCTTTTCCCAGCAGACATCAAGGTACCGAAGTGACTTCCGGTACTTCCTCAAAGCTGTTCTATAATCACCTTTCTGTACAAAACCAAAAAGCCAGAGCCTTCAAATTGCAGCACCTATCCACATGCAATCTCATACTGCACAAGAGATCAATGAGATTACTACATATAAACTTAAAAAGCGAGGATTGATCAAAACCCATGAAAAGCTCTCATATACACAGAAAAGGACAATCATTGCCATTCTTTCTAACTTTTTTGCTAGTTATCTGATACCTTAAAGTAGTCATTGCCAAAGGCTCTTGCAGAACCAACAGCAGTCATCCACCATTCTGAATCTTCTGGCTGCTCATCAAGATCTATTGGCCAATCAGGGTACTTATCTCCATCTTGTGAGAACCCTGCACATCCACAGCAGAATCAATGGTTAGACCACTGAAACGATTTTGCCTACAGATCTCACACTTTGAAAAACTTCCACAAGGGTTGTCTCTAGTATTACACCACCAGGCATGTCAACTACTCATTCATCTGGGCACAGAACTTGACATACCTGCAACTCCATCATCCAGTCCTTCAGGGATCTCCCCACAATCCTCAATTAACACTTCCTTCAGAGGGTAGTCCTGCTCATTTGTAGGTTGATGCTCAACAGATCGAAGAACCCCCATTCCCTTGACAACTTTACCAAACACAACATGCTTTCCATCTAAGTGATGGGTTCGTACGGTCGTGATGAAAAACTGTGAGCCATTTGTATTTGCTCCAGCATTGGCCATCGAGAGGTATCCTTTTTTCTCATGCTTCAAGTTGAAATTCTCATCATCGAATGTGAGTCCATAAATAGATTCTCCACCTGTCCCATTACGGTTTGAGAAGTCTCCTCCTTGGATCATGAAGCCTTTGATGACTCTGTGGAAGGGACTACCCTATTGCAGTAATTTACCCGGAAAATTTTCCAGACGACCGGATTCCAAGAGCTGGTCAGTCCAAGCGGAACAGCTGAATATTATTTGTATATTTGACATCAACTGTGATGTCCAACAAGCCTATACCCTAGAACAGCATGTCGTACTACCCTCACCATCTTTTTCCATTCCGAAATTCATTTACAAGGTCTGCGACGATTCTTAACAACAGAGGGTGTCATGCATCAAATTAAGCCAGGAAAATGAGTTGGGAAAGACAATTCGAAAACCATACAAGCTAAACAACATTTAAATTTAGGGACGGGGTTTCACGAGAGAGCAATTACCACAGTGTGGTCTAGTAGCTGTGAATCCAGCTCAAATCCTACGAAACAAGCCTTTCAGTAAAAACAATCAGTGGCATTGCACACTTGCGAATGCTAAAGAGATGGCCGTGAAGATATGCATTGGGTCTTGACAACAACATTTTCAACAAACATCACCACTCAAGAAAATGTTGCGTGATGGGTTGGCTACCACGAATCTGCGAGTTTCAAAAGACACCCAAGTTGCTAAACCGATCTGAGTGCACAAATTCAAATTCAAACCTTCCCCGAAACCAGTGCCCATTGATTGACACACAAAAGAAATATCAACAAATAATTTCAGCGGGAAAAAGGACCCAAAAAATAAAAATAAAAACCACGAGCATATCGGGGTCAAGCAACAAAATCAATCCGTCAATACTGAAACAAAGAAAAAACAGCGTCTGCACTGCATCACAATTTCATAATCCCTAGACCCTTGGCCGATTCTTTTCTTTTCCTTGACACCACCATTTCAAGAAGCTTGGACACAAATGTTCGACCACATCTCGATACCCAAACAGCCAGTCACCCCGCCCAAAACAAAAAAGCCAAAACACGAAGCTGCAGCATCCATAGAAAAAGCGAAAATCCAAAAATAGCAAGCAGCATGATAAGCAAAGGGGGCCGAAAAAGAAAAATACTTTGTAGTGAAGAGGGAGGCCAGTAACAGGGCCAATGCCTTTCTCTCCCGTGCACAAAGCTCTGAAATTCTCCGCGGTCTTAGGCACTACATCAGCAAAGAGCTCTATAACCAAACGCCCTTCCAAGTAGCCTCCTATGCTTATGTCCATAAACACCCTTGGATTTGCCATCGCTCTAAAAACAAAACACCAAACTCCCCGTTCTTTCTCCCCTCTCACTCCCCTCACCTTCTCTTCTCTTCCCTTCCCTTCCCTTCCCTTCCCCTGTTCTTTCTACCTCGCACTTCTGGTCTTGTCCACAAACCCACCAAGCGCAATATGAGCGCACTAGAAAGAACAATAACAATACTACCAACAACAACAACGACAACAACAATCTTTGTCTTTTTCCTGGAAATCGATTTCAGAAAAAGCGAGAACGACAACAGGACAAAATCCGAGGATGGATCAAAAAGCAGCACAGTCTAAATAAACAACCCACCAAAACCTCAACAATCGTGCAACGCAGCAGCAGGCAGCAGCAGCGGCGGCACTACTGACATGGCAGCAAGCAGAGCAGAGTGTAAAAGAAAGCAGCAGCAGCAGCAGCAGCAGCAGAAGAAGAAGAAGAATCTAGTAGGCTAGGGTTTGGGGGGCCCCATGTTTCTGGGCTTGTGCTCTGCGGAACCCTAGCGGCGAATCACAAGACGGCAGTTAATAAACTCTCCCCGGCCCGCCCCGCCCCGCCCCGCCGGGTATATGATGCTCCACCACCATGCATGGCCAGCTGGTCACGGACGGCATGGTAGACCCCACCCCCAATTACCAAGCCCATTAATTTTACTCACCAACCCATTAGTGACTTTCACCTTGGTAAATTAATTGAGGTTCAAGAGACTTAAGTAAATAACCCTTGTTAATTAATTAATTAATTGAACCAAGAAGATTTAACTAAGGAATTGAGGTACAAGAGACTTAAATAAATAACCCTTGGGAATTGAGCTAAGAAGATTTAAGTAAATAATTGAGGTTCAAGAGACTTGAGTAAATGACCTTGGTAATTGAGCTACAAAGATTGAAATTAAGGTAATTGAGCTAAAGAGACTCATGTGAATGACCTTGGTAATTGAGCTACAAAGATTGAAGTTAAGTAATTGAGAGCTAAAGAGACTTTTAAGTAAATAATTGAGCTCAAAATAACTTAAGGAACCTACCTTGGTAATTGAGCTAAAAAGACTTAAAGTAAGTAATTGAGTTCAAAAACTTAAGTAACTTTCCTTGCTAAATTGATCCAAAAGAAGAGTGAACTTAACAATTTGAGGTAGGAAAAGTTAAAGAAGTAATTGAAACCCTAAAAAATGACTTAACAAGTGTAATATAGGACAAAGGGCAAAGTTAGAAATTGAGGAAAAAAAAAAAGAAAAAAAGAATCTTCTTAGTTTTTTCTTTTGAATGTTTTTGAATATGATTTTCAATATTATTTACATTAAATCTTTCATGTCCATGTAGATGCACAAAGGAAAGGAGTTGAATTATGAAATTATTTTAATATACAAAACACAAAACATGACATATACAAATGGCACATGTTAATTTAGCTTTTCATATCTTGTATGTGAGTAGTAGAAAGCAATGACATAGTTATTAAGAAAAGAATGAAATAGTTGAGCTTGGAAGAGGAAGATATGAATGATGGGCACAAACAATTAACAAGGAGGCAATATTTTTAATTAAAATATTTAATTAAAGACCTTGGTAATTGAGCAAAAGATTTGAGTATGTAATTGAGAGAAAAAATTAAATAAATAATAACAAATTAATTAAATCATTTGAACTACAAAATATTGAAGAAGAGACTAAGACCAAAAGAAACCTTGGCAATATATCTCTTTTTGAATATATTTAACCTAGGAATGGTCAAATTTGAACATGGAGATTTTATTTCAGGCTAAAAGGGTTATAATTAAAAGAAACAATTTAAGATTTTATTATTTTACTTTGGGTTTTAATAGTGGAGTTGTTGGTTCACAATTCACATAAGATATAAATAGAGTGTAGCGTAAAATTGCTCATCATAAAACATGTACTTGTCATTGAACAATTTTTTAAAAAAATTTCATTCCTTAATCAAATTGAGTGATTTTTGTGTCATTGGATGTGCAAATTAGAATTTTTTCATGTCAAAAATTTAGAGGAGCAATATAAAAAACACATGAAGACGATGAATGATAGTTTGCACATTCAAACTATCATTCGTAGGTTTTTGAAAAAATGATTTTAGACTTTTCTATATTCCAACCCCATATCTTCTTCAATTTTTATTGTTTTGAATGATTAAAAATTTGATGGATTCATCAACTAGAGCTTTACAAAAATCTTTGTATTCTAGAAGTAAGAATGTAATGTTAGAAGTTTTAAGCTCAAAATTTTAATATGTTTTAATTTACCCGTCACTGAACATTGAACCCCTTTACACCAAACATTCCATATTTTCCCTCATCCCTTTACCAAATTGAGCAATTTTTGTGACCTTGGAAGCATTAGGTGGAAGGTTACAATTTTTTTTTGAACTTCGGAAACAAAATAACAATGTGTGAGGATTGAACCTCTTTCCAGTTTTAAATTATTTGTTCACTAACTTATCTATTTTAACTATGTTTACAACTATCGTCCCCAAATAAGTTCCTTGTTCAAATTTTATCCCCAAACTTTACAAAAATGCAAAAAATTGACTTTCTTTGCTTTTCATGGAACTTGGGACAAAATGAAAAGTGTAGCCCTGTAATGCTTTAAAGCATGGGCATTTAAAAAAAACCCCAACCTAGCTTTAAGGGCATGTTATTTTGGGAATGCCCTAATTCAATAACATCATTTGGTGTAAAAATTGGACTTAAAAAAAAAAAATCGTGATACCTAGGGGTGCCCTTGAAGCTAAAAGCCAAACGTTCATTATTTTGAGAATGCTTCAATTTATAATTTTATGTCATTTTATTTTATTTAAAAATATGATATCGGGTTGGGTATCATGGTAAAAATAAATAAATTATGCAAACGTTTCAAAAAGCAAAACATTCACCTTTATGGACATTTTTTTGTTTGAGATGCTTGTTCATGGATTTCAATGTATAACACAACAACACATCATAGGTTTTGTGACCAATTTTTAAAATGACTATTTTTTTTCAAACTATGTTTATAACTATTTGGTCACAAAAATTACTATGTACTTGCAAAGGACATCAAAATGTCACGTGATATCATGGTTTTGCAATTATAGTCAATATGACAACTTGTTCAATTTTTGGGTAAATATATTATTATTTTTGAATTTTTATTAATATATTTGAATGATTTAAAATTTAAAATTTAAAAGTACCATTTACTTTTGTGACTAATAATAATTAATGATGATTCAATTTCTAATGATGATGATGTGGCATGCCATGTGTCAACAAGGTGTTATAATTAATAATCAACCTCATGACTCATGACACTAATTTTAATAAATTTATATTTATTGATTGGTCAAAAGTGTTCATAATGCCAAAACATGTCTTTTACGATATATCTTATGTAACTATAATGTCCAACACAATTAAAGAAATGATTATTATTTTTTTAAACAATTAGTAATCAACCTTATGATTCATGTAACTAACAAAAATCACTAAAAAAAAAAACTACAATTGCATAAAACCAATCCTTTTAATAACCAAATTTAGTTTAAGTAACCTAGTTTAGTTTATAATTTTATCACAATTTAGCCATATTTAACCATGTATTGTTTCAATAGTGAACTTAATATTGATTTTCCAAATTTAACCTAAATATTCAAATTTAGCTTAATTTATCATGGTTTAACCATGTTTTAAAATAAAAATTATGTTTAATTTCATTTATGTTAATTTAACCATGTTTAACCTAAATTATTATTTTATATAAATTATATTAATATAGTTATACATTAGCAAATTTCAACCATGTTTAATTTGAATAATTGTGTAATGTTTAACCATGTTTAGACTACCTTAGTTTATGTTTAGCTTAAATTAACCTAGTTTAGTTTAGGTCTACCCTAAATTAACCTAAGTCTAACGTAGTTACATCTACCCTTGAGCTTAAATAATCTTAACTAGGCTAGATTATTTTAACATAAGGAGGCCTATGTTAACCTAGGTTAGATTGGTAGATAGTAGGTAGGTGAACATATGTCAACTTAGGGTGGCCTAATTTAATTTGAGGTTAAGAAGTTTGGCCATTATAATTTTTTATTTTATATATTTTATATAAAAAAATGGTACTACAATGGATGAAGATTTGAACCCCAAAGTGGAAATGAAAGGTTCAATTCCTTGTTCTTGCAATTTATGATACTTAGGCCATTTAACCATGTTAGGTAACCTAGTTTAGACTACCTAGGTTAAGAGGTCGAGGTTTGTTTTTAACCTAGGCTACATAGCTTAGCTTAGGTAACCTAAGGCTAAGTAGGTTAAGCTAGGTTGACTTTTGCTCATGTATGATGATTCATAATTGAACATGTGTTTATAGATTTTTGACACATGTCATCCATCTATCAATGCATCTTTTGTAACTCCTAGTTAAATAAAATGACTAGGTTAACATGGCATGCATTTCACATGTCAAACCAAGGTCAATGATGACATGGAATTTCAATATTATTTTATTTTGAAAAATCCTAGTTGATAAGATGATTGGGTTTTACAACTATATGTCCTTTGCAACTAAATGGGTGAAACGACATGGATTTAACAACTCAATAGTCATTAGTTGTAAACATTTTAAAAAACTAATACATAGTCATAAAAGCAAGTTGCAAAACCCCCGATGTGTTCTTGTGTAAAGTGCCTTCCATTAACACTTTCACAAATTGCAAAATGTTTTTAGTTAAGTTTTAAAAATACACAAAAATTAATAATTACAATAAGGTTGGGGGGGAATGGGGGACCAAAGTAGTTTTTTCATTTAATTTGGTTGTTAAAAAGTTTCACCTTTGGTTTTGGATTTGCTTTACTTGCATCTTCACTTTTGCTCATATAAATAAACAAGCCTTGTTTGAATAAGAGCTTTACAAAATTGATACATAGTTTAATAAACCATTACCCAATTTCATTCAATTTATGGCTACACTCAAATTGGGGATGACAGAAGAAATACATTGTCAAAATTAGAGCCCAATTTAAGACAAGGTGACTTGATGAAGAACATTATAATTATTCATAAAGTCTCATTGTCTTAAATTGAGCTTTAGTTTTGAATAACTCTAATATTCTTCACATCCTCACAATATGTCTTCAAGAAATTTTGTTTTGTTTCTTATCAATTTTGCAATGTGTTCCCATGTTCTTCAAATAATTATTTTATTTCTCCTCATTTTCTTCTTGTGGACATTGTTCACATACAATGTTCCTTATGAGATTCACATACTTCCTTAATGACATTTATGATATTCCCAATGGCACCATTATTTATTATTATTTTTTTGGCCCAAAGATTTATTCTAAATTAACCTATGTAGTAGGCCATACATAGACATCCAATGCTACAATATCACATCAAAGGTATGTAAAGTTTCCATGCTATGAACTACTAATGGGCCTAACAAGAGGGTTGTTACAAAATGGGCAAGTACTAACAATAGCAACGAATTATATGCAACTTGATCTCCAACATAATGTATGCATGCCCACCATTGATTCCCAACATATATCAATCTTGATTTTCTTATTGTCCTTTAATTGTGATAATTGTGTTAAATACAATTATAAATTAGAATACCAGGTTGTTTAATCAAAATGGTGCAACACAACAATTGATCATTTCTTCTTTAAATGGGAGTCAATGTGATAAAACCATTTTACCATTTCCATCTTAATTGAAAAATCATTTGATGAAAAGAAAGAAAGCATCCATTCCTTGGGAAGTGGTTGTGTTGTTTCAAAGAACTGCCTTTTTTCATTGCAAGTATGTTGTTGTTTGGCAATTGCCTTGGGAAATGGTTATGTTGCCCTAGGGAATGGCATGGTTATTGAATAGTTAGAGCACTCATTGTTCATGGTTCTCTTCCTTGAGGAAGTTGGATTTCATTTGAAAATTTAAAATTTCCACAAACAATCAAAATATGTGAAATGCACAAAATATTTTGTAAGGTTGCACAAATAGTTGAATAATTATGGACAAAGATGGCATAATGTAAAGGATGAAAATTTGATAAATGAAAAGTTGAAGTTGTATAATGGATGAAAATATATGGATGAAAAGATGAAAAAATGAAAAATGAAATGACCATTCATCCATTATGCAACTTCTAAAAAATTTAAGGCCTTGTAACTTATTCATTTTCCCCATGGAAGTGAGCAAAGGTATTTTGGGAAGATGTGGGACCCCAATTTATTTGGCCGAAAACATTTTATTGAACCATTTTTTTCTCCATTGGGGACATGACCATGGAAGTGGGACCAAGTTGCATTAAAAAAAATCCCAAGAACCAACTTCTTGCAAAGATGGTCTCCTTGGATGAACATTTGAAAAAAAATCATCCAAAAAAACCATATAATGAAAAAGTTGATTTTTTGAAAACAAAAATTGAACCTAAAATCTATCACTTAAACAATGCACACCACACACCTCTGTTTTTTAAATATGGAGAACTCCTAATAATTGGTACATTTTTAATATTGAAAATACATTTTTTAAAAATTCAAGGAAACAATTTTTAGTTGGGTAATTGTCTTATAACAATTTTGCAAATAGTGCAACATTCAATTCATTGTTTATGTTCAATGTTTGCCCACAAAAGGAAAGTACTATCTATGAGATTTCAATGCACCCAAAGTTGTTCAAATATTGATTAAAAATAATAATATCGATGTATTATATTCCATGAAGGCATTATATGATATTGACACAATACACAAAATGTGGGAAACACGTATGAGGATATCAATTTCTAGCACAACATAGGACTTCCATGAGCCTATCATTTTGTGACATCAAAATAAAGAAGCAACCTTCATGGAACCATTTATAAAAATTATTTACTTCCTAGTTTTTTGTAAACAAGTGACTTGTTTTTGACTCCAAACAACATCACTTGCAATACGAACAAACAATAATCATTAACAAATGTTATTTTGTATTTGTCCTTTTAGTGATATGGATATTTAATGATATTTCAAATATCCATCCAAAATTTTGAATATGTTTCATGTCCAATCATAATACATTACTAAATTTAAAGGACATGGATCCTTTTTTTGTTCCTACATTCAACTTATTGAAATTTACATAAATGCATAATTTAATGTTCTTTAAGTTAACACCACAACCAAAGGAAAAATCTAAGTTATTTCTTCTATTAGTTTTATAAGCATGATATCAACAATTTGTAATATCTTGCTTGCCAATTGTTGCATTATAATTTAAATTCATTCAATACCCTACATCATGAATAGGTGGTATCAAAG
>Ga0209611_10003654_pt1 | contig 26579 bp, 21 predicted proteins | sample S1TSphgellanicum_3_FD_187693 | JGI IMG/M metagenome (GOLD analysis project Ga0209611, IMG submission 187693) | Host-associated microbial communities from peat moss isolated from Minnesota, USA - S1T2_Fc - Sphagnum magellanicum MG (SPAdes) (version 2) | ecosystem: Host-associated > Plants > Peat...
CGTGTGAGTGACTAAAGCTTGTCAACTCTTCCTAGTCCCATCTCGGAGCTCCAACCCGCCCCTCTACCCCTCAAAGGGTTGTGAGCTAGGGAGCGTGCTCCGACTCCTCCTTTTCCCCTGCTTTCTACTTGGGCTCACATTTGAACCCTTTAAGGAGTTGGGAGTGCGTCATTTGGGCATCAACAAAGGTAGAATTTCAAGGACATCTTCTAACAATATACACAACCAATAGCAATGTAAAAATGTTCAAATGCTTGAGAAATGAAATCTTGTATTCCAACACAAATTTCCAACTTGGAAATGTCTAAATTTTTCCCAGTCTTTTGCTAATCCCCTTAAAGAAGGGCACATTTTGGAAAGTAGCAAAAGACACCATTCACACTAAGAATGAAAAGCTTTTTAGTTGTGCCAGATCAAAGTCGAAAAGTTCGAATCCGTGTCTTTGCATTAAAAAAAAAAACATCATGCACCTACCAAAAAGAAAAAAGGTTAAAACAAAAAGAAATTAAATAATGAATAGAGGCCTTGATCCTTGTTGTAGGAGATGTTCCAACATAGAATTTGCAAAAATTAAGTTGATATCCAAAATATGGAAGGATAATTTTGACCATGGATTTGATAGGAACACGGACTAAAAACACACAAATCATGACTTGGTGGCCACCATGTGGATGAGGGAAAACACTTGGCGACCACCAGGTGGATGAAGGAAAACACTTGGTGGCCACTAGGTAGGTGTTGGAGAAGACCTGGTAGCCATAAAATGGTTGCAGATGGTTGTAGGAATGCGAAGTCCAACCCAAGGCCCACTAGGCCAAAACCAAATCCTTTAAAAATAAAAAGTACAAACAACATTCAAGTAATAAAATTAAATATTTTAAATAAATTTTATCAAAAGGAAAGTATTGATATATTCAAACAAACCAAAATTTGAGGATTAACAATTAATAAGATGCTTTTTGTTTCAATTTCATATTATTATATAAAGTGGGTTGACAAGTTCGACTACATTTCATAAATAACATTTAAAAAGTCCTAGATTATTTCAATCAATACAACTAATCCTACCAAAGGGATTATGTTCAACACGGGTGGGAACACCGTCTCTAGACGAATGAAGGTTTTTAAAGGGAAAATAGACCCCAATAAACATTAATTTTCCCCATAAAGGTTGTCAAAGGACTTTTAAAAAATGGCACTATACGAGCCGTTAAACATGCTTTTGTATGGCATATCATTTACAAGCAACGTGTTGCTAGTGTGGGTGTAAGGATAAGTAGAAAAGAATTGTCAAGATTCTTGTGGAAAATTGGCTTGCCAAGTTTATATAGTAGGAAATGCAGATTTCACATGCAAAACTCCTAATTAAGCATTTTAGAAGTATGTATAGAGATTTGTGTTTTGTGCCAAATTTGATCCAAATAATTATAGATATTGTGATGTTGGGCTACAAACCAAATATACACCTAAAATTGAGCAAGGCATTTTTCCAATAATTCTTTCAATCCAGGACGAAAAAATGATAGTGTGAGAACCTTTATCGAAGTGTGTTGTGATCAAAACTTCATTCATATCAAAAATCACATGAAATGGATTCACCTTTGTTGTAGGCAAATGAGGCAGTATAATGTCAAAACTTGAAGTTGATGGAATTTCATCCAAATTAATTTCAAAACCTGCACATGAATTTGGTGATTCCACATCTCACCTGAGGCATTTGGGAGTCGAAACCCGAGGTCAATGGAATCTCATCAATTATGCGTGAATTTGGTGACTCCTTATCTTTCACCTCCTTAAAAAATAGTGCACTGATAATTTTTTTTAAAAAAAATGGTAGTTGTGAAAGTCCAAAAATGACTAACCATATAAATCAATGAGATTAAAATTTCACAAAAAAAAAATGGAAGGAAAGAGCAAAATAAAACATTTGGACTACTTATTATGGATGCTGAACAATTTTTACATAAACTAGAAGAACAGGCCATGGTGCATTTTTCGAACAACATCTGGTATCTAACATCATCTTCCTTGATACTTTTGATGCACTAAAAGGATAGAGCTCCACAAAGGTGGGAACACTAAACCCAAAGTTATGAAGGAACTTCAAGTATGGGAGAAAAGTCTTCATTAGATAATTATTTTCTTTTGGCGTGTACTCATAGGACTCAACAAAGATGACATTAAAAGGCGGATTCAAACAAGTTCTGTATGGTGTATCATCTACCAACAATGTATTCCCAAGGTAGTGTTAGGATACCGAGAGAAGAAATTAGAAAGGTTTTAATGATAAATTAATTTATCATGAGTGAGATTATTAATGTGATAATAGCATGCTTTGATGGTAAATTGCAGAAAATGCTTGTTGATCTTGCACACATTTCAACCCATAATCATTTGCAGATTGATCTCAATACCCGTTTCTTCTGCTATTTTTTTCAAATAGGCATTCGTCTTGGCAAGCAAAGCGGACATTCATATGTAGACAATAAATTGCTTTAAACACCTAAGGAAGAATTCCTTTAGAGCTAGCTTGGGTACAATGTTCTTGCCTAGTAAGGTAAGACCTCGAGCTAAGTTAAATGGTGGAGGCAGGAAGTGATTAATTCTAAAATAGTCTTTCCCAACAAGGACCCCTTTCAAATTGAAAATCACATGCTCAGGATTCACTTCTACGTCCTTTACATCATTGGGAGGAGAAGATATGAATATTCTGAAAGTGAGCTCTTTCCCCTTATCTTGTTTGAAAAATTCATGGAGATTTCTTGGAAGTGTATTAGTTCCGACCCCATCGAATCTTACAAGGGTCAAATGCAACTACGTTGGGACCAATTGTTGGAGGGATGGGGAAGACACAAACAGATAGTGAAGTGGGGAAATAAAACTTCGATGGGGCAAAGGTTAGATTGGAAACAACATCGGTCTCCTCTATCTTTTTTGCCTTTTTGCATGCCTTTTCAAATGCAATTCATTCTTGTCTAGTTGTCCAAGTAACTAAACAACCATCCTTCAAATTCCACTAAGGCCAAAAATAGACCTAGGCTTGTCATAATCATTCGAATCTTTAGATTTGTATTCACTCAAATCATTAAACCCAAATGCACTTTCAATTGCAAATAGAGAGTAGAAAAGGGTGAACATTCAACCAAACTAAAATTGCAAATAAACTAAGTGAAAAGAAAAAAAAATTCAAAAAACGTTGAGGGGGACTCATAATCCTTTGTGACTGTATTTTTTGAATTTTTCAACCACCTACAAGTTTGGAGGCCACCAAATATGTTGATTTGGTGGCCACTAGATCTTTCTATCTAGTGGACATCAAATTGTCACTAAATACATCATTGTATTTAGTGGCCTTTGGATTGACCTTTCTAGTGGCCACCATATATAATGATCCAGTGGCCACTATATGAAATCTATGCTTTAGAATTAAATTGAAAGAAAAAATCCTATGTACATGTATTCACAATTTAAAAGAATTATAGGAGAGCCATGAATCGTAGTATAATCTAACCTTAAATGGACTTAAGTCTTTGAGAGGAATTTTGTTTGTTCATTTTCGTATTAATATTGTCATCATTTAAATCCTCAACATTGTTCTCCCTAGCAGTATTGGTTGTCTATGATGATTGTACAGAAGAGATTTCAAGTTGTGCTAATATATCATTCAAGGGGCATTCATCGTTTGTCATTATCCTTTTTCTAGTTGCACAAGATTAAGAATTCCTTGGGGTCAACATAGGACCGTTACTTGTTCTTGTGCTTATCTCTAGAATAACAACTCCATGAGTAGGTTTCTTCTAGGTTTTTTTCCTTCTTGTAACAAGGGATATTTCCTATTCTTGTAGTTTGTCTTCTCCACCTGACCTTTATTGTTTGGCATTTGCAAATGGAGGTGGAACACAAATTGCAAGGGGCATTGAGTTTGTATTATACCAAACCAATAGACTAGTCATTGTAATCTCCTCAACCTTGTCAAGGAAGTCCATGTGAACGAACTTAAGAACCCAAACCTTTTTTTCTTGCACATTCCATTAATACTGGTTCAAACTTTGAAATGATTAACAAACCTTGAAACATGGAAATATATTTGGGATTTGCGGGAACATATCAAGCATATATATGTTAATATTCCACCACTGAAGATACTTAGACATGCCATTCCACCACACAAAAGTGGTTGCAAAATGAGTCGAATTGTGTACGAGTTGAATTCCAACTTATACAACTTCTATTCTTTCGAAAATGGACAATTATAGATGGGGACCCACGCTGGAAGATGCCTTGATGCCAAAATGTTTACATGCACAAACTTTCCTTCCTATGAAGGAAAAATGTAAGTGTATACCAAAAGTGGAAGACTCATCCACAAGCCTGATGACCTCAATATAAGAATTTCTTACTTGGAAGCTTGGTAGAATTCGTACTCCATAGAAATGTCGTCCATGAAATCATTTTCTTATAGTGTTACGACCAAATTGTTAAAAGACCTTTCACTACACCAAAATGTGTCCTAGTTCATTTTAAATTTCACTATATTTTGAATGAATTTGGACATTCTTACCATGGTGAAATTGGTCAACCCCCTAATGAATGGGGATTAATTGTTACGGACAATGAATTGGTCCATTAACACCGAGTGAAACAAGGTTACTTTAAAGTGAAATACAAATTTATCAAACCATTTCATTTGCCAGTTAATTAATTAGGCAACATGTAAATCAATTAAATTTAAATGATTTAATATTTAATATTATTGATAATTTCATGATTTTTAACTTATGAATTATTGACACGTGTCATTACTTATATTAGGTTAAGAACTTAGCCTATGTACATAGGCCATGTAATCAATGTAAATAGGCACCTATTCTAGGGAACTACATAGGAGAATATTTGGTCAATTTACCATTGTTGACCATAAACACACCATTTATGAGGTTTGATCCCTTGATCTTTAGGATGAAGGCAAACACCCCTACCATCAAGCCACCACATTAGTTGTGATAATGCGTTAGATTACATTCTATTTATCAAATAATTCATTTAAACATTACAAAGACATAAAATTTGAAAATTCTTATCTTATTGAGATTTTGTCCAAATGAAATGAGTAAAGTTTAATTAATTAATTTTAATAATGTATATAATTACATTTATTTCCTTTTGAAAATGTAAAATCGTTGGAACAAATTCTTTTTTGAATGTCACTATTCAATAACATTTCAATGACCATTATTTTGAAAAAAAAAGTTTAATAAATGAATAATTTTTAAAAATATAATAATACTACCTATGTTAGGTTACTTTCAGCTATTTTATGATTACTTTTTGTTGTTATGAATTATTTCACCTTACATCATTTACGATTATTTATGGCCATTCTTAATTATTTTTGGTTATTTTTAATTATTTCACCCTAGTTACTTTTAATTATTCTAAGTTACTTCTAGCTATTTTAGGTTATTTTAGGCTATATCACCTTAGGTTATTTTCAATTATTATAAGTTATTTTTGGTTATTATAGGTTATTTCACTTTAAGTTATTTGCAACTATTATAAGTTATTTTTTGTTATTCTAAATTATTTCATCCTAGGTTATTTTTGATTATGTGAAGTTATTGTTGGTTACTTTTGGTTATTGAAGGTTATTTCACCTTATGCTATTTTGGTTATTCTAAGTTATATTACCATAGGCTATTTGTGGCTATATTATTGGTGACTATTGTATTGGTGGTCACTTTATTGATGGCTATTGGTGACTATTTTATTAGTGGTTGTTGGTGACTATTTTATTTAGTGACTATTGGTGGTTATTTTATTGATGGTTATTATTAGTTATTCTATTAAACGTCATTAGTAATTATTTTATTGGTGGCTATTAATGGTTATTTTATTAGTGGTTATTAGTGGCTATTCTATTGATGACTATTAGTAGTTATTTTATTGGTGGTTAGTAATGGTTATTTTATTGGTGGTTATTAGTGGCTATTCTATTAATGGCTATTCGTGGAGCCCTATTCTATTAATGGTCATTAGTAACTATTTTATTGGTGGTTATTGGAGGTTGTTTTGGTCTTAATTACCATAGGTTATTAATGGCAATTAGTGGATGTTATATTGGTGGATATTGATGATTATTTTAAGATAAATTATCATAGGTTATTGGTGGTTATTAATGTCTATTATATTAGTGGCTATTAATGGCTATTTTATTGATGGTTATTGGTGACTTTGGTGATTAAATTACCATAAAATATTAGTGGTTAGTAGCAACTATTTTATTAATAGCTATTGGCGGCTATTTTATTGGTGGTTAATAGTGGTTATTTTATTAATGGCTATTGGTGGTTATTCTATAGTGGTTATTTTAAATTATTTTTCATATGCTATTATTAGCTATTTAAGGTTATTTTACCTTAGGTCATTATATTATATTTTAAATTATTTTAAATTGTTATACTTAGTACAAAATCATTTTTAATAATATAAAATAAAATGAACTTGAATAATTTAAAATATAGTTTGAAATAACGTATATTAGCTTAAAATAAAATAACCTAAGGTATAACCTAAGGTTAGTTGAATAATTTAATTTAAAATAACTTAAAGTAAAAAGCCTATAATAAGTTAACTAAAATACATTAATGTATAATAATGTATAATAGTTTAGAGTATAATAATTTATAATAACCTATAATAGCTTAGGGTATAAGTTAGAATAACTAAGGTAACTTAAAATAATATAAGATATATCATAAAATAGCATAGGGTATTTAAAACAACATAAAAAAACCTATTTACCACAATAAATTATAATAGTGAAATATATTAATTAGTATTGAAACAAAATGTTTACACAATGATATTATAGTGAAATAACTTTAACCAAGGTGAAATCACTAAAATGTAGTAAACTTATTTCACTTTTAAGGTCCCATAGTGATTTCAGTTAGTGAATTACACCCCACTTTTGTACTAATGTTTGGTTGCAAATACAAAAAATTATTTTGATGTTGACCTTCATCACTATAACAAAAGGTGTCCCAGCACACCAAGTGATTTCATTGGTTGTAGTGAACAGGACTAGTGATGAAACAATGAATTCACTAGTTTAATGAATGGGGACTAGTGAACTGCACCCACATTTTGTAGTAATGCATGCATAACAAGCTCAAGAGAACATTATTCTAATCTATTGGAAAATAGACATCCAAGTCCTTGCTTAAAGAATTCGTTGTCAAAAACACAACAAATGTCCTCCTTGACTTATGGTTTAAGAAATTGACATTCCTTGAGGAGCCATCCACAACGTCCTTAAGGTTGTTGAGTTCCAATAGTGGATCCACCCTATGATATAACTCCATGCACACAAGGCCCATTTGTGGGTTATGTCAGCGGACCTTGAAATCTAGTGCTCGAAAACCTCATTAAATTCATCGGAGGGAGGATCCTTGGGACAAATTCATATGGATATTTCCCTTGAAGAAATCATCACTTAGTGTCCTTTCCAATAGTGCAAACAATACCTTGTTATACTTATGTTGTAATTTCATTTTTCCCCACAATCTCCAAATCATCTTGAGAAAACAATCTTGCAGTAATTGGATTGTAGTTTCGAGAGCATCTTGAAAAAAGAATATGGTGGCCACCAAATTGTCATCTCAAAAACATCTTCATAAATGTTTTTGGTGGCTGCCAGATTATGAACCCTAGACTAATGGAATTTATTTCCAAAAGATCAAGGATGACAATGGCAAGCTCAATGGGTCAACCTTTATTTAAAATGACTTTTAGGACATTATCTTTAGCTCAATTTCAATGCCTTTTTACATATCTTCTTAGGTATATTATATATTTTAAGGAATGATAAAAGTTATTATAGAGAATTATTCCAATTGATTGTAAATCCTCAAATTGAAATAACTAGTACCTTGTAACATATAGATTATTGTCAAATGATAAATGATAGAATCCAAATCGATTTATTTCATTAAAGACATTCATTTGATACCTATATCTTATGTTTTTGATTGAATAAAAACATTCAATTCTAGGATTGACAAAAACCATGGAAACATTGAATTCCAAATATCTAGTTGATTTATGGGAGTCATGGAACGATCGTGGAAAACTTCACGTCGGCTATACTGTTTGTGTAGACATGTCTATTCTTTCTATCATGGGTCCTAGGGACTGGAATAGTGCATCATTGTTTCATTGAAGATTGTTTTTGTTTCATACCATGAATGGGCATTTTATAGCCCGACTCCAACATTGTGGAATTTCATATCAACAGTAGGAAAAACTTGCTTTTGGCTAGTAAGCCAAGTGATTGATACATTGGAACATATTAGAGATGAGATTATCAATAATCTTACTACGAAAAAGGTGGTTTGTCCAAGTGTGGTCTGGAATGTTAACACAACTAAAGAACACCAAAATGATCAAATTTCTACCCAAGAGCTCCTTGTGTTTTCAGGGGGTGAATATAATGAAAGTAGTGAGTCTCTTGGTTCTAATGAAGACAATGTGGTAGTTCACTTAATTTTGAAGACTTGCACCAAAGAGAAGTTCCACTAATAAGGCATAGTAATTGGCACAAAAAGGAATGCGATCTTCTAGATCCTAAAGGTGTTTTTCTCGCAAGAGGTCGTATTATGGCATTTGACCTAAGAGAAGCAATTCTAGACAACATTTTTAGAAATGATCATGTTAGTTTAACCATCCTTTACTATCTTAAAGACATTTTAGCGATAATGACTATTTGGAAATGGTCATTAGTTTAAACAACTATGGACAAATTTTCATTAAAGGAGCTTTTGTTTTCATATGATGAAAGCTACGTACCTAAAGTGGATGTAGAAGGAATGATTGGTGTCAATAAAAAAAATAGCTTCAATAAAAGAAAACAGAAGGAGATCGTGTCCTTAAATTCCATCTCGGAGATAGAGAAGGTGCTGAGCAAGGAATCTTGTGGTGGTGTCAAGGCGGTGATGTATTGTTCCTTAAATTGATGTCAACATTTCCTTTGCAAAATGACGAGATTACTTAAGCATGAATTTTGGAACAAGTCATTTAAAGAGAGATCCACCAACACGTTGGATATTCCAAGAAGGCTACATCGAAGAGGGGATTGCAATCGTGCAAAATGTGTGACGCTTCAAAAAAGGGATGGTTACAAAACTACTTGGTGCAAAATCATGGGGATTTCTAGGTCAATTTACATGAGTTACAAGTAGGAAAGCAAAAAAGGGTGTAGGATTTTACCACATCAAAATAAGGGGAGTCAGAAGTAGTGAACCCTAAGGATACATGCTAAATCAAACATTTAGTCCTTGATTGAACAATGTGTTGATGTAATGTCACATCAATTGATGGGCATCAGAGATGGGAGACAAGATGTTCATCTCCTTTTTCTAGATACTTGGAGGAAAATGGAGGAGCGTAGTGACTAAGTAAGTTTGGAATGATTGACTTTCATTGTGTTGTATGAATAAATGTTGTATACTTTTCAATTAATGCTTGATTTGGTGGCCACCATATTAAGTAATTATGTGTTTATTATCTTATATAAATTGATTATTCATAGAGTCTTGGAATCTTACAATCTATTGACAATTTGTTGACATGGTGGCCACCAAGTCTATAGAGTAACATGGCTTTAATTGAAGTTGCAATAGATATTTAACATTCTTGTTTGTCTTTCTAATAGTTGGTTTCTTTTACACACTTACTGATTAACAAATAGTTGCAAATTAGAAGTATCTCGTAGTCTGCTATGAGCTGGTTAAAAAAGAAAAAAATTCGAACATGGATGTGTAAAGGAGAGGATTTGTTTTTGCCAAGTTACCGTTTGTGAGTCCTTAAAGGATTTGATATCCAAAGTTGGAAAAAAAACCTTAATGTGAAGGAATATGAGATTAAATTGAAGAAACATAACTTCACCAAGAACCTTGTTGATGTCTATATCACATTTGAAGAATTGAATCTATGCAATCTAAAGAATATTTCTTATGTGTAATTCATGATAAGATGGACCATTATAAGACAACTTTTCTTTGGCTTTAAGTGAAGAACAAAATGGCGTTTGGGTTGGGGTAATTACTAGAGACCTTGATCGAAATGATTGCTCATGGCCATGGGGGATGAAGCCTTTGCTTAATATTCTAATGAACTTTGGCCCAATGATCTTAATTTCATGATTGGGTCATTTTTGCTCTTTTTCATAGCCTTGAAAAATAGCCAATTAGGGAGTCACGGGTTTTGTTTGAATTTGAAACAAAAAACACATTCTTCTAACAAATTTTGCAAGGAAGTTCCCATTATTTGAATGCATTGAAGCATGTAGATTGTGGGTGTGAAGCCATTGCTAAGGAAATTGTTTCTTCAAATGGACAATTGTGTGAAAGATAACAAGAATTGTCACTTGTTAATGTTTCTTTCCTTGCTAATTGCCTGTGAAGGTTTTTGAGAAGTTCAATTGGGGTTTCTTGTAGTTGGGCACACACATGAAGATATTAACGAAAGTTTTGGATATTTATCAAAGAAATTGAAATAGCAAAATAATTATATCATGGCAGATTTGATGAAAGCATTGATGTTTTCCCCAAGATTGTCCATTCATTCCCCAACTCATTCAAAAAATCCCTAATTTCAAATCTTGGGTCAATGAATATTTGAATGATGGCCCAGATGTCCTTGTCGGTCATACAAAAATGCATTTGTTTTGGTTTTTTGTGGACAAGGTAGGGTGGTCGATGATGTAATACAAAATATTTCCTATTGATGTTTTGTGGAATCCTAAAAATGGCTTGACCATACGATTGTGGAAGCAGGATGGCATTGGATGGCCAAAATTGTTAGCGAGGGTTCCGAATCCTATTACATTTCCCCTAATATGGGGAAATGATGAATTGAAGGTAGGTGAGAAGGAAAGGTTCATTAGTAGTGGGATTTGAAATATATTGAATTATGGAAGCTTGGCTGTTGAAGGATGATTCATATTCTAAAGTTATGGGTCCTTATGTGAAATATTAAGAGAGATTTCAAAGTTGTTATCAAGACCCAACCCATGGCAGAGTTTTGTTTTATTGGAAGGCTTTTGGCCTTTTAGCAATTGGAAAGCTAATTATGAACATGCATCCATTCCCACCATTGTTGATGTTGACCCTAAAGATCTTGTCATCCCTCCATACTATGGGCCTAGAAGCATGCACCCTTCTTTGAACACTACCACATACATGCATTTTTGTGACTTGTTTGTTGGTAGTTTTGTTCTTGTGCAACCTTCAAGCCCTATAATCTATCCTGTTTGGATGGGAAGAACCAAAAGTGATGTTGTAAGAGATTAAAAAAATGAGAATCATAGGAAAGTTTATGTTCAATGGTGGATTCCTATGAAAAAGGGAGCCAAGAATGATGAGGAATTGTATCATAATTATTGGTCAAGCAAGTGGAAGTGTAATAATGTAGACCCAAAACAATGCATTGAAATATCATATATCACATTTTCTTTCTTGGTTATAAACAATACAATAATTAATTACCATTGTAAGTATTAGTGCAACCCATGCATTTAAAGCCAAAACTAATCTTGATGCAACTAACAATAATTCATTTGCATTGTAGTTATAGATCGAATTTTTTATGAATATGAAGCAAAAATGTTGGTGCTATTTTATGGTTTCTATAGTAGGTTTAGTCTTTTTTTCAAATGGGATTTTCATGTTTTAGAATATATTCAATTTGCACATAGTTTCAAGAAAGATATTGCTAAAGTACAAAAATGTTTCCATGTTTTCAATGAAAGAGAAATACAAAATCAAATTAACATCAAAAGTCTCCTACTTGATGCAAATTCCTTTCCTAAATTCTGAACAAGTACTAACTATTCAATGCTAACAAGTACTCCAACTTGTAGTGAAAATACAAAACTATATCAAGAAATCAGAGTTTGTACATTAAAGATTTAAAAAGTAAGTATGAAAAGTAGAGATTTGATGTCTTTCATGTTCTACCATCCTTCCTTTATACTTTAAGTTTGAACTTTGAAATGCTTCATGCAAATCACCTAAACAGTAACTAATTGATCAAACTCCTTGTTCTAATCAACTAATAGAAACTAGTTAGTAAAAATATAAAATACAATCATATTGTTGATAAAATTCGTTGCTTTAATCAATTAATAGAAATTAGCCAGTAAAACAGTTATAAACAATCATAATTTTCAAAATATGCTACATGTTTTGTTAACTATCTGTTTTGCCGAGTATATGTTTTGTAGACTACCTATTTTACCATCTACCTATTATGTCAACTACAAGTTTTGTAAACTACATGTTCTGCCAACTACCTATTTTGTCAACTACAGGTTTTGTAAACTACTTGTTCAACATGTGTCACTAGTTTAGTTACTATTAATTAAAGTACCGGTTCAACTGTTACTAATTAAAATATTAGTTTAGTTACTATTGGTTAAAGTACCAGTTCACAAAGAGTTTTGGTGAATAGTCTAACCTTCATTTCAACCAACCAGTTTAGTTTATACTAAATTCAACAAATTTGCAATTGACGATAGGAGGAAGGAAATAATTACTTGAAATTTGGTGAGCACCACATCGGTTAGACTTCAATTTACAAGTTTGAGTTAATTTAAAACATGTTTGAGTTTACACGTTCTTCTATAGATTTTATGCAAATTAATTAAAAAATTCTTCAAATTCTAGTAATTCAAAGGCTATTAGACAATCATATTGAATTTCAATGGAAATTCAAGTTTTTAATGAAAATTTATGAAAGTGCCTATTGGCATGGTGCAATTCCTCCTGTTTGGTGGTCATTAGATGTATTTCGAAATTTGCACCATGTTGAATTTGATGTCAAATTCACATTTTTCTTGAAAATTTATGAAGTTACATGAAAACTTGGTTGAAATACATCTTATGTGGTGGCCACAAGATGAGTTTTATTCCCTAGCATGTTGAATTTGGTGTCAAGTTTAGGTTCTTGTTGATTTTTTAAAAATTAAATGAGAAGATGGTTGAAATACGTCCTATTTGGTGGCCACCAAATGTGTTTTGGCCTCCTCTCGCATATTGAATTAAGTCTAGAATTAAAGTTGAAGTCGAAAATTAATTAAATATGTGTTAATGAGGTTTGAGCTTTATTTGCCTAATGAAACCTATTGGCAACTAATATATCCTTGTAATCATAGATTATGTTACCAAGTACATAGCATGACTAAGTCAATTATTATTGCACTAGAAGAACCATTTACAAAATGGGGTTTGGACTTTATTGGCCCAATGCAACCTATTGAACAACCAATATATCCTTGTAACCATAGATTATGTTACCAAGTGGGTAGCGTGACTAAGTTAATTATTATTTTACTACAAGAAACGTTTAAAAAATGGGGTTTCCTTATTTCTTTATTTTGTTGAAGTAGAACATAATGGTTTGGACTTTATTGGCCCAATGAAACTTATTGCCAACTAGTATATCTTTGTAGCCATAGATTATACTACCAGTGGGAGAAGCAAAGGCATTGCAATCTAATATTGTTGTAGTGATAGGGCCTGATTTTTGTATGAGTACATTCTTTCTTGTTGTGGGTTTATCTATTGTTATAGATCAAGGAGTTTGTGCTTTATGAATGAAGCTATCAAGTATTTTACTCAACATTTTCTTATTTAATTGTAATCGTTTTATGTTTATTCCTCACACAGTAATGGTTAGGTTGAGTTAACCAACAAGGTTATTATTAACCTAATGGGTTAATGACAAGTGTTGGATTGAGATGAACACATTTATAATGATTTTTTTCCTTACATGACAACATTCAATGTTCCAACTAGCCATACCCCTTTTTAGCTTGTTTATGGCTTATACCAATTGGAGCTAAAAAGGACCCATTGGAGGCTTAGGGTGTAACATATCTACCCAATGGAACAATGCCGATTGGTTACAATAACACAATTCACAAAAAGACTTTTCAGTTTGGAATTTGTGTTCTATGATTTTTCAAAGGATTTAAGGGTCACATTGGCGAATTCAAGAAATGTTAATTTAATCCAAAGTCCATACCAAATTCAATATTGTCTGCCCAATAATACTGGGTTAAATCAAAGTGAAAAATTGATAAATTTGAACCAAATCCTATTTTGGTTGATGGCAACAAGCTTAAGCCGTATAGGTGTTTACCTGGAAGTCTGGAACAAAAACTGAGCAATCAATGAATTGCTGACAATATCTCTAATCATATTGAGGAGCCAATAGTTGCACAAGTTTATTCTGTTACAACTGGGTTGTGTTTTCTTATTCTCAGCTAATGTTTATTTCCAATTCACAGGTGTCTCAAAATCTATTGTTATTTCACGCTGTTAATTCAGTATTACTAGAGTTGCCTGTGCCGTTGGCCCAAGTGTGAACTTGTCCTCAACTGATTTTTCCTTCCAAAACCTGGTTTTAAGGAATTTATTTCAATTTCCTGTGGCAGAAATCACTTAAAAATCAATATCTCCCACATTTTGAATTCAAATCTTACCAAATAAAATTCCATTTAATTCCTGCTCATCAAGATCTTTCCAACAACACCAAAGGCAAATTCCAATTTCTCCAAAATTTTCAGCTACAATTTAATTTAATTTAATTTTCAGTGAAGAAATCATTCAATATTCAAAAACTTTTTGCAGGCAAGTCCAACCTTCATGGAACCAAGCCCATGCACCCCTCCTTGGTTGAGAGCTTTCCAAGACACCAAGAACACAATCTGGAGCATCCCGGTTTGGTGGATCTCATAACTACAGGACAAACTACCTTCCTTCATACATAGATTTGATGATCAATACAGATCCTACATTGTAATTTACCAAAGAAAAAATAAATTGGGTGACAACCAACACAAAAACAGTTGTTGTCAACAATGATTGTCTTGTGTACTGGGTGCCCTAAACCTAAAATTGGAAGGATTAGGGTGAAGCCTTTTTGTGACACATAATTCTTGTCATTCTAGTGTCAGAAAGAAAACATTGAATGCAGAGAATAGCAGAATCACCACCAAAAAGATAAACGGTTTCCACATGCTCACCATGCCGTTCCTTTGAGTGCGAAGTATCCTGACGAGTTTGATTTTCCACCAACTACAGAAAGAGTTCTTGCTAGGGCAGAGACAATCAATGTGCATGTTGAGTTTATTTTAGAGCATTTGAGAGAGGAAGTCAGAAGAAAACTTCCGTTGTTGTTTTGTTGAATTCTGAAGAAAAAAGTGAACCAGCGTTGAAAGAAGAATTGAGCTTGCTAAAGTGCTTTTAGCATAAAATCTAATCAACATCTGACCAAGAGGAGGTGACACATTCACAGAATTGAGTGTTCCCTGTGTCACCCAGGTCCAACTTTTCCTACAAGTCAGGTACTTCTAGTTCATCTATGACACATTTGTATTAGAAGTTGAGAGTTTCACTGACACATTATGGCAGACAAAGACAAAGGATACAACTTCCAAGGAGCAGAGATTGAGAGCTTTGCTAGGTACTTGGGAGAAACTAGTAAAATTCCAAGGATGGATGAATTACAGCCCAATTAGAAAGCAAGTATTGGATCCAATTTTCTGCCATTTTGCAGGCAGTGCAAACAGGTAGTGCCTTTTAACAATAAAAATGCCTTGACAATCAGGAATACATAGTTCCCACAAATTGGTGTTTAATTTTTCGTACTTGCTTGGGAGTTGAATTGAACAATTCTAAGAAGACTGTTGAAGTAGGAGCCAAGGAGAACGGTTGTGGAACAAGCCCTCCAATTGACAGCTCACTTTGAAAGTGGTTTCCATTAGTTTCTGAATCATCAAAAGACAGATTCTGGTGATGAGACTAATGAAGATGAACACGAAGCAGAGGAGATGACTCAATCTTTCTATCAAAACGAGCTAGAAAAATTTATAAGAGAGAAATGTATTGGAGTTTGTACAACACCTATTTGATCATCAAGTGAATGCAAGTTGACTCGACTTCAAGCACAGAGTCAACCAGTGAGTCCAATTCCCGTAGATTATGCAAAAGGAATTGGTGAAGAAGAAATTGAGAACTTGAGGTCCTTCAGTGCCTAAGTCACACCAAGTAGACCACAATCTCCTCCATGGTAGGTGCTGAGATTGAGATGAAACCAGTGGTGCAAGTTGCTACACATGAAGAACAAGCACAACAACAGTAGGTGATCACTCAAAAGTTACAGCAACTGAGCAGTTATAATCAGCTGAACATGAACCAGTTATGGTCCAACCAGAGCAGGTGTCACTAGAACAACTAGTTTTGGAGCATGAGCTTCCAGAAGCAAGTGTTATTGTTTAACGTGAACAAATATAGTCTAAGGATCCTTCTACTTCTGTCAACTCACTTCAAAAACCAGGACCATACAATATGCTGGTTGAATTGAAGGAAAAGTTGAACCAGTGTAGGTGGAAGTGCTGAACCTACACCTATTCAATTTCCAATTAGATTGAATATACTTGATGACTTTTCAACCATGGAGGAGGATAAGTTTCCAGAGTAGGTAGTAACATTTTTTCAATAGCGTGCAGTGCATCCCAACACATTGCACAGCAGTTGTTGTAGCAATTGTTTGAATTATGTGTTACTAAAGACCTTATTAATCATGATAACACTTGAGTATAAGGGAAACCTTTGATGAATATATTATCACAATCTATAGTTTGGAGGATATACCATCAAGGAGAAGGATCAGGTCATTCAGGATCTGAGATCACACTTGGAGCTCAAGCAACAAGTGCACAAGGATTTGCAGCAGCAGAAATAGGAGAAGGAGCAGCTTCAGGTTAAGTGTGAAAATTTCAAGAGTGAGAAAGATGATCTATCAACCAAGCATTGGGGGATGAAAGAGGCTTTTGATAAATTGCAGATCCAAAAGGATAAGTTGGACCGTGGTTACAAAAAGCACTTCAGAGTGCCATCTTGCAATAGGAGGAGGCTAGCAAGAAGTGGTAGGCTATTGATGAAGGCCTTGACAACAAATTATGTGATCTCAAGAATTGGTTGCAGCAATTGAGGGACATTCATGGAAACTAGTTTTTGATAGTGATACCTTGTATGTCCCAAAAAAAAATAAAATCTACCTTATCGGTTATGAAAAAAAAGACCTGAGACAACTTGGAGTTGTATTCGGAATGACTTTGTGTGGTTAAGCCACGAGTCATGACAAGGACAATGGGTTTCAAGGCCTTAGACTTGCATTTAGACTAAGTTTAGATTGAGTTAGCAAGTCAAGTCCAGATAAGTTCAAGAGACTTCATGCTAACATTGTGTGTCATGGGATGTGCAAATAGCTAGGAGTTAGTTTGTGTCAGGAGCTTGGTAACATGGGAGCACAAGGGATGAATAAAGGGGCATCATAGCTTGTATTAGAGTAATAATTGGTTAACATTGGTTTCAACCCTTTCCAAATTCTCATCAATTGCTTGCAGAAGTAATTGCCTCACATATAAAGAAAACTTATATATGGAAAAACCTAAGCTAAGTCATACCTAACTTTGAGATTCATGATTTAAGCTGGTCCAACTTCATTGCATGAAAGCACTACTACAAGGAAGAATTGGAAAAATTGTAGAAAGAAAGGGTGTAAGTCATACTTAAAGAAATTCTGAAGGCCATTTATCTTCAATAATACTAGGCTGATCAAATTAAAAACCATAATTCAAATGCCAATAACAAGTTCTAGAGGTGGGAATGGCAAAAGACTAGGAAATATTGGCATTCATTGCAAATGTTCACACATGTAACCATATTTACAATTTATATAGGTGAAATTTGACAATTAGTAAATTGAGTGATAAAGTTTTAAAGAGAAAGTGGATGAATGAGGATGGTAGCCATAATTTGCATGCCAATACTTAACAGGAATTGAGTGTACCTATTTCAAATGTATGTGGTCTTATAGGGATCTTATGCTAAATTTCCATAAGTGCTTTCACCATTGTGCCATCTTGATCAATGTTTTTTCTTGTGTGAAATTTTTTCAAAATGCAGAAATGTTATTAAAAATCAGGGGTTTTCAATTGGGTTCACTGGAGTTACTTGCTCTTGTAAGTTACCAAACAATAGCAAGATTACAATTTTTTTATTGTCTTACTTGTTCTATTGCCATTCAATGCTAAGTCCTTTTTGAGACACTAGCCAATTACACAACATCAAAAAATTGAAAAAAAATCACTGATCCTAATATGAAGTAAAATGGTGATCTAATTAAACTGTTAATGAATGCTCCATGTTTGTATGAAATTCATAGCCATAATTTGGATGATATTATGTTTGACTAAATGATTTATTTCATTTGTTATGTTTTGAAGTTATTTATATGAAGTTGTGCAGAAATAAATTTGTTAACTAGTCTTTAACAACAATTGCAAGGTAGAATCACCCGCCATAGATTTAGATTTAACATGACACATATCTTATTCATTTTTATTTCATTTTGAACAATCTTCATGACCATGGGTGTGTTATGTGAAGGTCGACAATACCTTTTTGAATTCTAAAGGCAAAAGAATAATAAAGAGGAAGGACAAAGAGGAAAAGCTATCCAAATCACAAAATACTTGAAAATAAATAAATTAGACGCTTCACTTTCAAAACGCATTTTTTCTCATTTTCAATTTGTTTTGAGCCATCTGAAAAGCTATGGGTGCATCAATTGGAGCTTTACAAAACCTCTTTCAACTCCAAAAACAACATACTAATGTCCAAAGATTTTAAGTTTCAAATCACAAATTGTTTTACTACATCACCAAACATTGACCTCTTTACTTTGAGACCCTATATTTTCCTCATTTCTTGTTTCTTTCTGGTGATTTTCATGGTTGCAAGTGCATCAAGTGGGTCTTAACAATATCTCTTTGAATTCCAAAGGCAATTCAAAGAAATGTCCAAAATTTTAAATAAATTATATATTAAGTGTTCAGTCATCAGCTTATCTACCCTTTGCTTTGACATGCCCACCTAATTGACAATTAGGAAAGCTACATCCATCAGATGTAGCTTACTTTCCTTTCCAACTTCAATTGCAATTTTCATTCTACATGCACACATGAATGGTGCTTATTAGTGTCATGCATTATTTTGAGTCCTTTTTGAACCATCCAGTCAAAATAAAAATTGGTTACATTCATATAATAATGAAGTGAAATAAAACTTGGTTGAAACTGACCATTATAGTTAATACCTTTTGGTCCTTTTGTTGCACATGACAAGCCCTTTGATAATACACATATGTACCAGACCTTTCTGGCAAAGGTTTTGTTCTAACTAGTGACATTTTTAAAAACACAAATTTACAACTAGTATAAACCAAAACAAAACAAAAATGTTCAAGAACTTGCATCCACAGGCATATTCAATGGACCACTAAAACAATGCCATCTTAGGTTCATTACACCTCCCATGCACCTACATTCAATTAGGTTTTCTTTTTCCAAATGTTGTGATGTTGTTACACCTCAAAAACCTCAAGAAAAATATTGCCAACATCATTCCACAAACCAGGGTTAAATTGCATGAATGGAAGGAAAATAAATACTGCATTGGTATTGTTGAGGCAAAAGTGGGAATGAGAAATAAAAAGTGAATTCAAGGATTAAAGGGGTTTCAACAAACAAAAATGCATGTACTATGCATAATTTCCTTGCCTCATGATGGGGCCACCAAATGAATACCTCTTGTTTGGCACTTTTCATACAAAAGATATGGCAAGAAAAACATACTTAGTGGACTGATAACCATACATCTTCTCTAAGCTCTAGGGCAAGAGTCCATGGAGTGGCAATAGTTAAATGGAAGGTAAAAATAAGTGAAAATCCAATGCCACTTGGATAGAGGGGGAAACAACAAAAGTTTCGAAATAACACAATGTGCAACAAAAAAATGATAACAGATGATGTTATAACTTAATTATACTCACTTTTGAATAATGTAATGTACTAAAATTATGAGAGCATATGATATACTAACTTAATATGGTAATGTACTGACTTTTTGCATAATGTAGTGTGCAAAAACTACTATAGCATGTATGATTTAATATCTCAATAATGTACTTACAATTGCATATGTAACGTGCCCTTGTTTTTGATCTTATGTTCTCAATAATCAAGTTAAGATGGAGCTTAAGTGAATGTTGTTAATGAAGACTCAAAGAGCCATTGAATGATAAAGTGGATATAATGAACTAAATAGTTCAGTTCATGTTTATTTTTTTGGGTGGGCACGATTCAAGATTTTTCTAACAAATGTGTCTTTTGCTATGTTTTGATTTAATTGAAGATTCTAAACTTGGACAAATCATGGATGTGAAGTTTCAAACCTTGTAAGTTATTCCAAGGTTTATCGGATACAAATTCTGTAAACTTTCTTACTTCCTCTTTCCCCTACCTAGGTAATTATCCATAAGTGGGAAAATATCACAGGCAAGTAGGTAGGGAATGTAAAATGTTACTATGCACCTAGGTAAGGCACTTGCTGGATACTAGCTAGGTAGACGGATGTGCATGATACATAGCTAAACAGCGTTAGCTATGGGACATGAATACAACCAAAAAGTATTTCCAGTCCACAAACCATCCATCTTGCATGCTGCGCTGGTGGTGGCTGCTCACTCTAGGATTATGTGATCCAGCACTCACCAATGCACCATCCATTGGAAACCATTATGACTCACTCGTCAATGAACCACAATTGAGTTATCAAGGTAGGCCACCTTGGTAACCTGACCTGTATACCCTCCTACATTACATTTCCCATACCTATTTAACTACTAACTATCTATGTAAGTGGGGTATGTATCATAGGGGGAATGCAAGTGGTTACTATGTATGTCACCTTTCCCGTATCCATTTAACTACTAACTACATATGTAAGTGGGGTACATATCATAGGGGGAATGCAAGTGGTTACTATGTAGGTCACCTTTCCCATATCTATTTAACTACTAACTACATATGTAAATGGGGTGCATATCATAGGGGGAATGGAAGTGGTTACTATATAGGTCACCTTTCCCATACCTATTTAACTACTACCTATCTATGTAAGTGGGTATGTATCATAAGGGGAATGCAAGTGGTTACTATGTAGGTCACCTTTCCCATATCTATTTAACTACTAACTATATATGTAAATGGGGTGCATATCATAGGGGGAATGGAAGTGGTTACTATATAGGTCACCTTTCCCGTACCTATTTAACTACTACCTACCTATGTAAGTGGGTATGTATCATAAGGGGCATGCAAGTGGTTACTATGTAGGTAAAAGGATGTGCATGGTTAGTACATAACTAACTGGAGATAATATACCAGTGTGGGGGTCAGAAGATACGAGCAGGTACTGGTCTTGAATCTTTCCAAAAACATCATATCAACCTCGTACTAGTATTGGATCTTTTTTCTTAAAATTTCATACCAACCTGTTACTGGTATTGGATCTTCTTTTAAACTTTCGTACCAGCCTGGTCCTGGCATTAGGGTCCAAGACTGATTTTTGGCTGGTATGTGGCGGGTATATACCTGATATTGAGACCAGTACAGGCCTGGTACTTTTGACTGGTATTACCTAAAGTCCTTAGCAGGTGGGTACTGGTACGAACTGGTATTACCTCACATCCCTACCAGTTAGGTACTTATTGCCTCCTGTCATACCACTCTAGCCAGTTCTTTAATACCAAGACCAGTACCAGTCAATATACCAGGACTGCATACCAGTCAGGTATTTATTGCCTCATGTCATACCACTCTAGTTTGTTCTTTGATACCAAGACCAGTACTAGTCAATATACCAGGGTTGCAGCCTGGCATCCGCCCAACACTGGAATATACAACCAAAAAATGTTTCCTGACTACACACCTTCCATCCTGCACGGTGCACTTCACTCTGGCCCGCATAATCTAGCAGCCAAGCTGGAAATTTTGAGACTCAGAACTCAAGCTCCTACATTACCCATAGCTGAAAGAAAGCCACAAACACACATGGAAAAGAGTTTGGATTGGGTCGTAACATGATTGTGAACACCAGGAACCTTGACCATACAAATCTTATGAGAAATCTGTAGAGTCCCAATAAAAAAAGGTGTGATATTATCCCAATGATATCATTTGCTTCTTCGACTTATTAGAGTTAGGGTACACCTAATGCACTGGCTAGAAGAATTTGACACAAAATGATCAAAAGGCCTTATCAATCTTATGGTCTTCGCATTCTGTAACTGTGTTTCTTGTCCTAAAATATTCTCTACCTTGTCAAGGAAATAGTTTGCTTTCTCAATGTACTACAGAACTGGCCCTACTTGTAAGGCCCATTCCACCTAGGAACACATCAAGCCCAGAAGGGTGCGATGCCATTTCATCAGGTGGCAACACATCAAGCTAAGTACGGTATGACACCATTGCATCAGCTGACATCAGGTTCTAACAGAGCCCATGCCAACTTGCAATTGGTTTTCCACACAGTAACGAGAGTGTTCTTATTGATTCACATAAGAAAGTGGAACTGGCAAAACCAAAAGTGGACCAAGCAGATTAATCACATGTCCCACCTATTTAAGAAGTACATGATTGAGATATCATAACCGGTTACAAGAACAAGGTTCATGTCTGGCAGAAGATGGGAAAAACATTTAAACAAAGTACCTGATTAAGACACCAAAAGAAGGATATGATAACAATGAGGTCCATCTCCGTCAGAAATTATGTAACCAGAACTCAAAACAACTTATAGTTAAGTGTAGGGTGAAGGCAGGGCTGGAGGAAGTTATGGTGTTTTCAGGCTCAAGTTCCTAAGACCAGAAACCACACAATCTCCCCCTCCATGTTACCTCTTATTCGGGCTTTCTGTACAGCAGAAGGGTCTATCTTGAAATCCTTCTGGGACTTTTGAGGTGGAAAATCACATGAGGGACAAAAGATAGGACCCTTAGCCTGTGTTATTGCCTATTTCAAGAGTAATTGTGAAGAAGAAGAGTCAACAAGTTGCGGAAGAGGGAGTGTGAAAACATTGTTCTGTTCAAATTAATAGAGATGCCAATCCACGGCACATCTTGACAACAAAACTTGTATGAGTCCAATAGTTGAACATTAGAACAAACATTTGGCTATGGAGTTTCTACACACACTAATAACATTAAATTCCCAAATTTTTCCACACATAAAAATCCCCAACACCCACACCTCTCTAGTTTGTACAGTTTCCCTCTTGACTTGTACAAAATACTGGGGGGGGGGAAAAACGAAGAACTAGGTACTCATTTTGTGCAATTTCAGTTCTGGGTGCTGCTCTTGATCTGGCATTTGTGGGATTGCGCTTTCTTCCAATGTCTACTACCCACCCCTCTACATCTCACAGTTAAATACATAGAAAAACACAGTGTTCTTTGATTGTTGTTACCCTCTTCAAACTGTAGAACCTTGGAGCAGTGTGTTTTGACAATTACCAGAACTGAGTGAAGGCAGGGACAACACTATACAGTCCAAATGAGTTGTATATGTTTGAAGCTTTTGGCTATAGACAGAATGCAACCTCTTGTCAAAATCTGTGTGACAGATCTTGACCTCAGCTGCCTCCAATGTACTTTCCTCCAGTGATAATGATAGCAATCTCTCTTGAAATGAAGGTTATGTACAACGCTCACGACCAGTATACAAAATTTCGCCTCCAATCCACATTCATGTAAAGCGCCTTCAGTGATTATGATGATAGTAATCTCTCTCGAAATGAAGGTTGCGCACAAAACATTTGCAACCCATGATGTACAAAAAAAAATCCACCACTTGAGCTTCTGACCCACATTCATGAAGAAGCTCCCTCAGTAATGATGATAGCAATATCTCTTGAAATGAAGGTTGTGAAAAACATTTATAACCAATGTACAAAAAAAATCCGCCACTTGAGCTTCTTCCCACAGCTTCCCACTCGCATTTCATGCGAAGCTCCTCCCCTCGCCCCTCGCCCCACCCACCCACCCACAACTCCAACAAATTCTTGGGCTTGAATGAATGCCTTTGTCAAAGCTGGTGAGTACATTGCTGCAAGTCTCCTGCAATTTATGGAGTCTTGGGTTGATCCGTACCAAATGGAAAGTTGAAAGGGGATGGGGAAGATGGAGCTTGTGATCGAGAATACTGCTGGAATGGGCTATGGAGATGAGTGCCAGGTGGTAGTGACGACGAAGTGTAATTGCCTCTGGGCGTAAAAGAGCTCGACAAAGTTGCGGTCTGCCGATTTGATGGACCAAAGAATGTTTGCGTGCGCATAGGAGGAGGTCGTTGCAGAGAAGAAGTGTTGTCTGAAAGTAACAGATTCAAGGCGAGGGGGGTTTCTTGCTCGCCGGGCTGTTGTTGTTGTTGTTTCGGAGGAGAAAGCGTGATTTGATGGAAGAGTGGCGACATGGTGGATGCCGGTGACGCAGGCTGCTGTTCCTCACTCCGGCTGCTTGTCGTAGTATAGCTAGATTGTGATGTTCTCCGTCCGGTGGAAGTTCGCGAACTAAGCGCAGTTGACGCCGCAGCTACTTGCAAGAGCATTTTCAATCCCATTTTGTTCAATGTCCACGCCGTGTTTATCACATTCCCAACGGCGCCTAAACTATCTTGCACAACTTTGCCTGCATCAAGGCCGAACTTTTGTTGCACAAGATCGGTGCCCACTACACTGGTCACTCCGTAAACCGACTTTCCTGCCGTCTCCACTGCTTCCACAACTTTAGCAAACGCGTCAACGCTTGCTACCGCCACTTCGTTTGCACCTCCTGACTCCGGAGTACTGCTGCTGCTGATAGTAGTAGTAGCGTTTACGTCAAGACCAAGACTGCCTGCAACGTGACCTGTTGCACTGATAGCACCTTTGAGAAGAGTCCTGGACATCATCTTGGCCACTGCAGACATACGACGCGCTTGCTGCATGCGTTTCAATATGCGTGGACTCATCATAGCTTCCGGGGGGCCTCCTCCTTCCGCCGTCGCCGCAGTGGATGCTCCAGCTCCTACCTGACTTCTCACGAACGAGCCGCCCTGCTGAATGCCCAGAGACGCCCACTGTCCTCCCATCACAATGCTGTCCGCCACTATGCTTGATGTGCTGCAGATCTGCCGAGCAATTCTCGAACTCAGCGTCTCCACGTCTGGTGCCACGGCCGTCCAATACTCGGCAACACCTCGACTTCCTCCTCCGATGAACGGAGGAGTGAGCTGCTCTGCTGGGATACAAGGATAGAGAGAGAGATTGAAGTCAGCACGGTCTACATCAGGAAAGAGTTCTGTGGATTCCGAGCAGGATTTTTGTTGTGGCATGCAAACAATAATCGGATTCAGATCTGTAACAACAGTGAGATTTACCTGCGAACTTCGCTACCATTTCTTGATGCACTTCGAAGGTGCAGAACCGATCCATGACTCCTTCTAACTGCTCAATGACGTGCTCCGGAGTGTCATTCGGAAACAGAATCCCATATACCAAGCCAGGCAGAGCAAATGTGTAGCGACGGTTCCAAACTTTCAACACCGGTGCATCTTTGCCAACCGGCCATTGCACTTCGCCGACGGCCGCAACAACCGCTGCTAGTGGACTATGTGCCTGCTTCAGCAAGCGCAAGGAGAAATCGCCGCACTGCATCAGCACGCTCTCCTCTCCATCTATCAAACACAATTGCGCCCCCGCAATCTTCACCAATTCTGTCTCGCTTCCCATGGGGGGCAGAACAAAGTTCGCCACATTACCACTGGCTGCAGTACTGGAACTGGACTCGCCTCCCATTCCAGACCCCGGACTCTCAGGAAACCACCTCGATTACGTACATTAAAATAAAAAAAACCACCTGACAAACAGGAGATCCAATACCACCAGATCAGGAAAATCCACAACTTCCCTGAAAGAAAACACACAATACAAACTAATTCACGTCAAAAGATCACGCACAACAACACGAACACAAACATGAACACTTTTTCTTCCAAACATCAAGCAAACTTTGATTGAACCAAAGATCGCAAATTCGCCATCGCATAATAAGGATCGCGTCATTCAACTGTGCAAGAACTTTCTACAAGAATCACTCGCCACAGAAAATATAGTGCGTAACTGCAGTAGATTACATACCTCTCCGCTGGCACACACACGAACAAAACAAAGAAAGAAAGAAACATAAAATTCAAGCAAAACCTTGACGACTCATAATATGCGCCAATAATGCACCAAATCGTACAATCTTTAGATCAAAATGTGAAATATGAGGTCAAGAACCAAACTGCAACAACAAAAAGACTCCACAAGAAACTTACAGTTGCGAAATGCTGCGAGAAATGATGTTGTGTGCGTCCTCCTTGGCGATGGCGCTGCTGCTGCTGGCTGGCTGACTGCGAGAACGAACGTTATGGAAAACTAAGGAGCGGAACATGAGGCGCTATAAAAAAAACGGGGGAGGGCGGCAATGGGAGCCAGGTTCCACGTGCCAATCCTGGTTGTCACCTGGAATTGACAAAATCTGCCTCTGTTTTTTTTGCTGGCAGCGTTTCATTTTTGGTGCGAAATTTC
>Ga0209611_10003657_pt1 | contig 26574 bp, 27 predicted proteins | sample S1TSphgellanicum_3_FD_187693 | JGI IMG/M metagenome (GOLD analysis project Ga0209611, IMG submission 187693) | Host-associated microbial communities from peat moss isolated from Minnesota, USA - S1T2_Fc - Sphagnum magellanicum MG (SPAdes) (version 2) | ecosystem: Host-associated > Plants > Peat...
AGCACCCAAAGCAAAAACTGACAAGAACAAGTGTAGACATGTAGACATAACAACCTCATTACAGTCACCTTTGCCATAAAAATAGCCGTGATGAGCTGCTGCCACAACAAACTCCCCACCACTGACTTCATCAGCTCCTAATGACAATGGGGTGGGCACACACAATACAGAACCAAATTGAATGTTTCCATCTCTCAGAGTGCAAAACGAGGGTAAAGGAGAGTAAGAGGCAGACCCCATTTAGGTGAGGTTTGGAAGCCCATCTCTCAAAGCACAAAATGTGGGTGAAGAAGAGTAAGAGACAGACACCATGTAGGTGAGGTTTCTGGAAGCTGGGGATCCATTCTTCATGAACAAAGCAATGTAAAACCATGTATATCCATCCTCCCCATGGTGCTACCCAGACATCAAATCCCAACTTCACTTCAGAGGGAGTTGCAAATTCATCACAAAATCCCTCAAATCCCACCTCTGCTTCAGAGGGAGTTGCAAATTCATCACAAAACCCCTCAAATCCTGCCTCTGCTTCAGAGGGAATTGCAAATCCATCACAAAAACCTGTACCCATAACCCAAAATCACCACAACATATCATACCTTTCCTAAATTGGTTGACAACCCCAAGTGTAGGTACTTCAGCAGCATCAAGCAGGCATACAAATACACTCAGAGTGCATCAAGGAAGTCAGCAGAATTAGTACCTGATGAAACTCAAATGTTTGCACACAGTTTTGTAACTACAAGAAGTTAGTTCTTCATGCTTTCAAAGAAGTTTCTTCATATATCAAACTCCTCCATAGCTCAACAACAACTTTTCAAAAACACAAGATGGATTGATGCTTCCTTCGTTGAACAAAAGAGTCAAGGAAAGAAGAGGGTTCAAAAATGCTGCTGCAGCAGCAGCAAGAAGCCAAATTGACCCAAGATTAGGAAAGAGGAGGAGGAGGAGGAGGTACCTAGTTGGGTGGAAGAAGTTCTTCTTCCAAGTATGGGAGCAGAAGAAGCAGCAAGATCTGCGCATGTCTGGACTGCAGCCAAAGGGCTCAGAAGCTAATTTCTCTCTTCCTTCCTTTCTGCTGCAGCAGGGAAGGAACAACACATGTCTCCATCTGCAAATTGAGAAGAATAGAAGAAGGGATTCGCGAATCCTTTCTTTTGCATCTGAGCAGCAGCGGAAGCAGCAGCGCCAGTGGCTTGCCCTCCACGAATTCCAAGTCCCTCCACGAAGAAGTCAAGCAGCAGGAAGAAAAGGATGCAGCGGTTTTAGGGTTTTGGCTGGGGTTTGGTTGCGGGCGGCCAGGAGGGGGGGAAGTGAGGACTTGTGCGCCGGGGGAGGAAGAAGGACAACAAGAACAAGAAGAAGAACAAGAGTGCAAAGAGTCTTTTGGCGAAGAAGCTTGGCTCTTCTTGTTGTGCCGTCGTGCTTCAGACTTGTGTGGGAGGGAACAAAGGATTTGCAATTGGACAGGAGTGCACAGAGAGTGCACACAGAGAGACAATAACCTTGTGAGGATTATCGTCGGCATCAGGCTGCTGCTGCTGCTGCTGTTGCTGCAGTTGTAATAATAGTATCATGGCTGGTGTGGAAGATACTGCTAACAACACAGGTCTTCACAAAGAGGAGGAGAAGAAGCCCTTGGACGGTGCCGCAGTTGGTGCTGGGGCGCACATCAACCTCAAGGTCAAAGGCCAGGTATAGTCCAGCCTCAGTTCTTGTCTTTCTTTCTTTTTCTTCTTCTCTTACACCCTGTGAAGTTTACAGCCTTCTTGGCTTTGTTGTCTGTAGAAGAGTTTGGACACTTGTTTTGTCTTGTGTCTGTAAAAGTTTAGAGGTTTCTACTTCTTCTCTCGTTGTGTCTGTAGAACAGTTTGCAACTCTTCTTCTTCTCTTGTTCCGTAAAGGTTTGAACCCTTCTTTGCTCTTGTTCAGTAAAAGCTTTAGACGTTTCTTCTTCTTCTTCTTCTTGTGTCTGTAGTAGAGTTTGCAACTTCTTTCTTCTCTTGTTCTGTAAAGATTTGGACACTTCTTCTCTTGTTTTATGTGTTTCTCCTCAGTGCCATAAGGTAGGAGGAGGGGCTGTGAAGTCAGGAGGGGAGGGGCTGTGAAGTTTAGAACTTCTTCAGAAATGATGTGTTTTTATGTATATGGTGATGTTGAACATTGTGATTTCAAGGAGCTTTTTCTTTGTAATTCCACTGTGAGAGACAGAAATTTCAATACCCCGTGGCAGACAGACCACCTGATTAGGAACTGGACCATTGTAGATCATAACCCTTTTTGGAGGAGGTGCTGTTTTTTTGGCGGATATTTGAGATCTGGGTCTATGGAAATGAGCAGTGCAGCCTTTTGTTTAGGACCCTCAAAGGGTACAGGTTTAGCCAAAATTCCAAGCTTTTGTTTTGTTCAGAGAAACGGTGAAAGTTTGATTGCAGCCAAAGAGTTGAAGTTTGAGCATGAATGAAATTCCTGTCTGCATGATCATGGATATTATGCTTGGGAATGGGGTCCAGTCCTTTTTGTCTGAGGAAGGACTGCACATACCCTCCATGGAAAGAACAATCTATTTCCAGAAGCTAGTTATTGCTGGTGATGTGGAAGAGGTTGGGGCATCTCCATGTATGCATGTCTTAGAAGATGACTGTATTTTTTTCTAGATGGGGAGTAAAAAGGGGGAGACCTCACAGAGGGTTGATGTGTGGCTGAATGTAATATGCAGGATGGTGGAGAGGTTTTCTTCAGGATCAAGAGCACAGCCACACTGAAGAAGTTGATGCATGCATACTGTGACCGCCAGTCTGTGGACCCTCAGTCCATTGCCTTCCTTTTTGATGGCAGACGTCTCCGAGCCGAACAGACTCCTGCAGAGGTTCTCATTCCTTCCTCTGAAATTTGGTGATGTCTCTCCTCATTTTGATGCTTTTCAATGGATTGAAGAAGAGTTTGATAATTTTTTTGTCTATTTCATCAATTATCTATCCGTGTGGGAAAAACATTATTACCACTTGTGGAATAAATGATTGATGGATGGTTTTGTATGCACAGCTGGAAATGGAGGATGGGGATGAGATTGATGCAATGCTTCATCAGACTGGTGGTGGGATGACTCTTTGATGTCTAGTCTCATTTGGCAGACACCATGGTAACTGTGAACACTTTTTGTATATGCTCTACTGTGTTGCAATGTCTTCTGGGTCTTTTTGTGTCAGAAACTTTGGCAAATCACATTTTTAGGTAGGAGTTTGCTGCTCTTCGAGGTGCACAAAAACAGATGAAATGTTTTCTCTTATTCCTTTTCTTTTGGAGGATCCTAGTTGATTGTAGAAGGGTGGTCGTCATTTATGAACTCTCATTGATTTTCTCAATACTGTTTCATTTTGGGCAGTGTGTGCAAATAGCCCTTATGATATATGCCTATGCAGTTGGGTTGTTGTGTTCTATAGGTCTTGAATATAATGTCTCAGAGGAAGATGCTGGTTCTTCTGCATAGACTTGGTTCTAGCAATTATAACTTTGCCTGTTTTTCCTTCTGAAGACTGTACAGTAAGTATTTGATGGAAGTGCAGAAGCTTTGTTCTTTTTTCCAATTGTGCATTTTTGGTCAAGACGGATGAACAAAATAGACAATCCCCATGCATTTGTATATCAACCCTGCCTCTGTAGAAGGGAACTTTTCCGGTGGTAATTTCTCTATCAAATGGTATAATTGTGTGATTTCTGATCTGGGGACTACAAAACATAGTTGCAAGTTTCAGAACTCTAGAGATTTTGAAATGGTTGAGGTTGTTGTTAAGGTAGCTTCTATTTCATATTTGTCATTATTCCAACAGTGCAGTTGGTACTTCTGAAGTTTATGTTAGCCCAACTGTAAGCCTTGCTGGAAGATTTTCCACAATTCCCTTGTTCTGTGTTTGAGGATGCTGGAACCTGTGGTAACTGTCAGTCTATGGGGAATACAGGTGTCATGCAGAATAGCTGGATTTTGCAGTGTAGATTTTGTCTAAATAACAATGTTGAGCCATGCCTCCCATGGATCCTCACTTTTGGAGGCATGGCTCAAGTGTAACTGCAATTTGTGGCGAATATGCAATGTGTGCCTCCCACAGATCCTCAAACTTCCCACGTTCAGAGAGATCATCTTTTCCTGCCGAGGTTATTATAGACAATGGCTTTCATGAGACACTACTTCCTTTATATCAGTAGTTGGGCTTGCATGCAAGCTCTTTCTGTGAAATTACTGCCTATATTGGCAACAATTTGAGCAGAAGAGTTTTGTGGTTCCTTGATTGGTCAGGGAAGATGATTCAGGTTTGGCTCCTAGTGGTGCACATTCAAAGAACCATGACATCAGTTTAGAAGAGACTCCCAATGAGTGCAGGTACGCTGCTACTAGATGAAAGTCTGTTACACTAAACAAAAGATCAACAAAAGAATTGTTGCCAACAGTCTCTGGAATTTTTGCGCTATGAAAACCATTTTCTAGACCAAATGACCCATCAGAATCTTACCTGAGCTTGAGTTGGAAGAAGCGTCATGCATGTACGTGTTGCATTCTATGAATGGAGTTAGGACTTTTCAGAAGGGCGACTCAATTTGCACTTATGTTCACTTTCATGCATGGAACAATGTTGGGCATGAATTCCTTGAGCTTTTGGTTTTGAAACCCTCTCAAAGCCCACTCAGCCATGACTACAATCAAGTGACCCACATGTCTGTCACATTGCTGTGGAAGAAGAAAGATAACTCTAAGCCAGTAATAACTCTACTGCTCTGCTACCGCCATAACTGTAATATTATCATCATGTTTGGAGTGGAAGATCCCCAGTTAGGCTCTCTTTCCATAAGACTATTGTGATCACAGTGGTTTAATGGAAAGCCATTGACATATGGCCTTCTGTTTGGTTGCAAAGATAGTCGTTTTCCATTGGAGAGCTGCAAGTGTGATGAAAACATGTAATTTAATCATGTCAGGGGCTCTAGAAACACATGTTCTCATGAAAAAAGGACAGATGTCGGTGTATGATGTGTCAGAGCTCTTGCAATGTGTCAATGCGTGGTGGGTTGAGCTATGAGATGACTGTGAACACAGCTAAGTTAGTTGATAAAACATGATGGAAAGCTACTACAAATCACAGAATCTGTGATCACAACCACCTAATGGAAAGGTATTATCATGCAGAGTACCTTCATTGTTCGCACCATACAAAAAACAGCTGAAGCATTGTATCCTCACACATCATATACCCTTAAGGATCTTTCTTCAAACTTCGAGGAATTCCTATTGTCTGTGACATGATCCACCTTCTTCCTCTCGAAGGTTTGTTGGATTCATGGGTTTTGATTCGAGGAGGAGCTTTGAGATCATGGCTCCCATGCACAACTCCACCATCTCACCATGGAAGAAGAAGATTGGTATCTCAATTACATTGTTGCAAACCCACCCACCACCACCACCACCACCATCTCTTTCACATTCACAACTGAACAAATGACCGACCAATTGATGATGGAAATGAGGAACAATTCATTAATCTCTCAAAGATAGTGAATGGGAAAAAACCAAGTCCTTTTCTCTTACCAGATTTGCACCCCCTTTGATCGAAACCCTAATTTCTTCTGAGTGTCTTCTTGGCCAAGACCTAAGGGTTTACGCGAGCGTTTCCGATCAATCTTCCGGGGCCCACTCGGAGCCCCCTTGTGTCCACTTTCTCTCTTTCTCTTGTGTGTCCAAGCTCTTCCTCCTCCAGATGTCATGAGTTGCCTCTTCTTCTTCTTCTTCTTCTTCATCTTCTTGCTGTCGTTCTTCCTTGCACCAGGTCTGTCTGCATGCACATTTGTGACAAAAGGAGATCCAAAAGGGTTTTGGACTGAAGAAGAGTTGAGAGGAGGGCCTGAAGAAAGAGACAGTGGAGAGAGTGAGTGCATGTATGCATGTATGCTGCTACAGCACACTGCACACAACACAGCACCCACAACAGGGGCAAAGCTAGCTAGCTAGTTATGGCGGGGAGGTACAATGGTATGCAGCACTTCTCACCATCGCCGGGAGCTTCCTCCTCTCCACAGATTGGAGCCTTGCGCTCCTCCAGTGCTGCCGCTACTGCTGAACATGAAAAGTACGCATCACCCATCACACCCTTCCTTCCCAGTAGTAGTATCCATCCCTTGTTTGCAACATCATCTGCACATCATCTTCAACACAGATTTTTGCTTGCATGCTGCTTGAGAGCTTCTTTGCTTTGTGAAGAACAGCTAGCTAGCTAGCTTTGTTGTGGAATTAGGGTTTTTGGGTTTTCTGTATTTGTTTGTGTCTTTCCAAGTCTGACACACATCTCATGTCTCTCCTTTGCATCGATCAAGACGACCTTCTTCTGCTTCTTTTTCTTCCTTTCTGTTTGTTTTCTTGGAAACCTGCAAGATCCAAAAGGCTGATTGTGCTGTGAACATATGATCTCCATACTCTGTTGCAATCAACCTGATCAATCCATCGATCCTCAGTTTCATAGAGATTGAGTGATTATCATCAGATTCACAGAGATTGAGTGATTGATCGATCATCAGTTTCATAGAGATGGAATGGAATTGTGTAAATCTGAAAGGGGTTTTTGCTTGTGTTCTTGTTGAGCTTGTTTGCGCAAATGTAGATTCTTCTTCAGGGCTTCTTCTTGTTTGAGGTAATTTTGTTTCTGCATTTGGGTTTCATCCCAAAGTCATGACACATTTTTTTATTGTTTCCTCGGGATCAGCACTTCATTTCTTCAAACTTGCAAGACCATGTCTGTTGTGTGTGTGTGTGTTATGTGATGATCTCCACACTGATGAATTCGATCATCCTTGGTCAGTTTTGTAGAGGTATGAGTGAGTGAGCACTAAAACTCTCAATGTTGTAGTTGTGAAGTTTGCACCTGTGATTTCTGTTTCTTCAAGGGTAGCAAACCAAAGGTGAGGACAGTGTGCAGATGTATGTCAGATCAGATGGGTGCAATGGGATAGAATGCAATGGGTATTTATGTATGTTTTTGATTATTGTTCTGCTGTTTGTTCTTGAGGCTTGGTTTCCAACCACTATCATTCCATTTTGTTCCTCTTTCTTATTGGCTTCCTTGGGTCTTCTTCTTCTCTCCTTTTTTCAGGGTTTTGTTGAGCTAGTGAGCTAGCATCATGGTTGAGTTCTTGTGACAGGAACCCAAAGAAATAAACAGTGGTGTAATGTGGAGGATGTTGAATTTTTAGCAGCCCAAAATATCATACATTCTTGCTGTTGAAGAATGTCTCTCTGAACATGCATGCACACATGTGACTGTTGTCTCTGTTCTTCAAACTGCTCTGAGTCAGCTGTCATTGTTTTCTGTTTTTATCTGTTTCTTTTTGGCTTGGATTTTTCCTCTTTTATGTGTTTTCCAGAATCCCTACAACTTCTCTTAGGATGGTGGGGCATTCATTACTACTTTTCTCTTATCAAGGTCTTGGAAGCTTTCCTGCAGATTCACAGTGGGGGGTGTTTGGCACCATGAGGAGGAGGGGGGTTCCTTCCTTTGAGTTGACTTTACTATGGTGGTTGTTGTTGTTGCTCAGAGGGCCTAGTGAGTACTTTTTTGCAGGTATCTTTCAGAATTGTTGGCAGAAAGGCAAAAACTGGGTCCTTTTATGCAAGTTCTGCCCAACTGCAGTCGCCTGTTGAACCAGGGTAAGGATATCAGTCAGTAGATAACCATGTCGTTGGAGGATTCTTGGAAAAAAATTGTTTGCTATTTTTATCACTTGTCCTTGAGGGGGAAGCGTACTGTGTATAAAGTCTTATATGATCTCTCATTCTTGTTGCTTTGCTTGCTTCATCTGGCTTGAAATGACTATGCACACCATCAGTTGCAGTTTATGACTTTACAGTAGATTTGCACATACTTACACTGCTCTCTTGTCTTTGCCTAATACAGAGATGGTGCGAGTTATGGCACTTGTGGGAAACTCATCATTTCTGGACCAGGATGGACTTGAGCACGGGAGCCCATTATCAGCAGGCACACTGATGAATAATGGATCTCCAGGCGATCTTAATGGCTGGGGGGGCGATGTAATGCTTTTTGTCTCATCTGATCCCTTTTCACTCTTGTTCCAAGGGCTGTTTTTCTTTTTCTGACCCCATATTTGAAGATGATGCAATCTAGGGTTTTTACTCTGTGGCTTGTGAGGGAAGTACTAATAGTACTATTTTGTCTGTTATTTTGTGTCCAACAGCAGCGTGTTGCAATTCCTCATGCAAGCTGGCATGGGCCTCCTGGGACTGCATCTGGGACAATAGTAAAAAAAACACAGCGCATCGAAGTTCCTGTTGATAAGTACCCCAATGTGTGTAGCAGCAGCAGTACATGCCACTGTTTCTGGTAGTTCTGGTGTTATGCATAGTATTATTAGCAAAGGAGATTTGCTTACCAGATTTGTTACTTTCATGGCTAGGAGTTGTCATTCCCCCCTCCTTAAGTGCTTCTTCTTCTGGATGTCATGCAGTTGGAATTGTTATAGATATGCATGTATGGCACATTGTTTTTTACCTTGAGGTGGAAGTTGATACTTAGTAGTTAATCGCACCCACCAGTTGAGCTCTGTCCTGATCGTGCTACTAATGTAAGCAACTTGTGGATCCTGCAGTTCAACTTTGTGGGTAGGATTTTGGGACCGCGTGGAAACTCACTCAAGCGTGTAGAGGCAACAACTGGCTGTCGGGTTTTGATCCGTGGTCGAGGTTCAATCAAAGACACTGCCAAAGTCAGTCTCATCCAGACATCATCACCATGTGATTGGTTGCACTATTATCAATATATTGGAGATGCATGTGGCATTAGAAGGAAAAACTCAGATTTAGATTTTTTTTGGGTCTGTTTCTTCTCTGTTTTCTAGGGTTGGATCTCCTTTTTTTTGCTTTTTTCTTTTTTTTTCCTTGTTTGATTCTACATTGTCAGATTTGATTGAAAATCCCAGCAACCTTATGATCAAGTCAACTCTTAATTCTATTTTGGGTTGACATAAATTTGCAAGTATGGAGAAGTTTCTCAATACTTATAAAGGTATTTATTTATTTTGTCTGGGTCTCTGCAGGAAGACAAGATGAGAGACAAGCCTGGTTTTGAGCACTTGAATGAGCCATTGCATGTATTGGTGGAGGCTGAACTGCCAGCAAATATTATTGATAGCCAACTCATCCATGCCCGTGAGATCCTCCAGGAGCTTCTGAAACCGGTGGTAAGTGCTCCGGTAACTCCATGATCTTCCAGTAAGAACCTGTTCAGTGCTGAACTAGGTTATGCAATGTACAAGTATGAGTTCACAATGGAAGTGCAGGGTGCTTTCAGACAGTTTTTGAGATCAAACTGTATTGGCCAAAGAGAGTTTTAAAGCAGGGGCTTGCAAATTGTAAGTGAATCAATGCAGGAATTTAGTAAGGACTAACCCTACAATGGCTGGGCTTTTGCACTTCCAGGATGAGACATTTGACCTGGTAAAGAAGGCCCAGCTTCGGGAGCTAGCTATTCTTAATGGCACCCTCCGTGAGGAGAGCCCTGCGTATATGAGTGGCACTGTATCTCCCTTTAACAACCCGGGCATGAAGCGTGCCAAAACTCGGCGTTAGGCAATCAATGGCTGCAGTGGCTTTTATCAGGGATGCTGTTGTTAAAACTCCTTCCTGAGGGTTACTCTGCATCAGACAGAAGGTTTTTTGACGTGGCAGTTTGGCATCAAGATTACTGTGGATCTAAGAGTCGATGGCATGGAAAACACAGTGCGGCAACACAGAGGTGTGTTGGGTGCTTGTAAGGCACAAAAAAAATTGGTGTTTCTTTTGTAGCTAGGCCTTGTTGGAGTGATGAACTTCATAGCTGAAAGTTCTCTCAGTTCGGCAGCAATGGAATGGATCATGATATCAACGTGCTTTATCATGTTGTTAGATCCTACATTCAAGCTTTCAACCAAAATCTGCTGCCGTTGCATTTTGGAAAATGTTTGTGTAGCAAAGTTACTGAATCGCGTAGTTTGTTCCATAGCCAAGCTCTGGCCCATAATGTTTGTGATCACATGTTTCACAGGTTTTTTGAGAGGCTGATGCAGTCTCTTATGTGGAAATCTGTGACTAATTCCAATGTGTCATCAATAGAAGGTGCCACTGACAGTTTAGGGAATCTGTATTTAGGGAAGGGACCCATCTGAAGCTTGGGTTACTTACTACTAAGTGGCACTTTCTCGCAAGGACAGCACCATAGGAGGAAACTTGAGGTTTCACCTTCTTGGTGCACACTCTCCACTAACAAGAATAGTCATCAGGTTTGTAGTGTGTCCTTTTAGTTTGTCTAATTGCTGGTCTGATTGTGGCTTGCAGTTTAGTCAGTGTCTATCAGTTCCATGTTGAAGAGATTTGAGTGTAGGTAGTAGTACATGCTCCACACCTGGAAGAGTAGTGTTTGTGTTATATTACCATGACAGAGTAGTGGGTGTCTATGTAAAAGTGGTGATTCTGTGTGGAGTGTAACGGCAAGTTTGTCATGTGGAATGAAGCTCAAATTCAAAGGGTACAAAGTTGGTTACTGTTCATCTCTCTAGGTAGTTTTAATTCTCCACTTGACTTTTTCTTCCCTGTGGACTGTCCACCACCCTTGGGTATTTTTCTTCTGGGTTGGTTGCTGTGTACCTTATGCCTGTGCAAATTTAGGGTTTACGGTTGATGATGACTGAGTGCCAGAATGTAGTGATATATAACAACTAATGGGTTTTCACAAAGTGCATAGAAAGGTGAATATGATTATATAGTCCATCACTCGTTGAGCAGTGAGTGCTAATTCACCAGTGGAGTAAGGATTTGTGCTTGCTGGTTGTGGTAAAGCTTTACTGACATTTGACCAAGTGGAAGCAGATACCATTTCTTCTGACCTCTGCCATTGACTGATCACACTGCTGACCACTTTTGACGCCATGTCCTTGAAAGGTACTTTGCTAACATCACTTAGTTTCCTTGACCCTTTTTATCAACTAACACTTAATTTAACTGGACTAATACTACTACTACAACCCTAAATCCAGGATCAATATCTCTATTGCCTCTTTCCCTGTTGTTTGATATAGTGTTAAGGCTTTTTCAGTTTTCGAAGATCGTTGCATTTGAGTATTCTAAGATGAGAGAGTCCACCCCCTCTTTTTATCTGCCAGCGATATTTGTGCTTTTTTGTCTTCATTTCTTGAGCAAAGAGCTCTAGTTGCCACTGAAGGTGGTGGAGTGACAAGTAGTAAAGCTGTTTTAATTTACTTATCTAGTAAGCAATCCAGTTTTGCAGCCATGGGCAAAGGAGGTGATTGCCAAGGTCAAACACAGCTTTTGTGTCCCCCTTCCGTTCAGATGTCTGTTTAGACCATTCTTATTAACTATTCCAGCTTTGTGTGTGCAGGTTCAATGGCAGTGGGTCTTGGATGTGAAGTATTGTCTTCTCTTGAGGTATATCATCTTATTAAAACACCCACTCTCTGCTCTGTTCACAGTGATGCTGGTGGGTGTGTACCTGGATTTGTATGTAACAATCCAAATGTGGTCTTAAAACTGTGGATTTTGCACATATCTCTCTCTCTCTCTCTCTCTCTCTCTCTCTCTTCATGCAGTCTGTGTTTTCTTAATGAGCGTTCCTCAGCCAGAGAAGGCGTATTGTGTGTGGAGATATGCAAGATAGGTTTTTTCTTGGTTGAGAAGTGGGCTTTTTGCTGTGTCAATGCTAAGAGAGATGAGAGAGTTGTTGGTGTAAAGTGGAAGATTGTCAGCCAGTTGAGCAGTTTGCATTTCATGCTACAAAGAAGCAGCAAATGGACAGAATCCTGGAACTCTTGTTCTAGAGCATACTGTGGTTCTGTGGTTTTGTGCACACTGTGAAGGAAGTTTTCCAGACTAGGTATTTGCCTTGGGTTTGGTCTTTCTTTCTGCTCAGAAGCTGTGAATATGGCCTTGGAAGAAACAGGAATAAATGCCCAGGAGACAGGATCTACGAACAGTATGTGAAAATAGGGAACTGGGCATGCTTCTTCAAGGTGTGAATGCTCTCCTCTGTGAGTGCACTTGGTCATAGATTCGTTCCTTGTTTGTTTGTACCAATCATCTATTGATGGGTCAGTCTTAAGTATTTGGTGTCTTTGAAGCTTGTTGCAGTATTGCCATTTCAAAGTCTATCGTGGCTGTATCTACCTTTAGGGTCTATTTTCTTCACTTCTGCTGATGAAATAGTTTGAAGTGCAAATACCCAAGGATCACCATGGTAGTTTATTTTACTTTTGGTTGTTTTGCTTCACGCCGCCCTTGCAAATGTTTGATGATTTTTTTTGTGCATGTTAAAACCATTCTATTACAAAACTCTTTCAGAATTCAGAGTTTTGTAATAGAATGGTTTTCACATGCACAAAAAACTGTTGTGATGCACATGTCTTAGTTGTCTTAAAACTGCTGTGATTCACATGCTGCACAGGCTCATTGTGATTTGAGCAGGCAAAGCTAAAGAAGACTTGTGTTTCTTTTCAGAGCATGTCCTGGTGCTATTTGTGACACAACCCAAGCTACTGAATGTGATGGTACATATGGTCTTGAAAAACTGGATGGAATCGCTTTTCATACTATATTTCAACCCTCGTATTTAAGGTTTTTGCATATCTTGCTGAGTTGATCAGAACAATTTGACAGAACACAGAAGTGTGATTTTCTCGAATCATTTATTGTCTTAGGATTCTTGGGATTCTTAATCTGATATTCTGGAAGCAGACTCTGATTACAGAGGTTCAATATAGTACATTGAAGAACATGGCTGAAGGAACATGGATGATGCCCATTATTAAGTTAGTGGCTTTGCATTCTTAAAATGAGTTATTTTGTTTTGGAGTTTGCATATTTGCAACAGGTTTTGTGCGGAGGGAAAAGGTAAAATATCTTTTCCTAAAATCAAGTCCTTGAAATGTTTCAATTGTGTATTCCTAGGACTGATGAGTTCATTTGTGCGTATGGAGATGAGAGCATGTGTTGTATGATGGTAGGTTGCATTGCTGTTCAGGTAGATGAGGAATGTTTGTTTAACAAAACCTCACCCATGCATGTTACCATGTGGATGGCTAATATGTAGGTAAGGTAAGGGCTAGTGGGTTTATTAGGATGCAGGTAGTAAAAACAGCAGCTGAGCTAACAACCCTAACAAGAGAGCCCATTCACCCATTGATAGATGAACCCAAAGTTTAAACATGTGTCAATCAACAATAATAGTTCTATAACAATTGATTTGTGTTTTCAAAGCAGATGCAGGTTTGATCATGAAAAGATTTGCTTTGCAAAATTAGTCCACTGTGGTGTTGTTTCTAATATTTTGAGTGATGGAATGCATTAGCAGTTTCACCCAGTGAGATAGAAGATGGATCATTGGACCAATGACCATACCATTTTGTGTGTAATTGTTGTCATACCCATTTCATTGTAAAAATTTGGTGATGCTTTGCCACTGAAAATAATGTGGAGCCCAGCAGGCGCTTATGTCATGGATTCAACATCTTCTGTTGCTCATGTAAAACCCTCTGCACTTTGCTGCAGTGTAAATGGGCAGTGTCCAGGAGTTTATCAGCAACCGTTTTGATGATGCTAGTATCCACAACATCCCAGCTCTAATCAGGGATCAGCAGAGGTAATGGTCTAATCTGGTTACACTTGTCTTCTGTGCTTGAATTTCACAAATTTATTCTTGGCATAAGGGCACCCTGCCAAATTTCAGACATTGAGGTAAGACCCAATAAGGGTACAACTTAATGTTGTAATCATTGACTAGGGTAGGGCAAGGACATGTTTGAGTGACGTGGGCAGGGTATGTTAATATACAGTCATTGGATTTTACCCTCAGGGTACATAAGAGAAAAAGGGTACCCTCCCAAAACTGGACCATAAATCAAATGAATGAGGGGACAAAAGAATTGACATAATTTACAACAGTGTCTGAAATCATAGTCATCAGATCACAGGGGAAAGCAGTTTTGCATTTCCCGCAACACAAAAGGAAGAATGTCCTCCCACTATATGAAAGTAAAATTATCTACAGAAGAACAGAACCAACCTCTGAAGACCAGGATTTTTTTCCTTCTTTCTTCTCCAAGAAGAAGAAAACTGTGAGGAAGAATCTGATGATGGGTTCGCACCCAATCGTAGTATTGTGTTTAGCAGTAGTAGTAGTTGTAGTGCAAGGACTACTAAGATACGATTTGGAATGCCTGTTGTCATCATGCTGCCATTTTCTGACTTTTGTCGTGGTTGTTTGTGTGTACTTTCTCATCAATATTTAGCGCTGCCAGCAAACATGGCCACATCTCGGGTATACCTCCAGACACCTCAAAATCCAGCAGCTTTCCACTCCTGCGGTAGAAATCTTCCACTGGTTTGCTCTGTAGATTGAAACCCAAAAAAAAAAAAAAACCCCTGCATCAGTTGGAAAGTTGATTCAAGTTCTTTGGACCAAATTCTTTTTCAGTTGCCATTTTGCAGTCATGGGGATGAGCACTTTTGTTCTAGCACTAAAGGGTCATGAGAGCTGCAGGAAGCTTACTAGGCACATCTATAACCTGGATCTAGTTAGTAGTCAATGTCCCAAATTCAATGAACAAATCTCTTCATAGTAAATGCCTAGGTGTCTATGGACAACTTCTTCTGTGTCATCAGCACAGGTGGTCATTTTGGAGGCACAGGAGGGTGGTGGCAACAAGGGAGGCATGAAGATGCAAGGTGTGCTACTTGATTCCTCCATCTCTAATCCTGCAAGATTGAAATTGCCCTCACATTGACTGCAAATACGGCGGCCTAAACACTTGGCTATCAATGCCTCTTCCCTCAGCTTCAGATTCACCACCGATTCAACATCTGCCACTTCTTGCATCATTTCCGACACACCCACAATTTCAGACTCTCCCAGTGATTAAAAGCTTTCATGCTCACCATGGCAACATAGAATATAGTCAGGAGAATTCAATATAATTCCACCCACCCCAATATTACATATACATCTGCGAATATCAAGCACTACTGCAAAAAAGAGGAAAACATTATTACTGCTTGATGCAATGTGTGAGGGAATCCATCAAGGATGAAGCCTGATCGGCCAGATTCCATGGTCTCCTCAAGGTGCTTGGATAAGAGTTGGATGATAATGTCATCCGGCAGCAGTTGGCCTTGGCTCATCAAAGTTGCCAACTGTAACACCACCATGACCACCATGATCAAGAATTGTGAGGGAACAAAAAGAACTACAGGGGGAGAGTGATGATGAGAGAGAGTATAGAGAAATTTCCACAACAACAGACAATTTGACAGTAGCACGACAATGAGAGTGCATGCAGTCATAACTTATGAGAGAGAGTTGCTCACAAAGTGTCAGACCAATCACCCACCTTCATCTGCCATGACTTATCAACCCACTGGCTTCAGCAGCACATCCCGGCATCTTCAATCACGAATCACAGCAGCAACAAGCTGCCATGACTACACACTGACTTCATCAGTTCCCAATGGTGTTGGGTGCTGACAGATAAGTAAAATAATAATCAGCACAAAAGCTGAGCAAAAACCATCATAGGAAATCTGTGTGCAGAGTTGTCTCTGTTGCAATTTCCAGAAGCAATGGGAAGACTTGGTCATGATGTTGGCTAGCAGCTCAAAGAGACACAGCTAATTGACAAACTCAGTACTTATCATTAGGCTTCAAGCTGCAAAATTGAATGCCAATTGCCAGAAAATCTGAAACCCAAGCTCTATTTCAACACTTTGAAGAATTTGCAAAATTCCACACTCATTCTTTTCTCATCCTTTTAACATGAGGGAGGGAGTTCAGCAAATCTTTCTGAAGAAATCCCACACATCATCATCATCAGCAACCAAGAGCTACACCTACCTTTGGGTGCATATGATCCCCATCCAAAAGCATCACTGGCAGGCCTACACAAGATGTCTGCAGATATTTGAATTCTGTTTATGATTGGTTGAAGGGAAAGGTTTGCATATATATCTTATGTATCAGTGTTCCCATTTCTCCTTCACATCAATCTGGTGCCATCCTAGCTACAGACAGAGAGAAAGCAAGAAAATGCATCATCACTGAAGAGCCATGGCTGTCCCCCCCACATCCCATTTGAAGGATCCAAGAGACAGTCAGCTTGTAAGAAGGAGACTCCATCTACATGCAAGAGGGAAGATAAGAGGAGGGGGATGCCATAGATGAAGATTTGGAAAGTTCCTGTCTGACCAGATCGCCCATAGCGATGTGTGGCACTTGCAAGAGCTTGGAAAACCTACTAGCATATGTCCCCTTGCCCAATCCAGGACATCCCAAAAACACCCACTGCACTCCTTGTCCTCCTCCTCCTCCTCCCCTTTGCTGCTCTTGTTGCTCCACCATCATCACACCACCACCACCACCACCACCACCACCACCACCACCACCACCATCTACCCTTCTCCTTCTTGTTCCTCCTCCTGCTCTTCCATCTCCATCTCCAATTCCACTTCCTTCTCCACCTCCCCTCCATGATGATGATGATGCTTCCACATCCACTGCTGTCTCTTCATGTGCAACACAACCCAATTCTCTACTCCCCAACAGCAACACACTACCGCAAAAACGCTGCAACAACAAGAGCTTATTAGTAGTAGTACTACTTGTTCTTCCCCTCATCACCTCTGAGGGGAAGAAGTGACCTCCCGCCATCTCCGCCCACCCACCACCCCCGCTCTCTCTCTCTCCCCTAATCGCCACAACCTCCCCCTCAACCCCCAAAAACAAACAAGAAGACTTGGGTCACGTCAACATGACAACAACAAACACTCAATCACAACAACATCTCATCACCAACAAACAAAACCACCTCAATCACCACAACAACACTTGTAATCACAACGACACAACACTTGCAATCACAACAAGACAAAACTCCAATAACAACATCATCATCATCAACAACAACAACAACAACAACACTTGCAATCACAACAACATGATATACTTCAATCACAAAAAAACATTTCACCACCACCACCATCATCAACAACAACAACAACACTTGCAATCCCAACAACATGATATACTTCAATCACAAAAAAACATTTCACCACCACCACCATCAACAACAACAACAACAACACTTGCAATCACAACAACATGATATACTTCAATCACAAAAAAACATTTCACCACCACCACCATCAACAACAACAACAACAACCCACAAATTTTTCTTAAGAAAACCCACTTCACTCACAACAACCAAAAAACAACAATGACACTTGAATCACAACAACAACAACAACAAGGGTTGTGTCACACTTGTGACCTTGCCATTTACATTAAAAAGTATCTAAAGGCAAAAGAAGAAGAATTATGAAAACTCAAATATTTCACCATGCAAAAATATAATCTTCAAAAAATCCTCTAAAACAACCCAAAATCCTTCAAGATATTGTTACAACTCTATAACTAATCTCAAGTATCAACACAAGCCAAAATTATCACCTTTCAAAAATCCTCATATAAAAATAGACTTATTATTACCTAGGGGCCAAAATCCATTAAGTTACTATACTCTATATAGTGAATCTAAACACAATAGGCCAACGAAAGAGGAGGGAGTAAAACAAAAGAAAAAGGTGGAAACAAGGAAAAAAAAAAAAAAAGGCCCGCCAAATAGGTATTTGTATATATTTTGTGTATTGGGGGAAATTTTAGTGCTTTTGAAATTTGGGGGTGATCTCACTTATATTTGGGAGGTTTGATTACGGAAAGCCCAAATGATTCATTTCATTTGATTTCATTTTTTGGGCATTGATTTGTATGCCATCCTTATTAAATATTCCTCCACTCCCTTTTTGCTATTATTATTATTATTATGTATTGTTAGTAAGTTCCCTTTTTTCCTTATTGTTTAGCTCCAATGGTCCACTTGGGGAGTTCAAGCCCCAATTACTGATTCCAAATTTGAAGAAGATCATCATCCATTCTTACGAGAGGCTAATAGTTCAAGTTCAAATGGGCTAATAGGCCCATTTGAAGCTTCTTTCTGAATAGTGCAACCTTGCATTTTTTTTCAAGCAATTTCCAAAAGGCACGCAAATTATTTTCAAAAGATCATTTTTTTAAAATTGCATGAAAATAATTTTCTTAACATTATTTTTGACATTTTTTAAAATTCTTGTCATGCCTACTTATATCTTGTGCAAGCTTGAGTGTTTAATTTTTTATTCATCCAATCGTTCCATCATTTCATATTGTCCAAGACATCTTTTTCTCTAACATTGCACAATTGGTTGGGCCTCCCCATTTGACAACTAATGATTTGACTTCTTTAATCTATAGTCAATCTATAGACTCAATGACAATACACATTTTTCAATGTTTTCATAAGGGGAACAATTGTAACCCATGACACCATTTGAGATGATTTTGATTCCATTGCAAGAGATGTTAAGTTTTATGTTTCATGTGAACAAACACATGTTCTCTCATCATCATCCTTACAATTTCCATAATAACAAATTGATATTGTTTCATCACAAATGTGATCCACACTTTGATTAATTTTGTCATAGTTGATCCCATTCAAATGGATTTAATTTCTAGAACTAACATTTTCATAGAATGGTTACGACAAGTGAGGCTCAAACAAAGGAAGAGCTATATCATGATCAACACCTAATGATGTGTTTCATCTTCTTGCTATAGAAATGTTTGGGTGCTTATATCAACAAGTTGATTTTTTTTTCATCAATGTGCTAACATAGTGTGATTAATCAAAGGTCTTGAAGGTGATGCTATTGATTTGACACACATTTTATGGGCAAAAAGTGTCAATGACCTTTCAAAAAGTTTAGGCCACCTCCATTTTGAAATGAAGTGTTGTTATCAAGAAAGCTTTTTCTAGACTAGGTTTTTTTTTTAATTTCTTGCCCTTCTTACATTACTTGATTTACTTCATGTCACGGGTGAAATTTTAAGACATAGGTTACATTAGATTGCCCACTTTTGGTGAATCCACATTGCCCTTTTTAATGGGCCCTACTTGTGCATTTGTGTTTTTGGGTGTTGTCTTTTGATTGGATGTTGGTCCTTTCTTGTTGCTTCTTCCTTTCCCCTTCTAAATAAGCATTTTAAAAAATTTATTAAGTTTCGTAAGGTTTCACCATTATCATCATTAATTATTACAAATGCTAGTTTAATATATAGATCAACAATAGTATCAACAACCTCACCATGTTCATATGACATGAAGCAATATTAGCCTTGGACCTTCCTAGTATAGACTTTGAGTAATATTTGCCTTGCACCAATTTGAATATCAAATATATCCTTGCTTCATAGTAGCCAAATTACAATCTTGGATCCAACACCAAAACCAAGCTAGTATGAAAATTTTAAGAAGTAATTTATAATAAAATTGGATCAGTTTGTTCAAAAGTTGATACCATACCAACACATGTAATTTCTAATCCACCAATTGATTGGATATTGAAAAATAACCCAATTAACTAGTTAGGTCTTCAACAAGGTATTGAAAATTGGCTTGTCACATATCAATTTCATTTAGAACCAAAAGAATATCCTACTTCCTTTAATTTATGCTATTAATTTTGTAAATATTCTTTAAAACCCAATTGGCCTAACATGACTTTGGGAAATTTTCGATACCCTACCTATATTAAGTGTGAAGACAATAGATAATATGTTATGTTTAAGTTCTAAACCTTTGTTGCATTGAACATTTGAACTATCTTTTCAAATTTGAATCTCCTATTGATATTAAAAATTTTGAAGCTTCATTAATGTAAACATTGTGGAGTGCAATCTTATTTATTTGTTATTATGTGGAATACATGAAAATTTTTTACATGGTATCAATATCTTCATACTTCCTTAAATTTAGGAAATGCACATAGTGTTATTGTTGAGGAAAGAAGCAAAGGAAAGTGGGAAGGTCCTTCAAGACATGTTTTATGCTTTTGCATCTAGAGAACTTGGGATTTATAACATTCTTGTAATCAATTTCCACTTTAAACCATCAATGTTGTTGCATATTTGTTTAGCAATTCTCAACCATAATGCCTCTATTAAGTGAAAATTTACCATACCATTCTTTGATTTTTATTGCCTAATGTGATAATCCACTAATTATGCATTATTGATAGTAGGTAGGACTTGTTGAAAAATCACTACCTCTATTATTTTAGTTAGTGTTCTAGAATAATGAATTAAGTGGAATCAAGCATTTAAAGTTTAGTCACTAAAGTGGGATTTTGGTTAACTGGGGACGAATTTCAAATAGTTGTGATGTGTTTGTTTGTCACTTTTATACAAGGTAGGTAACATTATTTCAAACTAATTAAGGAGACTAATTTTAGTTTGCAAGGGTTAAGGGAATTCAAGTGAAAAGGTGTGCAAGAGTTTGAGGGAAAATGGGTGTGTGTGAGTTTGTGATCTAGAATGTGTTGAAATGAAGTATAAGTATTACAATCAAGGTTGGAGTAAGACTATTCAACTAGTGTGGGAGTTCAATAGTACTCTTGGATTGTTATGTGTTTTGCGTCATTTATTTAATACAAGGAGTGGATATCTTTATGTATGGAGCCCTCTACCCACTACTAGAATGTGATTATGAATAGTATGAGTTGAGTGTTTGATTTACATTATTTGCAAAGGGCTTCAATAGTTACTTACCATAGTCATAATTCAACCATAATAGCTCCATTTCTTTAATCGTTTGTTGCAATAAAATCCTACCTAAATCATCTAACTACTATATATATATATATAGTGTTTTCCCAATGTTGTTGGTCTTGTAATCATTATTTCTTAATTCTAGTTTTGATAGTTTTTCACTACCACAATCACTTGCCTTGACATAACTTGGACATTGGAAATCAAAATTGAATGTTGTTAATTCCAATAAGTTTTTACCTAAGGTTAATTAACTATTATACAACATGTTTTCTTGAAATTTAGATCTAATAGTGGTTTTTTGGTTTTTTGTTATAATATTTCCATGACTATTGGAATCCTTTTCACATTTGACATCTCTTTGACAATAGCTTAGAATCTAATGAGGTTTGTTGCATTAGAATCTACATTAAGTAGCCTACTTATTACTACCTTTGTTTTTCAAGTTTGCTTACCCAATAGTAATGATTTGATGTTTTTCACCTATGTATTTTGTCCCATGGGGTTTTGAGAAAAACTAACCTCCTTCCAAATCTACCTTTTCATTATTTATTTTAGGGTAGCAAACAAGGAGAATATGGAGTATGAAAAAAACAAATTAAGCTTGTAAAACCTACCTTGACATGATATTAAGTGGTTCTCAAGTAGAGTCTTGAAAAAAACCAACCCTTGGCATAATGGAAATTATTTCCAAAAAATATTTTCAAACAAACTGGTAATTGAGGGTATTGCTCAAAAATGCAAAGTGAGATCATGTAAGTCCATTGATCAAATATGGTTTTTTTCTTTTTAAAAATTTATGTCACATAAGGTATCAAATAATTAAATAATTATTGCTACCTACTATTCATTCATTCATGCATAAAATCAATTGGGGGCATATTTTGTGTTATGTATGTGTTGCTTTGCCATTTTTGGGGTTTCTTTTTTTCCATTTCCATTCTCATTTGGTCTTATTAGTTTAGTATGTTTATTTGATGTGTTCTTCAAGGGGATTAATTTATTGTATTGGTAAATCTACCTTCTTTTTAAGAAATATATAAATATATCTAACATGAAAAGGTTTGATATCACGATGGCAAAGTGATTTTCATCATCATCCAAGTTTTTTTTGGGGGAGATTTATTTTCACAAGTAGTTATAGTAATAATTAATGTGACATGTGTCATTAGCCCAAGTGTGGACATGACCTTTGACAATAGAGTTTGATTGCGAAAAGATTATTTAAACTTTAAAATTAATTTCTAATGACAAAAATGATTCAAAATCCAATATTTCACCCACCTTAATTCTAGAAATTACAAAAAATCACCTGTGAAAAATCTCAAGCATTAAAGGCTTTCCAACAATATCTAAAGCTTGCCCAATTTTTTTAAATGTTTAATTTTGAATTTTTGAATTTTCTTTGACAAAAACAATATTCCATCACTCTTCTACCATAGGTTTAAACATTACCAAACCACTCCAATGTGCCTTAGGATGGTATAGCCTTTAATGGCGAGGTTCAAACAAGGAAGGGCTTATGGATTCATTGAGGATTTTCCAAAGTACTAAAAGCATGGTGAGGGACATTGTGGTTAAGGAAACCTTAACATGACAAACAAACAACCTTTCTTCATAGATAGATTGTTAACAATTTTGAGTTGATGATATAAGATAATTGATTTGTACTACTTGATAACATGTGTTCTTATGATGAAGAGATGGATGAATGGATGGATGGATATGTGTGATTGATCGTGTCAAAGCTAAACATTTCACATTTAGTATTTGGGGCAATTATTTTGATAGGGGAGTTTGTTTGGGGGTGAGCATGAGTCTAAGAAGAGCACCAAAAAAGGCCAAACAAAAGACAACCCACCCAAATACCAAATGACAACAACACTTGTGACTCACTTATTTCATTGAAGTAAAATTTGTTATTTTGTTTGTCTTTAAGAGTTTTTTATGAATGATTTTTTCCCTCTCTTTGTGTAGGTCTATAAAGATGGCATTTGATTCATCAATCAAGTTATTTTCCTTTCTCCATATTTCCCCATGACAAAAAGAAAATGATTAAACATTTCAAAATAGTGCATGGTAAATTAAACAACAAAACTATATTGAATGAATTGGTACGTAATATCAATATATTAAATGAATTTAACTTCAGGTCCAAGAAAATTCGGGTGTTACATAAGGTTTGGGAACCTGCAAGGCACGATGGATAAATAAATAAATAAATAGACGATAAATTAATATACAATTTTTATTAATATTAAATTCATATCCAAGTTTAATAGATCTAAGGAATTGCAACTTGTGGTTTATTTCCCACTCAAAGTTCAACTTGTAGTTTGAGAAAATAGATCCAAAATTTGGATTTAGCCTATTTGATTTATATTTGGTTTTTATAAAACAAGCCAACAATAAACCAAAAAAAAAGAAAGGATGGATATATAATTAATTATTTTGGGGATAATAATATGTTCTTCCTTTTTTTTCTTTTTGATGGGTTGAAATCTGGGATTTTTTTGGCAATCAAAATTATATGTTTCCAATAATTTCATTTAGAGGACCCTAAACCCTAAACCCACCCAACTCCAAAAAACCACTTTCAAAGTTGTGTGAAGGGCACAATTTGTACAAAACCATAAATAGTTTCAAATTTTCCAAGGTCCAAAAAATATAAATAAATAACTAAATAAATCATCTTTGGCTCATGTGAAGCATTTAGGGATTGATTTTCACATGACATATGGGTGGCGGAGTCCAAAATTGTGCGGGTATCAGAAATGGCACCAAAAGCCCCTCCAGTTATCAGAGGGCGATTCTTTACCCTATCTCATGATCACAAACATAAACAATAAGAATGAATTGAACCCACAAACCCCCACGGTTCTCTACCAGTTCTTTCATGAAAACCCCAGGTTCTTTGAGTTTTTTTACCATTCTTTTTAATTTTAAAATTGCAAAATAGTTGGTTCAGGGGTTATTAATTAACAAGATAAATACCCGCACACAAAATGGGCAAAGTCCCACTTAGCTTTCTAGAAATTTCTAGCTTCCCATGTGAACATGGTGGGTGAGAGTTTGACTTGTAGCTTCTTATTATATGCTCTTTCTCTTCCTTCCTTTCAAATGAAATTTTAGGGTTTCACTTTAAACCAAACTTGTACATAACACATGGTGGGTGAGGGGTGAGATTTCAACTTGTAGCTTCTTAATATATGCTCTTTTTCTTCCTTCCTTTCAAATGAAATTCTAGGGTTTCACTTTAAACCAAACTTGTACATAACACATGGTGGGTGAGATTTCAACTTATAGCTTCTTATGCTCTTTTTCTTCCTTCTTTTCAAATATAAGTTTAGGGTTTTACTTTTAACCACATTTGCACACAACCACACATAAACCACATGATGGGTGAGTGGGTGAGATTTCAAGTTGTATGTTCTTATGCTCTTTTTCTTCCTTCCTTTCAAATTTAAGTTTAGGGTTTTACTTTTAACCACACTTGCACCCAACCACACATAAACCACATGATGGGTGATCAGTGGGTGAGATGTCAAGTTGTATTTTCTTATGCTCTTTTTCTTCCTTCCTTTCAAATTTAAGTTTAGGGTTTTACTTTTAACCACGCTTGCACATAACCACACATAAACCACATATGGGTGAGAGTTCAAGTTGTATGTTCTTATGCTCTTTTTCTTTCACCCTTTCAAATAAAAGTTTAGGGTTTTACTTTTAACCACACTTGCACATAACCACACATAAACCACATGATGAATGAGTGGGTGAGAGAGTTCAAGTTGTAGTTTCTTATGCTCTTTTCCTTCCATCCTTTCAAAGAAAATTTTAGGGTTTTACTTTTAACCAAATTCTTGTACATAACACACACGGTTGGTGAATGAGTGAGAATTCAACTTGTAGCTTCTTATTTTCTTTTTCTTCCATCCTTTCAAATAAAAGTTTAGGGTTTTACTTTGAACCAAGCTTTCACATAACACATGGTGGTGGTTGAGAGGCCACTCACTTCACAAAGTTTAGTTTAATATCACATATAAGTAGTGGTAGCGGGTCCAATATTTAGGGCTTTTGTTTTTTTTTTTCTTTCTCAAAAGATATGGAACACTTCGTTATAAAGTGTGAGTACATATGCAATAACACGATTTTTAGGGTTTTCTTTTTACATGAACATGGTAGTGAAAGACCCGAAAAGACATCATACCCTCATGATATGTGCCACTATAGCTCAATTCACCCAAAATCCAAATTGACAATGAAAATTGACATTAATACTATCATTTGTGTTCCACTATACCAAAGCTTGTAGGTGACCTAACAACTTTGCCTCCCAAGTTAGGATTTTGAAAGGGGTGATGAGGGTTTGAGAGTTTTTTTTAAAATAATAATAATAATAACAATAAATATTTTTTATGCCTTATTTACTTCCAAAATATTTTTATTATTTTCCCTTGTTCCCTAAAAAATACCTTAGTTTTTTAAATTAAAAAATATGACCTTACCTCCTCCTTTTGAACATATACTAAGCTTTGCAAAGGTTGAAATTTAGTTTAGGAATTTGAGAATAGAATTGTTTAGGGTAGGTTTGTAATTTTTAAAGATTAAGAAAAGGAAATGGGTCTGAAATTATAATGTAAAAATACATGCATAAAAATTGGAAACCCAACTTGTAAAAAGCTAATAAATCCTTTAAAGCTTTAAAAGCAATTTTTTTTTATAAATTTAATTTTCAAAAAAAAGTAAAATTAGACAATAATGGAAAGTTATTATTAAAGTTGAAAAAAATTAAAAGAAAAAGTAATTAAAAAACACTATTTGGAAGAGGGCACTTCATAAATAGCAAAATGGGTTTTTCAATTTCGGGACCTGGAATTTCAGAGGATGTCACTATGACATGTAGGTTCTTGGTCCACTTTTTGCTTCAGGCTACGCCACTTAGACAATCAATGGAAAAAGCACCATAGAAAAAATGACATGTGTCATGCCACATACCTTGTTGTACTTAGTGTTAAGTAGGGACATATATAAGGAGGAATTAAAAATTAAAAATAAAATTATTTATAATAATAATAATATTATTATTATTTATTTTAAACCCCAAAAAAAAAAGCGCAAGGTAGGCTATAGGTGTTAAAAACCTACAATGGGAAACAATTGAAGCAACTATAGAAAAGATCAATTTGGAGAGTTTTGGAATTGCCAAAGTTTTTTTTTAATAGAACAAATGCTTTCAATAAAATGCTAATGTGAATAATAAGCTTAAGAAAACTACACTACAAAAGGAATCACCACATTTGATGATAGAGAATGTGCATGGGTAATTATGAAAATGATTTCTTTTTCCCTATTTTCATCTTGAATGTGGGATATAATTCCTTAAATGAAAATTTTAAATTTTTTATATACTTTATAATTAGATCTTGGAACTCTTAAGGAGCTTCATAGAAAATCAAAAGATGCATTTGAAAACCTTTCACTATTTAGACAAAAGTTGAATGCCATGTTAGCACTTTTGAAAACTAATAAATTAGGATTTGTTAATTAGGATTTATTTATTTATTTATTTATTTTTGGGGGGTTGTATCCCATGAAATCCCCAAATATGGTTGGGATATTTATGGTTTTGACCTAATATTTCTTTTATATTTTGTATGAACATATTACATTGCATAATCTTCTTCCATAGCCTCAAAAGACACCTAACAAATCGAAGGTGGTAAATTCAACTTATGTCAAGTTTTTTTTTTGTCATTAATAAACATGGGGTTTTATATTGTTCCATGGCTAAACCCATGGCTAAACCCCAATTTGAGGTGTGCCATCACACGCACCTTCA
>Ga0209611_10003660_pt1 | contig 26562 bp, 16 predicted proteins | sample S1TSphgellanicum_3_FD_187693 | JGI IMG/M metagenome (GOLD analysis project Ga0209611, IMG submission 187693) | Host-associated microbial communities from peat moss isolated from Minnesota, USA - S1T2_Fc - Sphagnum magellanicum MG (SPAdes) (version 2) | ecosystem: Host-associated > Plants > Peat...
AGAAAAAAAATTGTGCCACATGGTATAATTCCGAACCATCATTAACAATCATAGTGAATGATGGAGATCAATATTTCGAAAAGAAAGTAATTTGTCCAAAAATTTCCATAGTGCCATGTGTTAGATTTTAATAGATGGATGATAATTAATGACTTTAACATGACATCATGGGTGCAATTATAATGGAGTTGCATAATAAATGAAAATTAGTTGTTTTGACAAAGTTGCAATTGAATTGTAATGAATTACACCGTATATACGGTGAATTACAACTCTGCAATTCATGCAACATGTCTATTAACATTCATGGCATATAAATATAATGAGTTGCAAGTGTCTTTTGCAATTCAAAAATTGAGTTGCAAGGCTAGTTGCAATATCCCCCTTTTTTTCATGGTGTAGATTTCCTTTTTTCTCGGAGTGACAATGTTGGATATTATAAGGCTTCATTATTGTTATAGTTTGGGCTTTTTAGGGAATCATTTTTATTATTATAACCATCTTGTATCAACCAAGTTGTTTTTATGTTCTTGGTATTTGTAATTCTTGTTGATATGTAGACAAAGGTACAACAGCCTTTTGGTTTTCACATTAGTTCACCACTTCACAATACTTGTTCTCTATTTTATCTAATTACTTTTGCAAGTTTTTGGTAATCATCATGTGCATTTTAACCTATTTTAACACAATTCTTGAAAGCAATTCCCTCTTTTAAAAAATCATTGTGGTAACTACCCTGTTTAGATTCAAATATTGAAAAAAACCAATCAATCAAAAAATAACAAAACTAAAAAAATAAAATTACAAAACTATGTAATCTACTTTCTTGGACAATAAAATCGAGCATAAGACATAATTACACATAATTTATTCCTTGAATTCAATCCTAGGGATTTGCCAAATGTTAGATGATAATTTCATGTTTTACAAACATTTACATTTTTCTATTATTTTAACAATCAAATTTCGCACTAACATGTACATTTGCCATGAAACTACAATTATGAAATAAATTTAGATTGTTAAATGGAAAAAAAAATCATGCCACAAAAGAATAATTTTTTTTAAAAACCAAAAAAAACAAAACAAAACAAAACAAAAAAAGCTCGAAACGGTTTAAAACTCAAAACTACAAAATAAAAAATCATCAAAAAAAAGGTTTATGGGTTTAAGTAATTGGAATTTGTTATGATGATATCATGATCACAATTTGTCCACAAATGGTGTTGAACTTTGGACCTTCACCTCCTTGGTCGTAACCCAAGGCCTTTACCATCAAATGATGACCTCATATGTAATGTTTTTTTATTGGAAAAATTTCATTTGTTTGCCACCTTTCACAAGGGGTTATGACCTCACCTACTTAACCCTTAAAAAGAAAACCAAATGATTTCATTAGTATCCTAAGGTGGTAAAACAAGTTAGTTGACAAATGAAACTCCTTTTTGTTATCAGTCATCGTTCTCATTCGATGTATTTTGCAACACCATCATTGTTTTTCAATGAAACACATAACATAATAACTAATTTTTTCTTCAACCAAAAAAATTCATTACAAAGATTTTCACCTTATTCCCTATGAGAAAATGGGGTGATTTGAAACTAACCTTGTAATTGGGTTTATAAGTTGCAATGACCATTTGCAATTCATTTGCATTTCATTATAACTCAGCATATTTTTATGACCATGAGTGTTATCAAACAAGTTGCATGAGTTGCATTAGATGCAATGCACCACATGTGAAACCATATATGTATGCAACATGCACCTCAATTAAAACTATGTAGGAACATAAATTGTGTAATTTTAAGGCAACTAAACCCTAAACTTACCTACCTACATTACATACCTGCTTACCTACTTAAATAGATAGGTAAAAAACTAGGATTAACTATTTACTTACCTAAGTAGGCAAGTAGATAGGAAGGTAGAAGTGTTGGTGAACTAAAAAATAACCATGTCAATGTTTTTTTATAAATTTAATGTTTTGTTTTCAAGGTTAAGTTTTTTTGGGTTCATCCCAAATTGACACATGTATTTAATTGTGAACACAAAAAAAACACCTTTTTTATATAATTTGTGAAATGAAATTTATGGACATAACTTATGGGCTAAATCTTTTAGTTGCACATTAGTGCCACATTAGTTGCAAATTCAGTTACAACTAGAATTTTTTTTTCCCACATTTATTACATTTATTTTTAGTTTTTTAAATTGTAGAGCTAACTTAACAATTATTTGATAATTATATATGTAAATCAATTATCTGAAATAGTAATTTGAATTATTATTTTTAATTATCTGATAATAAATTATTTGAACTGAAAACCTGAACTTTATACCTAAATTTATTATACTAATTCAGATAATTAACTAGTTAGTGAATCTAGAGAATTAATCTTTAGATATCTAACTCAGATAATTATTTATTTGAACTAATTAGTCCAATTCATCTAAATTTTTTGTTATTTATTTCAAATAATTAATTATTTGACTTCAGATAATTACTTATCAGATAATTAATTATCTAAATTATATATTTAGTCATTTATGTCTGAATTTCGGTTTTCAAATTAATTATATAAATTAACTAAGAAACCAATTATCAAAATTAGACTAATTAATTCAGATTAATATTCAATCATTCAGTCTAATTAATTAGTTCATAATAATTAAGTAAATTTTTATTAATTATTATTTTATAGATTATTTTAAAAATATTAAAATTTAAAGATGAAATATAAATTTGGGTAGAATACATAGTTATCAAATAATTAATTATTTGAATTTTTGAATTGATGATCAATTATTTCAACTTAATCCTTTAAAGAATAATTTTTATTTTAGAATTAATTAATTAATTGAAAAAATTAACTATCTAATTATCTGAATTATATTGATTAATTCATATTAACTATTAAATATTAAATAATATTAAGTCGTTAATAGTCATTGAAAAAATCATTTTTAAATATTAAAGATTAAATATGAAAATTTTAAGTTAATAACTTATTAATAATTGAAGAATAATCACAAAATAGTGGAAAAATACTATTTTTATAATGCCAACATAGTGGCACAATTAGTTGAATCAATGGGAATCATACTTAACAACTAATTGCAAGTGTCATAGCTAACGGGCAATGGAAGTGTGTGCATGTGGCATGATCATATGTGTCAATGTTGTACATTAGTTGTTGATTGGGTGTTACATTTACACTAGTTGTCATGTAGTTGTGTAGTTGTAATGTAGTTACCACATGTAATTAATGTGCAACTTGCCAAAAAATTGAACATGATTAACTACATCAATATGTATGATGCATACATTACACAATATGTGTCCCATGTGCAACTAAATTGCAACTATTGTATAATTCATTGATTTTTTGATGTTACATTTTATTTATTAATTGCCCATATTTATGTGCTCTAGTTGTAGCCTAATTGTATATTAGTTTTTTTTGAACTCTAGTTGTGAAGTAGTGTGGTTCTAGCTAACATGATTTCTCATAATGTATTTTAGTTTAGATTGTTGCCTTCTTCATGAGGTTTGAAAATTTTAGGTTGTTACCAAAGGAGATGTCGGAACTTGGAGCTTCTTGAATCTTGAAATTTTTGCACTTTTGAAGTTCATTTTTTGTAAAACTTTGTGGCTATGGACTTCTTATTGATGATGTTCATTACTTGACGTCCATAACATTGTTGATTCAATTATCAATGCAACAAAGGAGCAATTATCAAAATAAATTCATGCAATTATGATGCCTTCTCAAGCTTCTATATGCTTCTAGCATTTACATTCATGGAAAGCTCATTAAGAACCTCCTAAGTTTTACAAAACAAGATGGTGGTGCCTTTGCCTTTGTACTACACATTAGCTACACTTATTATCCCCATTGGAAATGCATGAAAGTTCTTGAACACCCAAAACCCCAAGCTTAAGCTTGTCAACACTACTTTAACCTCCACATGAAAGCATTTTTGTGATGCCAAGGTTGAAAACTAATGTAAGAAAAAAACTCACTGCAACAACAAAGTGTGCGTCGAAAGCAGTTGCTATGTGTATATAGTAGTAGTTTTCCAAATTACAGAGTGTCAAGTTTCTTCATGTAGGACAACACATCAAATCCATTTGCATCACTATTGATCAACAACCCTTTTGTCCTTGCTACAAAAGTTTCACCTTCTAGGAACTTCAACACATCTGCATTGCCATGCATCAAGTTATGCATATATTATTCTTTTGCATATGATTTTACAATCATGATAATGGTGTACTTGAATGATGTCACCAAGAACACCAAAAAATTGTCAAGATGTTTGTTTCTCCTCCTAGCATAGAAACACAATTGTGGCAAGTACTAACCATTTGTAAAATCTAGGCCTTAGTTCCCTCACCTTCATTCTTTAGAGAAATTACAATTGTTTTACCCTTTTGACCATCACCATCAACTTCTCTTTCTAGCTTTTCAACATTGTCAAACTCTTCATATTTGTAAGACCCTTTTTCTTTTTCTTCCATCACCAACGACTTCTTAACTTTTCCTTTCATAACTCCAACTTGAAACAACAAATATACCCACTTTTGTCAAGATGGAAGATTGAATAGTCTAAGGTTCATCAAGTGGAAAGAAACCCTAATCCTAGAAGACAAAAAAAAAACAAGGTAAAATCTGGGAAAATCTTATTATTGAAAGATTCATCGTGAACCCGCTTTTCAACGAGTGACAAAAGAGGTGGCCATTATGGAAATTGTTTAGTATTTGAATCAAACAAGAGTGATTTGAACATAAAATTGTAGAATGCCTATTATATCTTTTGGACTTCTTTGCATTCCATCTCATAAGTATAATTATAGTGCCCATCCCACCACTTAGGGTTTCATTAGTTATTGTTGTAAGATGAACATTATTAATTTAGAAAGTTGTTGCAAGAGGATTGTATGAGTTCAAAAATTTATTGCAAGAAAAACATGTCATATTATAAGGTGGTTGTTGTAAGAATGTCGTGTCTTCACAAAAAACTTGTGGCACAATTTACAAAAACTAGAGTAAATTTCGAAAGAGAAATGAATGTCAACGCATGCATCGTAAATCCTTGTGCAATGCCATCAATTGTGATATGATTCCAGGAATCAAAGAAGAAAAACACATCAAACTTGGATTTAACTATAATCTTTGTTGAGGCCAACAACACGATCATAAAATAGCAAAGGAAACTTGTCACTCTAATCAACCTTAGCAATTTTACAACCATAGTACCTCCAACGATGGACAAGAAAATCCAATTGCAATAGAAGAACCCCAACCCACAACCAACTGCCATCACCACCAACAACACTTTTTATTTATAATGTTAGATCCATTTCTTTTTCCTCTCACTCCACACTCAATGCACAACACCATACTAAAGAATTAAAAAATCCATAATAGGTTCCCCTTAGCAAATCAATTGGAAATTAAAAAAACTCCTACATAGATACTTGTAATAGATAATGCGCATATTGTGTTTATGTGTTTTTTTGGTTGTAAGCCAATGTCTCCACAATTTCGTTTTTTTTCGCATCTTTCACAACTACCATCCTCTCATCTACTACTACATCAAAGAATTATTACTACGTCACCCTCATTTCTAAAATTCATTCTTCTTGACATGAAATTAGACACCTTTTGTTTTTTCCTCCTCTTTTGCTTTCTCCAATTGAAAGCTCAAAGAAAATTAAGAAATTCATAGAAAAAAGGTTTTAACCAAGGGAGGAATCAACAATGCCAAAAAATGTAAATGTACTGTGTGCAATTGATCACATAGTTGGAGCCGTGTCTATTGTTGAATCCACTATAGTTGTGGTGAGTAGCAAGAAACATTGTTTGTTTTTAATATGTCGTGTTTATAGAAAGATCCTCAAGCATAAGTTTCATAAGGTTTGTGCTGCACAACAACCTCCAAGAAACACAAATAGAAATAATGCAATTCCAACGTCTTTGTCCCTATTGTTCTTTGATTTTGCACCTTACATTTATGCATTCTACAACAGCAAGCTTCGAAGTTTTTGAATTAAGCTACTCCAAGAATAAAAATTTGCCAAGTTAAGAATTTTGTGCAGCCTACCTTTTTTTGCAACCTATCAATTCTCATTTTTTTGACCCAAATAATGCATGCCAAACTAGGGCGTTAAGAAATGACAATAGAACTATTTTTTTTATACACGTTAGCAAAAAAAATGTCACTATGCCACTTCTTTTCAACAATAAATAATGCTCAATCACTTATTACCAACCCTTAAATAAAATGAAAATTTAAGCTGAAAACCACCCTTAAGCACAAAACACAAGACATTAGATGAAAGAACTAATTTCTCTTTAAAACAACCTTACTATGAGTTGAAGAAAAAACACAAGATCTCAAAAATGTTAATTTTTTCATTAACGAGGTTCTTTGAGCTCTTGGCCTCCCAAGGTTCTTAAATGCCTTGATGATTTGGTTTTCGGACCTTAAATTGTCAAGTGGGTATATACACAAATATAAAACTACATAGTATCTAATCTTGTTTGTAATAATTGTGCAACAATGGTCAATAACCACCAACTTAGGTGGATGTTGGAAATCAAAGCACCATATGAACAAGTGCAAGAAGAGGCCACACCAAGTTATACAACAGGGCTCTAATATGAAAAATTCTTACATGTATTAATGTCCAAAATTGATTATAAGGAGTGAAATATATGGTTACCTAATTGATGGTTTTTGTTTGTGTAGGGTAATGGCATGACAATAGGCCATTATGCCCTATGAACCAAGGGCGGAGCTCAAAACATCAATAGTAAGGCATTACATGACATAAGAAAACAAGGTTACAATAGAACCTCTATAATTTTATCACCTAGGGACCGGCATCCAGTGATAAAGTTTGAGAGGTTATAAGTTATGGGAGAGTTTGGAATTGTGAGGTGCAGGGTTCAAAAGCTGCAGGCTGCTCTTTTTTCCCATTTTCTTTGCATTTTTTATCATCAAGGCAACCCGTTTTTGGCAGAGAAAAAGGGTGAAAAACATCTGAAGTCCAACACTTTTTTTCCGAACCTGCTTGTAACCGGAATATTGTCCTTCCAGCGCACTTCACACTTTGCCCTAAACTAGATATACACGGTACAGATCTGAGCTACACTCTACTGAAGGTCACGGAGACCCGTTGGAAAGTCAAGGAACGTTCTGGAGCTTTCTTGTCGATACAGTACTTGATTAATCTAGTCAGATCCACATGAATCGGTAGGGACGGAACATTAGGGAACATTTTGGAAAATCGATGAACGACCAGTTTCTACTTCGAACTATATCCCTAGATATGTAGCTCAGTTGCCGAGCGAATACAAAGACTTGTAGATCGATTTTGTTACATTGCTTGTGCATAAAAGCAGGGCAGGACCCGTTTTTTTTCTTCACCAATAACCAACAATGGCGAAATCCCCCAAACCAGCTCGCAGCCATCTGACGGAGTCCCTGCGCATTGCCCTCTGTCGATATAAGAGGGACAACCCAGCCTTTAGTCAGAGGGCCTTGGTGAAGTGGTTGGAGGAGATTCATCAGGTGACAGTGACGCAGGCGACAATCAGCAACACTCTGCAGCGTTCGGTGGAGTTGCTGGCATGGGAGGAAACTGTAAATGGGAACACCAAAACCCGACGACCGGTCATGTATCAGGATGTGGATGAAGCCTTGGCGCAGTGGGTGGAGGCGTACCAGGCTAATATCAACATCAGCGGGGAGATGATTCGCCAAAAGACTGCCCAATTCCTGGAGAGGCTGCATCTTGACGCGCCAAAATTCAAGTTCTCGAGCGGATGGCTGGCCAAATTCAAGCAACAACATCAGATACGGTTGCACCATCGATTTGGCGAAAGTGGTGCTGCGGACACGGAGATCATCAAGGAGTCCCTGCCACGCATCCGCACAATCCTGGACCAATATGCACTTGCTAACATATACAACATGGACGAAACTGGGCTTTTCTACCGTATGCAAGCCAACAATTCGCTTGCCACTAGACAGCTCGAAGGCCGCAAGCAGAACAAGGAGCGCATCACCATCACTGTATGTTGCAACGTTGACGGGTCTGACAAATTGCCATTCTGGATCATCGGCAAGTCGTTTCGCCCCCGCTGTTTCAAGAACATCAACATTGACAACCTCGACTGCAAGTACCACGCCAACAAAAATGCCTGGATGACACAGAACGTCTTCAAACTGTGGCTAACGGCTTTTGATCGGCGCATGGATGGACGGAAGGTGATACTGCTCTTCGACAATTGCAGTGCGCACATCAAAGACGCCGATCTGGAGAAGTTCAACATTCAGCTGAGGAACACAACATTGCTCTACCTGCCACCAAACACCACCTCGAAAATTCAGCCGTGCGACGCTGGAATCATTCGCACATTCAAGGCCTATTACCACCATTGATTCAACAACCAACTGCTGTCAAGGATTGAAAGTAGTGTCGCAGACCCGAAGAAGATCAACCTCCTTGACGGCATCCAAAACGCCATCGTTGCCTAGAAGCAAGATGTCCAGTCAACGACTATCAAGAACTGTTTCCAGCACTGTCAACTCCGCTCAAATGCGACCGCCACCTAGGAAATCAAACCCCTCGCTGAACTGGTCGCTGAACTGGAAGAGCAGATTCGTCAGTTCCACTATCGTAACCCCATGGAAATCCGCAACCTTCTCAACTATCCTGACGAGGAGACAGTTGCCAGCGTGCCCACCGACGATGACATTATACAGGCTATCATCGAGTAATTCCAGCCATCGCTGCTGCCCGCGGACAATGACGATGACGACGACAGCCAAGAGCTTCCGGTGGTCACATTGGGGGAAGCATCGGAGATGCTTTCCAAGCTCCAACTTTTCTGGACACAGCAAAAGGACAACTATCCTGCTTTTGTTGACTCGATTCTAAAGATGAATGACAGAGTACGCCATCTCCACCAGAATAGTCTTAAACAGAGGCTTATCACTAGCTATTTCCACCATAACTGATCGAGAAATAAACGAATTATAAAATTATAAAATTGTCGGGAAAGAGGAAAAGTGATAAGTTATATAAGAATATAAAATTTTTGCCTAGTCCCATTGATGGACCGGGCCGGAGTGATAAAATTTGAGAGGTTATAAAATTTGGGGGGATCAAGTTATAGAGGTTCTACTGTATCATCTTTATATGTAGGGTAAAGCTTAAAGGGACAAACTTTATGAGAACAAGGGCCCCCAAGGTGGAGCCAAAGGCAAGCATAATTCTTGTAAAGTCCACTCATGAGGGCTTTAAGCGAGATACAAATTGTCACAAGCTTTTATTTTTCATTTTTTTTCCATGATACTCAACAAGTATGGAAAAAATAAAATAAACAATGTGCATTACAGAAAGTGTAAAACCCATGGAGGTGAGCATTGATTTAATAAACCTAACATAATAAAATTGAAAAGGAAATTAAAAGAAAATTGAATTATTTTTAAATTAAAAACGGAGGTGCGAAATGCTGTCTTGATGGCGTAATGTCATGTCCATTCCAGAATGAGGAGCAAATTTGTTTGCCTTTACAGTGCAACGTAGGAAAAGAGCTTACCCATGTGACGCACAACGTTCCGCATGCGGAACGTCTTGGCAGACTGTAGAAACGGAGGAAAACGCGGCTGGAATTGTCATCTTCTCCATGCTTCCGCGTCTCACAAACCCTAACCTGGAAACCCTCGCGCGACAGATGTGTTTGTATTCCCTCCCTTTCGAGGTTTTCTCCGGTTGCTTTGTGTAGTAGTGGAAGAAGGTATTCCGTTTTGTGCACTTGCTTTGTCCAGAAGTGGAATCCTCGGTGGTTTTTTGGAGAGCGGCGGACTCGTAGAAGAACGAAGGAAACTTGCAAGGACCCGTTTCTGATTTTGCCATCTTCGCAACCATCATCACCTCGTGTTTTGCACGGCCGGAATCTGAGGATGGAGTACGTAAAGAAGTAGGAGTGAGATTGAACAACTTGTTATACTTTCGTGGTTTTGCAAAGGTTTCTGCATCGGTTATCGCCGGAGAAAGGAAGGGAAGGAGCAAGCAATATCCAAGGTTTGTGCAGTTCTTTCTTGTTATTTCTTGCGAGTTTCTGCGGGTTTTGGAGTAGTATTATTGTGGGGGACAAAAAGGGCCGAGCAAGATGCCGGCAACAGCGGGCCGTGTGCGGATGCCCGCAAACAATAGAGTGCATAGTAGTGCAGCTCTGCAGACTCACGGTATCTGGCAAAGTGCAATCGGATATGATCCTTATGCTCCTGACCAGAAGCATCGAGGGGACGACCGGGGTGGTCCAGATCCCTCCGCAGGTGGAGATGCCGTTGCTACAGATGAGCAGAATGCTTACGACAGTTTCCAGGGGCTTCTTGCCCTAGCCCGTCTCACTGGCTCCAACGCCGATGAAGCTCGAGGAGCATGCAAGAAGTGCGGAAGAGTAGGCCATTTGACATTCCAGTGCAGGAATTTCCTCACTGCTAAAGAAGAGGCTGCTGCAGCGGCCGTTGCGGCATTGGAGCGGGAACGAGGAGTGACTAAGGGAAGAGATGTCGGTGGTGGCACAGGAGTGGCGGCGGGAGATGCTACCAGCTCTGATGAAGAGAGTGAAATTTCAGATAGCGATGAGGACTCAGAGATGGAGAGAGCCCTTGCTAGGCTTGGAAGAAGCAAAAAAAAGAGCAATAAAGAGAAAGCCCTGGACAAAGAGAGCTCTGAGGCAAAGAAAAAAACAAGATCATCTAGGCGGACAAAGAAAAAATCTAAGAGCCGCCAAACAGATTTGTCTCCATATGATAGTGATGAAGGTCTTGAAGAGGATGATGACAGGAAGCTTCAAAAGAGGCATTCTTCTGAAAAGAGGCACAGGTCAAGTAGGTCTGGCAGGAGAGATCTCTCTCCAGACAAGAGTGAGGAAAGTCTTGAAAGGGATGATGATAGGAAGCACCGAAAAAGGCATTCTGGAAAGATGCAGCACAAATCAAGTAGGTCAAGCAGGAGGGATCTGTCTGCAGATGAGAGTGAGGGAAGTCTTGAAAAGGATGATCATAAGCACCACCACAAGAGGCATTCTGAAAAGAGGCACAGATCAAGTAAGTTGAGCAGGAGAAGTTTGTCTCCGGATGATAGTGTTGATGGAAGTTTTGGAGAGGAGGAGGACAGGAAGCATCATCGGACAAGCCATTCTGAAAAGAGCCACAGATCAAGTAAGTCAGGCAGGAGACACAAGCATACGAACACAAAGAAATCAAACTCCAAGAGTAAGAGAGAGTATTCTGATGAGGCAATTAGTGCTGACAATGAAGATGATTCAACTGCTGATCACAAACATGGAAGGAAGAGACATCGGAAGGAATGAATCTTGCCAAGGGGGTGGGATGATGCATGGACTCAGTAAGCATCTACATCATGGGTTCAACATTTTGTCGATCAAATTATTGAGCTCTGGGTTATCATAGATCAATGTAGAGATGATGGTCAAGGTGTTTGTTAACTGAGGTCTCATCTTTTACTGATTGAAATCTGCTCAATGCTTGGCCTTCAGGCATTGTAATGTTTAGCATACTTCAACAGATTTAGTAAGAGTGACAATATGTCTCTATGTCTCTTGAGTGCTAACAGAAATGATAACTGGTGCTTAATGCATCTGGAAGTGCAACAGAAAAGCACAATGAAGCTTTTGTCTTATTGTTTGTCCAAACTCTTGAGCAGTTTAGTATGCCTATCAACATCCAGATCTGATAGGATTAATGCCAGCTTGTCACTGCCATTCATGGTGAAGGTGATAATGGTCTGATACTTCACCAGTTACACTTACAAGGTCATGACTGCACTCATTCTTGTCATGCTTGATTTTGATTTTGTGCAACTGACACAGTAGTTATACCTTCATGTTATTGTGGATTTTTCTTCACAATCTAATGGATATGCTTTTCTTGAGGTATTGTGAGCTGAATTGTACTTCTAAAGGCTTCTCTTGTAACTTCTTGCATATAGCTGTGAAGCAAAGTCCTCAAGTTATATCCTGTGATATCTTTGATAAACGTTCTCAACCAGAGTATGCAGACATGATTTGTATGCCTGATTTTCCTTCCAATATCTCTATTACTGTGAAGTTGGGAGTTATGAATAGTTGGTTTTTGAGGATTTCTTGGTTCCAAAGATTTCTTGGTCTCTCAGATGGTCAGTCTTATGAGAGATATAGTTATGGTGGAATTTTCTTCACAATCTAATGTACTTTTATCGAGTATTGCACAAAACACAAGTTTTTGCTTGCATTTGGAGAATTGGATATGAAGCTATAGGCAGAGGACTTGAATGTGATATGGATTTTCCTTCTTTTGTCACTTTGAGGTCTTGAATAGACCAAGGCAGTTCCCAGAAACCTGAACAAGACATTTCAGTGTCTATCGTGTTGTGTGTTTTTGTTTTCTCCTTGTGTTGTTGTTTGTTGCTAGCGAGTAGCATGGCTGAGTCTTCCCATTGCTTCCAGAATTGCAGCAGAAACTCAGTACGCAGGTTAGGGTTTTCACTGGCCTTTACCCACTGTAGGGAGCTGATGAAGTCAGTGGGGAAGTTGTGATAGAGAAGTTACTGTCATATGTGTTACTACTGTTAATGGTCTGAAAAGGTGTGGGATTGGCACTGTTGTTCATACTGCTTTTGTGTTTTATTTTGTTTTTTTGTTTCTTAGTCCTTTGTTCTCTATTTTGTCTTTCCTTCTTTGGAATTTTATGTGAAGAAGTGTTAACCTCACTTTGCTTTTTTCTTTAATAGTAAGAATGGAGATTTCTTGATTCTTATGAGATATATTTCATGGAAATCAGATCACAAGAATCAAATGCCCTAGCAAGATGGAGGAGGAAGGCCTCATCTCCTGTGACATAGAGGGAAGACAGCTGTCATTCACCTGAGCTCTACCTCTGGCAAAGGCAAGAGGTTCTCAGCAGGTCTCTGCCAATGGTATGCAGGAGTTCCCACTCCAGTTATACATATAGCAATGACAACAGGGCTTTTTAGTGCGCTGAAGGCTTAACTAAGCTGGCTCTACCTATGGCAAAGGTACGAGTTCTCAGAAACTAGATGGCATTTATCTCTCGCACATGAAGGAGTTTTTCCAGTCTCCAGCTAGTTTCAAAATTGTTTTTCCTTTTCCTAATTTGGGCTCTTCAAGTTTTACATTCGTACAGGGACTGGTACTGCTGTCAGTGCCTTCTGCCCTGTGAACTGAGGATGGAGGTTCAGAGCAGAAGGCACTGAAAGCAGTGCTTGTCCCTTTGTCAAACTGAGGTGCACTATTATAATGATGGCCCAGATGCATTCAAATTAATGCTGTAGATCATCTTACAACAAATCTCCCCTGCCTCCAGGGAGATAATGAGAAATATCGGGAGTGGGAAAATTGGGGTTGGGGAGGTCCCCAAAACTACACTATGAGTTTCAGCAGAGGTTTTTATGGGGGAGCAGAAGGCTCCTCCAACTACCTGTAATGGGTGATAAGGTGGTTCATTTTGAAACAAGGTTAATCTTTTTCTAAAGTTGCAGTTCCTTCCAGATCTTCTCCTCAGGTTCTGCTTTTCTCCTTCTGTTTCTTTTGTAGTATAGACTCTTGAAAGTGGGGAGTTTAAGTTTTTTAAGAAAAAAAACAGAAATGTTTCCTCTTTTGTTTTTCCCATATTGTCTGTCATTCTATGTTTTTTCTTCTTATTCTGTGCCTCTTTGTTTTTTTGCCTCTACTTTTCTCTATGTTTTTCCCCTTCTATGTTGTTAGTTATGAGCCAGTATCATGGCTTAGTCTTCCCATTGCTTCTTGACGTGACACAGAAATTCAGCATGCAGGCCTATAACCACCGTAGGGAGCAAGTTGGTGAAGTCATTGGGGAAATTGTGATGTATAAGTTGCTATCATACATGTTATAATTGATGGTTCCTATTTACCGTCCCTAAACTAGTGAGAGACTCTCAATTTTTGTTCATACTGTTTGTTTTTGTTTCTTCATGTTGTACATGTTATGATTGAAGGTCCATAAACTTGTGAGAGACTCTCAATTATTGTTCATACTGCTTGTTCTTATTTCTTCATTCCAGTTCATCCCTTGTGTGCTGTTCCTTCTTCCTGGTTCTGTAAGTCCCTTATGTGGAAGTTTTTCTTTCACTTCAGGAAAAGACATGACATTGTTTTGGCTTTCTTAATCACAAGTATGGAGATTTCTTGATTCTCATGAGAGTTATTCCTTTCCTAACTCAGCAATACTATGTCTACAGCCATATTCCTTCTGCACTTTTGATAAGCATTGAATGTGTTGTCAAGAAAATTTTGGAAGTTGCCTGGTAGGATGATTATCTGTCAGAGAATGATGGAAGCTGCATGTCCTTGGATAAACCAGCTAGCCAAACTTCTTAAGCCACTCAAATCCCTCATGCAGGAAGTGTTTCCGGACTACTTGTTGTACCTACTAGTACCTGTTAGTACCACGTATTTTTGATTGCTGGCCAACATCATGACTGAGTCCTTCCATTGCATCCAGAAGTGCGACAAAATCTCAGGAGACAGATTTTCTATGATGGTTTTGCTTGAAATTCTGGTGGTAGATTATTATAATGTACACACCTACCGTCTGGAGATGATAAAATCAGTGGGTAGCTATGGTTACTCATCACTGCTATTCATAATGAAAGGGCTGAAGGTCTGACATTTTATGGGCCACTCTGGTAAGGTTGTGTCTGCACTTCATTGTTGTCTTATCTTCAAAGTGTTGTTGTAAAGATTTCTCTGCAATCTCATAAATATGTTCAGTACCTAGTCAAAAGGATACCTTGAATCCTAGTTCTGCCTTTCTATGGCCTACAGCAATAGCATCCTGGCTTTTTAATAGAAGTTAATGTTGTTAATTATGTTAGCTTAAGTTGATTGAGTTGCAATTGAGTGGCAATAGTTAAGAAGCCCAGATGTCTGCAGAGGATGAGTGTGCAACAGTTACTGCACATTAGTGATGCTAGTGATGCCAGTTGAAGCCCTACTGAATCTGTAGGTAACCATGGTTTCTTGGTTTCCTTCTTATGTAGTCTTTGAGTGTATAGAAGCTCTAGAATTTTGTTTTGTAGCTCTCATTTCTACTGCCACTTATTTAACTAAAGTGTAAAGTCTAGTCCCTCTTCTCCATTGTTGAGCCATAGCTTGTGTTTCTATTGTCAAGCTCTGTGCCACCTCCCCCCCCCAACCTCTTCTCATAGCAGAAAGATGGGAAAACACTGTGTTTGAAACAATGGGTTCTGGGTGTCAAGTCTCTGTAATTACAGGTTGGGTAACCTAAGTGGGTTTGCAGCCTTTGCTTCAATTGAAGAGCTTTTAAATGTGGACAGTAAAAGACCAGGCAAATCCATCATCAAACCAATAGCAGAAAGAACTCAAGGATCTTTGTCATTGTATATGCTTGTGGTGGCAGAGACCTTTGATGACTGGGTCGCTAACAACTGCTGGACTCACTTGGTCAGGGTTTCAAGTCATGGTACCCCCCCTCCCTCAAGGACTGCAAATTTTGTTTTGGCAGAAGCTGCAAGAAGCTTCAACCTCAGTTCTGGTTATCAAACCTTTGAACATCATCATCAATCTTAAAAGCAAGAAATACATTTAGGGTCTCTTTCGATTAGGCTGGTGTGATCACATCAGCCTAAGAGCAACTCCAAACGTGCCTCTTTGGCTCAGCAAAATGGTTTTGGCCCAGCATTTTTGGACAGGATTCTGAGGCTGGCAAAAGGCATGGCAAAGCCTAACACTTGCTGCTGATTGGCTAGATTGTTTGATTGATCCAGGTGGGTGGCTATTAGTAGTCTCTCACCCTTTGCAGTCTTCATTTTAGTTTGATGGTTGAGGTTGAGAAAAAGTAAATAACTAATCTTATATGTGAGAAAAATTGATGCAATGCCACATAGTGAGCATGGGTGGAGCTGCTCTAATACAAAACCACTACAAAACCACTGAAATGGAGAGCCCTGATTATTGCTGCATGGACAGGGACTTTCCATTGGAGAGTTGCAGCTGGGCTGGAAATTGCTGGTGTCAAAGGGGAGGAATGTGGGGGCAATGTTAAAAATGAACAACACTTGAGGCCTGGGGCATGTCGCATGATTCCAAGCTTGGAATTCTGAAGAACCCTGCACTCACTCACTCCCTCCATCCCTCATCACTGCATTGAGAGTTTTTCACTTTTGGAGCATTAGAATTAGATTAGGCCTGCTCTATATCATAATTCATTTTTGTGGGGGAAAAGTTATATATAACAAGCAGTGACAGGGGTCTTAACCATTACTCTCTGCTGACAAATTGTAAGAGCCTTAGCTTGCAAGAAAGAGGTGGTCCTGTTTCCTGAAGAAACTCTAGAAGACATCTTGCCGGCTAGAACTCAAGACAGACATGTGGTGGACCTGGAGAACTACCATGGGTTTTGACTAGTGGCTGGCTGGCTGGCAGGCACCATCAAAGGCAGCTTTGCAGAGGAACTTGCCTCAGTAATTTAGCCAGATGCATAGTTTGAAAATGTAGCTGGTTTTGATGCACAAAATTGAGTATTGAGTCTCATGATTGGCCTGCTCCTTCTTTGAAACTCTGGACTGTTTTCAGATACCAGAACTGTGGCTACAAATCTGATTGCAGATTGCATTTTAGAAATGGATCAGAATATGCTTCATTTATTTACTAGTAGCTAGTGCTGCTTTGTTTCTCCTGGTTGAACCCTGCCTGGTACAGTGTTGGGTAGTTCGTAATGCCCTGGCCCAATTTTTCAACACTAATAATGGAGGGCTTTACGAAGAGTAATTTCGGTCCCAGTTCGTGGGAGGGAAATTATGGATTGCTCAGGGGATCTCCCTCTTCTTCATCCTGTTTGGTGGCTTCTCCAGAATCTTCATCAAGAAATTTCATTTTTCATCCACTAAATTACTTTTCTTCATCCTGAAGATGGGCTGCGGGCATTACGTGGGGTAACTCCCTGGGAGCAGGGAGTTCCTGAAATAGCTCCCCTCGGCTTTACTTTTGTGAAGAACCCCTGGTTCCAGATCTAGTTCCTAAAAACTAAATTCCAGTTCCAGTTCTGAAAACCAGACCTGGTTCCAGTCCAGTTTCGGGTAACCGAGATCAGAGGCCCTGGTTCCAGGTCTGGTTCCTAAAAACTAAATTCCACTTCAAGTTCTGAAAATAAGATCTGGTTCCAGTCCAGTTTTGGTTAACCCAGATCAGATCAGATCAGAACCTGTTGTTTAACCTTTGATCAGCCCTTGGTTCTAGTTTTTTCTTTTTCCTTTTTTCAAAATTCTTTTTCTTTCAAAAGTCTGTTTTGGTTCCAGTTCACACATAAATAGAACCAGGAAGGTCCAGTTCTCAACAAGTTTCAGTTCCAATTCTGGTTCCAGTTCCAGTTCTTATCAAGCTTCAGTTCCCATTTTGGTTCCAGTTCCAGTTCTTAAAAAGATTCAGTTCCAATTTCGGTTCTGAAACCAGATCAAGAAATGAGACCTGATTTGGGTTTTGGCTTTACTGACCTAAACTGGAACCAGCAGTTGCAACCCACCAAACCATCTACCCGGCCAACACTGGCCTGGTATGGTGAGGAGGAGGTTGGTTGCAGAGTTGAACCTGTATAGAGAGATTCCTGTTAACACCACCAGTCCAATGTTCTTTTAGAGTCCTTCACTCAATCAGAATACCTTGCCATGTGTTCTGCATGCAAATTAAGTGCCTCATGCAAAATGCATGCAGAGATGAAAAAGAAAACTCTCTAGTTTGTGCTAACTTGACGTCCTTTAAATTCTCCCCCTTTTTTTTTTTTAATACCTTCGTACATTTTCCAAATCAGTGATGTGTTTATTGGCCTTGCCTACCAAGGCAACGATATTGTGTTTACATTCATTATAGAGTATAATAGCTTAAGGGATTTTGGACCCTAGGTAGTAGGTCTATTTTTATATGAGGATTTTTGAAATATTATATTTTGGCTTGTGTTGAAACTTGAGATTAGTTATAGAGTTATGATATCTTGAAGGATTTTGGTTTCTTTTCGAGGATTTTTTTGAAGATTATATTTTTGCATGGTGAAATATTTGAATTTCCATAATTCTTCTTTTGTCTTAAAATACTTTTTAATGTAAATGGCAAGGCCATGGTGTGACACACCCCTTGTTACTAAAGTTTTACAGGGCTTTTGATATTGAAACTCTCTCCTCAACAATAACATTAAACTGGTATGCAGTTCACTCAAGACAACTCTTGAAACCAAATTCAAGCAACCGAATTCCAACAATATTGTTGGCCCAAAGGTTTTTTTTTCCCCATGCACCTAGACACAACAAGCCTATGAAAGCCTATTGCAAAATTAAACTGCAATTTTACTCAAGACAACTCCTTCAAAGAATTCAAGCCACCAATTCTAACAATCTCATTGGTTTAAAGGTTTTTTCTTCACAATTAAAAAGATATATGCCTAAGTATTCCAAGGCTCTCCATACTTGTGTATATTCTTATACACTATATTATAACTCTTGTCTATACATCAATACCTTGGGTCTTACATCGGTACCATGGTAAAAACTAGTGTTGGGTGATTCTTTGCATTTCTTTTGGGCGGGGGAAGGGAGACCGAGGGGACTAGAACACTAAACCTTATAACAGTGTTTGATAAGCTACCCTCTAAAGTTCTCACATGAGTTTTGCCGGCTTTTGGCCACATGTGGAGCTTTCTTGTTTTGCAGCCAGAAGATCAAGCTTATCACATTATCACTGTAGTGATATCAAACCTAAACTCCGTAAGTGAGTGGTTTTTTAACGACCTATGTAGAGATACCTTATTGCAAATATCATAATAAGCATGACTTGCTACACACCCTTCTTCTCAAGTGATCTTATGACCGAATAACTTATAAACTTCTTGCACTTCCTCTCTCGATTGCCAATGCCGGCTTATTAAAAAAGTTTGGGTAGTTACAATGACAGGAAAATATCTAAAGTGGTGGGGGCATTCTCAACCCCACCCCACACAGTTAATGCCATCTGTGGAATCGTGACATATTTGGCAGATCGTTGTCTGCAGTTACCTGCAACACTTGTACAGTCCCCAATTTGGCTCGAAGCTTCATCACACAAACTTCTGGGATTTTAACAATTTATCTTCAGTTAGGAATGTGTATTGTAATCTCGTTTCGTCGTGCGACGCTGTTTTGAATGTGACAGACTTGTGTGTGTGTGTGTGTGTTTTGTTTTTTATTTGGTGGGGTTCAATTTTGTGATATAGTCAAAGTGAGGATCATCCATAAGAAGATTTAGTCAAAATTTGATGTTAAAAAATATAATTAAAAAAAAATTTCAGGGATCCTTGGATTTATTTTTTGCTACCTACTAGAGCCAATATAAAATATAAAAGTCTTGTAAGTTTGATTTTGAAAAAAATAAAAATTATGATGACAATTGAAAACTCTAAAATTCATTTCATTTTCACCTTTTGGCAACATTTCACCAATAATTTTTTAAATACCACTGCCAGTTATCATAGAGGGAGTTTTTAAAGTTTTTTTTTCCAATTTGGTGTGTTTTCAATTTTTTCATATATATATAGAGTTGAATTTACACTAGAACAAAAATTTCAAAAAATCCTAAAAACACACAAAAAATTTGGGAAAAGAACATTGGGTATCATTTATCAAGAGGTGTAAGATGCTGGTGTTGACTCACTCCTAAATTTAGTTTGTCAATTACATAACAAAACACTTTGTGTGCCAAGCCAACCCTGCCACTCACCTACTACTACTTCTACCAACAAGTCAGATCATGTTGTTGGTGGCATATTATAACTGGACAAAGGTGCGTGTCCGGGTTTTATCTGCAAGCAGATATTACAGACATGCCTCTGTCTATAACAGTTCCAAAGCCACTAGGTCCCACTCCAAACATGGTTTCATTGATTATGCAGACAGAACTTAAGTGAGTGACAGAAATTTTGATTTCCCAAAAGGAAGTAGTGGCTAGGGGCTGCCTCCCTTAAACCCTAGACCGTAAACCCTAAACCAATCCCAAGACTATTGTGTGTACCCCACCTATTTGTTAGTTGTATTAATAAGTTAATATGTGGGGTGTGTCCAAAGTGAATGAGTCTCTTTGATTGGCCCATCACTACCAAGCAAAAGAAAATACACGTATATAATCACTCTCGAATATAGAAGATCATGTAACTTTTTCCCCCTTGGTCTAGTTGTGTGAGTTACCATAGGTAGAGTTTTGGGGCAGAGCGGATATGGGGGACACTAAATAGTGGATAAGTAGAGTGGTTTGCTATTGGTAACAGCTTGAAGAATTACATGGGAACCTGGGGAACACATTTGGGAGACTCGTCGGTAAACTATAAACTTTATGATGCATTGAAAGTTTCAAAGTAGATTATGGTCATTTTAACCAATTCAAATGGGAGCTTCCCCCTCATCAAGTTTGCCATATTTACATCAAATTTGCAAGTTTGTTCACACATTTATTAGTAAAAGTGTGCACGAGTTTTCATTAATATATGTCAACACTCATTTTGTGCTTATAAAAGGTTCAAGCCAAGAAAGTATTGCCATGGTAGTTAGTAATTATCGTATTATAATAGTACCTTTTCAGGTCTGATGGTAATTAAATTATTTGTGGAAAATACTGAGTTTTCTAGAAATTATTTGTTTGAAATGCTGAAATTTAATGAAATGATAAGGGAAGGAAAAATACAAAGATCGGAGAAAAGCTTGGAGCCTCTTGCTTTAAGCCAATCCATTGTAGAACCAAGTATTCAATAATTGACAATGTTTCTCTATGCTATAATTCGGTGGAACATTATGTCTCCCCATTTTTGAAAAAAAAGATGCATTATAAAATGTGGCAAAAAAGTCTCATTATGGGAGAGATTCAAAGTCCAGAAAACTACCAAAGAAGTTGACTATATTTATTGCCGAAATTTTATTTATTATTATTATTTATTGCCAAACCTGATTTTGAAAAATAAAATAAGAATTCAACACCCAAGCGAGGTACTAAGGAAGTAAGAATTTACATGAAGGTTCAAGGATCTGTCAATTGTCAGGTTTCTGATGTGCAGTTGAGCCAGGTGCTTAGAGCAGGTTGAACGTTGCGCAGTATGTGGCCCTGTGAAAGAAACTCAGATGAAGTTTGGCTCAGCAAAATGGTTTTGGCCTAGCATTTTTGGTAAAAGGGCACATCAAAGCCTAAAACGTGCTGTTGTTGATTGACTAGATAGTTTGATTGGTTTAGGTGGGTTGCTATTAGTAGTCTCGCACCTATTTTGAGGTCCCAGTTTTAGTTTTATTGTTGGGGTTGGAAATTACAAAAAAACCAAACTTGGATGTGAGAAATATTTTTACAGGGTCACAGCCTGAGCATTGTTTGGAGATGCTCATATGTAGCTGTTGTTCCACATTTTTTAAGTTATGTAAATGGCTTGATATTCCTTGTGGGACGAGGGAGCTTCCCTAAACCCTAAATTCTCGACTTAAGAAATTCTCACTTTGTGAGATGTATAGAATTTGTCAAATGTCTTGCAGCTAGTGAATCATGACCAATGATGAGATTGGACAACTTGAATAGGTAAGTTAGACTAGGTCCATCCACGCGTAGTATGTGAACCGTAGGTCCCTACCAGATTATTCGGAAACAGCTATACTGGCAACTGAATCTCCAGGATTTCAAAAGACAAGCAATCGGCCCTTTCAATATCCACATATGCCCACCCCCTCATTGCAGAACCAACTATGCCTAATATTGAACTTCGAATGTAGAGGCAACAAACAGCCTTGACTGTCCAAAAAGTGGCCAATTAAAGCTTCAATGAATTCCAGCCTCCAAGACTAGAATAGCTTCCAGTCTTGGAGGCTTCAATTGGCCACTTTTTGGACCTCACCAGGTCACATATGCACGGCCTGCCCAGCCTAAACCCTGAACCCATTCTATTTGGTGAATTTTCATCAAATATCAACCTGAAAAATCTGATGACACATGCAAAAGATTATTTCAGGGAAAAAATTGGCCCAAATTGACTAGATTTCAAGACAAAGAAGTTGAAATCATCAGATTTTTTTTTAGGTTTAAAATAGGTAGCCAAGAATATTGAAGGATTTTTATACATTTTTATTTTTATATGTGATTTATAGCCAAATTTGGTTAAACTTTCTAATGGACTCTCTGGTCCCAAATGGACGTAAAATTGTAAACAGTAAAAACAGTAAACAGATTGCTACTTTTGGCTACATGGCTAAAGGGGAAAAAAAGGGGAAAAAAAACCACTGACCTCAGCTATAACAAAAAATCCCTAGACAGAAATTATGTGTAGGGTAAGGCCCTGGCAATGACCGGCTGCATAATGAACAAGATGCATCAGTTCATGGGGCCCCATTGCTTGTACCCTGAGAAATTATGAAACACAACATCCGCCCATGAGCTCATTACACCTTTAATATACAAGACAAGTTTCGAAGGAGGCCGAGGCACAATGACATCTCAAACTTTAATGCAAAGCCGAAAGCATGCAAATTGTCGTGATTGTTTGTTTACAAAACAATAACTGGACTCATAATGTGCAGCAACTTATGAGGACCTTTGAAAGGGAATGAAGAAGGAAAGACATAATATATGTGCCCATATATGTATGGGACAGGAAAGACAGAGTAGGTTTTTGGACAAGCTGCCCCTCAAAGGGGTCCATCTGTTTTGGTTAGGAGATCTATTTTTTGAAAGAATCCATTGTACAAAACTTGTAGTAGCACTAAGTTGGTGGGCCAAATGGGGCAGAATGGATCAAAAAAGCAAGAAGAACCAAAACAAAAAACAAAAACAAAATTAAAAATATAAAAATAGAGACAAGGCCTCTCACCCAGGAGTTTCAATACTGATTGATCGAAGAAAATGATATCATGCTTGGCTTGTGATTCTGCTCTTTTGCCGTGGAGTTTGATTCTCAAACGTAAGCACTAAACGCACTCCGGAAGCAACATTTCTGTTGATTTTCAAGATGTATAAATAAATGCACTCTTGAAGCAGCATTGCAACTTATGAATTTAAAATAGTTTTTTACCAATCCCTAGACATTCAGGAGGGAAAGAGGAAGAGAGGGCCCATAGTAAGCAAAAACAACAACAAACCAAAAGGGAACAAACAAAAACAAAAGAAGAAACAAAAAAAAAAGGAGAGGGAAGAATAAGATCAAGATACAGAGGGTGATCTGGGTTGAGTTGATATGTTCAGATCTAGAACTTGCCAGACATGACCTAAATGGCCGGCCGGCTATCCATGGGTGGTCCTGGGTCATTCATTGGTTTCCAGAGTGGGGACGAAGGAGAGCGGAGTAGCAGCCAGGAGCATATGTCACTTAACTATGCAACAAGATGCTTTGTTTGATACATGCATTTTTAGACACAACTGCAAAGCAACATTCCTATGTTCGTTAGCTTTGCTCTGTACACACGTCGAATAAAGCCTGTGGCCTCGGGCTTTACCCAACGCTTGCATCCAACCATGTTAGTCAAGGCACTGGCATCAAGCCTAGTTCAGCCCTTTCCGGAAGGCTTACTTGGCAGCCCAAGTCAATATTAAAAAATAAACTTCTTTGAGCCCCGCAAGCCTAGAAAGGAACTGCCCCCAAAATGGTGGGCCAAAGTTTGGCATGCATCCAAAATTCACTACTACAACCCTCTCGTGTTGAAAGATGAAACTTGATGATAGATCGTATATGTATAGATCCAAGGGGTGCTTAATGCAACGTGTTCAATGACACTTTGCAGACGTATGATAATGTTTTTATAAAGTATCATGTAAAATACACTACGAAATTTCTGCCGCCTCTTTTGGGGGGCGGGGGAGGGGTGGGGTGAAGTAAGCATTTGGCATCGTCTATTTTTTTTCAAGTATTCATTCTTTTTGAATAGTAGATTTTGAATCCGGTTCAACTATTGTTAGATTCTCAAACCATAAGAAGCGGGAGAGACTACCCTAGTCCTTATTGCAATAGATACGCGGTCTTACTTGCACAACAAGCCATGTATCAAATGATGTTCCTAGTTAAGAAAATATGAATCTGGGGCATAAATATATTAATTTAGATTGGGAGAAAGAAAGGTTCTAAGTGGATTTAAAACGAACAAATCGTTTGTTTCACTCAAGTATCGGTGGTGCCTGAGTGTTTTTTGAATTGAAGAAGGTTGGATGAAATCGGTACAAATTTATCAAGTTTTGGCATTGGGGCTTGGTCCAAGGCATATTATTTGTCCGCATATTCTCTTAAACCGTTGCAGTCTTAAATTGACTTGGGTGGTGGTGATAAATGGAATAGAACCCTCTAATGGGGAACTATCCATGTCCTGAAAAGTGTCATGACTTATTTGGCTGTGGCCAGAGTTAACCAGCACCTACCCTCTGCATTATGAAGGATGGATGGTAAAGTGGTTGGGAGACAATTTTCTGTTGGGTTCCCAATTCCCTAACTAAACCATGGTAGTTAGCCAACCCTTTTGTGGTTTGTGTCATTCTTTTGATACTTTTAGTGAGGCTCTTTCTTGACCTTGAGAGTTAACCAAGTTGAGAATTCAAAATCTTGAGAATTTTGGTAGGGTCAGTCCAATTTTTATTTTTATTTTAATTAATTTTTTCCAACTCACCCTTTTGAGAATTATTTATCACCGAACATCAGTAATGTGTGCACAGGTACAAGACAAGCTCCAGTTTAAATATTTTAAAATTTGAACATTTTGGAAAACAAGTAAGTAGCTCATCACACAATGAGTTTGCTGTTAACACGAGGTTCAAACATTCAAACTTCAAATTAAAGACCTTCCCTTATGAAAATTTAGAACTTCTCTCATCTAGATGCATGCATTTCTATGCAACATGCACGTGCATCATAAGCACACATAAATTTCCAAATGTCACTCAAACACATGTCAAGTTGGAGCAAGCCAAAATTGTATGCCCAAATCTTATGATATTGTATAGTTTTTTAATTTTAATTTAATTTAATTTCTCTTTTGGGGTTGGCTCTGCCCATAGCGTAAGGATTTTAGGGTTTAGAGAACCAAAATTCTGTCCTTGATTTTATTTATGTGTGGAACTAGACCTGTTCTAATTTATTTTTTAGAACTGGAATGACACTCACACTAGTGTGAAGCTGTTGTAAAGGGCAGAGTCATCAGGCAACAATATGCTTGTTCCAATCCGCTTAGCAACAAGCCTTTTACTTACTACTACGGTTGTCTTGGCCATAGTCTTCTCTCTTTCTAATTCATTCCATCTCCTTGAGGTTTAATTTGTGGACTATCTTCGGTTAAGTGTCAAACTGCAATGTCAGGTACAGTAGGTACAAGAGCAATAAATTGTACATTCACTTGGAGTGACAAATTATGTCCAAAAGTCCTTCATTGTCCATTCCTTTGTATATAGGGTGGTTTCTAAAGGTGTGTTCACACTTGATGTTAAGTCAGTGTTAAATAAAAATCTAGGTGGCTTCCTAGGTGGCATGCAATGTTAAATAGGTGTTAACATAAAATTTTCATGGTAAGTAGGTTTAAGGCTTAAATGACTAGCATGGTGTTAGTGGACTCAACATTAAAGTCCTTAACACCAAGTGTGAATGTGTCTTTGGAGTCGAAAAATTCACCAAATTAATCATATTAAGTTGTGGTGGCCAAAAAAATTTCTAGTTAGAAATTGTAATATATACCCCTTATGTGTGGGTCCATTATGGGTCGAAATTTGAGCATTTGTAATATACCGTTAAACGGATCCATAAGTAGAGTAGTTTATGAAGCACTAAATCATTCCCCTCCCCTCCCCCCCACCCGACCATCATCATCCCCAAGCCCAGGACATGATCGCAATCACTTCACAAATACGAATAATAATGAAGGTGAAACCTCTCTTTTATCAATATCTTTTCTCATCCCGACAAAGTACACTTTCCGAACGGGTTCCCCTTTCACCTAACTTTCCTTGGTTGTTTAGTGCTCTTTGAAAACACAAATTATATTTTCCTTAAAATGGAATATGCTGAAGCATATGGAATATGCTTAGAGCCCACCCTCCTGAGTCCTTTCCTTCCCCCCCAAAGTCTTTTTTTAAATTTAAATTTAAGTTTATTTATTTCCTTGGGGGAATGGTAGCCTAGTTTGGTGGGGCAAAAGGGGGGAAAGGGATTTGGGATTTCCCAGACAGCTCTTATTTTTGGGGCTGTGTATATAGAGCCAAAAAGGGAAAATTTTAAAAAATCAAAAAGTGTTGAAATCAAATACTTTTTGGAGATTTTCAAGAGTCGAAATACGACCAAAAGTTAAGAAAAATCACCAAAATTCTATACATGGTTCAAAATAGGGTAGCCAAAAATAGAGAAGAATTTTTTTTAAAAATAAAATTATCTTTCATATTTAACTTGTAGTTTTGATCTGGCTAAAATCTTCCTGAGGATGATCGCCAATTTGGCTACACCCCCCCCCCCCCAAAACTTGT
>Ga0209611_10003661_pt1 | contig 26559 bp, 15 predicted proteins | sample S1TSphgellanicum_3_FD_187693 | JGI IMG/M metagenome (GOLD analysis project Ga0209611, IMG submission 187693) | Host-associated microbial communities from peat moss isolated from Minnesota, USA - S1T2_Fc - Sphagnum magellanicum MG (SPAdes) (version 2) | ecosystem: Host-associated > Plants > Peat...
AGGAATTGTCTCACAAGCCACCATTACTTCATTGCAAGCTTTTCCATGTTCACAAGTTTTTTGCACAACACCACTACCTTCTTGGCCCTCATGTTTCACCTTTTTTCAATAAGGTGTAATCATGACCACCCATTATGTTGCACACATGACAAATTGCCAATGTAAACTTTTTCAAAACTACCCTTGGTGTTTAAGAATGAGGTGTTGCTACATTTTGTATATAGTTGTTATTCTTTATCCTTTCAATAACATGTGCACAAATGCAAGTTTGGGGAATTTTTGGAACAATTCAAGCCTTAAAAAATGTTCACAATGTGAAGACATGCTGGATCTCAATGTTTTCACTTGCAAAATGGATTTTGATGAAACACAATTCATTGATGATTTAAATGTTTGATGAACATGTAGTGCATGACACAACTAATTAAGCAAATCTTAAGTTATTGTGACATTAATATTTTCTTGAATCTTACCTACATCATTCTTTTCTTAGAAATTGTTCAACACTTATCAAAGTTTGTTCAAAACCAAGACATTTTCATATGTGATTTTGTTGTTGCCATGAAAAATCGTGATGTATCAAATGTATTGTGATGAACAATCCATGTATGGGTTGAAAGACTTTGGGTAGTTTCGAGACATTGTGGAACATTCCAATGATGCTTTGCATCATACTTGGTTTATTGACTTGATAAGTGAGTTTGAATACATAACTTTCCATTTTTATGGACGTATCTATAATGTAGTATAAAAGATGCATGATAACAAGTGCTTTGAGCTAGGTTCCAAGATTGATTGGTTCATGGGAATGTAGGATGTGAACTTTGAAAAAATAACACACATGTGCTTTTCAGGGATTAATTGAAAATTTGTAATGGAGGTTCCTTTACCAGAGATTTTCAATGCCACCAACATTAGTTATCCTTATTTTTGGGTTCAAGCATAAAGCGTAACACATATTCTTGACATAACTTAACATTTTGAACCCATTATTGTCACAAGAATTAGATTGGGGTCAACCAAGTCTGCATCCCACCTTTGCTTAATGAGTTGAAATTAGAGAAGCAAGCCTTTGTTTCTCAAGTCTTGGTCCTTTTATTTTTCAAGAAATCCAAGTCTTGGTCAAAGAATCTATCCAAAACTAGAGGTTATAACAAAATCAAAGAACCACCCAACACTAGGCAAAAAAAACCAAATGTTTTGCTTTCAAAGATTTTAAATATGTCTCTCATCAATAAACAAATTAAGGTATGTGTCTCCAAATTTAATATTCCCATGGTTTAAAATAGCCTCTAAGTGGCCTCACTCAAGAAGGCACTGTTATCAAACCTAAAGATAGGTAGATGATAGGGCATAGGAGTTGGAGGTTTCTTTCATCTACTCCTTAAGAGATGGGAGGGATCTTACCGCTATAAGTAGAATAATAGGGGTAAGATCCATTCTACTCTTAAGGAATAGTAGAGGTAAGATCTCTTCCCGTCTTAAGGAGTAGGTGTAAGATCCTTCCTTTTGTTTTCTTTTCTACAAGCAATAGTCTTGAATACAAGGTAGGGGTAAGATCCCTCCCACTCTTAAAGAATAGTAGAGGTAACATCCCTTCCAATCTTAAGGAGTAGGTGTAAGATCCTTCCTTGTGTTTTCTTTTTTACAAGCGATAGTCTTGAATACAAGGTAGGGATAAGATCCCTCCCTCTTAAGGAGTAGTAGGTGTAATATCTTTCCTCTTTTAGGGATATTCTTGAAGACAAGGTGCTTTCCAAATAAACTAGGAAATGTTCTCCAAGTGCTTTATGTAAGATAGAAGTGGTGTGTTGTGAGCATGATTCTATGGAGCTGGTGGTATGGGCTTGGTGGCCTTTGTGAGGTTGCAAGTGGTCAAGCTTCCATTGGTCCATGTTGTGAGGTATGGGATGTGTGGGTGGACTAGTTTTTCTCCCTCCCCTCCCCCTCCCCCTCCCCCAAAAGGTCAATCATCCAAAATGTCCTTTGGGTGAGAGAAAAGGGGGAACACAACTTGTCCACTACCTAGGCTATTGTGGTTGTTAGGAAAGGTGTGTGTGAAACCCCCACAAAAAAGGAAGGAATCCCCCTACCCTATTTCTCAAAAGGTGGAAGAGGGATATTAGCCTTTAGGTACTTAAGTATGGTGGATCACTAGATTGACCTCTCAAACGCTATGATAGGCTATTGTACCTATACAATATTCCAAGCACTTTGATTGAGGAATCTCAATCAATCCACTCCCTTTTGGTCAAAAAGCCATGTGCATATCCATCCCTCTATTATATTCCATCTTACCCATTCCCAAAGTGCTATATTATAGTGCATTGATGACATTGCTTTCCAGCACTTGAGAAAGGTTTTATCTACTTGAGAAAAGTTTTTAAACTTATATTTTGAAAGGGCACCTTATTTGTATTGGGCCACATAAGTAGGAGGTGTAAGAGGCTTGGAAAATGCCTCTTAAGTTGCATTCACACTTGATGTTAGTGACTCTAATGTTGAGTCCCCTAACACCATTCTAGCCATTTTGGATTATAAATCTAGTTATCAAGCAAATTTTTTTGTTAAACTAACATTCAATTAACATTAAGATATCATCCGTTTAACATTGGGTGCCACCTAGGATGCCACCTATATTTTCATTTGAAGCCCATGGGTGAGAGCATTACTAAAATTGGGCTTGCGCTTGGCTCTCACCATGTGCACCCTTACCGTCCTCAGCCTCAGGCTTTACCCTACTCTTATGGGGGATCGCAATGTGCTCAATTTTTAGAGTTGGAGAGCTCTTTCTTAAAATCACTGGATTTGTCTTTTTTTTTCTTGCAATCTTAGGCCAAAATGCTTGAGCCTTATGGCTTTCTGGTTTGCACCACACATCCATATCTTACACAACAAGACAAATGTTTTGATCCTCATAAAGAATGTTCTCCAGTCCTGTACACAACAAGCATAGGCCAAACACGTTAAATCCTTGCAACATAAATTTAATTTTAAGACCGTGAAATAGAAATACTTTTTCTCCCTCGATGTTCCAACCTTAGCTAATTTTTTAATCTAAAGACAACAGAGTTATCTGTAAAGTCACGTGATTAGGGGCGAGAACAGCCAGTTTCAGCACAATAGGGCATCAAATCCATAGCTGGGAATGAAAATTTTACAAAACCAAATAACTGGGACCCAATCTAGTAAACGGAGTTTCATCCTGTCTTTCCTTTTTCTTAAGCTCCTCCACTACTGCTACATATATATACTTTCACTGCTCCGACATGTACAACTACTATAATTACACTGGAACCTTGCGCATTTAAATGTTGAGTTTCGGCATTTCATACTGAGATTTAATAAAATTTCCTTACTTTGCGGATATCACTGAAAGAGGGGATAGGGGGTGAAAGACAGGGTGACTTTACAGTAACTCTGATATCAAATTTTTGTTTGTGCATTTTGATCTCAGGTTATAATATTCTTACACACTTGGGGTGATGGTTTGAGCATTTTGGCTTGTAGTATAAGGATTTTGGTTCACACTCAACATGATATAACCTATGGTTTTACTTTGATTTCAATCTAACCCTTTTGGTATCCCGTAACTAGTTATGTTTGGTAATCTGTCTCAAAGCTTACTGATTATAAAAAAAAATGGTAATGGCTACACATCCCCTCTACCTAGGCCATTTTTATAACTAAGCAGCCACTTGCCCATTGCCTACATGGCTTGTTGTGATTGGGGATTTTTTTTGGTTCTTTTCATGTAACTAAAGCCTGGACACAAGATGCCAAATGGCCTCTAACAAGTTTTATTTGGCGCACTTTCAAGCTTTTTCACTTTCAAGGTTTAGGATTTAGGGTTAGGATTTTTTGTGCCCTGTGGTTCTGCATCAAAGTGTGCTATTTGATTTTTCATGCTCTACATGTTCTGCAAACAGAACTTAATTTACTTTGTTCTGCTTGTTTTGCTGCCCCAGCCCAAATTCAAATCTAGCACAAATTCAAACCCAACACCTCTCTCTCACTCACTCAATCTTTTGAGAGCACACCAACAATCAACACCGAAGGCAAAGTACACTTATATCTGGTGGGTTTTGGGTTTTTTCCCATACTAGGAAGTTGGAAATTGGAATGAATAGCCTAGAGAGGAATCAGAAGCTCTCTCCTTGCTTCAAAAAAAGGTTTAGGGTTTAGTGTACAATAATAACTAGGCCTAGTTATAAGGTTGTAACTTTGTAACCTTTTTGAGAGCCTAGTGAGAACTGTATTGGTTAGGTAAGTAGGTAAGGCACTTGGTTAGATACATGTAAAATGGTTAGTACATAACTAATGTGTGCGGTTATATATAACCCATAGTTCTATAGGTCCCTAAAAGAAATATATGGCCACATCTTATAGACTAGGACAAACCGGATTTTAAAAAGCATAATTTCCCTCTTGGAAGGTGGAAGTGAATTTCAATTTTGTTGTTAGGTGTTGTGTTTCTTCATTGAGAATTCGAGTCCTTCATAGGGCATTGGGAGTTTTTCATTGTGGAGTGATTATTTCATGGGTACCCAAGCTTTATGGTGGCGGTAACTCCCTCAGAGCAAAGGAGTCCTCAAAATAACCACCCAAGGCAAGATAACCACCCTCGGGTATGAATATTTGGGGAACTTCTTGCTCCTCGAGAGTTACCCTACACATAAAAGACATGCTCCAATTTTTTTAGTGTAATTGGATAGCATGCTATTTAGTGTTTCATTGGAATTGGTTTATGTAGGATTGGGTTTTGGTGATCATCACTGTGACAATTCCAAGAGTCATCTTGAATTATAATTCGTCATAGATCAAATTTCATTTTAGAATCATTTTTTTTTGTTGTTTGTCTTGCATCTTTTCAATGTTTTTGTCTATTTGTATCTTGTTACTTTTCTTACACCTTTTCAATGTTTTTTTTTTTTAAGGGATCTATTTGTATCTTGTTGTGAACTTATTTAATGAATCAGACTTCCATTGACAAGAATGAAAAAAATATTAATAAAAAAAGACATATAGTGAAATTTATAGAAAATTTTATAAAATTTTATCTTTTTGAAAAAACAAAATTGATTACAAAAAAATTATTATGTCCACAAAAAATTAATTTAACCATTGTCACTGGTAGTGCAAAGTAGTGTGGAGCCCAAATGGAAATAGTGAAGAGTTATTTACAGAGTACCCTCTACATCACATGTTACATGTACTTGATGCCATGTCATGTCGGAAGCAAATGTCAGGAATAGCAGAGCCAAAGTTTCCATACCATCATGGTCATGTTCTGCATTTTAACTGCTTGTGGTTTCACTTTGAGCTTTCTTCCACTTTCACTCATAGAACAAAAGGGCTCCAAAATACGGCCCAAGTGAAAACCAAATCTAGTGGTCAAAGTTACATCATCAATTGAGAAAAAAATGATGAAACCCAAGAAGAATCATGAATGCAATACAAACTTGAATATATAGCTCTTTGAAAGGAAAGGAAAGAAAAGGAAATGAACCAAACCAAATCCAATCAAATTGATGTTGAATCGAATCAAAGGGAAAGATATATATATATATCCAAATGTGGGCTTCTCGGATGATTTACTAGAGATTGGAATAAGTTTTCATCCAAGAAGAGTCGGTCCTCTAGATTCTAATCTAGTGACTTGCTACAATAACTGATGGCCAACCCAACTAATGGGTGTAGATAGCTTGCTTACTTATCTTCATGTGCTCTCACAATAATGGAGCACCAACAAGGTGATTGATGCTTTTTTCTAGAGTCTAGACAGATGAGAAGCTCTATCTAGTTCAAAATATGTGCACCCAATGATGATACATACCTACCTACAAGATGTTTTGCATTTTAGGGAGGTCCCCAAAAATCCCAAATACAAGACCTCCCTTGCTCAAGGTTTCTGACAAAACACCAACTACAACAACAACAACAAGAAGCTTGTTCTTGTATTTGCTGCACCTTTGCTTGATGAGTTTGGAGGATGGTTATTATTAACAAAATCAAATGCCCACCCGACACTGGCCATAATGTGCATGACCCAGCAGCAAAATTGTGTATCTTTGAAGAGACTGAATTGTGCATTGTACTTAGCATAATAGAGTTATCCCTAAAGTCTCACGATTAGGGGGCGAGAACAGTCAGTTTCCGCATAATAGGCCATCAAACACATAACTGGGAATGAAAATTTTACAAAGTGAAATAATTGAGATCCACCAATTTTGGTGGTAAACTGAGTTTCATCCTGTCTTTCTTTTTTCATGAGCGCCTCCTCCACTGATGCTACATATATTTTCACTGCTCCTCCCTGTACAACTACTATAATTAGTCTCAAACCTTGTACATCGAATGCCAAGTTTCAGCATTTCATACTGAGATTTAATAAAATTTCATTACTTTGCAGATACCACTGAGAGAGGGATAGGGGGTGAAAGCAAGCCCAAAGACAGGGTGAAGGCAGGGTGAGTTTACGGATAAGTCTAATACACAACAAAATAAAATAAGGTGTTGGTGCTGTAAATAATACATAATCCAGTATTGAATGTAAAAACTGTGCTTAATATTATTATGTAATGGCTCTTCCCCTTGTGGCAAGTTCAAACCAACAACAGGTAAAATAGAATTTTTTCTGTGAAATTCCCAAAAACTGAACTCATATATAAAATGGTTCGGAGTGACGTCTGATGAACATTCCACAAAATGGCTCTGTCCCCTTATGGCAAGTTTGAAGTTCTTTATAATTAAGAGAACCTATAATCTTGGGTTTGAGTCCAGGTTTTCAAATCTCCAACCCATTTACTCCCGATTTTCGCACATTTTTTCAGATTCAAGAACCTTAGGGCCCAGTCTGAAAACTAGGTTGGATTCCATCTAAACACTCTACAACACCAGAGATTGTATACATACCAAGTTTTACAACAAATTAAAAATTGGGGATTGTACACATATGAGATTTTACAACTACTTAAAATTAATTATTTACTTATTTAAATTAAAACCTACTTACCAAATTTTTCAAAAAAGTTTAACTTGCTTGCCTAAAGAACCTAAAATAAAGTTTAATTTATTATTATTATTATTATTTTGGTTTCGATTTGACATCTAGCAAAACAAACTGATTCCATGGTCTAGTTCTTGTGTCAATTCCAACAAAGAGGTGCCGACTTGGGTCTAGGTCAAAAAAACTTAACCTGAAAACTAGGTTTAACCCTACAAACCAAAAAACTTGCCAATAGATATTCAAACAAAAATAGATATAAATTAAAAAGGGTCCATGAATTTTTAAAATGAAACATATACTTCACAATGACCTTTGGTGAACATTCCTCAAAATGTGAGACCAAATCAATGAAATCTAGGACCAAACTTGTCCTTGGTTGGCATACAATTTGATTTAAACTTTTTTGAACAACTTGAGTTCAAAAGATTCTCAAAAAAACCTTTGGCCCTTTCACTAAAACCATCATCATTAGAATTTGTTGTTGTACTTTGAAAGGAACCCTTTTGATCAATACTTGTCTTTAATTGGCATACAAGTTCAATGGATTCCATTAGCTAGAACTTGTTCCATGTTGTGCTGGTGTTTTGATATGTTGTGTGTATAATGTACATCGTAAAAATACACTCCTTTTTTAAAATTGAAGATACATGCCTACAAAAAGTGTTGCAAATTCTACTCAACAATTTATATATGTTTAGGGTTTAATATTGGAATCAAATTGAATTATATCATAAATCATTTGCTTGTTGCTAAAAAATGAAGCAAGAATCTTTAAAAGTTAGAAAGGTATGAGGCAATTCTAGGTCAATAGGAATAAATAACTTAATTGAAAGTCCAAAGACTAATTGAAGAGGTCTATACATTTCATAATTATGTATACAAATGGATCATCAATTTCACTCTTTGGAACATTTGGCATAAAAAGTTAAACAAATGCTCACAAAGTATGAAATTTTACTTGTAACTTGGTTCTCATTTTCACTCAATCATCAAACAAGCACAACTTACTTGAAATTGAACTAAAAATCTTCTTTTAAATCATCAATTGGTAGACAAATTTGTATCTTCCTAAAAAAAAACCTAATCAAAAATAAAATCCATTTTCTTTACATCATCTCAACAAAATATGAAAACAAAATTGAAAATTCCATTTGAATGTTGTTCTTGAAACATCACTTAGTTAAAATTGAATTTTATAAATGCAAAGTTTGGGTTGTAACATAGACTCAATTGTTTGTTGTTGTACCAAGTACCAACCTCATCATCCAAGTTGTCTTTTGTTTTAGTTTTACCAACATAAGGTCATCTCCTTTAAACTCTTGAGTCTCCTTACTTGTAGTATGGTCAAATAAGGTGCATGAATGTCATGCTCCCAAGAAATGAGAATACTCCTTCAAAACTTGGCCACCAACTCCCAACTAATTGAAACCAACTTATATTTTATGCATGTCTTCAACCTTTCAAATTTGTATGCATAAAATTCAAATGGATTTTGCGTGTCACACTTGCAATGCAAAAGTTTGTCACCTACAAGTATTGTAGTTTTTAATCAAGAGCCAAAAAAAACCTTGTTCCACCTATGTTATGCACTGTGAGTATTAATGTAAATTACTTTTTGAAACAAATTCTAATGTCATGAACAAAGCCCTTTTTGCAAGATATGAACATGTTGCTCCTTGTTTTCAACCAATTGAATCAATCATTAGGCAAATTACTTGCATGTGAAACATGTCCTCAACCAACCACAATTCGTCAAAAGCATAGGAAATATGATCCTTTGCTCCTTCAAACCTTGTTCAAGTATTGTCAATATATCATTTTAAGAATTGGTGCACACCACATAAGAAATAAGAAAATAACTATTTCTTCTAAATAAATAAATTTTGTTGGCATCACATTTCAATGCAATGAGTCATCATATTGCCACCATAATTATCAAAACAAACATATGAATCTTGTCACACAAGCCCTCTTTGCTTTCCACTCTTAGACAAAGGATTCCTTAATGACATGTTACAATGTTATTTTGTTTAAAATGTTGTATCTTGAGAATGTAATGGCTACAATTGTTTTGATAACTCTAAGCAATTAATGTGAATTTACCACAAGAATTCACCAAATGTAAAACAAATAACATAACAGGAAGAATTTAATGTGGTGTGTATCCATTGAAGTTAGACTATAAAACATAAGATGGAACTTGCAAACAAATGAATGAAATTGAAAAGAAAAAGTCACCTCCATTGACCCACAACAACCTTCAAAGCTCCACATAACAAATGAGGTTGATGGTGTTAATGAAAACTTGAACAAAGATTAAACAAAAACAAGAAATATTTAAATGTCATTTTGTTAAGCAAACCTCTAGATTGATTTAGTTTAAACTTCGAAGACTTAATCTTTTCTTTTCAAGAGATTAATTAAGCTTGTCGTTTCAGCTTTGAGCTGTGAAGCTTTAAGAACCTATAAATGTGACTATTAATAGTATTTCAAATTGCACATAATATTGGAATGCACACAATGCACATGAATCACTTTATTGTTGTCATGTCCTAGTTGATAACACTTTTCAAAAATGGCATGTTCATAGACTTTTGGGATTATCACTTAATTTAAAAGATTATAGGTGACAACTAAATAGTTTATGCCAAGTCAATGATTTCAATAAAATAATTGAAGTCTAAGAACACACACCTTCTTTTTAGAATTTCAATACAAAAAAAATGGCTTAGGAGATAGCATCTTCAACCACTTTAACTTTGGTCCTACCAAAAATATTTGCATTTGTTTTCTTCTTGTTAAAAAAAAACAATTGCCCTTACACACAATCTAAAAATATCACATAACTACCAAAAATGGTATAAATGGTGACATGAATGAATGTATTGTTTGAGCAACAACAAACACTTTTCAAAAAAATATACATAAGATCTTTAAAATCAAATCATGTAAGGGGTTTGTTTTTGGTAACTGGGGAGAAAAATGGGTTAATGTCCAATTTTTATTCCCAACCAAAGGCAAGGGGGAACAATATGGCCTAAACTTGCAAAGCAAAAAAATAAATTATAATTTTAACATGCGATAGGGTGGTGTTGGGTAATTTCGTTAAGAAGCTAGGTAGATAGATTATTTTTTGTTGTTGAAACGAAAGGGGAGGTGGAGATTCTTTCCTTTTTCTCTTTAAAAGCTTGAAAGAAACCTAGGGTTGGAAGGTGGTTGGGAGGAAATGATGTCGGTGATGTGATGTTTTTAGCTTCAAGAAAACAACCTTATCATGAGGAAGTAAGGGGAAGAAGCTTTGTAAGAGAAAGGGTTAATGGAAAATAAAGTTATCAATGCTTCGGAAAAATGAAGGCAACATGGTGACTATAAATATCAAGGACAATGAAGAGAAAACATGGAAGGAAAAGGGTTACAAAATAGGGGAGGGAGAATGGAGGGGAGGACATGCAAAGGAACTAGGCAATTTTGGGAATAGAAGAGGAGGTGAACTTTGTCATCAACTTCAAAACTTCACATTGCTTGAAATTCTAGACTTTAACCCCAAAAAAGTAAAAAATAGGAGAGGGAGGTTGTGATTATGTTATATTGATAAGTATTAGAATTGAATACTTATGTGTCATTTTGTTGTATGAATTTGTGGAAACTTCTTGTTGTTTTAATCTAAATTGAACCTTGTTTAATGATGTGTTTAGGATGGTGAATAAAAACAAGTTTATGAAGGTGGTTGTTTTCATTTGGGTAGTAAGAAAAGGTCAAGGATTTTATTATTCTAGAAGAAACTATTTAATCTAAATTAGTTGAACTAGGAGCATAATCCAAATATGTGTTTTGTTCCAGGAAAATTGGTTGAAAAACATTAGCTACGAAAAGGGAAGGGGGGAAGGAGAAGGAAAGGAAAGAAAAAAATACTTGATATTTAATGTTTTATTGAATAACATATCACATGTCTTAGCAATTGTTCAATAATAAAAAGAAAGAGGGGCAAAATATTCACAACTGAATAACATTTTTGAACAATTTAGTGAAGGATAATGGACCCAAAAGACTTTAAATACATTAGAATATTCAAAGTATTTAAGCTTAATTATTTGCTCAAACATTATAATCATAGGATTTGGACAAATTGTTAATAAATCCAAAAAACCTAAAAGATTTTGGTGCAAAAGAAAATATAGTTTAATCTTTAATAAATTATTTCACATGCTTCCATAGCAAGTGATTAAAGGATTTCATCACTAATATGTACTAAAGCAACATTCAAATGTCTCACTAGAATTTCTAGTTGCACATTCTTGACTAAAAACACTAAACCCTAATTGTATGCCAAACAAGTTCTCTTGTTATTAATAACATAGTTCCCACGAAATAATATTGAATAAAATCATAGAATTATTTACTTCAAATTTCCCCTTTTTTATGTCTTCCATTTGCATTTGTGAAAGCCTTGATGATAAAAACTTGTGGTGTTGAAACATAAATGGATTTAATAAAAACATATATGATTTTTATGTGTTAAAAATTTAATATATGAAAATGTAGTTGTGAGTAAACTTAGTAGGTTTTTGGTTTGTTCAAATTTTGAGGTTCTTTTATCATCTTTCAATTCATGGTTTATATATTAACTTGTTGTAAAATGAACTTACTTTACATAGTTCTAATTTTTAGGGCTTGTGGTTTGTGGTATTGTACTTATGACTAATAATCCGCAAAATTTGTTAAAATATTTAATTATTAAAAAAAAGGTCCTACAACCTCAATTTGAATATGTCAAGGTTTTGATAATCATATTGAAGTATGCAAGGCCTCTTCATTGTTTTGATCTACATTGGTGACCTAATGGAGTGGACTTTCCAAATGTTCCAAAGGCGCAATGTTTGATTTTCGATAAATTCAACAAGGTTAGATGACAATTTTTTTAATTTTTAACATTGTAATGGGATTTGTAGGCCAAAAATGAAATAGGTGCAATAAATTAAATGTCACATTAGGCATGATGATATTAAAATATGTCACAACCTCAACCTTGGGCTCACGATCAAATCTAATTAATGACAAGGGAAACGAGTAAAGCAATTGTATTGGGACTTAAACATACTCCCACAAGTGTGGAAAGTTCAAAAGAACATGAATCTAAATGACATTCTAAAGTGGAGTGCCACTTTGAAAATTAGAATCTCCTATGTTTCAAAAATTTGAAAAACATTTTGGAGAACCAAACCTTGTCCAAAGTGGGCCCTCTTTAAACTTTTGAAAAGGTTCCCCAAAAAAATTCCAAAGTGGGGTCACATTCCCCATTTGAAAGTTTGAAACATTTAATATGGCTAATTGAATGGTTGAAGGTCAAATTAACAATTTGATTGTCAACCATTAGAACATCCAACCAAAAGGGTCAAAAGATCTCTAATTGAAATATGTGACATTGTTCTTATAAACTCTTTTCAAAAGTTACAACTTTGCTTTTTAGAAATCCCAAATTGAAGTTTATATGCAAAAATTATGATCCCACAAAGTAACAAAACTCATAACTTGGATGATCACTTGAAATCTTAGGGATTTGTCACTTCAATGTAATCCTTATAACCATTTATAAAATATGATATAGGAAGGAGGGTGGTGATTCCTTCCAAATGTAAGCTACGGTGAGCCATTTGAATGTGTCTCTAATGAAAGTTTTGTTTGTGCACCATTTTGGTTTCAATTTGCATTAATTGCCATTTTTTTTTAGTTTGTGCAAACTAATTTCACTTTGAATTTCACTTTGTGAACTTGTCATAGTCCCATTTTGAAGTTCCCATGTTTGTTTTTATGAAAATTAAGGATCACACCCTAGGTTTGTATTATGCTACAAAACCAAGAATCAAAAAGGTTTTTGACCTTCAATATCACTTGACAAACCTAGGGGTGTGTTAGGACAAGTGCCCAACATGAAATATTATTTCAATGTTTTTATTATATAAAAAATATGGTGAAGTGGTCAAGGATTAATTCTTTCAATGCAAGAGTCTTGGTTTTAAATTTTTATTTTCAATGATCATTTTTCTCCTTATATGGAAAAAGTGAACGTTGAGGTGTTTTCCTATGCAACTTGGCCCCACTTTCTAAGTCAAGTCGCCCAAGGGAGAAGAAGAAATGAGGTCATGCCTTCCATAAGGTATTCAACCTTATATCCTTTGGGAAGACATCTATTCCTCATGGAACATGTATAACATTTTAATTTATGTTTTTTTTCACCAACTTGTTCACGTTCATATAATTTTTTGAAAAATTACATGATGGATGAATATGTAACTTTAATCTTGGTCAACTTTTCAACCATTGTGCAATTTCAATTCTTCAACTTTTCACCCATGGGGTAACCTTCCAAGCAAAGCTCCACATCTTTTCATCCATTTTGCAATCTTTTAACAAAATTTGAAACATTTCACATGAAGTGATTGTTGGTAAGATTTTTTGAAATAATAACTTGATATCTAAGTTGCTTGTGGAAGAGATGATTTCTTCAATTAAATTGTTGGGCAAAAGCATAGCCCCAATTACCCTTCCCTAATTGGGCAACTTGGTCTCACATCCTTCTTTAACCAAACTATTTGCTTCAACCCTTTTGAAGCTAGATAGCCCTTTTCCTAGTTGAACAACTTGGCCCAACCTTTCCCTAACTCAACAACAAGGTTGTCCCAACCTCTCCTTGTGCTAAAATCTAATTTAATTTAATCATGCTATCTCCATAATGGTTGCCAATAATGAAAACAATGTGAAAAATGTAATCAACAAATCATTATAACATTCAATATGGCTAGTTGTGGTCATGATGTGTTGCAATAAAAGAACAAGGAAATAATCACATGATGGAATTCAAGAATGTACACTATAATAAATCATGTCCACAATAACTCGATTATCTTGCAACTAGAGCTTCAAAACAACTAATATACAACTATTTTATAATTAACTAATGGAAATACATGGAATTAATAAATAAAATGTTACATCAAAAAAATCAAAAGTTTTACTATAGTTGGAAGTTAGTTGCAAGATAGAGATTTATACATAAATTGCACACACCGCATATACGGTTATAACCAACCATGTTTGATTTTGTTAACAAGTTGCATTTTAGTAACATGTGACAACTACATTACAACTAGAGTAAATGTAACATCCAATCAACAATTGTTTTGCAACTATTGTATGATCTTCAAACATATGATCATATCACATGTATGCATTTTAAATGCCATTACATATGTTATTTTCAACTTGTTTACAACTAGTTATCCACTATGATTCCCGTTGATATAATTAATTGTGCCACTAGGTTGTCACTATATAAGTACTATTTTTTCATTATTGTGGGAATATTTTTCAATTGTTTTATTACTAGTTTTTCATTACATTACAACTCACAACATCATGTTGCCTTACAAACTTGTCAAACCAACAAATTCATTGAAATTTGAAGGTTAAAGCTTGCTTTTGAAACAAAATTAAAAGTAATGTGTATATTGTATTACTAATTCAATTAAGGTGTACATATGGATCTACCTTTATATTCCTCAAATTTTTATACCTTAGAATTTAATTGCTTCATTAACAAAGGTCAATTCCTTCAAATTAACATTGGCCTATGCGTATGATAAAGAAATTGGAAATGAATTACAAAGGATAATTTTTTTCCTCTTAACAACTAACATTTAGTAAACATGTAAGCTAAAGTAACGAAATCAGCCAAACCAACCTGTGGACAATTAGTATGCAACTAGATTTTAACTTGAAATTTGAAAATATGAAATTTGGGCAAGAAACCTTTGAGTAAATGGCACATGGTAGTTTATCAACAAATATCCCCATTACATCAACAAACCTCATGCACCTATGCCTAATGTTAAGAAACTCAAGATGAATTTAAAAGGAGGTCTTATTTTCTAAACATTTTGTGCATTTCTTAGCATTTTGGCGATGTAATTATCATATCATGTGCTAAATAATTAAGATTTTTTTTCCCAATCTAGAAATAGAGTTGAAAGGTTGTCACAAGTTTGTTTGTTTATTTTAAAAACTTGGAACTTGAAGGTTCTTGTTTGTGTTCTTAAATGTTGAAAGTTTTTTGTTGTTGTTGGAGGTTGAAGGTTCTCATTTTTGTTCTTGGAGGTTGAACATGTATTGGAGGTTGAAGGGTTTTTTCAAATATAAAATGGTTGTTTTTTTTGAAAAATACAATAAGAAGAAGAGCATGCACATGTGATGTTGTATAAATTGGTTTGGTTGTTAATAACTATGTCATTGAATGTGTTATTTTTTGTTGTGTAATAATTCAAACTAATACATGTAAAAAGAATATTTCCAAAATAATAAAGGTATGGTGAATTATAACCTTAATACTCCATCTGATACATTTTATTTTGAAAACCACACTTGTATAAAAGTTTAATTAGTTGCAATTTAATTTGTATTAATGTTATGTATGTTGAATCTTAATGATAAATAAGTTTATTAGTGGCACTGCAATTGTAAACCAATTTCATTTAAGGTGAAAGTATGAACATCTAGATTTTTTTTACATTATATGTTATATATATGTTATTGATTTCATTTCATGTGTAACATTGAATATCATAATATGGTAGATTTCAAGTAGACAAGGTGGAATGAAAAAATTATGGTTCAAGCAAATCATTTCAACAAAAACAAAAGAAAACATTAATTTATATAAACATAATGTTTTAAATGATAGTATTTGATTGTTATGATTCATTATCTTTGTAATGACCTTTTGTTTAAGTGGAAGAAAACTTTTGTTATAAATAACTTGGGCCATATATTTATAGTCAAATTGTATTTCAATTTTTAAAAAAATTAAGAATGATTTTGTAATGCATTTTCCAACCTTGAATGTCAATGCATACAATTTCAAATCCATTTCATGTTTATAAATAATGATGGAATGCAATTCATCATTATGTGTTTTAATTTGGACAATGATAATGTGTGTGCAAGGTTTGCACATTTGCACTATAAATTATAATTTATGTTGTTTAGTTTTACTAAAATCAACCACCATATAATTACATTAAAATCCATAACTGAACACCTAGTTGCAAAGGACATCAACATACTTCATTTGTTAATGGATGAATGAAATGTCATGCAAACATTATTTCATTCATCCATTAGGTTTGTTGATGGATGAATGAAAAATCACACAAACATTAGGTTCATCAATAGATGAACTTGCTTAGTAGTTATTCCATAGTAATCATCTAGTTGTCATTTGCAAATTGGTGCATTGTAGTTACACACAAGTACTACCTTGTGCCAATGTGAGTTGTCACATAGTTGCCCATTAGTTGCATCCATTAATGTGTTTCCATCACACCCACAATTATAAAGGAGTTGCAACAAAAATCAACAAAATTCATATTGATGAATGGATTGATTAAAAACAATATCAACATGACATTACAATGCTAGTTGCATTGTAGTTACATATTTGAATATATATACAGTTCCACATATGGTGAATTGCATCTATTACAATTCATGCAACTTGTTTAATAACATTCATGTCGTAAAAATGTGTTGAATTAAAATGAAGTTACAAGTGATTATTACAATTCAAAAACCCAATTACAAATCACCCCATTTTTCATAGTAATAATATTGTACTTTGTTGAGGTTTGTAATTTCTATCTTGAATTGACATTATATTTTCCATGCATTTTGTTCAATTCTTGCATGACTAATTGATTAGTTCTATTGCATTACTTTTCATATGTTGATGTCTACTCATTATCATGACGTTAGTTTCAAGTTAGGAACCGAGGTTGAAACAAAACAAGGTGTTCAAAACAAAGCTAAACCCATGCTTTCAAAACTCATTCCCACATGAAAACATGTGTGCAAGTGGGGCATAAATGGAAAGACTCCCAAGTTCCCACTTTGAGGAGTGGATATAATCCTTAAGAGTCTTGGTTTCGTAGAACAAAAGTTGAGAGGTCAAAACATGTTTAGATAAAGTGATAATGAGATAATTAAGTTTTTTCAATGCTAATTATAGCATAATGGGTTCATATTGTCCCCCAAAAAATTTCCAAAATTCATGAGGTTTGAAATGTTAAGAGAAAATTGCAAAATGATAATTGAAAAGGCAATTTGGGGATTAAATCATGTTTGATTGAAAAATTTGATATGGTATTGGAAATATCTTTTGAAGGGTTTCAAGATAATGTATTTGCATGTTCAAAAAGGAGACATTTCTTATGAGTTATGACCCTTCAAAATTAAAAAACAACAAACTTTTCCCAATTTCAAGAAAAAGGATTTTGGGGATTTTGAAAAAAATGACAATAGGATGTAACTTCCATGGTAAACTAAAATATAAATAATATGGAGATAAATGCCACCTATATAGAAATTTGGGTATTAATGAGATTGTGTGAACTTAAGACGATTCCATGTCCTAGTTTTGGTTCCAAATTGCATAAACAACTCTTTGTCTATTTATGCGACTAATGTCGCCACCCTAACCTTGGGCTCGTGACCAAGGCAAAAGGCTTATAAGGGTGCGGGCCAAGACTAAGCCCGGGAGTCGCATTTTCATGCCCTCGAGAGTGCAAAAAAGTGTGAGGGAAAGAACTTTCACACTCCCAAATGAACTCCCATGTTAGGAGTTGAAATCTCGGTGGACTTTCGAATGTTCAGAAAGTGATTGCAAGGGCCAAAACCCAATGGTTAGAAAAGTTCTTTATACCATTGGAAAGATATTGAAACGTAGATATCTAAAATGGGCTTGCATCACCCATTTGGACATATGAAACACAAGTTATGGCCAAATGAAGGGTCGGGAGTCAAATTGGCAGTTTGTCTCCCGACCACTAAAAGTCGGGAATTACCCCGATTTCCTTGCGTGCAGGTGGCGTGCGACATACCGTTGGAGATCTATTGACGAAAGATACAACTTTGCTTTAGATTTCATCTCAATTAAAGTTTTGCACACAAAGTTAGGGGGGCCCCAAAGTCGCGGGAGTCCCAATTTTGGTAATTTCGGGACTCCCACTTGGGAGTCTTAGGACAAAAAGCCATTTGGATGTGGGCCTCATGGAGAAGCACAAAGTATACTATAAGGGGGAAGGTGGTGGCTTTCCCCAAGTCCAGGCCGTGGTGAGTCTTGTGAGTCCGAGTTTGCCCATGGCTCGTCCTAGCACCAAAAGTGCTCCAATTATGCACTAACCACCTTATGTTGGTTTTGTGCAAGTTCCTTGTGAATAGTTATGCTTGTCACTCTTCCTAGTCCCATCCTAAAGCTTTAGCACATCCTTCTACCCCTCAAAGTGCTGTGAGCTAGGGAGCGTGCCCTGACTCCTTGTTTTTTCGCTATCTTCAGTTTGGACTCACATTTGAATCCATTAAGGAACTTGGGGGTGTGTAAACTAAGGTGACTAATAAATACATGTGAATCATGTCGCTTCCTACTAATCATTGTGAAATTCTCAAATTACAATTTTAGTCACTTGAGAATTAAAGATTGTTCTTTGCATTTGTAGATATCTATTATTGTAAAATTGAGAACTACTAGGTCCTATATATACCTAGTAGAATACACATAGGGATACAATCATCAATGGTTTCGATGTTTGGCTCTATTTCTTTAGCCAACAACTTTTTACATATATTTCACACTATCTTATTTCCAACTTTCAAGTCAATGATGTGGTAATGAGAATCTTGTATAACTTTCATAGGTTTGCAATTTTTGCACACATCATTTGTCATGCATTTAAAACATGTATGAGACACAAATAAGATGAAGGAAGATTGCAAACTTATGTAAAACAAACCTCACACAATTCTCATCACCAAATTGTTGGATGGAAAGTTTATGATGTTTCATTTTTGTCAATACACATTGATTTCTAATATATTTAATAACTCATAATTTTAAAGTTCATTAATTTTAGTGATACAAACCCAAGTTTGTCAAGTTGTATTATTAGTAAAAAATCTTTTGATCTTAATTTTACAACCAAAACCAATTGTAAATCCTAAGCACATTTCTTGTTCCTAGCAAGGAAATGAAGGTGAAAGTTTTGAAATGGGATTGAGATGAGCTCATCAAGTTTATCTTAGTCATGTCAAATTGCACAAACCATAAGAAGAAAGTAAATAATGTCTTTGGGAAAAAAATTATGTACAGCCAAGCCATGGGTTAATTCAAACACAAAATTCACCGGACTTGGGAGAAGGCATCACCTTCTCTATATTATATTTTGTAGCTACTTGCAAGGGCTATTTGAAATGGCAAAAATGTTAGTCTTGAAATGAGATTCACAAATCTTGTCAAGTTATGAAAGTTCAAAAGCTCATAACTTCCTCATTTCTTATCCAAATTTGACATTTTAAAGGTTAAACTTGCACTCTTTAAAAATATCTTACCAATGCCATATCAAGTTTCTCAATCAAATTTAATTTGACATTTCCAAACTTCATTTAAGTGATTGGAAATCATTTTAGAAATTTGACTCACAACATTTCAAATGGTGATAACCTATGTTACAAATCTTTTTTTTGGGGGGAAATATGGCCCCATTTTATTATAGTACTGCTCAAGAACTTTTTCAACAATCTAAAGTAGGCCAAAAATGAATTCAAAAATTCAAAGCATTTCAAAACTCCCAACTCCCAAAGCAAGATTAAATTGGGGCTCCTCTCTTGCGCTTCCACAAACTTCCCTTTCATCAAGGGATTGTGTTTTGATCTATGCCTTGACTTAGATTCTTCCCAGCTTGTTTCCTTTGTCTTGCCCCAACCTTGGTTGTGAGCCCAAGTTCATTATTTAATGGACAAATCAAAATCATATAACATACACGGTGACATTCATAACGGTCAATCAAAGTTAAGTTTCAGTGTGATTTTGTGATGAGAAAACATCTTTGTAACCCAGATTGTGTCTGATCCCCATGTGGATAAATAAGTGATACATGAAAATCTAATAGTCATTATATTGTCTATAAGATGTATATCACTCTAGCAAATTACTTCAAGTTAATAAGATGAGAGACATGGCATAATTCAACAATTTTTCAATCACAAAAATAATCAATGTGGAATTCAGAATTTCAAAATATGTCAAACTTGAGCAAATACATAGTATTGGTTTAAACAACTTGATAGTATATACTAATTTCTAAATCACGGAGTGAGTGATGCCCACACTTTATACAAACCAGAGATGTGTGTTCAGCATGTGAGACACAAAGATCATCATGAAAAGCCAGGCCACAGGGTACATGATAAGCAAGAACAGCATGTGGTTTGTTGCACTCTGTCTTCTACATCAACATCCCAGATTGGGTAATGGCCATTGGCTACTAAAGGTTGTGTTTCAGGACTGACTCTCTTTTTGACGGGGATCAGTTTAACAATTGCAGCTATAGGCAAGCTCATGAATCCAATGAACACTGTGATCAACCATTGCTCCTTGTTTAATGGAACTGTGTTGGCAAACTTCCCCACAAACTGTACCATAATGACCTGGAATACTATGGTGAAGCCAAGGATGAACAGGAAAATCTTGTTGTTCAAGGTGTGCCTGAAAACATTGAACTTCTCCATTTCTCGTGCATTCACCTCATTGAAGACCTGTAATGATAGCATAGAAAGTCACAGTAAACATAAGATGAGAAAAACAAATATGGTAAGCTAACAACATTAACATGAATTTTTCACTTTTCACTGTCTCATGTACTGCAGAAAATCAGTGGATCAAACCCAATAACAAGTACATTAAAGACAAGAAATGCCCACACCTGACAGAACACAAAAGCATTGAAGATCATGGTATTCAACAGCCTGTCTGCATTATCATGATTCAGATGGAGAATCTCCTTTCCCATTGTCTGCAGAACAATGAGAACAGCCAACTGGTATACTGCTTGCCCAATAATGTTACGCCACATCACATTGGTGATAAAGTTGCCATTGCGCCCCACTGGTGGTCTCTTCATCAATGAATTGTAGGGAGGTTCCGTTGCCAGCGCAAGAGCAGCAAGTGTATCCATGATCAGATTCACCCAAAGTAGCTGCACCGCAGTGAGAGGTGCCGATCCTGAGCCCAGACAAAACTCAGTCTAACTTGTCACTGTAAACAAAGGTCTAGCAACTGCTCAAAATCTCCATAATTAGCAGAAGATATTTACCTGTGAGACAGGCGCAGGTGAAATTCAAAATAAGTGCCACGAGGTTGACAGTAAGTTGGAACTGCACAAATTTTTGAATGTTGGTGTACACTGAGCGGCCCCATTTGGCCACAGTCACAATTGTTGAAAAGTTGTCATCCAAAATGACCACATCTGCACTCTCTTTTGCCACCTGACTCCCATCCAGATGGCTCATTTAGACTTTGTGGGTGTTTACAGTGTTAGTTGACAAGGAGCTCCAAGTGGACAGATTCAGAGATTGCAATTGACAACTAAGAGAAACATCATGATTTTTACCTCAGTACCAGCAATACCCATAGCCAATCCAATATCAGCTTGATGCAGAGCAGGAGCATCGTTAGTGCCATCCCCTGTGACAGCAACCACCTCCCCCATCTTTTGGAGCATACTTACCAACAAAAACTTGTCTGAAGGTGACGACCTTGCCATAACCTGCAAGGGAAAGAAATATTCACAAAAATCCCAACCTCACATACTGACAACCAAAAAAGGGTGAAGGTATTCATTCTGAGTTAGCATCAGCTTTTTCCTCAAGATCATAATACAATACTGGATCCTCATAGAGGATTTTAGGTTAACCTGTAATTTGCGAATCCGTCCCTCCATTGCCACAGGGTCCATTGATAATAGCTTGCGAAACTCAGGTCCCTCAATAGCTTCTCTATCATCAATGAGAATGCCACACTCCCGGGCAATGGCCATGGCTGTGTGCAAGTTGTCACCTGTTACCATGCGCACCTTGATACCTGCTTCACGGCAAAGCCGTACAGCCTCTTTTGCCCCTGGGCGCAGCGGATCCTTAATTCCCACAATAGAAACCAGTACAAAACCCTCATTGGGAATTGGCTCATTGCTGCCAGGAATCACTTCCACTTGCCTGAAGGCTAAACACAGTGTTCGCAGAGCTTCATCTGCAAAGGTTTTTATAACTCCATTCAGATGCTTTCTTTTCTGTTCATCCAGCTTGACAATGCTGCCATTTGCATCGATAGTCCTATCACATAACTGCAACACGATCTCTGAGGCCCCTTTCCAGTGGGCAATTAACTCACCATTCTCAGGATGTTTCACAACAACTCCCATCATCTTCCTTTTGGAATTGAAGGGCTCCATTTTCACCACCTCACACGTGGAGCGAACTTCCTGGAAATTTCCACCCAACTTGAGACCAAACCCTAAAATTGCAGTGTCTGTGGGTGTACCAAGAAGAGATGGAGGTAAACCATCCTTGCTCTCTGAAATGTCCCCATCAGAATTTATGAAAGCTCCCTCTACAAGTGTGTATACAAGCTTGACTGGCAAATTGTCCTTCATCTTCCCAAATTCCTCATAAACTGATCCTGCAGCCCATGCCTTCACAACATTCATCTTATTTGAGGTCAGTGTCCCTGTCTTGTCACTGCAGATTGTGGTAGCTGATCCCATGGTCTCACAGGCTGACAAATGACGCACCAATGCCTTATCAGCCATCATCTTCTTCATGGCAAATGCAAGGGTAAGAGTAACTGCCAGTGGGAGGCCTTCAGGAACAGCCACAACTACAATAGTGACAGCTATTGCAAAATAGTCGACAGTCGTCAAAGCATCTTCTAACGACCAAACCTTCAGTGACTCTTTTGCATACAAAAACCTCCCTAACAGCACCAAGAATGTGAGTACCGCAAAGCCAACACCAATCTGACCAATGAGTGTTGCCACTCCACAGAGTTTCACTTGCAATGGTGTTTCGTCATCATCCTCTTCACCAAGTTTAGCCATGAGATGCCCCCACTCTGTGTTCATTCCAACCCCTGTCACGAGCATCTTACCACTACCGTCTTGCACCTTGGTTCCAGAGAGAAGAAACGGTTTACTTTCATCTTTGATACTTGGCTGACTCTCCCCAGTCATACTGGACTCATCAATCGTCACTGTGGAGCCAGATACATAAAGCCCATCAGCAGGGACTTGGTCACCGATTTTCAAGTGGACAATATCACCCACCAACAGGTCAAAGATACAGATCTTCTGTCTGCACTTGTCTCGAGTGACATCTACAAATATCTTCTTCTTTTCCTTGTCAAGATCCCGAAACTGGAGCGATTGTTGGTAATCACTTATAGCAGTGACAAATACAACAAGAAAGACACTGAAAGCAATTCCAGCTCCATCATACCAGCCTTCCTCCCAACCCTCAGTGGGAATGCCAATGGCAAGGGAAACAACTGCACATATCGAGAGGATGATAAGAGTCATATCATGCCATGCCTCCACCACAAAAACCCAAAATGCTTTTGGTGGCACCTCTGTGTATGTGTTGGTTCCAAATGCCTCATGTGTCTTATAAATTGCATCACTGCACAGTCCATCACATAGAGACGTTTGTAGCTTCTCCGCCACACCATCAACTCCATTGTTGTCCTCAAGAGCTTTTATATCCTGACCTCCCACCATCTGTGCAAGTGATTTGACGTCGATATGGAAGTCGTACTTCCATAATCCTCTGTTGATCTGAGCATGCTTTAATCCAGCTACAATCACAGCTAAAAACAAATAAGACTGGGGAAAGAGAGGAATTGCTGCCTGGAAAGATGAAAAAAATGTCTGATTTGTAAACACGGAAAAAAATAAAATTGTGCACAATCTTAACAGCTTGTATTCTGCCAGGGATATGGAAACATGGGCAAAAAATACTGTCATTGAAGACTTTTCTAAACAAAATTTCAGCACAAGTGTTTTGCTTTTACCATCATGAAACCGCCAAGCTGCTCTCACTGCTTCGAGAGAAACTCTAAGTTTTTGAAACTGCTGCAAAACACAACCCATAAAATCCCCAAATCCCTCAATTCTCTTCTTCTTCCTTGAAGCAACAACAACAACAAGTAAGAGCAAGCAAAAGAAAGATGCATAGTGTATAGGTTTAGGGTTTAGGGTGGGGAATGATGGAGGATGATGATTTTGTGTGTTGGGTGGTGTTGTGTTGTAGTAGTGGTGATGGTGATAGTACCTGGCGTGTTTCTTCTGCTTCTTTTCTCTTCTTGAGGTCAGCAACGTATCGAAAGCGGCGTGAAGGATTCAACGTCAAGCTGGCTTTACGCCATCCCTCTAGAGCTTCTGAAGTTGATCCTTTGGGAGGAACCACGAACTTTTTCATCGAAGGCAGATTTTCTAGACCAGTAAAAGAAGAAGCACTGGAAGAACTCTGCTGCTGCTGTTGCGATGTCGACGGTAAATCCTCCATTGAAAAATTTCAACCAAAAACTCGCATACTACTAGGGCCCATAGGTATCTCTCTGCTGCTGCTGGCGTCTGTCTCCAGATTGCTACAAACTCCTGCAATGAAACTCCAAACCCAAAATCCTTGTCAAATTCATCAAAAATTTCTACTGCAAACAAACAGATCCATCATCCCCTAGCCAACATCAAAAAATTCAAAACCTGGTGTTTTCTTCTTCTTCTTTTTCTTTTGAAGATCTAGAAGAAGATCAAGGTGACATTGCACATTTCAAACTAACCCAAGAACAACCACCTTTCTCCTCCTTCTCCAGGCTCCATCCAGAAGAAGAAAAAAGAAAATCAAACATTTAAATTATAAAACAAACATACCAGAGATTTGGAACTCCGACAAAATTCCAGGAAAATTTTGCTTAGCTCCTCAACGATTCTTCTTCTTCTTCTTCTTCTTCTTGGTGTTGTCGTGGACGCTGTCCATTGTCGGTTGATTTTCCGTGTTGTTGTGGACGCGTTCCATTGTCGGTCGATTTTTGAGCCGGATTTCCCGGAAGCTCATCTCTCCACTTGCATACAATTTCTTGGCAACTGAGAGCAGCTGCGCATGCCTTGAGTATGTGGCCCATCGAAAAGAAAATTGAATGAAGAAAAGTCAAAAGGTGCCTTGGCCGGTTTGGCTCAGCAAAATAGTTTTGGCCCAACATTTTTCCACAACATGCTGAGAGTGACTGACGCTGGTTAGTGAAAGGTACAGCAGAGCCCTAACACCTTGCCGTTGATTGGCTAGATAGGGTTGATCGGGTCCTGGTAGTGAGTTTGCTATTAGGTACCTAGTACCTAGTCTCTCATCTGTTTGCAATCCCAATTTTAGTTTTATGGGCAAGGTTGGAAAACAATAGTGAACACTGCAATACCTTTGCTTGGCAGCTTCCACAAATGTTTGTCGAATAATTAATTAATTAATTAATTAACTTTGAAATTTTTCATTTCCACAAATAAAATATTCTTGAAGATTCAATATTTTCTGTCAACAATTCTTTTTTTATTTCAAAAAAAAAATTTAACATTTCTGAAAATATTATAATTCGTGTGGAAACTGCCAAGGTAGTAGGCGTTACATACTGAGCACCAGTGGAGTTGTTCTAAGTACTTAGTGAAAACAAAGTTAAGACAACTTTTTATTTCACCGTTTTTTAAAATTAAAATAATTGGCATTTTTGGGTGGTATTTTGTAATGCTTTTTGCATCTGACTTTTTCCTGTCCAAAGTTTGTGTGTGTGTGTGTGTGTGTGTGTGTGTTTTAAATGAAATTTGTGATGTTTACTCAATTGGCGATCATCCATAAGGATATATAGCCAAACATGGCAATATTCAAAATATGAAAATAAATTTTTTTTAACACTTTTTCATGTTTAGGCAATTTTGACAATTTTGGGAATTTTTTAAATAAAGTTTCTTTTTTCTGATGAATTTTTTAAACAGGGAATTTTCAACAGAATATTACTTTTTTTAATATAAAAACTTAGTGGTCCAAGCTTCTCAGAACTTCACCAAAAAATATTCCTCACGCGGAGAGTTTTGTAGCACTCGAATAAAGGTGATCTATGCATGATATTGTAAGGTTCAACGTGTTTTGGTGTGTGTGAAAGTTTTGCAATGTTTTGCAAACCCCCCAAAAAAATCTAGAATATTTTGCCATAGATGTCTGAAGTCACGTTGCTGGTCATTTGAAGAAAATCCTATATAAGTAAAGGACGTCGGGATGAGAAATGAAGCCTCCCCTGAATCCGTGCGTCCCGTCATCCGTCCCGTCATCCATCCTCTGTCCATCCGTCCGGTCGTCCATGCGGATCGACACCCTGGAAGCTCCGAGGTTGCCGGCTGCACACCATCCCTCTGCTGAGTCTGACACTGCAGCTTTCTGCCCACCAAGAATGGGAAGGAAATAAACCAGGAATGAAATAATAATAATTTAAGATGATGATGTTGTTGTTGCAGCAGAAATGTTGCAAGTTAGCCAATAGCACCTGGGTGTTTAACCCATATGCTTTGCCCAAAGTTCAAACTCCCCTATAAATAAACTATAATCCAAGGGTGTACATTTGTTTCTATTTTGCAACTGGG
>Ga0209611_10003662_pt1 | contig 26558 bp, 12 predicted proteins | sample S1TSphgellanicum_3_FD_187693 | JGI IMG/M metagenome (GOLD analysis project Ga0209611, IMG submission 187693) | Host-associated microbial communities from peat moss isolated from Minnesota, USA - S1T2_Fc - Sphagnum magellanicum MG (SPAdes) (version 2) | ecosystem: Host-associated > Plants > Peat...
TTTTCCCATTTTCGGAAACCCCCCCCCCCCCGCCCCCCCCGCCCCTTGTTTGATTCCATACATAAAGATGTGAGAATATGAATTGTTCTTCAATTTATGAGTCACATTGAAGGTTTAGGAAAAAATGTGTAGGTTCATTTATTTCATTGTGTGTTTTTTAATGTTGGTTTAAGGCTCTTGTTGTTCATGTTTTTTCAAGCTCTTGAGAATCACAAGTAGATCAAATGTTAAGAACTACATAATGTTCCACATAGATGATGTTCTACATTATTGTCACATTGCATGCTATTCATTTTGCAGGAATTCTTGATGCGTTTGGACAACATTGTTGGGGAGGGCAAACGAGATACTCTCAATAGTCTCGAAAGTGAAGAGGTTTGTAAAAACCTTCCATGAATTTGTCTTGTGTGCAACTTTACAAATTTTCCAAGAATGAAAACTGAAAGCATTTTGATTGTTTTTCATATATTTGATGGGAGGTTGAGGAGGAGGAAATGGAGCCCAAGACTCTTGGCTTTATAGAGGAGGTATGTATTATCAATGAAGCCTAATGAAACATTTTTAAAAAAAAGTAGAATTGTATTGCTCTAAATGTTCTAGATTCTTGAATCAATGTGTTTTGTTGGAGAAGAGGACACTCTTGCTAACGTAGCAACACCGACAAGTTCCTTGAATGTATTGCCCTTGTCTTGTGACAATGCAATCCAACATGTCCACAACTAGACAAAATTCAAAACCATTAATATTTTGGATAGGCATAAGATGTCACCAAAAAAGAAATCAAGGATGCCTATCCCATTATGTTGGATTATATGTATGTTAGTTGTTAGGCCTACACTAAAGATAGATATCCTCAAAATGGAACATGCATTCCATGCAAGATATAGGGAGGGCAATAAAGTGTTTTTATGTCGCCCCCACCGATTGGTAGGGAGTTGTGGAAACAATAGATGATTATGAAATGGACTAGAATAACTTCTGGAAATTTGAGAATGCAAGGTTTGAGGATTTTTTGTAGTTGTACCTTGATCTCTTAATGCTCTGCCATAAAATGGTTTTTTTGTGGGATGGAAACCATCACCTATAGGCATGGCTTCCATATATCAATAGAGTTCATCAAGATGATGATGTTTAGCACATTTTAGCGGACACAATAGTTTTGGACACCATTGATGGACTAGTCAAATTATTGATCAATATGATAGACCTAAACAAGTAAGTATGATTACCATCATTTTCCACTCTTGTTTTACATAGTATTGATAAAAAAGATTGAGTGATTTAGTTGGGTTGATGCAAGTTGATCACATTCATCCAAGCTTAGTCCATGACTTCTTCAAGATCCAAAGTATTGGAAAGATTCTCCTAGTTCAATTTAAAGGCGTGTTCCCAAAAGAAGTTTACAAGAATTATGAAACCAAATCTAGGAAAACTTGGTACTCCTTGACATAAGAAGCCTTTTTCGAATATTTGTACAAGGTAATATATTACATTTTGACCTTGAAACTTCAATTTCCCAATACAAAAGTATTCAACTAAAAGTTCTAATAAGTAATGGCGTTATGTTTTTATAGTAGGAGCTTACGATTGATCATGATGTTGTGATGAAGTTATACTATGAGGAGGTTCTTGATCTAGCCTTCCCTTCTCCTTCAAGGATGCAGGAGTTGATGGAGAAAGCTATGGACTAGGTTAGGAAGGAGAATTATAGCGACTTCTTGAAACATCTTCCTATTTGTGATCCAATTTTTGGAAAGGAATTTCTTGAATAGGTATAGATGCACTATGACATGTGTTCTGAGTCGAAGATGTTGACCGAAAAGATGCAAATGCTAGTGACATCCTATGTGAGTAACGAACAAAAGGTCAAGTGGTTCAAGTAGCGGAATTAGTCTACAGTAGCCAAGGAGGAACAATCAAAATAATGGTGGGGAAAGAATTATGGCTAAATTAAACAAAGTTTACATAACCAACGACCATACACAAGGTCATGTTACCAAGAACTATCAATATTTTGTTAAAGAAGATGGAGATAGGTCATGCCATCATTTAATTTCTTGTGTTTTGGAAGTGTTATATATATATATATATATAAAGCTAACATAAGAAGTAGATTTTGAAGAATGAATACCTAGCATTTTGAAAATGTTAATAGAAAAAGTCATAATAGTTTTTGTACACATTAAAGGGGATTGCTTTATTCACAAAATTGAAAATATAATTGAATTTTGCAAGGAACTTTATAAAATCACAAACTACAAAGTTATGTTAAAATAAATTTGCTTTGAAACTAAAGTTGAAACTTACATTAAGGGTTTTCATAATGGAGTTTAAATAGTGAATTGCAACAAAATGTGGGCATATTAAGGCAAAATTCCAAGAGCTTGAAAAAGTGAAGGTGACCTTGGACAAAGGATTAGAACCAAGTTAAGGTGGAAACAAAAGGAGAACATAACTACCAAGGAATTTTTTATAATTGTAAAATCAAGGCTAAACAAGATAATGATTTCAACATTTAAAAATGAAAATGGTGTAATGGAACCAAAGAAAAAAAAACTTCAAAAACATCTGTAACAATAACAAGCTATATTAGGCCCAAGATGACCAACCTAGGAATGAGCTAAGGTTCAGGGTTTTTGACTATTTCCCTAGGAAATTCACTAATTGCATGAATTTGAAATTAACAAAATTATCTCTATGGAGGAGCTTCATTTTATAACAACTTCTATGGCTAAGGGTAAATCCTCAAACCTAGAGAAGGTGATGGTGAAGTTTTATATATTTAAAAAAACTTGATTAGTGAAAATTATTTTAAGATTATTGTTACAACTATTAAAGAGGGGTTTTTTTTAATGGGGTAAACAAGGGCTTGATTACTTTGTTGTTTAAAGTAGGGGGGAAAATGTTTCGTCATTAGAACATGATTACATTGTTAAATGTGTCATACAAAACTATTGTGAAGGTTTAATGATTAATACTAAAATTTATTTTCATGCAAGTGATTGCTAAAAAAAACTTACATTTCTAGTACTTTTGTTCATTTTGAACCATGTCATATTGGCACAAAAAATTATAAAATAAGCTAAGATTCTCAACTTCTAGTTTTTTTCAAACCTAATTTTACAAAGGCATACAATATAATGAGTTGGGATTTTATGGTAATGATGGGCATGACAAGGAGTTTGTTGAGATAATAAAATTGATGTTCATGGATGTCAATTAGGCCATTATCTACCTTAAAATAACCATCATAAAATCTTCACAATTAAAAAAGAGGTGAGGCAAGGGAGTTTTTTGGCCCCTGTGTTTTCATCATTGTGAAAGAAGTCTTGAACTTCATGATAAAAAAGTCATAAAATAAACAAATATCAAGAGAATTAGTCTAACTAGGGGAACAATGCAACAAATCATTTTTTAATATGTTGATGATACATCATTTTCCATAAAAGGGAAGGAAAAGACTATGTATTTGATCTATTGCAACTTTTCATGCTTATAAGTGGGTTAGAAATTAATTGGGAGAAGTCAATGACCTTTACTAAAACTACAAGTAAAAATGAAAGAAACTTAACTAGATAGAAAATTTCAGAGGGAGGTGGGTTTTAATGAAGTTGTAATTACAATTGGGCTTTTATACATTAATAAAAACTTTCAAATTACCATATATAACATAATTCAAAAGAGGTTGTTGGTTTTGAGTAAGACTCCACTCTATATGTGGTTGGGAAACATTCAAGACTATTGAAACCAATACATGACCATGAGGACTTTATGATGTTTCAAAGAAAGTGAGAGTTTGTACTAGAATAAATGTTTGAGAATTGATATTTAAATTATTGTATGGTATTCTTGGTGATTTCACATTCAACCTTTGACAATGATGGTGGAATTGGTAAGATTTAATGAAATATATTGCAAAACAAGAAAGGAAACTACTTAGCTTGAAAAGTGCATTCACATGCAATTTATTTTTTAAAAAGAACGTTTTCTCACAAATTTTTTGGTTGAAGTGGAATAAATTATAAGTAAAAAAAAGATATTAAAAGTAACATGGCTTTATTTGGTTGTTGTGACATTAAGCATTTGTAATTAACATTTGATGAGTTAAGGCAATTTAAGGCAACCATAACATATGAATGGAATATTCTTCCTATGATTTTAAGATTGTTAAATCTATCACCCATTGATTCCAATAGTGCCCAAGAATGTTCAAAGCATGGGAACTTTCATTCTTGAGTTTATTTGAATTGCCCCACATTTTAATAATTCTTAAAAAGCTTTAAACTTGAACCAATGTCTATTCAATAAACACTTGCTTAGTAAGGTAAAAATATTTATTTCTTTATGCTTTTTATTGCAAAATATATATTTTGAATCATATGGATTGAAAAAATAAAGTTTAATAACAATTGATGGCATGATGCTAAATTAAGGAAAGTCTTGTGAAAAAGTTTCATTGACTATGGTACATTGGAATGGTAGCATGCTTTCAATAAATTAAGAAACATGTTGCAAAGAACTACATACTTTTTAAGGTTTTCAACAAAGTTTGGGGTCCTCATGCAACAATTTGTGCTTGTGATGGTAGGAAAGTTAGGTGGTGTTATCAACCATTCACTCTAGATGATAATGTTTATTGGTAAGTTGCATGATTTTGGTTGACCAAGGTTGGGTGTTGGATCCTGGTCCTTTTTCTTCTTGGACTAATTCTTTTTTGGAATGGTTTTTTTTCCATTTGTTAAAAAAAATTAAAAACACATTTAAATGCCACCATTTGGGTCAACAATCATGCTTGATCAATAATATTTTTTCTTAAACTTTTGAATATCACTATATATCGAATGTGCAATTGTAAATCCAAATTCAATGAGGTGAATGCACAAACTTTTTTTTGTGGGTCATTGTATTTTTTTTTGAGGTAATGCATTTTAATACTTCAACAATGTTAATGTTAAGAAAAAAATTCACCATGTTTTCTCATATTATGATAGCCCAAAACATAAAGAAGTTGCTAAGAAAATTACACTATTTTATTTTATTTTATATAATGTTTAAATAAATTTGTGAAAAAAAATAGTTAACATTACATAAAAAAGAAAAGAAAATATATCTAAAGGGTGATTGAAATGATTTTTGATCTTTATGAAATTTATATAACTTACTAAATTATGATGGTAATTTTGCTTTAAAATCCATTTGGATGATTAATGAAACCAAATAATAGTGAAATGTCAATTGAGAAATGGGTTTCATTATACCTATATATATCATAAATGTACCCCATAGCTCTTTGAATTAGAATTATTAAAAAATTCCAAAAAAAATTATTTAAAATTAACTTTGTAGTATTCAAAATTATAAGGCCCAAATACCAAAAATGAACCAAAGTTAAATGCACCACATTGTAGGGTAGATATATTATAGAAACCATATTACTAAATTTAATGATAAATTGAATTAAAAAAATCATTTAAAGCATAAATGGTCCATTCAAATCAATTTGGGTTGATGGTTGATGGATGATTTCACAAGGTCTATGCTTTTAATCAATTAGTTTTGGATTGATGAATGATTTCACATGGATCAATCGAACTAAAAAAGTTGAATTGGATTGATAAATGATTACACATAAATTTAACATGCAAGAAAAAAGGTTAATCACGTTCATTCAACTCAAAATAAGATTTCCAAAAGTTGTTCTTCATAATGGGCAATGTGAATAAAAGACTAATGCCTTTTACATTTGTTACAAAATGAGTACTTTAGAAAATATTTGAAATAACATTCTCACATTTGGTTGTATCACTTATAAGTTGGGTTGTGATTAAATAAATGTGGAAACACAAATAAACTTTGAAATTAAACTAAATAATTTGGGATAGGAAACACACAAATGCAATATTCACCAACTTTTTTAAAAATGGAAATTTTATCAACCCAAAAAAAGAAAATAATTATCATGTGACCAAATTCAAGGTATGAATATGAATTCATAATTTTGGAATAAGGGGTGATCTATTGAATTAACAAATATGTCAAACTTCAAATGCCAATTCATTTGTTAATATTAACATTTAATCAATTTAAATCAAAGGAGAGTAGAACTTTATAAAAACATGGTTAATCAATCGAATGATGGATCCATTTCAATCATTTAGTAATGTCGAACCACCCTAATAATGGTGCAAGTTTTCATTATAAGTTTCTTGGAAATTTTCATTAAAATATTTTGTACAAATTTGGTTTTAAAGCAAAAGTATTGAGGTTTAATATTAACAAACATAATTTAAATGAAAAAATACAGTCAAAGGAATGGAAATGGGCTTCAAATGAATAGTGAAAATTGCAAATTATGATAGATTTTTTCATATTTTTCCATTTGAAAATTATTATAGTCATGGCACAATGTGCTAGGTGAATATTATAATTGTTAAGAAATTCAATAAAAAATTCCATTTAATCCCACTTTAAGCTTTGTTTTTAGTGAAGGACTTTTGAAAACAAACAACAATTACATCAAATAAAGATAATTTTGCAAAGAGGATTATTATTTCTCATCTCATGAAAAAGTTTTGATGGTAAGAAAATTGAATTACAAAAATCTATTAATCACACTCAAAACACATTCACAATATTTTGATATGTAAAATATAAATATTTATCATATTTACGTATACTTATATTTGCATATATCATATACTTATATTTTCAAAAGTGTTTTCCCACATGTAAATATGATATACAGTACATGATATATAATGACAAATTATTAGCTTATAGTAGAAGAAAGTGAACCCTCCAATTTTATTTCAATTGGAAAAACCATTGTGATCATATTTAGAAATGAAATGTAAAATATTACTAAATTGAACAGCTCTAAAAATTCATATTTATTCAACACCAATTACCACACAAGTCCAAAACAACTACATAAGCATATTTAATAAAAACACACCAAAAAAATAACTTAAAAATTCACTTTTAGGAAAACAGAAAATAATTCCAACCTAATGGGTTTTGGGTTTACATGGGTTCATGAACCTGGTAATGAACTCATCTAATAACTCATGCACATGGTAGTGTACTGGTGTTGATACTAAAGGAGTGTTCACACTTGGTGTTAAGGAATCTAGTTTTGAGTCCCCTAACACAAAGCTAACCACTTTGGACTTAAACCTAGTTATCATGAACATTTAATGTTAACATTCACCTAACATTAAGCTATTACCCATTTGACATTGGATGCCACCTAGGATGCCACCTAGATTTTCATTAAACACTGAATTAGCTTACATCCACATGTGAATGCATCATGAGCCAAATTACATACCAAACCTGCACTAGTTCTTGCTATGAGAATGAGACTAATTCACAGACTTGTTCATTTCTTGATCCCATTTCTTCAAAACAAAAATTCTTAGATCATAAATAGTAGATTTCTACATGCTCTTGACCAAAATCATAACAGCCCCACATGGAAGACATTTCAATTTATGGGCCAAGAATTGAAACATCAAGCATTTGATCACACCTTTAGTATATCATCTTGAGCTTTGAGGTGCATTTCTGCATGAGGAAACGATGTGAAATGCCAAACAAGGTTGGGAAATTGAAAAATCATTGGTCACACTCAAAAGGATGTGAAATAAAACTAAATGGAATATATTCATAGATGGAATAAAACACTCTTGGTGTCGACTCTTCTAAATTATTACCAACATTCAAATACTTATTTCAATCATTCATTTAACTTGGATACAAAATAAAACCAATACACATTACTTTGATCAAAATTATTTTAGCATTCAACAAGTCAAGGTAACCTCCAATGATCATGAAGTGGGCTTAGGGTTTAGGGTTTTGCTTACTGTTCAGAGTTCGCACTTGTTGAACCATTGAAGGTGCAGAACAGATGTAAGGAGCAGAACAGATGTAAGGAGCAAGTGCACTCGTCCAAACTCATACAAGATGGTTGATGTTTGAGTACTCAGACGATTTCTGGTCCTGAACTCTGCTTGTTGAGGCTATCCTCGGCTTACAAGCAGTGCCAAACAATTGTACCTATTAGAGAGAGAGAGAGAGAGAGAGACAGAGACAGAGATCCCATTAGCTGTGGAGCCTCTGGAAACTTGGCTTATAACAGAGTGAAGGTTTTTGGGTTGACTTTTCCATCATCTCACGACCAGAATCCAACTAAGAGTCCACATCCTCTTTCCAGAAACTTGTTAGAGGGATCTCAATTGGCCATCACCCCAGACAAAATTCCAAAGATACAGGGGAACCATTGTGCAACCAGGCAGAAATGTAAGGAAGATGAGGCTAATAAGGTTGAAACTGTTCAGTTGTACCCTGTGAAACAGAATTTGCTAGATTAAACTGCACCAAAAATAGATGACAGATTCCCAAACTGCATACGGGGCATGCAAGCTAGGTTGATATAGCATCACCATTGCACTGTCCTCTCAAGTCTGAATAGCGTGAGGATTGAGGCCAATCTCATCTTCCAGTGAAGCTGCATATCATAGAGATTCAGCACCTTCCACTTGTTGCCTTGCCAAATAGTTTTCTCTTCGCTGTTTCTGTGAGCCACAACCCAGGGAAACATGTCTGTCAAATCATTCCAAAAACAAGATACAAACATGTCTGCAGAACATAACTCTTAAATGACACAAAATTTTGAAATTAATGTGCACTCCTTGCCCAGAGTCATAAAAACTTCTCCTTAAGAGTAATGTAGGACACTTCTCAAATCATTACATACAGTTACAACTTCTAGATGGTGTCCTATGACATGATGTGATATGAACATGTGTGCCCCTATGTCAACTGTCAAGAAATGTTCATTGATGACAAATAGACTGAGGCATCTAGACAGCAGAGCCCTACTCCTGAACTGTAAATGCCTTGGCATGATCCTTCCATGATGCAAATTCCAGCTGAAATCACATTGTTTCACATATACTTTACATGAACATTACTCAGTCACCCATACATTTTAAAGTGGTTGGACCTGAGAAATATGGAGAACAGAGAATGTCGTATGGAGCTCTGCATAAACAGTTATGTGAACAGCAGGAAGACATCCGAAAAAAGTTGGCTGCCAAGGAAACAGGTTGAATACAAAAGACACTCACCCATTCATCAATTACAAGGCCCTCCACCACTAGAGTGCCCTTGGGGATTTTTTCTTCCTTAGGCTTCTTGCGGGCTGCCTCAGCTGCTTCAGCTTCAGCCAACCGTTTCTGAAGATTCTCCAGTTCCTCCTGCAATCCATCAATACAACCACAGAGAGACAATGAATGGCATGAAGTCCTTGCCTTGGCTTAACAAGGTCATCAATCCCAAACAGCAATTTAACTAACACTTGGAGAAATTCTTAAATGTCAGTCCAAAAACTATGTGCTTACAGGAGAAGCCCGTTGTGGATCAATGAAAACAACTCGTAGGATACGCTCTACAGCCACCACCTCCTTTTGCTCCTCAAACTTCAGAAAAGCCAACAGAACTTGTCACCCTTATAAGAATAGAACAGGTAAGGAACTGCCAAAATACAATTCTGATGCCATGAAGAACTGCCACTAATTTGACTATGCAGAAATAACCGTGTCAACTTTCCCATCCATACACTGTCAACTGTAAGAGGGTGAAAGCTAGCTCTAGGTGTTTGCACAAAGAGTAGACTGCTTTGAAGAGCCTACAGTCAAAATCTCTACACACATCTCATATTTGTGACTCCTCCTTACCAGTTCTGGAGTGTATTCAATGCCTGCCTTGACTGCCAAGCTGACAATCTTAAACTTGTCTTTGTTCTTCTTTTCCTGTGGGCACTCTGGCTGCTCCAAAAACTTCACAACTGCAGATCACCCTCAACAATGTAAATGGGGTTTGGATCAATTGTCAAACCCAGATCTCTGTAAGCCAGATATCTTCAATAATCAACAGCTGACATAAACTGTGGAGTAGTGTTGACTACAGATGGAAAAGTGGATTGTCATGGTGCCAAAAACTCAGAAACAACCTGAATAACTGTTGACCCATGTATCTCTGTACCAAATGCTGAACTATACAGTCAACCCTCTATACATACCACGGTTGTTTAGCTTTCCAGATTGGTCAGAACATTCATTGCAAAAAATGAGAAATTCTTTTGTGTGGACTAGCTCCACATAATTGCAACTGAAATTTGATTTCCAGACCAACCCTATGTAAGATAAGAATGCTCTTTGAGCATACCTGTTGCAATGATGGAGCCATTTGGGGGAAGAACACCACTGGGGGGACGCATGAAGCAACTCTTTGGAGCTGTAGTTTGAAACTGTGCAAACAAGTGCCACAAGAATTTAATTAACTTACTCATCACAACAGGTGCAAGTGCTTACCAATTGAAACAGGAGGGAAAGTAGAAATTCAGACTGCATGATATTCTCTCATAAAGAACCCTTTCTTAGTGGAGCCAGGTAGGATTCCTCAGTAAATCTGTGGAGCATTAAGAAAACTATGCATTAAGAAAACTGCCAAGAACTAAATTACATTTTATTCTTAAAGAAAAACCTGCTGGACTTGCACCATTGCCTATAAGAATCCTCTCTGTAACTTGACAAGTGAAAAGACTATTTACCTTGAAGGCAACATGAGAGCGGCTGACATTCTTAATTTTGATTGCACTGGATACCTGTTTCCCTGGTTCATCTGCAAAAGAAATGTTGAAAAAAAGTATCAGTGTGTCTGTCTTTGTCAGGACTCTACTTCCATTTCAATACTGGAGAAAGTGAAACAATTGTTACGCTTTAAATGCACATGTTGTGTGTATGCAAAATCCTAAACTAAAGGAGCACCTTCACAACACAGTAATCCAAACTGCAGGGATCTCGCATCTAGAGTAATTTAACTTCTGTTGCAGAGCACGACTTGTCACTGCAAAGAAGTTCACCACACTGAAGAATAGCAGTAAGAAACCAGGACACTCAGCGAAACTGTTGCCATGAAGCCAATAGGTCATCACATCCCAAAAAAGGAAACTGTGAAGGGCCTATTGTCCTCAAGAATTTCAGGGTACAGAAAAAACTGTAGCACCAAGAACCAGACCCATAGCATTGATGGCAGGAAGATGACTGAAACAAAATCAATCAGTCAGAATGCTTTTTCTTCACTGTACTGTTATGATTTGTTTGAGCTTGTTGGGCTTCAGTTGCAAAAGATGGATGACCCATGTAAAATATCAAAGAGTTAATCTGCATGGCATATAGCTCAAAGAAGACTGAAGCACACTGTAATACCAACAATGAGTTTGGACCTCTCACATAGGAAATGTAAGCTCTTGTCAGGATCAAGCTGGAGACGTCTGCGGCTCAACAACAATGCTCTGGCTATGGAGGACATTGAAGAACCAGAAACCTCCCCATTCTGTTGTCCTGTTTGGCCTTGCTCGATGTCCGAATGTTCAGTTTGCCCCCATGGCATCCTTAGTTTCCAGGGCTTCTGAAACCGTTTGTTCCCATTTGTCTGTGGAGTCAAAGTATCCAAAGCTGCCATGCTGCTGCAGCCTTTTATGACCTAGGTCTGCTTCTCCAACTGAACAAAATGTCTTCACGCCTCACACTCATACATTCTGAAGTTCCTTCTGCACGCTCTGTCTATTGTGTGCAACTGTGTTGCTGCATGCAATCGGGAGAGACTTTTTCACTTTGATCGTCTGTATCTCGCAGCCTCTGGCCAGCTTTGATCTTCCTGATGTCTAATCCACAGTCTACTATGTTTTGCTATCGGTGAAAGTGCATCACTCTCGTTCTCTTCTTCGTGGTTTGTACATATGGCATACAAGGGGGTGCACTCACTGCACAATACTTCACTGGAAGTTCACAAAGTTGGAAGCTGATAGAGAATCGCTGCGCATCCCAAACATGAGCGTGAAACCAATAGATCGGAGCTCAAGGCGATGCACATTCTTGGACAAGAATACCCAGGTACGGCGGAGATCCGTCTGTGGAGAAAGAGTATCACAGGAAAATAATCAGAGATTTCGTGGAGAGGTAAAACTCTGGGGCTCTCCCTTCAACGACAGAAATAGCACAGGAACGAATGTGCAACAAGAAAACGACACACGAAAACGGACTATTTACGAGAGATAGAGACGGCTGTAGAAAGGAAGAACATGCAACACGAGACCTGCTGAACTATGATGGTTGTGGAAGTGGACAAAACCCCCCGGAGAACCTCCTGGGACAAATTAGTCAGTTCTTTACAGAACTCCAAAACTCCAGCGATGCCAGATGTGGAACAACGTCAGATACAAGTGGAGAGGAAAAACAAAACCCCGCGCGAACTTCGTCCTTACACAGATCACAATGAAACAACAACAAGAAACAAGAATCCAAAGGCAGAAGAAATACTGCGAGAGACACACATACATAGAGACAGAGAAAGCGCGCGAAAAAGAAGAGCTCATAAACTCTGGCTGCTCAGTTATTGCGGTTTTGTCACGAAAGCGAGAATGATAGCTCTGATCCTTATGAAGAAAGCAAACCATTGCACCAAAATCTGAACAGTTTTATGAGAGAAAGAGCCCCATCAACACAGCCAAAAGGCAGAGAATGAAGAAGAAGAAGAAACACAAGTCAAAGATAGAGAGAGAGAAAACTACAACTTACACGAGAGACGAGTCTTAAGCATCACTGCTCATCATCAGCGATAACGGCGGCATCAAAATCCTCTTGCGTATGTATTAGTACGTGTGTTGTGTGCGCGCGCGCATACAAAACTGATATTGGCAAGTGCCGTCGGTGAGCGATCACCTCCAAAAAAAAGAAACAACAACTAGAACTCCCCGTCCTTCCCAGAAATGCAAAATGCGACGGACGCAATCCCGGGAGTAAAATGTCCTTCAAGCAAAACAAGGAACGAGAATGAGGAGGAGCAATGACGAGCAAAGCGAAGTCCGGAAAACTCCTTGCGACAAAATAGAAAACGGCGACAACGGGACGAGAATTTGAGGGCCGCAGAGGGAACCAGCAGCACCCAGCAGTGAAGTGCACCATGGAGGATGGATGAAAAAAAGTCACCAAACAGTTTTCCGTTGGGTTTCAGTTCCCTAGCTAACCATTGGTGGTTTGATTAGTTTTACTTTGATTTAGACTACCAACCAGGGTTTTTTTCTTTTTCTTTTTTCATATTTGCGATATTGCTGAACTGTCAATCATCCATAATACAGTTTAGCCAAATTTGGCTATACACAGGATATGAAAGTAAAAAAGTTTAAGATTCTGGACTTTACAATTTTGGCTACATGCTAAAACCAAATAGAGAGATCTAGTGAGATTTCCAAAAGAACTGTAGAAATGTAACGACCAGAAAAACCAAAAAGAAAACACATGTTCCCATCAGCCTCCCAATAAGGTCCTCAAGGTCCCAATGTGTTCCTCAACATGTCCTCCATAGCACCTCACTTTTATCCCATATGCTTTGGCAAATGTTGTCCTCCTTTCTATTATATAGCTCGGTCAAAGGGCATCAACTCTACACTTCAAAATAGAACCTTCTGTTTGGTGAACCTCCGTAATTACGATATCAAAAAAATAAAAATAAAATAGAACTTGGGAGGCAACTCATTTACTTCTATTTCATATTATTTAGTTGGGGGGGTGCCTCACAAGTAGAACTTTTTTTTTTTTTTGAAACAAGCCAATTTGAAGGGTTGCAACTTGCAAAAAGAAAGTTGAAACTATGGAAACTCCCAATGATAGAAGATTTTATGAAAATAAGGTTCAGTGCTTCCCCCTTTGGCCCACCTGTATAGGTCTGAAGGGGAGGACTTTGGGCAAAACATATGGGATTAAAGCGAGGTGCTATTGGGAACACTCTGGGGGAACACATGGGGAACCTTGGGAACATATTCTTAACCTTTTAACCTTCAATTCAGTAGTGACCTGCTAGTACAAAACATCAGCTTTCTGTGTGAATGAAAAAGTCAATCCACTCTCTTCATGGATGAAAACAGGGCATCTCAATTCTCATTATGGTTGACTATGTCCAATAATCAGCAAAGAAGGTGCCCCCAACTATTTATTTATTTATTTCCCCACCATGTATGTAACTAGACCAAAGGAAAAGCCTACATTATTTTTGTAATTTTGATAGTGTCAAAGAGTGCTTGAGATTATTTTTATAAGAGGCCCATCACAAAAAGGAAGGGGTGTGTCACAATGTGGCCTTGCCATTTACATTTAAAAGTATCTTAAGGAAATAATTGGAAATAAAAAAGATTTCACCATGCAAAAATATAATCTTCAAAAAAACCCTCCAAAAGAAACCAAAATCATAACTCTATAACTAATCTCAATTTTCAACACAAGCCAAAATGTCATCTTTCAAAAATCCTCATACAAAAATAGACCTAGTTAGTGCCTAGGGGCCAAAATCCCTTAAACTACTATACTCTACAATGAATCTAAATACAATATCCTTGCCTTGGTAGGCAAGGCCAACAAATTCATCTGGCACACATCCCCACAACTAACAATGGACTTGTCATATTATGTTGTTCCTTTATTATCCTGCTCACAACTCCCTCAAAACATAAACTTCCCTGTTGTCATCAAAGCTCATCAAACCACCAAGCATATTGGCCCTGAGAGACTTTAAAGTCTAGAGGAACTTACTTGTTCTGGGGCTACCCCTTCAGCTCAGCAGCAGGTCCAAACCAGTGTTGGTCTGGTAAATAGGGTCAGAGACTGGTATCAATATTGGTATGAACACTGATATCAAATATCAGACCAGTCTGGTATGACCTAAATCTGATACCAGCATAATACCAGTATAAGCTGGTAGGGACTTGAGGCAATACCAATCTCATACCAGTCTATATATCAGGCATATATCTGCCATATACCAGCCCAAAATCAGCATTTAGCCTAATATCAGTACCAGGCTGATATCAAAATAAGTTGATACCACACCAGCACTGGTCCAAAGTGAGTTATGTGTAAGGTAAATTGTGGGGCAGCCTGCTTTACCAAAACGAGGGTCAGCATGACATGAGGAAGAGCTGAGGGCAGGCCAGAAATCAGTAAAGGTCATTGGAGGTCCTTGACCTTTACTGAATTCTTGGAGGTGGAGGGTCTTTGCACTCAATAAGGCCCTTGAACAACTAAGTATGGTGCCCTCCAATGACACTAAATGTTTTGGATTTGGTCTTTTATGTACGCCCTAGGAGCAAGGAGTTCCTGAAATAATCACCCTGCAGGCACATCAAGGGCCGATTATTTTTTGAAGCACAACAGTAGACCTGACCAACAAGCCATTAGCGCCATTAGGCTATACCACCAACCCATCACCCTTGGGAGGAATCATTGATTGACTCTAGAGTCTAGTCTCAAACACACTTTAAGCAGGGTGGAACTTTGCAAATTTGCGGGTTAAGTTCCTGTTTGAAGTTTGCTGGTGGGGGATGGACTTGGGGAGTCTTAAAGATGTCTAAACCCATGGTGGAGAAGCCCATTTTGGAGCTGATGGGTCTTGTGTCACATTAAACAACATATAACTACACATAAATAGGACAATCTTAACAGTCTTCTAATTCATAAATCAAAACCTAAGGCCATTAAACCCTACCAGCAATCTTTAGGATCCTCAAAATTTACACAATTATGAGCACACGAAAGGCTATGTCTTGCAAGTTCTCCCTCAATTTGTGCAAATTCCTTTGTTTCTAAAACATTGCTTCAACTTTCCAAGCTCCACACCCCCCCTCCCAGTTCAGAATCAAGTCTTCACATGTAATCCTCTAGTTTCTCTCCGCATGTCATCCTTATCAAATGATGCCATGCCGAGAGAAACTTTATTTTAATTAACTACCCTATAAAAGTTAACTAGGGATGTACTTTTCATGAGTAAATTTGTATTTATAACACAAAGCTCATTGAGAGAGACACATTCCCGTGTCAAAAAAGAAGAAGAGAGAGATCTCTCTTTACAAGCATGAAAAAGAAATTTTCTCCCAAGTTCAACTTTGCCCAAAACAAAATAAAATAAAATAAAAATCAAACCATTCATTTTTTGCCAAGTACTTATAACATTTGTAAAAAGAAATTTGATTTTTAAGCCAATTGTAATTTGCACCTAACTTCTTGAATCAGAATCCTTTCTAATAACACAAATTATACTGCGTTTTCAAACATAAGAACAAACCTGACACTTCCCCTCCTCACCAGGACATACACCTACCTGGGATGCAAGCCATGAGTGAGTTAACCATGATCACGAAGCACATGAGATATACATATATATATATATATATATGTCACAAGTGCTACTGATGTACTGATGAATGGCACTTTGTGTGAAAATTTATTTGAACTTTTGCAAGAAATAGGTCTGGCAACTCCAATTTGAATATTTCAGTTCTTGAAGGTGAGAATGAATTTCAAAAGTTACATCGAATATAAATGTGTTGATTGTACAAAGGTCAGAACAAGGGTAAGCCTTAAGATGGGTATCTTGTTGATTTCAACCTATCATCTGGGTTAGGCCTTTAGGGTAATGACAAATTGTAAAATTTAGACCTACCAATCAGGCAATGTTATATAGGTTTTGAAAAATTAGCAATCCGAGACTAGAGTCAGGTTAAGGAAGTTTGTGTAAACTTTGCAATCAATCTAAACAAAGGGTAAAGCTAAATGAATATCATTTGCTGTGTAGGGATAAGTATTTTCTCTTTACATCCAATTTATAGGTATAAGGCCCTTTTACACTATGGTGAGGGCCGGTGACCATGGAAATCCTGAAAGCCTTCAAAACTCATCCAAAGGCAATCCCATGGAAACTCAATAATCATTTAGGAGTGGACCAAGGCTCTCAAGTGCAGTGCAAAGTGAAAGTAGACCTCGTTGATGTACCTTAACATTAAAACGGAGCCAAAACAGGATTATTTTTTTGTTTCATGTAAATATTGTCTCCTAACTTGAAAATCTAGATGACTTTTTTTTTCGTACTAAAGTGATGAAAGACATTGCTAAGGTAGCTTAACATGGTAATATATTGTGACTCATATTAATTACTTGTGAAAACCCCCAAAGTTTTTTTAATAATTTTTTTAATGTGATGGGCATCTTTGTTTGGCCCATCGAAAAAAAACAGAAGTGCTGGACAATCTCAAAACAGATATGTTGGATTTTCATGGATTTTCCATTTTAATGGTCATGAGTTTTCAAGCTCTACTATACTAAAAAGGGGGCCTAAGATAAGGTGAAATGGAATACTATATAGGACCTTGGCAGCTTCAACATACATCCATGGAACAATTAATTCATTTTGAAGTTTTTCATTTTTTAAAATTTTAATATTTTTGAAGATTCAATACTTTCCTTCACAATTATTTTTATTTTAAGAAAATTGAAAATTTCAACATTTCTGAAAATAAGATAGTTAGTGTTGAAGTTGGCAAGGTAGTAAGGTATGTGTAACCTTTGTACAATTGTGCCACATTGGCAAGTGGGTAAAATCAAATAAGTGTGCATTTGAATTTGCAAACATGAACATTTGATGTCAATAAGAAAATTACAAAGATGAATATATATTCTTCAACAACTTGATTTATAAGTTCAAAGCACTATTATCATGGCAAATGGTAGTATAACCTAAAGAGATTTCCAAAGTATAACACAATAATCTACCTCAATGTAACTAATGAAAACTATGGAAATGAAATTGAAAAAACATTTACTAACAAGTCAATATAACTAAAAAATATCCATCATATCCAAAATTCAATTGCACTACAAAATCTGGGAATGCATATCAATGAATTGTTTTTGGCATATATTATGACTTTTCATGCTGAAAACAACTACCAACTCCAAACATTGAAGGTAGACTTCAATTCATACCAACCAGGTAGGCAAGCAAAAGGAGTAATTATGATTTTTTTATTTTTTAAAAATGGTAATTAAATAGTAAGGGAAAATAATTCCCAAGCAAAGTTATTTTTTCAATTCTTTGATATTGAGAATTTGGCAATGTTTTCCAAAAAAATAGAAAAATTAGTTGAATTAACTAGTGTTGGTCTGATATTGACATTTTCATGCCAACCTGGGAATGGTATTGGAAGTTTCTTAAAAATTTCATAAATATTTGGCTGGTATAATTAAACTTGGTTTAATGAAATGGGTGTGCAATGGTATCAATGTAAGAGCTATTAGGATTTTCAATTTATGAAAAGAATTGATTTGGTTGTAGAGCATTTCATATTATGCCATGGATTGAGTAATTAGATATGGTTTTACAACATTCATATTCAAGGGCAATTAATTACTATTTGCATAAAAAGTAGGGTCAAGCTTTTTCCTTTTTTTCAAAACTTCTAATTATCTATTTAGAGAACAAGGTTCAGGTTCTCTAGATAGATAAGTTTGAACCTAAGTTTAACAAGGTTTAAACTTATCTATGTAGAGAACCACTTTGTTGGCCTTGCCTTGGTAGGCAAGGATATTGAGTTGAGATTCATTACAGAGTATTGTAGCTTAAGGGATTTTGGCTTCTATGTAACAGGTCTATTTTCATATGAGGATTTTTGAAAGATGACATTTTGGCTTCTGTTGAAACTTGAGACTAGTTACAGAGTTATAATATCTTGAAGGATTTTGGTTTCTTTTAGAGGATTTTTTGAAGATTATATTTTCGCATGGTGAAATATTTGAGTGTTTCCATTATTCTTCTTTTGCCTTAAGATACTTTGTAATGTAAAATGGCAAGGCCAGAGTATGACAAACCCCTTGTTTTCTTTGGACCCACTTTGTGTTTTGTTTGGGAGGGCATGGGCGGGGAGCTATTTTTAAATAGCTGAACCTCTATGACATGTACGGGAGCATGCATGCTCAGCTGCAATCAGGCATTGAAGCTATGGACCACCAACTCCATACTTACTCTCAAGTCACACGCTGCAACACCAATGTGGTGTGATGCTTGCTGGTGGACATGACAGATTTTCTTAGTTCAGCTGATTCTGTGACCCATATAATGTGGCAGCTTTGGGACAGCAGATTAGTTACAGGAGGAGCTAGCTGCAGCACCTTCTCATGTGTGATACTTAATTACAAGTAGGTGAGTATTAAGGTCTTCCCGCCTTCCACCACCACCACCACCAACAACAACAAGAGCATGGGTGGGCATTGCTGGTGCCACAAAGTGCTATGGAATGGTCAAGCCCTGCACATTGTGTTGGTTAAGGTGGGAGATAAGCCCCTTCCTTAGGGCGAGCTATGCAATGCATCTGACATAATGGGCAGGTTGGTGAGTCCGTTCCATGACTTTAAGGTCTGGGGTGGCAGTTTCAACAATTTAATTTTAAAAATTCATGTTCAATAGACACATTTTTGGTCACTACTACATTTTTGAGTGACTGCAATTGGGAAGGCAGCACTACTGTCCAACACAAACTCAAGAAAGCACAATAAAAATAGAAACAAACTAGAACTACCAATTATCCATGGAGAAGGCAAGAAGGTAGTTACATTCATGCCCAAGTCTTTGTAGCCATGAAAATTGTTGTTCTAGCAAACCACTACCTTCCAAACCTTGTTGCTTTGCCTTCGTTGAACTATTGCCTTCCACCAAACAACCTGCAAACTACTCCTACCATCTTGTAGTAACTACCTTCCAACAAGTTATAGTAGTCCAAAAAAAAGTTCTAAATGTAGAACAAAGAAATAGAATAAACTACCGTAATACATGAACAATTTTGACATAAATTGAATTATTTCTTAATTTGTCAAATTTTTGAAATTTTATTTATTACTTGTGCCAAATTTTTAATAATTATTATAAATTAAATTCTAAAGTATTCACTTATTGGGGTTTGAACTTCATATCTACCAATCCTTGAATTTAAGAATGTGAAAATTTAGACACAATTAAACTATCCCACAAAGACAAAAAAATCATGTTTATTATTTTTTGTAAACATTACATGTCAAAATTTTCAAAATTAAAAAACCAATTGCCAAAGTTAAGATTTGAAATTTAATTACTTATTTGATAGTTTGTTGCCGATTTTGTTCAGGTACTATAGTATTGTGAGAATTATAGTATTCTACATCAAAATACAATAAATTACTATCATTCTAGAAGAGAAGTAAGGCAAAAAAACAAAAATAAAAGACAACAAGTTTCCCAATCTTCACATTTTTTTTATATTAACCTTTTTTTCCTCATACAAGATTTTTCTTTCATTCTTCAAAAAACTCTCCATATAAGAATGATGGAAATTTATCACGTAACCCCTTCCATAAACCACATAAGGTCCATATTGCATTCACAAAAATAAGCACCTTATGTTAATCTTTACACAAATCTTTCCTAATTGAGTGGTAAACAACTATCAATCATCCATTCCCATGGGCTAACTAACCTAATGGGTTCATCTTTAAAATAAACTATAAATAAATAATAATCTATCACTAATAACTATATAGTTACTAATTAATCTAGGTAGATTTTTTACGTTTAACAATCTTCCATTCTAAAAGATCTTACAAAGAGTGAAAGGATCTCAAGGATTTTTAATTTATGGAATCTTTTCAACTTGTAAAACACTAGTTGAAAGTTTTTAGTGAATCTAAAAGGTACCATATTTACTAAAAAATTTACTAAACAAAAGGTGGGGTCTTTTGAAAATGGAAATGCCCATTTTTGCATTCATTTAATTTTATTATTGTTGTTATTATTATTTCCAGTGGTAGCCATCAATTTGTGAATTATCACAAGGAAAAGTTAAAATTTGGTGATGTATGATATGAAATAACGTATTTAGAAAAGGGTAATGCCAAAATAAGCAACCTTCGTCTTCACCTTGGGCAACCACATATTCCAAGAATGACCTACTCCACATGTACTATTGTCCACCTAATGATGTAGGTGTAAAAGCTAATGTTGGGCAAGTATGTACTTATAGAAATACCCTATAAAGAGGGCATTAAGATTTTATACATATGTGAAACCCAAAAAATTCAATCTTGTTTAAATTGTTAGTAGAACTAAACCCTATGAGCATGGACATAGACTAATTGTTTTTTCACATAAGAGCATGCATAACAATTTTGGAAAAACTAGATGCTCGATGGACAAGGATTTGAGCACGTGCATGACAAATAGAATAAAAAAACATTATTTTCCATACAAAAACACATTCAAAGACAAAGAAGATGTGGAATTATCATTAAAAATATTGTGCCAAAGAAAGATGGAACAAGAAAAAATGTAAAATTGTCTCACCCAACATAGATATATGTTCTAAATTGGAAATTCTAATTAAATGAGCTATTGAAAAATAGCTACACTATATAATGATTACATAATTATGCAATTCACATTTGGATTATGAAAAAGGATGACAACTCCATCATTGGAGCTACTTTGCCACATGCACCATTGTCATCTTCTTAAGATAAATTGTCAACATTTTAAGTTTGAAAATGGACGTAGAGTGCAATCTCAGATTTGGGATTAACACTATCTTTTCCTTGACCTCCCAAACATAAACAAACATTGAGTTAACATGCAACTATAGAACACAATTGACACACAACAATGGCATATATGACTCCAAAAACATTGACACTTCCTTGGTTTTATAGTTTTTATTTGCACTCAAGTTTAAACACCAAAATAGATACACCTTGACTTTGTTTGTTGTTGGTTCCTTTAAACATTCAAGTTTAAATGAAAAAATAGACACAACTTTCATTCTTTAAATATTCATGATGCAAAAACAAAAAACAAAAAATACGTGTTAATCAAATTAGGACACCACATAAATAACAAGATGCAAACCCAAAGCACAATGTACACATGCTCTAATATGGGCAATAACATCACACCTCATTGATGAAATTATAACACATGAATAACACATAAAGAAAAGCATATCAATCAAAAATGTGAAGCTCCAAAAAATCCATATATATTTTAATCCTATATTTCCCATTTCATCATGGAGGCACTTTACAATTTATTGTGGGTTTCCTAGGAACCCCAAGGACATAAATACATACTTTCAACAAACTAATTAGTTTATTCAATAGATGTAAAACAAGGTAAATGCTAAAAAAAAACAACAACAAAATGTGATTCAACAAATAACCAAAGAAAAAAATTAATATACCTCCCTACATGAAGTTTGCATCAAAATTGTTTCACAATATGTAGTTTTCAACAATATCAAAAGGTAGGAAATAAATTCTTCATGTTTGACCTTCACAACTATCAACATCAACTTGATGTTCCAAGTTCAATCCAACTCAAACCTCAAAATTAAAATCAAAATATATGTAATCAATTCTTCATTTTCTTCAATTAGGTTGTCTTCAACATCCATATATTCTTGAATTGTCTTGAAACCTTCACCAACAACACAACCTAATTTGGGGTCCTCAAGCCAAATTTTCATAATTAACATAATCTTGTTCAATGCCAAGGTAACACCACCTCAAACCTATGATGACCCCATCCATGTTGTTGATTTCAATTTATGAACCCATAATCCCCATAACTTGATGTGCAAAGGATCCAAGATAAAAAATTGTTTTTCATGTTCTAACCACCATTCCAATGGGCTAAAAACTTTTGATGCTTGAAAAAGTGACATCTCTACTTTGAGAAGCACCATGGCAGTTTTTTTTTATTGGAGCTAGGGATCCAAAGACAACCAATGTTAACAAATTAAAACTTGCAACTTCAACTATGATGGGGGATGGTATTAATCTATTATACATGGTTAATAGTAGAACTAATAAGACTGCATTATCATATTCAATTTCCCTAATCAATTGAAAGCCCACAAAGTTTACTATGACTTACAAGTTTTTGAAATGAAGGTCCACCATAAATACTAGCATGTCATGTGTGTTTAATGGCTAAAATGAAGATGTGAAGACCAAAAAATTAGGCTTAAAAAATTTAATCATTTAGAATCTCATGCGATGACCAAAAGCTTGTAGTTTGGAATCAAAGTCCCCAACCTACAAGCACCCCAAATCAACATAAATTAACTTAATAATTTCACAAAATCTTAAAAACACAAAATTCACATAAACTACAACATGAATTGCATAAATTTTCACAAATTGTTCAATTTACACACCTACATTAAATCCATTGCTATAGAAATGTTGTTGTACATCATACAACACATGGAAATGGTTGTAGGAAGTGCATCATACAACAATTAATTCCCACATGACTAGTTAAAGACACCTTGTGTGACAATTAAAGTAAGAGTGCAATTAATTTGCTTAGCACATGTTTGTGGACTAAGAATCATGCTTTGCAATGTAATTGCCTATTGTGAATAATATAGGTTAATTGTATCCTTGAACTCTAAGCATTGTTCAAATAAGATGACTTTGGAAGCAAATTTGGTGCTCATAAGTGTTTTTAACTTTTGAGGCCACAAAATTACATTTTTGTAAGTTTTAGCCCACTCTTGTAAACCCTTTCCATTTTTTTTGGTCCAAATTATAATCTTTTGCAAAGAAGACTACACATCCTTGATGGAAACCTCCTTCATTCCAACACATCTTTTCAAATCATTAGTGGCATATATTGACATCATTTTGATATTGGATGCCCATAACAACTAGCAACATATGGTTTTGCCAACAACAATGGAGCACATGAAACAATGTTTGTGAAGGCGTTTACATTTGCACCTTCATGTTTTGCATATGCTATTACCTTATCACACAAATCAAAACAAACAAGTAAATCTTTTAATTATAAAGCCATGGTAGCTCTTGATGTTCCATGAAACTTGAAGATGCTTACAATGATATGGCATGGTTCCCACTTGTTGTTGATGTAATTCACCACCAATGCAAATGTATCAAATCTTCCATATGACATCCACAAATCAAGTGTGGTTGTCATTGTAATAACTTTAGCAAGGGTAGGAAGAACATGACATTTCATAGTCTTGTTAACTATGTTAAAGGTTACCTCATTCATGAATTGCCACCTAGTTGGAAAAACAACTTGATCACATTAATGAAGGACTAACCTTCATAAGCAAATGTTTTTAGTGGAATTTAATGGTTGATAACCTTTGGTATGTACAAGGTAAAATCTTTTAAGAAATGATTTTAAACATGGTTCATTTTTTAATAAGGGAGTGTGGAGTCAAAATGATCAGTAATTAAGCTTAATGTGGGCTTTTTTACTCATTGGCTATTAATTATTGGCATGAATAGACACATCTTCAAAGGCATTTTTTTAATTTTGCAAATATTCAATATCATAAAGTGTCTTAAAGATACATGTTGATTCATCATAGTTGTGCATGGTATTTGTTATACACAAGCAAACCTTTTTGATTATGTGTGGAATTGTGTCCATATTCTTGTTTTTGCACACTATGGCACACAACACACCACATCTTTTGAGACTTAGCTAAATTTACAAACAAAAAAATCATTCAATTTGAAAAAAACCCATGTATTTTTAATTTTGTTGAATGGATGTCAAAACTTCTAGCTACATTATAACATTTGAAAGAATTACTATTGTTGCGAAGTAACTTCCTTTTACAAAAGCTCAACATTGACCATTTCTTCAATTGCTAACTCATTGGGCAAGTTCCCCCCATTTACACCATCGCCTCATTTGACCTCAAAATCTTTAAGATGTTCATAATCAACAACAAACATGGGTGACCCTTGGGATTTTGCTATCATAAAATTGTCATCATGTCCATTATCCACCATTCTACCTAAAACCAAATAAAACACAAAAAACCACCAAACTTTGAAACCCAAGACCTATTACAACAATCTAGGTGCAATTGAAAATGTCCAAGTCACAATAGTGAGGTTAAAACACCAAAAACATGGTGCACCAAAAGCATTAAATACACCATACACATTGAAATGCACCAAAAGCAAAGATAGATGTCTGAAGATTGAAATGCAAATACATTAAAATGCATTGAAACTCAAGTATGTATGTTGGTAGCTTCCATCAATGCATAATGGGTGTCTATGGTGACACTTCATTACCATTGAATCATTATCTTGTGTTAACATTCCATCACAAAGATACAAGCATTTTCAACATGACTAAAGAAAGAAAAACACAATAATGATGGCATTATTGAGTGTTTTCTTTGCTAAACCCTAAATTTCTAGCACCCTACACCCTACTCCTAATACCTTTTGTATGTAATGTAAGCAGAGACCCACCAGGCATGGGCATTTCACAACTTCAGACAATAAAAGCCCATTGAGGTGTGAGGTTTGGATATGTATGACAAACCAAAAATCTTCCCAAGTAGGGTTCCATGTTTTTTTTTATAGAAACTAATGGTTGTGGGTCAAGGCTTGAAATACCCGGATATATGTCCAAGTTGATACCCTTAGACAACCTACATACCCGTCCAACACGGGTAAAAACTCTCCCCCTCCTATGCCTTGCGATCTGTGCTTGTTTAAGTTTATATAACCTATGCCTTGTGCTTTACTGTCGATAAAATCATTGGGTGGGGAACGTTCCCAAAATGCAGGGCTGGACTGGTCTATCACCTTGCCCTAGGCCCCTTATTTTGGGAATGCACCCCATCTGGGGCTTTACCCTACCCAAAAAAAAAAAGCCTGAATGATCAACAACATCAATACCCATGTTCACTACCTAGAACAAACAACCATTTTCAAGCGAATTGCACTATTTTTATTTTTCAAATCTATTGGGAATATGGGTTTTTGTGGGATTTTAAAAATCATGTGCTTTTGAGGGGAAAAAAAGGGGTTGAGAAAATTAACCCTAGTTACCAGTGTGTTTTTTTTTCAGGGAAATTTTCACAACTTAGCAAAGAAGAAAACAAAAGGAAAGTGCAAAAGATATACTAAGGGGTTTTGTTGAAAAATTTCTAAAATTTTAGGATATTTTCTATTTCCCCCTCTCACCTCTAGCCAATTTTGACTAATCCCTCTTGTGGTGTGGATGATTGCCAACCCACCTACTTCACAAATTTGAAAAAAAGGAAAAAAAAAAAAAAGACTGCTAGTGGACTCCTCCTCTCACTAACTTCCTATCTAATGCATGATAGTGAGACCACATTAATATGACACATGCATTCACACTTAGTGTTAATGACTTTAGTATTATGTCCCCTAACACCAAGCTAGTCAATTAGAACCTAAACCTATCTAGCAGGAAGATTTTATGTTAAGTTAACATTCACTTAATATTACATAATCACCCATCTAACATTGGGTGCCACTTAGATTTTCACTTAACACTGACTTAACATTAGGTGTGAATGTACCTTTATATATGATGATAATTGACAGTGTGTACGATGTAGTTGAGTAATGAGAACCCCATGTGGAGAATGGGGTTGAAGTAGCAAATTGTTGTTTATTCCCTCCACCCCCCAACTTCCCCATTAAGTAGTTGTTGGGTACTTTGTAACTCCATTCGTCCATTCACTTGCTTGTTGCCCCTCCTTCTCTATTGCTCTGTACCTTAGAGAATGGCACCAAAGTAACAACAACGTAGGTACTTGGCAGAAGGGGATTGGG
>Ga0209611_10003667_pt1 | contig 26539 bp, 19 predicted proteins | sample S1TSphgellanicum_3_FD_187693 | JGI IMG/M metagenome (GOLD analysis project Ga0209611, IMG submission 187693) | Host-associated microbial communities from peat moss isolated from Minnesota, USA - S1T2_Fc - Sphagnum magellanicum MG (SPAdes) (version 2) | ecosystem: Host-associated > Plants > Peat...
GGGGGGGGGGGGGGGGGGGGGGGGTGTCAGATGGATGGAACATGGTAACAACAGCCTACAGTGCCAGGATTCTCCTTCTTCTTCTTTTTTCCTTTCTGTGTCTGGCTTTGAACTTTTTGTTTTGTATTGCTCACCATAACCATTTGGAGCTTATCTCCACAGTCCACCTGGTTGAAAAAGATTCCTTTAAAGAAAATTGAATTTACTGCTGAACCCATCAATTAAATTTTTCAAAAGGAACAATGTTGACACATCAGGCATTTAGGGTGTGCATATGTGTTTTGGTATTTCCCATCAAGTTGCTTGCCACCAATAGGACTCCTGTGGGCCTGTTTCTCACCTTCTGCTTGCCACCAAAAGTTCAATCAAGTAAATATGTGTTACGTACACAAGGAAATATCCTGAGCAAGATAATAAAGATAGAAAGCATGATTTGCATTTCAAACTTATAGAGAGTAGCAAAGATCACCTCTGAAATAAAATACTTACTAGTCGACTATGGGTTGTCTAAAATAGGCCAATTCAGACAGTTTGATAATGTTTCCCCACAGTAAGATTTCTTCTTTTCAAGCATTTCTTTTGTTGCTTGTATTCAATTACAATGTTTCCCCCACAGTAAGATTTCTTTTTTTCAAGCATTTCTCTTGTTGCCTACATTCACTTACAGTTCTTTCACGCTTCTTCACAATGAGTTTGATTCTTCACTCAGAAAATAAAATCAGGTTCCAATTTCTGTACACCATTCTCACATCCATCAGAAACAATCAATCAGGAGCCCCACTTTGTGCTGGCCTTTTGCACTCATGGCCAAATGAATTGAGTTCCTCCAACAATAAGGTATATATTAGTGTTGCCCAGTTATTGCTTTATTTGTAATAGCCACAGGATCGGTTACTAGAATGACCATTGGTTATACATACAGGTAGGTTTTCAGATAAACCAGTTGAGAACCTCTGACTATACACCTGTAATAAGTTTTTTTAAAAATTAAAAAGAATTCTATGATAGTAGTCTAGCAAAGCACATAGTGGGCTTAATGGGCTTTCTGGCTGATGATGACCCATGTGACCATCCACAGTCCCAAAATTTTGACCCTAGTTTGTTCTTACTGTTCATGAATGCATATGCAATAAGATTCTGTGCTGAACACTTGAGGCCCCAAGGGTTCAAGATGAGGGTGAGATAAAAAGCTTCCTTGTAATAAACTAGTATAGATTGGGTACTGTTGATTGCTGTTGTTGTTGTTGCCAGTCATGCTCAAGTGTTGGGTTCCATCAGGCTAGTGGGCCTTCCTCTTACTTACCTCCTACTTACGTACTTTGAGAGAGAGAGAGAGAGAGGGGAGTGCTGTTTTTGATGATGCAATTCAATATTAGCCGTTCCTTCATCCATATCCAGTCAGTACTTTTTGTTTTTGAGTAAGCTGTGATAAGCTGACCACACCACCATGCAATCCATCCCCCTGGCTCGTACTGTAGGGCATGTACTATGGCCGACCATCGTAAATACCATATTAGCTGATGAGCTGAGCTTGCCTGTATGTATGTTGTTGTAGCCCATATCACATCAAGCTAAGAGGCTAGTGAAAGGAGTTAGCTAGTCAGACATACAAACTGACTCTCTGAAACCATGTATATAGTAGCAAAAGCATGGAACCAAAGAAGGTAAAATGAAAAGTTGTTATTGAAAAGAAAGAGATGTCGTCTGCCAGGTGAAACCTCATAATTTCATTACCCACCGACTCCCCAACGGTATATTCTAGACAGGATCCAGCAGCCAATTACCCAGGCAACTAGACTCCTTTTTGGTTGTTGTTGGAGTGGATTTCATGAATGAGGCTGTCCATATTTCCGGGTGGACCTAGATGACCACCAATTCTCACAAAACACTGCTATTGATGGAGAGATTGTGAATACCCCCAAAAGCACTAATTAGCCGCTCCCCTTGCTCCACCTTTTATCATTGCAACCATGTAACCTATCCTCTGTTTCAAAATGTCATAGGTAAAAGGATTGGCCAAAAGATTCTTGTTTGTTGTTTCCCTTTGCCAACAGGAAGAATCCTTAACTTATCTCCTGAGATAATAGAGTTATCCAGAAATTATCTCAACTGTGGTACTGGGCCCCAGTTTCATTGTAACCGGAGATGAGAAGTCGCGAAGAAGAAATTAGAGAGGGAAAAGACATGGGACAAATTAGTCATTGCACCTAAATAGGTCCTTAGCAGAATTTCACTTCCAGTTTTGGGATTTCCATTTCCCTTAGCCATGCCTTTCCTGCTGCTCATATTCTTCATTAAATCAAAGCCTTTTCAAAATAAGATCCTGCAAGTCTTCTCGACTCATGCTCAGTTTAATGAGATAATACCCAATTTTGCCCACTTTGAGGATGCACCCAAAATGGGGATGAAACAGGGATTAGAGGGTCAAGCTAGGGTCCAAAGATAGTGTGACTTTGCTCATAACTCTACTTTGCCAACTTTTTGGAACTAAATTTTCATTCTAGCCTAAAATGACCCCCAAACTTCTTCCAAAAGATGATGTCATTAGTGTTGATGTAAAGAAGGTTAGTGCATGGGTACAACACAAGCAACGTGTGGGTGTACTTCTACTATTCACAAAGTTTGGAATCAGATAATAGCAGTTAGGATAGGAGGTCCGGTCATGATTTGATCCCAGATCTTTATGAACCAATTATATATGATTTCCGGTACCTGAACTAACCTTCTTGGAATGGGGAATTTGGAGCTACTTGTTTGTGGTTCTTGTATAATCTTGTTGCTATTGCTGAAGTTACTTCTAGTGGATATTGTGTACTAGAGTTACCTCAAGATTTGTGGGGATGCAGTCACATGGATGACTCACTGACCACCTTTCTGGTAGAATAGGCTAGACTTCCTATGTTATGTCCATTGAAACACTACAATTTGTTGGATTTTCAGCAAGTTAATTCATTATTTAGAATTTTCTTTACTTTTGGATAGTTTTGACACATGCAATAGGGAATTGGCCCAATATATGGCTATTGGAGGGCTGTTTGGATATGATATGGAGTAAAAAAATTGGTGGCATTAAGCTCATATTGACAGTCACCATTACCTTGGTAGTCTATTTATGGAGCTAAGTCTTTATAATTTTAATCATAGTTATTAGATTTATGGTCAATGAACATCCTTTCATGTTTAAAACCTTAGCATGAGTTGACAACATCTCCATTTTCCAGCAACACTTCAAATCGTCATGTAATCTTCTATCATTTTCAACATGTGTGTATTTTTTTTTTTCAACAACTCATTGGGCAACAAATGGTTCAACTTAAAAATTTCATTTCAAAACATTTACATCATCATACCCTATCTAACATGCTTTCTAACAAGATATTTAAGGTTCAATGTGTTCAAATTTTATCATGTTCCAGCCTTGGGGCGAATGCTTGGTTTACAAGTCAACCAATATTCACATCATTTCAATTATTTTCCCAAGTTCTCTCCACAATATTTTGGACATAGTTTGGATTATCACATCTTTCAATTGCAAGTATCTTTCGATGCATGTGCACACCCCCCATCAATCCTATGGGTATTCACCTCCTATGTTGCATCCATGACAACAAGCGCACAAAAACCCATGATACAATTTGCGACATTTTTATTACCACTATGCAAAATGTTGGTTTCCATGTGGGACAAAAACAACTACATATGCTTGTTTTAGCCACGTCCAACTCCTTTCATTGACAAATCAATAGTGTGCTCACCAAAAATGAAATTCGCACCTTAACTAATGCTATCATTGCCAACCCAACGCAAACAAATTTATTTTTTTGATCTTGTGCAATTCAAGGTTTTGTTGCCTCCAATGCAATTAAAACTAAAGAAAAGAGCTATTGTAACTAGCACCACATTAATCAATTTTTTCTTTTAACAATTGAGATATTTGAATGTCTACACAAATAGGCTTGTGTGCTCTTACTTGATTGTGCCAACGCCATTTGGAATTTCAAAAGGTCAAAAACCCTAGGACATGAGGGTTTAGGGTTTAGGGTTTATTTTTATTTGTCAAAAAATATCAGTCACATTGCAAAGGATGCTAGCGTCCTCCATCTTAAGTCAGGCAATAATAATAGGCCTAGCTACTTCATAACTTCCACCCTTTCAAAACACAGCCCCATCATCACAACTAATTTGATAGAGCCAATTGGTTGTTGAGATGGGGAGATTTTGATATCTAGTTTGTGCCAACTTGATGTCCCTCAAATTCTCCCTTCTCTTTTTTCTTATTCCTTGGTACATTTTTCAGATCTGTGGTGTGTTTATAAATAAAGTTTTGCAAGGTTGGTTGTTGTTTTCCACTCCCCCAACCAGGGTATCTTTTTTGGGCCAAATGTTCCCACTTGGCCACAAAAGAAATGGTAATGCAAATACTACAAAGGATTTTTTTTATTAAAACAATGTACAGAGTCACCATATTTTGACAGGAAAAAAAACTGAATTCACCATGTTTAGATAACACATAGCAGGAATCCTAGTTTTCTCTAATGTCCTCTCTGACCTGTAGCCAAGTTTGGCTAAGACTGCTTGTGGAAGATGGCCAAGCCATCTATCTCACAAAACTGAAAAAAAAAACCCTGCCCCCAACTCTCAAATCTCCTTTCAACTTGTCAGATCGTGTTGAAATTATTTTTGCATTTGAGGGAGTGAATTATATATTGGTGCTGGTAAGCTTTCATATGTTTACAAATGTACAGATTTTACTAGGTATAATCTACATCACTGCTTCTATGTATGGCAAAACTCTGTGAAATGTTTTTGAAGAAAACATGAAATTTTTTTGGGTCCAAAATATGGTTTCCAAAGAACTATTCACCACTTTTGCAAATAAAAAATTGAGAAAAACCCACTGATGTGCATCAGCCTTAGTGAGGCTCCCCATTCCCCACTCTCCACTGGTGCCCCACTTGCTGAACTAGATATGTTAGAGGTATTATTATGCTAGGTCGCTATGTAAAGGACCAACCATTCCACCAGTGAAGTGACTTGTAAGTAGTGTCTTCATCCAAAACAGATCAACTAGTTTTTTAATTATTTCAATCACATACAATCTCGCAAACCTCAACAAGGTGGAGTAATATTTAACCTTATATTGGGGAGATGGTCACGCACCTTTCAAACAACTAGGATACTGCAACAATACTTAAATAAATTGGGTATTTGTTGCAGTACATTTGCTACTTGGCAACTCCTTACTTTCTAACCTACAGTCTCATGGATCATTGCATGAAGGCCTCAAAAAAGTTGATAACCTCAGCAACAACTTAAGGGGAACTCTCTTTTGCACAGCTTCCCAAAACCCCAGAAGAGTCCAACACAACACCCCTACTCATTTGCTGGTTTGTTTGCATTGGCTCTTTCAGTTGTTACTACTGACTGCACTTTTTATGCCACTAGTTCAATGCTTTCTTTTTGTTGTTACTATGCATTAGTAACAATATTATATATATATATACATATATATATTTCTTTTTGTTTGTGCTATGAACCCAAAGGCTTCCAAAAAGGGGAGATTCCTGTTTGAGTTTGGCTAAGAAATGGGTCCCAAAGTGTGTTCTTTTTTTCTGATAGGTTAAGCCATTGTAAGGAGGAGAAAGTGAGATCGGGTCTTTATGTACAAAGAAGCTGTTAGCAAGCAAGGAGTGATGACAACTTTGTATTCACAAATAATCAAACCCTAAGACGACTAGGAGATTTGGACGGTTGATGAGATTCGGCACATTAGAAGGGTGATTGTAGAATCCACATGCAAATGTATCTCCACAAATGATTCATCTAATCTGTCATCACTACTGTCTGTCTGTCTGTTTGATTTGGGGAGTAACAAAAGAGAGTGTTTAGCATCGCGTTATGTTTATGGAGTACTTTAACATTACTGTAGCATTATGGCAAGTTCAACATTTCAGTGGTGAATATTTATTTTATTTGCAAGATTCCATGTCAAATTATGAAATATACCAAAACATTTCTTTGGAAAAAGTATATTTGAAAGTTTCAACGTTTTCAAGAATAATATAATTAGTGTGTAAGCTGCCAAGGTAACATGGTGCTCATTCTCATTAACAATTTAATCTCCCTTTTTTGGGTAGGTCTTGAATAGTTGGATTGAATGATGAAGTAGCAATTATTAATAATCTTCGATCATAATTATTTTAATGAAATCCTGAACTGTTGGCTAATTTTGAAAGAGTTTGACATCATGTACGAAAGTAAGTTATGAAAAATTAGTGTTTAGTGAATGTACTCTCTCTCTCTCTCTCTCTCTTTTCCCCCCTCCCCCATCACCAACATAAGGATTCTAAAATAATCTGACTTACACTCCAGGTACAGAAAGTTGAGATGATCCATTGTGTACACACAGAATCTCTCTCTCATGTCTTTTCTCAGGACACAAAACCTCAGCAGTGTTATTATTGGACCTCATACCACTGATGTTGGTGGCCCATGACAATCACATGATCACTCTTACCTTGCTCGGTAGCACCATCCTCCTCCCGCCTCGCTCCCTCCCTCCCTCCCTGCCACTGTCGGATTGTCTACCCACACTTCCAGAAGTGGGCCAACAAATAATAATAAAGTTTTGGGAAGTGTGGGAGTGCATGGCTCATAAGCTGGTGGCTTTCCTTTTTTCCACCACTCCTGAAGCCCCAATGGTAGACATTTTACAAGTAGGTACTAAGTACATTCATACACTTCATCAAGTAGCGAAGCCATTCTTTAGTTTTGTTGGTTGCCACTTTTTGAATCATCCCTTCTCACATGCCCATCATATCAGTTTCTGAAGTTTTGCTAAAGTAACAGCCACTTTACACTAGGAGTCAGGGCCAATGTTCGACCCAAATCTAGCATTCCTATTGGTGCAAAAGTTGAAATCAGGCCCCAAGGGCTTTATACTAAGAGTCAAGGCTGAAATATTAAAAAACTTTTCAATCTGCCCCCAAGTACTAATAAATGCTGAACTTTATGGCCCCAAGGCTGAAAATAGGATACCATCAAATTTGGGAGGCCAATTTGCAACCATTGGAGCCAATGTTCCAGCACTTATTAATATCCTGATGTTAATATTCTAGCATTTATTAGTAACTTGAGGCCAATTTGCAACCCAAAAATGCTCAAAGTTGGCCCCAAGTTTTTTTTGGGCCCTAACTCCTAGTGTAAAATGAGCCTAAGTGTGTTACATAAAAGACCACTAATACGTAAGTATCTTTTTACTGGACCCCTCCAATTGTCAACTCTATCATCAGAAATCAGTTTTGCAGTAGAGATCTTGTTGAGTACACTCTCATGTTTAACCATTGAGTAAAGAGGCTTGTGGTAGTACTATTGAGTGATTAGTAGGTAGGTGATTACCAAGTAGGTAATGAGCCTAGCACACCACTTGACAGGTCCCTTGGATTGGAGGGACCACGGAACTATTTAAAGGGTGCCAGAGTGAACTAGCAGCCCACCAGGGCACCATGCAAGATGGATGATGTGTGTGGACAGGAAACATTTCTCCGTTGTATTCCTGTCCCAGAGTTAACCACACTGGTTAACTACAAACTAACCATCCTCGTGCATCTACCTATCTAGTGGCCTACCAAGCGCCCTGACTACCACCTGTGTAGTAATCAGTTACGTTCCCTATCTACTTACCTATGACAAGTACCCACTTACACATGTAGTGACCTAGGTAGTGTGAGGGTGAGGTAGGGGGGTTAAATGATAGGTTACCTTGGTAACTCAGCTGTGGTTCATCCACAACAGATTCATCATAGGTTTCCAAATGGTTTGGCGCACTAGTGGGTACTTCTGGGTCACATAACCCTTCCTCCACTCTCTGGTCGTGGAAAAAAAGCAGATTTCTCTGATGCATAATACCATATTGAAGTATATTTCCAAACTTGCAAACTTTGCAGACCTAAAACATACAAATTCTGGAGCTGTTTTGGAAATTCAACTACAGCACAGGCTTCTACCAACACCTTACACACACAGGCTGGCTGTTTGTCAGCAGGTTCCAACAGAAAATGGACAGAAAGAAGAAAACACCCACTCACTCTTCGAGAATGAATTTGAATCTAATTCTCCCTTTCTTTTCTTTTTTCTTTATTCTTTCTAATACCTTTGTACATTTTCGAATCATCGGTGTGTTTATAAATAAAGTTTTGGAGTGATTTGATGACTTGAATCTTTTTTTTAAATTTTATAATCATTTACTTCTTTTACTTTTCAAAAAAGAACATTGCTTAAGTGCCTGAATTTCTTTCCAGTTTGGCAGTGTCAGTTAATGACCATGTCTTTAATCAAAGGGGGAATCTTTCTCAGCTCCTTTCAAACTTTCATTCTGAGTTTGCAAAGATATGGCATGAAGACATTTAGGTACTATACTCTTTCATGGCACCAGGCTACTTATATTGTTTCTTCTATTAATTAGATTGGGGGTGCCTCCCAAGTTCTTTTTCTTTTTTGTGGCTGCAATGAGGCATTTGGATTGGCCCATCATAAGAACACCAAAAAAGGTGAAACTTTGTAAGCTCCCACAACAAAACAAAAGTGTGAAGATGTTGTGCCCCTTTTTTGGCCCACCTATATTGGTAATGGGAGAACTTTGGGCAAACCATTGGGATAAAAGTGTAATGCAATCGGGAAGACAGTGGGAAAGGGGACATCATTGGGAACATGTGGGAAGACAAGAATTTTTTAAAATTATGCCACCACCCACCACCCACCCCCCCCCCTCCCCAAAAGACAAGCCCTCCTGAATGCATGTTCAGGCATCCCAATGGCTGCATGCAGAGTCTATTCCTGAAACTAGTTGCCACCAATTTTGGCTTGAACTAATACCCCTTCCTAAGAGTGTAGGTACCTATTCATCTTTGTATACATTAAATGGGGAGTGCCTCCCAAGTTCAACTTCTTTTTCCTTTTCTTGTGGCTCGTCACCCCATAAAAAGACTGAAAATTTGGAGGTTATCTAAGATAGAAGTTCGTATGGGAAGATGAAACGCCTCCCCCTTTGGCCCACCTATCTATCTATTTCCCAAACCATGGTGCTTCTTGCCACACTTTGGTGTCATTGGGAAGCCATCAACGAATAGAGTTGCACCAAATTGGTTTCATAATCTGTCAACTTACATTGGATAAGTTACTAAATATTGAACAATGTTTTCTCTAAACAATCATTTAAATGAAAACTAAAAAGCATAGGGAATTTGGACATACTCTTAATATTGTTGGAAAGCCTTCAGCAAGTATGATTAAATGAAGGTGGTTTAGAAATTTTTAGACCTCATATGTGGGAGATATTTTATTTTCATTTTTATTTTTTTTCTGATTCAAATGTCAATTAAGTTACAAAAAATGGTTTTGGAAGAGCAAATTATTTGGCTAACTAGTTCACACTTGGGCCAACAACATAAGCTACATTTTTATAGGTGAAAAGAGACAAATTTGAACAAAGCATATGGGATAAAAGTGTGATGCTATTGAGAACATCTTGAGGAATACATTGGAAACTTGGGAAACCCTTTGAAAACTTTCACAAAAGCCCCTTGGGAACTTGATGGGACCACATGGTAAACAGAAAAAACCCAACCCAGGACAAGCCAGAGAGGTCTTATAATGTAACCCCAAAATACCCAAGGGGACCAACTAATGCTTTTAGGCTATAAACTTGATTGGTTGTCTTCTTTCACTTTGCCAAACTACCGCCACCTTCATGCTGGCTAGCAATCCAAGCCAAGTTAGATAAGTTCAAGTAGTTGCACCCACCAATTCAGGAGTAGGGTGGCTAGCTGGCTGGCAGTTCCACATGCAACTAATTGTCCACAAAGTTGCACAAATCAAGTTCCACACCCAAATCCCATGCTCATGCATCAGACAAGGGTTATAGTTTTAGTGATTGTAATAATATACAGAGGGTGTTGAATAGGCTTGTGTGTAGGTCTGCAAAAAAAATATGATGACTAATAAAATTGCTGGATATGGTGGTTCGAAATTTCTTTTTCTTAGTTATCTTGAGTGAACTAACAATTTAACATGTAATAAGTTTTGGTATGCTTTGTGAGAATTATAGAGGATCAATGGAAATGCTATAAAGGGACCACTTTTTTCAATGTTCACTAGAATAGGTTGTGTGTAAGCCTGAAGATTATTTTTTCAAGCCAATGGGGTTGCTGGATTCGGTGATCTGAATTTGATCTCGGGTTATCTGGAGTGAACTAACAGTCAATGTGAAAGTGTAATTTCCAGACAGGGTTCTAGCACAGTACTAGTGCACTTTGTTGGCCTTGCCTACCAAGGCAAGGATATTGTGTTTCGATTCATTATAGACTATAGTAGCTTAAGGGATTTTGGCCCCTAGTTAATAGCACTATTTTCATATGAGGATTTTTGAAAGATGATATTTTGGCTTGTGTTGAAACTTGAGATTAGTTATAGAGTTATAATATCTTGAAGGATTTTGGTTTCTTTTAGAGGATTTTTTGAAGATTATATTTTTGCATGGTGAAATATTTGAGTTTTCCATATTCTTCTTTTTCCTTAAGATACTTTTTAATGTAAATGGCAAGGCCACAGTGTGACACACCCCATGTTGGTTGTAGGCTTCGGGGATTTCATTCTTTCATCTGGGCAGATTGGATGAACCATCCATCACCCACACTCCTACCACCACCATAGAAAACCCCCCCATTTTTCTTTTGTTAATTGTAACATTAGAGTTATCCATAAAGTAGGAAAAACACAGCACCAGAACCCCGAGTTTGGTCATACACAGGGTGAGATTCAAAAAAAACCTGCAGAAAAGTACATTAGCATCAAGAGGGGATGAAACTTAGAAAACCATCAATTTTGGTGGTAAACTGAGTTTCATCCTGTCTTTCCTTTTTCCTGAACGCCTCCACTACTGCTACATATATTTTCACTGCTCCTAACTATACAACCACGATAATTAGTCTCGAACCTCGTGTATAAAATGCTGAGTTTCAGCATCTCATACTGAAATTTAATAAAAATGTCTTTACTTTGCAGATACCACTGAAAGAGGGGATAGGGGGTGAAAGGAGGCCCAAAGGCAGGGTGAAGAGAGGGGGCCACGTTACAGATAACTCTATTAGCTCTTTGATATTTCCAGGGCCTAAATGTAAGCACTGAGATTCTCTCCACTGGGAGGAGTATAATGGCTTCTACCCAATAATACTTCAGCATGGAACAATTTTACATAAACACGCACCCATAGTTCATTCCGGTGCCATTATTGTGTGAAACTGAATTTGGATAGTTAAATTTGTGAAGCTGCAAGTGATGACCAACAAAGAAAATGTGTAACTGCTTTTCCTTGTCTGGATGTATTGATTGGCCCAGGTGATGGCACTTTAATGGTCCTTCAGTTTAGCTCTCCAAGTTTGCTTGTCTATAGGTATGGATGGGGAGAAATAACTATACTCTATGTTGCATGTGGTCACACTATTAGAGGCCCAAGTAAGGGGTGTGGGTGGAGATGCTCTAATAGGACTTTCTCAAAAAAGTGAAGCTGTTGGCTCATCTGGGCTGCCATTGGTGGTTACCAGCTAGATAACTACCAGTGTTGGATGCTTGTGTACTGTGTTATATACATAGGATCATGAATTCTGGGGAATACATAGATAGGCATGTGGTATGTGAACTTTATCATGTAGGCACATACCAATCCTAACTAAATGGAATTATATATGCTTGCCTTTATACCAAACAGTTATTGCCCTGAAGTACTGGCTTGTACAGAGCTAGCCTCTTAACCTAGTGGCACCTACTCACATATAAACTTTATGCTGACATACAATTTATGCAGACATACATCCTCCATGACACGACTTCTCATTGGTTGCATGGAAATTTTATTCCTAAAATTGGCTGTCAATATTTTTGGCCTGGACTAATAGGTAGCCCTTCCTAAGAAGACCCTACCTATTTTTCATGCTTCAATTAATTAGTGAGTGGGTGCACTAACAGTTTTTTTTTTCTCCCAAAAGGAGCCATTTGATTGGCCCATCACCAATATTTTTGGAATGTGGGGCACTCCCCAACATAGAAGCCTACTTATGGCTCCCTCCCCAAAATAGAATTATGCTTTGTGATGCTTCCCTTCCCTTGCCCCCCTCCTTTTCAAACTATCCTATATATAAAAGCAAACATGGTGTCCGTCTGTCCGTCTGTCTGTGGTGACAAAAACAAGATGAGGTCCTGAAACGAGCAAGGTCCTCAAAACCTTTGAGGACCTGAACCGAGGTGGCCAGAATCCTCGATAAAAGATTTGAATCGAGATTCTCAGTATCCGGTCCAGACCTCGAAACGGACTTGAAAAGAGGTTCCCAAAAAGAAAACCCGTCGTTGGGGACCTGAAACGAGGTCCTCAAAGAGAAAACTCGTCGTTAGGTCCTGAAACGAGGATGCACTCCGACTGGCAGTTCTCGGTTTCGGACATATTGAAGAAGAATTGACAGCCAAACACAGGTCCGGTTCAGTGTTGGGTGGTGTTTTTGAGTCTTTAAAGAACCACCGGTTCAGGTCCTTTAAATATTTCAGACCCTAAGAGCCCCCTGCTTCATGTTCTTTGAAAAAACAGGCCAGGGTAGCCGCTGCAGGGGGCCGGGCGAGGTGCCACGGGTGGCTGGAGTGGTGTAGCCATGGGTTGCCCTCACTCGTATATAGAGAAGTTGATCCATGGTCAAACAATATGGGATAAAAATTGAGCTGCTATTGGGAACACATTGGGAGCTTGGGGAAAACTTTGGAAATCTGGTAGGAACACATTGGGAACTTGACATGAACAAACAAAAACAAAAAAAACGTTACTCCCCCTCCCACCCCAAAAGAAAAAATTAAACCCCCCTAAGCCTTCTCATTGGTTGCATGAAATTTCTATTTCCAAAAGAGTAAGTCACCATTTTCAACATGGGCTAATACCCCCACTATAAACTGGGGGTACTTATTTATTATCCAACTAGTTTTTTTTTTGGTAAACATTGCTTAAATACCATACTCAAATGGTATGCAAAATGTTTCTTTTAAGGTACAAAGCGAATATATATATACATATACTAAAAAAGCATTACCCTCACTACAATAGTAGCCATGTGATGGACATTGATCCCCAGTTAAGTTGGCAAACTCAATGACCTGGAGCTAAACTAGAGCTCATCCTTCAGCTCGTCTTTACTTTAGCAAAGTGCCATAACCATGAGTACCTAACATAATCACAAATCCGCTTCCCTCTCAGCTTGAACAACACGTGAAAAGGACCCAAAAATTGTGGATCTCATTTTAGGTCTGGACCCCAATATATGCATGAACTATTTGCATGGGTGTTGCCCATAAGGACTATCATAGCTTTATCATATGATGGGAAAGTCCAAAAGAGGACAGGGGAGATGATTTGGTTTGGACTCTTATGCCACCCCCTACAAAAAGATTGCCCTAGAGAGGAATTGGGGGATCATTGCTCCTAGACTAGGAGGTTTTGCTTTAAGTATCTCATACAGAATGTGAACAGTGAAAAGACTGGGAGTAGGCTTTTTGGCCTCTTCTGGGTTTTGCCTGACCTTTCTATATACCTAAAATGCTGAACCCAAGCCTCAGGTCAGCCTTAACTATGGTAGTCTACTCTCCGCCATATGAGTTGTATACATATATTGTCTAGTAAGGGGTTTTTTTTTTTAAACAAGTTAAGTACTTGTGTGTTTCTTTTGCCTACTTCCCTATGGAAGTCCTTGCTTATGGAAGACACCCCAAAAACAAAGGCTAATATAAAGCATGTTCCTTCCATTCACTTCAAACAATAAAGGGAGGTGAAAGTGGGGCGGGGGGGGTGCATGGGGCCAACCTGAGACTTGAAGTCCCACTGACTACCTAGTACCCTGTACCCAAGGGATCTCCGGGCGGCCGACTTGTTGGGTAGCACACACCCAAGAGTGTGAGTCCATACCAGAAAATAGTGGGTTCATAACGGGCCCACCAAGTTTCTGTCAATTCCTGCAAAACCAATCTGATTTATGTCGTGTCGTGGTCTGGTTCGCAAAAGTTCCACATCCGTTGGTTGTTTATGTATCATTGTGTGTATAATCTATCTATCTATCTATGCCTTTATGTTCCTTTCCTTTCCCCCACCACCAGAAACCACCTTCTCCACTTCCCCCCCATCCTCCTCCTCCTCCTTCCCATGCACGTCAAAACAATTTGTTAACACAATGGAAAGATTGCATAGAAAAGTGAGCATGAATAACCACGTGGCGGATCACAACTTGGATCACAACCACACAATCCTTTTGGGTTTAGAGCCAGGGCTCCACACTATTCTTTCCATTTCTCTTTTTTCCGTGATGAGGAGCTGATTAGAAGAGGGGGTCTGAGCTAGGGGGGATGAAGAGCCTTCTTCATCTGGCCCTCTTTCTGAAACACAGTTTTTTGTGTACGGTAAACAATGTAAACATTATGCAGGTTTACCGAACACAAAAAAACACAGTTGTGCCTTTGCTCCCAAGCTCCTATACAAACTTAGCAACAAGGCATCATAAACATGTTGGCCCTGCCAATAGTTAAGATGTTGTACATCTATATACTGTGTCCACACTTTGAACACCAGAAAAATCCGTTTCAATCTAACTAGTCTAAACACTTTCATCAAAGAAACCAGTTCACCCAATGTAAAACTTTCAAAAGTTGGATACAATGTGATAGTCCCTGTCCCTGTGGCGACAGGGCCCAACAAAGACATATACACCAGCTGACCTGAAGCAACTGAACAAAAGAGAGAGAAAAAACTGAACAAGAGCTTGATGTTTTTCTCAGCTCCATGTTTTGTCTTTGTTTGCAAAGAGATTCAAACCAGTGTTGTGTGGTTCTTCAATTTTTAAAGAACCAGCAGTTCTGATTCTTTAAATTTTTCCAGAATCAGAGAAACCACAGTTCAGGTTCTTTGGAAAAAAATTCAAAACCAAAGAAAGGTCTGTTTCAGGTATTCCAAAAACCTTAAAGAACCAATGGTTTTCATGAAAGAACTGGCAACAAACTGATGATTCTCTCCCAGTTTTTTTTTACTTTTTCATATTTTGAGAACCATGGTTGTATACTGAAATCAATTTTTTGAGTATTTGGAGAACTGAGGAATAGGTGGGTATATACCCGGGCTGATAACTGGTGGGTATTTTTCCCTTGTTCTAAGAACCAACCAACACCGATTTAGACACAAACCTGTAAGCGTTCATGACAAATACTCAGGGTTTAAAAATGAGTCCATAAAAAACTATATGACTAGATGAAAGTTAATAAGCCCCCTCATGTTTCAACTGACAGGCAAAACTATTTCACAAAAACCTTAAAGAAATGACCTATCATGAGATGAATATAAAACTGAAATGACGTGTCAAATATTCTTATTAGCTTGGTGACTTGGAGACTGAGATGTACTCTTTTTTTTCTTCTTTTTTCCCTCAGACCATAGGATATATTTTGGTTAATTAGAGCTCCAGTGGTGCTCCGTATGTGACCCTGCAAAAAGATTTCTCACATCCAAGTTGAATTTTTTTTTCCTTTCTAATCCTGCCCATAAAACCAAAACTGGGACTGCAAATAGGTGGGAGACTACTAATAGCAACCCACCTGGACCAAACGATATGCTTGACAAATCAGAACCAAGGAGCAGCAGTCAGATCTTATTTATTAAACTCTTTTTTGGCAGGTGTTAGTCTTTGCTGTGCCTTTTACCGGCCTCAACAAACTGTGATGAAATGCAGAGCCAAAACCATTTTGCTGAGACAAACCAGCGAACTTTAACGTTTCTTCAGCCAATTTTATATTCCAGGGTACTTAGCACCTCTAGAGCTGGTCTAAGTAAATACAGACTGCATACCTTGTTACCTTGTTGCCATCTTTGTTTTGTTTCTTAATATCCCAGAATGTAAACTGCAACTTACACTTTTTGAAGTATTTCCAAGCAATGGTTGTCCAACTTTAAAGTCCCAAAATGCAGGTCACATTTTGCTGCTTTCAAGGAGTTTTTTTTTTTTTTGGCAATGAGTGTACATCTTTGGAGTCTTGAATGAAGACTGCTTTCCAAACCTTTTTGGTTATATGTTATTCTGATGACTGTCCTGCTGACGAAGGCTAGAACATAAACCAGAAAAGAAGCAGGTGATTCATTCCTGTACTGGCTTCTGCAGCGACGGACTTCAGGTATTCAGTAAGGATGTTGTCACTTGTTACCTGCCTCCCCATTGCTAATTGCATCCTCTTCTGCACATCTTGATGTGTTTTGTGTCCCATTTGAACCATATGACATATTTTGGTCTAGCCTTTCAATTTTTATTTTTGACCTTCAATTTCTTTTTGGGCCAGTCATATGAAATGCACCATTTGTCAGTCCATCACATGACATTTGTAAACATAAAATGCTGGAAACATGTACTTATTCATAACAGCACAAACCAAGACACCTGGATGAACATGAGCGAGTCCACAACGACAACAGTTCTTCCAGAGATTAAGCCAATGCTGGAATCATGTAACTAGAAATCTCATTACAAGAAAAAGGAACAAGGATTGCCACTCATAACTATACATGATCCCTTTCCCTTCAGACAATGTAGAGATTCCTGCTTGGAAAGGAAAAGCTCGAAGTTTCTAGCACACATGTATGTCATTACAGGTTAGAAGGCCCTGGTGCAGTGTAAGAATTATTTTTTGTTGTCTATGGATTCATCTGCTATTTAGCAATCAGTTCTCATAGGTAAGTGGTGTTCAACAAGTCTCTTCATGTGCATATGTTTGGGATTAAAACTAAACTTTACGACCCTTTTATTACAATCCGAATGCATCTGTCTTGTAATTTAGTCACCAACACAGTTAGCAGGCATTTAATGGTAGGCAATCATCAAGGTAAACCACTGTGGGTACCTCAATTCAACCTTGGGGCAGAATGAGCAACTGACTGGTATGGTTATGGTTATTGTGAACCTTGGAAGGCTAGCAGCAACCCTCAGGGTGAAAACTCAGAGAACCTCCTTGATCAGCTTGTTGGCCAACTTCGAATATATTGTTGTGCCAGAGCCATTCCAGCTTTGCTGAAATAAGGCATGACTACCATAGGTTGGGAACTCTTGTACGTAAATGTACTGGTTTTGGTCGATTCCAGTTCTGAGCTCACACTTGGCCTTCCCCACCAGCATTTTCTTTTGTGTGAAAATTTGCAATTTTTTTAACCTGGAAACAACCACTTCAACCTCTTAGCTCTAATTAAGGTTGTAGGATGTGGCCATATTTGTCAAATTCTGTCATTCAAAATCTGATGACCACCACCTGAACAACCAACGGCTAGGACAAGTCACTAACAAATGTGACAAATTGCCCTTTGATTGCCACAAATTGCACCAAAATGTGACAAGGTCACCTCGTTTCACCCAGCAAGCAACTCATTTGTGTTCGTCCCTCCAATTGCATTCCCTTTTGTTGCCATTACCACTCTTGAACAGAATTGTCTTCTCACTGCAATAGCTCCATCACCTTTACGCTTTAGCTTTTGTGTGCTCTTTTTGTACCCTTCAAAATCACAAGGGAGGCAAGATTTGAAGGTGAGATCAATCTTTGCAATCTTCATTATTGAAGCACGCAAAACTATTCATTGTAGCACCTTGGAGCAAAGCTTTAAAATCCAAAGAGCTTGTAATGCTGAAGTGCATCCTAGTATCTCACCTTTCCTTTCAAATTTGCACTTTTCAAGACTCCAAATTTGTTTGTGTGTGCAATCTTCTACTAGCTTGAGGAAATTCTCATGCATGGATGCAACCTTTTGTCTTCTAGTTCCACACACAAGCTCTAAAGGTACCTTTCTTTTTGCTTGTCTTATTATTCATTGCATTTGAGTTGCTTGGAAGTTGCAAGGTCTTAAACTCTTTTAATCTTGATTCATTAAGTTTTTTCGTGTATTTCAAGTTTTATTATTCTTTTGATTTCACAAAGAACTTCCAAGTAGAGTTGCATCCTCTTTCTTTGCTTATCTTGTTATCATCTTCTAGATGTTTGAAGTTGAGATTTTTCATAACCCATTAGCATTTGTGATGACTGTCAAGATTAGGTTTTCTCTCACCTCCCCTTAGTGCATAATGTCAAGCCCTTGAGTTGCTAGTTAATTTTAGGTACCATCACTTCTTTTCTTCTACTCCTAATAATTCATCCCCTTCATAAGAAATACTACTTGCATTCCATATTTTCTAGATGCAAATTCAAACAAACATCCTATTGTTGCAAGTTCTAATACAATTGTTGCATTTGCTTTGCATGTACATGGGTCCTTGTCATAATCAAATCCACTCTTGCCCTTGTACATAAGAAACAAAGATAAAAGTAAGGAAGATCAACTTGGTTTGAAACAAAGTTCAACATTCCTAGGTGACTAATGCAAGTTCCCTTGTACAAAATTGGTTATGGGGTCTAATGGGAAGATGAGCCATTTGATGTATAATTTATACTAATGTTGAGAAACATGAAATCTTGTTAGTGCTAAAGTTTATTGACTTGCAAAAACATGTAAGCCATGGAAAAGCAAAATGAGTACATCTAAGAGTTATAATAGGGGAACATTATGTCAATGCAGACAAACATGCAAGAAATGAGGAGTTTGTTGCATCATAGGTTCAAGAGATTATATTGCAACAAGTTGCAAAAGGTTTTGCCACTAAACAAAAACATAAATGTGTATAATTTGCCATAATTTTTTATTTGCTCAAACTTGACCATCAAATGATTGACTACAAATATATGAAAAACCTATTTGACTTTTAACAATTCCCAATTAGTGTTTTTTAAGGGAATTTTTTAATGTAGCCTAAGTGGAATTCAAACATAAGAAGACCTATGTAGAACAGTGGGGATCATCCTTAAGAAGATTTAGCCAAATTTGTTTATACAAAAAAATATAAAATACATATGTTTAATTACCTTTCTAAATTTATGGTTAATGGTAAAAATCAAATATAGAAATTTGGTGATTTTTACTATTTTTTTCCATTCTAACAATTGAAACCTTACAAAATCATTAAATCTTTTTTTAATTCATGTTTTGGCAAACCAACAACCTAGAAAAATACTAGAATGACTCATTGGATGGAACATGTTATAATCTACACAACAATTTATTGTTGCCTTTTGTGATTTGAAATCACTAAGATTGACAATTTTGGATCAACATTCATGTTTATGTTGTTGAAGCTTGGAAACAAAATATTATCTTGTTGTCTTTCAAGAAAGTTTTTCAAATATTGAATTTTAAAAACTTGTCTCAAATAGTCATTAATTTGTTAATGCAACAAGGTGGTGTGCCTAAATCAAATTTGACCTCCATAGCTAGTGTGATTTAGTGCAAATGGTTTACTAAATAAAGTTGATCATGCAACTAAAGAAGATGCCCCTTTCTTGTTGGGAATGCATTGTGTAGCTCATTGAACCAACCTCATTGTGCAAACAAAGTTGTTTAAAACCTGTAATTAAATTTTATAATTGAAGCAAGTTTGCTTCAACATATGTATATTTATTATTCAAAGTTCACTCAAAACATCATTTAGAGATATGGAACTTAGTAGATGTATTTTAACACAAGGCCTAAAACTTTGGTTGATTTTCATGTTGTGCCCCAACAAGCAAATGATTTTTAAATACAAAACTTTGGTGGTGGGGATGTTTGAAGACCAAGCAACAAATGTCCTACTACAAAAGTTAATTTGGACCTCTTGTGTGACATTGAGACCTTTATAAGTTTTGTGCATGATTGTGCCATATATAAGTATTGAATAGATTATCATATGGCTTGTTTTCTAAACATTTTGCCAATTTCAAAATTTGCTCAAACGTTGAATTTTTTTGTTTTTTTCCAAATTCTTGTTTGATCATCCTCAAAGCCATGTTGATTTATTCATTAATATGCACTAAACCTATGGAAGTAAACCCAATGTGATATTTGAACCAAAATTTGTGATTCATTGTTAATAGTAAACTTAGCAAATGGTAAAGCCACACGAGAAATATATTAAATTGAAATGAATTTTTAAAGGTATAATTTTACAATTTAACTAAATTTACTAAAAATTATAGTTTCTTAACAAAGTTTTTTTTGCAAAAGGTTTTAAATGATTTCAATGGCAAATTAAAGCTTTTTAAATCAAAAATTGAATGAAAAAATCTGTAGAAAGCATAATCGGGTAAAAACACAGTCAAAGGAGCAACCCAAGTGAATGGACATTCCTTAAAACTAGATTTTTGTATGTTTGAAAAATCACAAATGAAGCACAATAATTTGGATTGCCATAATGTTTTTTAGAATATTTTTCATCAATTGCAAAGTTTACATGCTCAAAGCTTGACACAAATCAAAAATGTTTTTGCATGTTCAAAGCACTCAAACCTCGAGAGTGGGTAGTCCTTGTTTTTTTCAAATGTTTTTGTTTTCTACCAAATGTGCACAATTCTTTCTAAAAATTGAAAAGGATCTTTACATTGATGATCAAAAAGGCAAAAGGACTTGAATTAATGAAAATTGTTTTTATAACCCATTGAACACATTTGGCTCATAATTGTTTTTTACCCTAAAAATTATGGATTTTGAAAATGTGCCTTTCACAAAAAAATTTCATATTTATGTGATGGAAGGCTTGAATGCATAATATACATGATATAAAATAAATTTGTACTCAAAATGTAATGATACCTAAAGTGCAATGTTAAATGGGATATTCAAAATACAAAATTTAAAGTTATACACCAAAAAAAACAAATGACACGTGTCATGTGCAATCCTTAAAAAAAAAACATTTACCTTGGCACCCTTGATTCCTTTGACCATGTTTTCACCCAACCAAAAATTATATTGTGTAATTCACCAAAAGCAAAGTTCAATAATCTTGCCAAGTTTTCAACTTTAATTCATTAATCTTGTTTGCAAAAACAATTCAAAGAAAAATTATGGAGGCAAAGACATGTTTCAATCCAAAATCAAATGATAACAAGAAAAGGGAATAAAAATGATTTTTTAAATGTTGGAGGTCATCCTTTGTTTTAAAATAAAAGGGCTGGTGTGAAAGAACTTTGTTGAAGGATTAAACTAATTAACTAGCAATTAAGGTTTGCACAAACTAGAAAAAGTTGCAAAAAAGGATAGAAATAGTGAACCAAAGTGTGGAAACTTACCACACACACAAAAAGATAACTTCCCAAATTGAAAACTCTTCTTAGTAACATAAAAGATGTCAACATCTTTATATAACTTCAAAGAGGTTATATTCCTTAGCTCAAAAGACATAATTCACTATTACAAGAACACTTCCTTGTAATTAAACACCCACTTATATTGACCCTTTGCAAGAAACCCAAATTCTTTTTATTTGCATTCCAATGTGCTATTGAACCCCTCCAATGTCTATTGTGAAACCCTTATGTTGTGTTTTTTTATTGTGCTCCCTTTTCAACAAAGTACCAAAATCTTTGAAAGCCTCCTTATGATGTGTTCCCTCTTCAACCTACGACCAAGTGAATGTGTGAATGAATGGATTTATTTTGGTGGATGATTGTTCCCTAAAAGTTCATTTTGTAGTGTTAAAAAATGCAATCATTTGTATTTGGGGGTTATGTGGTAGGTAACAAACTAATGGAGTTGATATTATAATTGGTTGCCATTGGAGAAATCTTTCAAACATGTGTATCTTGAAAAAAAAAATTGAAAAAAAATTCAATAGAACCTTTTTTTCATGTGTCCAATTTTGACCTTTTAAAAGTTCATAACTAAAGTTTTTTTTAAGATTTCTTACATTTAAGGACTTCATTTTTGGACCTTTTTTATTACTTTTTACAACACATTGAATCCTTTAAAAGTCTATGCATACAAAAGCTCACATATTAAAAATGTCTTTATATAAAGACATTATTGTTTGACCAGTCCATGTGTCACAACTTTAAAAGTCCACCTTTTAACTTAAGGACACTTTTTAAAAATGTGATTACATATATGTTCTCATATTCAAGTTGATAGCTTAAAAGTAAAGTCCATTATATAAAATATTGATTTTTATACACTTAAAAGGGGTTTTCAACAACATGCCCTTGCAAAAAATTGCATTGTGACATCCAAATTGATCCACTCATTCATGTATTCACCTTACCCAAACTTGTGAAAACCTTTAGCTTTCCTTCTAAAGTATTATCAAACCCCTTTGCAAACCAAGCTCTCTAAAACTATGCACTTTCCTTCTACTATGCTATCAAACCTGTTAAAAAACTGAAATCTCCTCAAACTTCATTCTCAAACAACTAAACTCTTAAAAAATTGACTCTCTTTGAAACCCTCTATGCATGCCAACCACTCCTTTCTCCAAGAACCTTTTCTTTAAAAATAATCTTGTTCATTTCAACCTTAGTTCTCCTTCACACATGCCAAGTCTACCTTAAATTTTATTTCATGCTCACATGCACAAAATCACCAAACTTGGGCTAAAATGAAAAATTCACAAAAAATCAATGCATTTTTAAATTTTGCTACAAGTTTTTTCCATGTTTCTCCCATGTTGTGCAAGTCCCCTAACCTTTTGCCCAAACATAGGGTGTGTGCACCTTGAGTTTTGCAAACTTTATGGATACTTCTATTGAATATTATTTTGGCTTTAATGGGAACCAATTTTTAAGCAATTAGAGACATAGATATAATTTTTAGGTTTTAAAAAAAATCAAATTCATTTTGCATTTAAATTGCCCAGAACAATGTTACATAATTCCATCATCTTTCATGATATTGTTTGAAATCGCCATGAAAGGGATTTCAAAGCATTACATGTTGAACCAACCAATTATCTTAATTGCTTTATGGGGTAAATTGTGTAAATAATTACATATGGGCCATCACCCATAACTCAATTACAATTAATGTATGCATTGGGAAACCACATTTAGTATGCACTACATTGCTAAAGAACACTTGATAACAAATGACAATGGTATGGCTATTATATTTGAACAAAAATGTGTATTTCAACCCAATGATCAAAGATTGGCTTTTGCAAAACTAAAGTATGTCAAGTGGGTTGAAGAAATTTTGGAGCTCAACTATGGTGTATTGAACATAGTTGTGTTTTTTAGTGACTAGGTCAAAGTAAATTATGTGGGAGCAATGCAACAACTAAACAAGATGAATATGGTTTTACACTCATCAACTTCAATTCATTAATTCCTATTTTGGATGCATATTTTGCTTTCCCTTTGCAAGGTGAAAGCACATTATGCAGTCATTTTTTAGGTGTCACACTTATAATTTTTCTTACATCTCTTTGAAACTTAAATATAAAACGTTAATATTTTCATTGAAATATTGCAAAAGGGATTCAATATGTAATGCTATTTGAGTTGGAATTTTAAAAATGCAAAGAATCACATCAAAATTCTAAAAATTTAATGAGTCTTGGTGACAAATTCTATCACACTTTGCAAAATTCATGGATATGGATTTTTATCTTACAATGTGTTGGTCTTATGTGTTTGAAATTTTGGGACATTGAATGAACTATGTTTAAGAAACTAAAGATCCATTGAATGAATGGAATGTGATTGTAATTTATTATGTCATGGACTTTTCAAAATCCCAAAAATTGTAATTATTTTAAAAGCCTTTTTAAACATTTAAAGATAATTATTTTTAAAAAAATCTTTTGTGATATTTTTTATATGTCTTATAGCATCATGATTTGAAATTGGAAATGGAAAAAATGTTACTTTCAATATAATTTTAAAATTCATATTTTAAGCTAATTTTCAACTACACTAAAAAAGGACTTTGAAAAGGAACTCTAATCCACCAAAACTTAGCCCCCACACCCTAGTGTGCTTTCACCTTGCATGTAGAACAAGTTTATTTCCCATGGCTATAGAGGAAAGGATGATGGAAGGTAGTTTTACAAAAAGATCCATGTAGAAGTTGTGTGATTAAAAGCGTTGAAACAAATCCCATAGACCTAAACATGTTCAAAATTGACAATGTGGATGTATACACATGTTTAAAAGTTCCAATTTTTGTTCTTGAAGCAATCCAAAAAACAACAATTGTAGGAAGGGTTATTGGCACATTGATAAATTCAATTGTTGTTAGTGTTACTAGAATGATAAATAGTAATGTAGATAGTTCAGATGAATGTGTTGGTCTAGTAGCTTAAAAAATGATCATAATTAATGAATTCAAGCCCATAAATTACATTGGTTTCAATTTCAATTCTTGATGTTGGTTGTGATATTGATCACAAGTTATAACCATATGTCATAATGTTTAGATTTTTCATTTGAATTAGGCTTGTTTATATTATGACAAATTGGTTGTGATCATAAGAATTTAAGCCAGAAATGATATATATTGTTCAACATTTTTATCAACTTTTTATATTTTCATTAAAAAAATCCTTGTATTATGCAACCATTCAATTTGCGACTATGGTGTGATTAGTTTACAACTACTAGGTTTTCAATATTTTCAAGTTGATTAACTTTTGAGTTTTTCATTCAAAAACAAGCTTCTATGTCAAATTAGTTGTAAAAGTAATTACAATTTGGTTACTTCTATGTGATGTATCTATACCTTTGAAATATACATATGTTAGGTGTATGTTTATAGATTCATGTATTTATGTTGTATTTAAGCCATGTTAAATATATGTTTTATATATATTGTGGGTTGGCTAGGGAGGTAGGGCTACCTTCTAACTAGGTATTATATTTAGTATGTTATAGCTATTAATAATTATAAGTTAATTAGTTAGCAAATTAATAATGATGACTGATTAATGGTAAATTTTTTGTTAATTAGTTAATTAATTACCTATTTAGTTACATATTTGCAAAATTAAAAAGGAGCAAAAGGATGTGGGATAAATTTTCTAATTACAACTTAGTTTACAACCAAACATTAATTAGGCTGCAACTAAAAAAATTATCCCACATGTTTTGACTTACATTTCCATCTTGTAAATTATATGAAGAAGGGGCTTTGTTTAACATTTTCATATTAAAAATTAAGTGCCATTTGGAATGAACCAATCAAAAAGGTTTAACCCTAAAAGCTAAACCCAAAATAAAATAAAAATATTTACATTCCTACCCCCTTTCTTATTTACCACCCTAAAACTTAAATTTTTTTGCATATTTTCAATTTCAATTTGTGACTAATTTTTAGTTGCAAATGACATTTACAACTAAAATGGTTTCTAAATGTGTTGGACAAGTTGTGTGTGACATTAGTCGCAAATGTTGATGTCAATAATGATGTCATCACATAGACAATGGTTGGAATATATATTTGAGTTGATTGTATTTTTCATCCATTGACCATAAGCACATGCGACTATCATGCAACTAATGACCAATGTCATGTTGCCATGTGGCATATTGAAAAAATATTAAATAAATTATCAAATTTATTATCAAAATTTTAATTTCAACCATTTTCTTTTAAGGTCTTTGATTCATACACATGGGCAAATAGTTTTGTGCCATGTGACAACATTTATGATTTTGAAATATTTATAATTAAAATAAGTAGGTAAGTAAGGAAGTCTAGGTAAATACGTAGGTAGGTAGGTAGGTAGGTCTATCTTAAGACTATTTTATTTTATTTTATTTCGGATTGAATCAAGATAGGGTTGAGCTTTTTTAATTGGCTCATCTCATTTGACAAATCTTGTGCATTTTAATATTTATAGTGCATCTAGTTGACGCACTTAAAAGAGAAGCCAAACAATATCAAATTAAAAAAATCTAGTTGCAACCTAATTGTAAAGTTTTATGTCATTCATCAATGGAAATTTTGATTAATATCGTTAAAGACAATGTATAAAATTGTTTTATAAGTCCATGTTTAAGCCATTACATCCATTCTTGCATGCTACTATAAAAAAAAGATAACTAGTCCAACTTGTTATTATGGAAATGGAAACTTGTTATTATCCTTTTGCTTAGAAACTTGTCCTCTACCAATCTACTATATTAATTCACTACGTCTGTCTGTGACACGACAATTCTGCTGCAAAAGCATTTTATGGCAGAACCAGCCTCTGCATTTTCTATGGCAGAACCGGCCTCTGTATAATTTTGGCGCTACAAGTCGTGGTGGCGGAGAGACACACGCCAGCCATTGATCACGTCGTCACCCTTAGTCTGTCAGTCCGTCTGTCTTTATCTTACTTTAACTTACTTTAAATTACCCTGGGGGGGGAGAGGAATAAAGATGTGATAAAGTGAGTTAGGAGCGTTGGATCGGGGATCGGACGGGTGGAATGATGTTTTTCAGGGGTAAGTATCGTGTTGGGGTAAAAGTGATGAGCTGGGAAGTTACACATGGGGTGGGATGGACCGTGGGGGGGGGAACCGGTGGGTGAGGAGGCGAAAGACCATTGGACATAGAATAAACAATATTGCCGTGTGCTCGGTGCCGAGCCCATCCGACTCTAAAGGACGTTGC
>Ga0209611_10003670_pt1 | contig 26527 bp, 22 predicted proteins | sample S1TSphgellanicum_3_FD_187693 | JGI IMG/M metagenome (GOLD analysis project Ga0209611, IMG submission 187693) | Host-associated microbial communities from peat moss isolated from Minnesota, USA - S1T2_Fc - Sphagnum magellanicum MG (SPAdes) (version 2) | ecosystem: Host-associated > Plants > Peat...
CATGGGAGATCCACAATTTGCTGCTGACAGCCAAGGGCTAATAAAGCAGTACTCTCTTTGCTAGTCAGCAGCCAACATGGAAATTGTGAAGGGTCCTACTCTTCCTATATTATATCACAACAACAAATATGTTGTTGTTCACCTGCATCTTGCATGATTTGATGCATGATTTGATTGACTAAGTGAGTGCACCTATGTGCACAATATGGGTTGCAGAACCCATTTCGTGCAAAATGAATGATTCCACCCATGTGCAAATGATTTCACCCCTGGGTACACAATCCAGCACAAAGTGGGTTGGGTTGCAGCACGGTTCTTACTTTGTGCAAGTGATTGGACCCACGAGTACACAATACTGCACAAAGTGAGCTTATCCTACAGTTCTCACTTTGTGAAAGCTATTGGAGCCATGGGCACACAATTTTTGCACAAAGTGAGCTCCTGCAGTTCTCACTTTGTGAAAGTTGTTGGACCCGTGGGTATACAATATTGCACAAAGTGGATTCCCGTAGTCCTCACTTTGTGCAAGTGATTGGACACATGGCATGTCCATGGAGTTCACACTATGAGCCCCAATTAATAATATGAAGTTTATTTTTACTGTGCACATAGTGGGTTTCCTTGCGAGTTCACACTTTGTGCATATGATTTCACCCATGAAATCATAATATTTCACAAAATGGATTCAAAATTTCAAATTCCTGCTTGTAATAATACATCATTTGATAACTCTGATTTCAATTAATAAATAAATATGTTATACTCAGAGAACACACTTTGCACCAAACAAAGACAAAATAATGCTTTCAAACATGAATAATCTCTCTTAATGCACAGGTTTAAATCATAGGGTTTAAACCCTAAACCCTGCTTGTTTTCCACCGATATTATGAAGAAGGCAAGGTCAATAATTCAGGTATGGACAAACAACCAAAGAGGTGTGTCAGTTCACCGGATATATTTATTTTACTGAGAACCAAACAAAAATTCTTCCTGGACAGTGCGTTATATTTTTAGACTCACAGCTTTCGGTCATTCGATTGCCATTAGATCATGCACACTCATGATGATTATTTCATACAACCCAATTTGCACAATACCATTCTCATCTGATATATCAAAGTGATTTTACAATACTAGGGTAGACTGGCCAGTGTCCGAACATTGAAGGTAGGGTTTGCTCGTTGCTTTTGCTTTTGTAGGAGGGCCTTATTGTTTATGGTGTCCAAAAAGTAGTTGGAGCCCTCCTCTTGGTTCATCTTTCGCACTAAAGATTGACAAAAATGGACTAGAGGCAAGAAAGTTACAGCCCTTAGAAGTAGGGGTAGGAGTTGTTTTTACAGAAAATTCTCAATTCTTCAGCCCATAGCCTATTTTCAAACCCCTTCAAAAAAATCCTTAAATATTACTCTGTTGCCTTTAGAGTTGCAAGATGATTTGTAAAGCTTGAGAAGGCACTTCTATAACATTTTAAATCATTCAAAATGGAGAAGAATTGAGAAAGATCTGCCAAAGTGTTTGACAATAGGCTAGTGTTTGGTGGGGGGGCATGTATACCCTAATCTTTGGGGGCTCATTAATTAATTAATTAATTAATTTGCACAAAGAGATTTCATAGAGAGTAATGGAAAGATATCATTCAAAGGAAGTATTACATGAATTCTCATCCAAATTCTCATCCATTGAGTGCACGGTTACATGGATTTTTCATTTTTTTCATTGATCAAGCAGAGGATTATGCTATCACTCTCAAACTTTTGAAATCTGGTAACCAGCTCAAAGTTGTCGGTTACCAAAAATAGCTTTGGCACTACTACGGTGCCAAAGCTATTTTTGGTAACCCCGACCACCTCTTGCTGCTGGTTACCTGGTCCTTACCAATCTGTGTTTTGTCAGTCCGTGGTCACCCATTTTTGCATACACTATAAGCCCACTCTTTTGACCTTTGGGATTCTCTAGACCTTTTTGGGTTATGTCTAAAATTATTACTCTTTGTCTTTTTCATGTGTACATTCCCCGAAGTTTTGCTGATTCTTTGCTAAAATGGGCTCATGAAGAACTTGGAGATGGAGAGAGAGAGAGAGAAAAAATTATACATAAATGTGTGTGTGTGTGTGTGTGTGCACACGCACGAGAGTTGTCTTGGTTCTAATAATATGAAAAAGTGTCTAAAACAAGGGGTGTGTCACATTGTGGCCTTGCCATTTACATTAAAAAAGGATCTTAAAGCAAAAGAAGAATTATGAAAATTCAAGTATTTCACCATGCAAACATTTAAATCTTCAAAAAAAAAACTCTAAAAGAAAACAAAATCCTTTGAGATATCATAACTCTATTATAACTAATCTCAAGTTTCAACACAAGCCAAAATACCATCTTTCAAAAATCCTTGTATAAAAATAGACCTACTAACCTAGGGTCCGAAATCCCTTAAGCTACTATAACTCTATAATGAATCTAAACACAATATCCTTAAGGGCCTTGGTAGTAGGCAAGGCCAACAAAAGTGATGTAGATAATAGATATGATATAAACCCTAAAATTGTGTTAGATGGGTTGGAACTTGGAATTGATGGGTACCTAGTGGAACAACAAACCACCAAAAGCTCCACTTCTTTAAAGTTTCAAAAAATAAAAACCTCCAGTTCCAAGGTTGGGTCAAGTCTTTTAAAACCCTAAATTCCCTGATTTGATGATTCTAGGCTTTATAAGAACTTGTTGTTTCCAATTTGAAGGCCAATTCCAAAATTTAGGGTTTCAAAACCTATACTAAAAGTCCTATCTAGACCTTATCTAAAACCTTACCTAAAGACTTCCTTAATCACTTCATAAACCCTACCCTTACGCAGACCCTAGACCTAAGACCCCGACCCTACAAGAAGGGTTGTAAGACCCCCCCACCCAGCCTAGGTCTATCCGATCTTGGCTTTCCATAGGTCGGATCCGGGTCTAGTTCTTGAGGTAGGATGTTGACCCAGGTTAGGTCTTGACCCGTGTAAACCAGAGTTTTTTTTTTCCAATTTTGTGATATAGCTGAAGTGCGATCATCCATAAGATGATTTAGCCAATTTAGCTACATACTAGATGTAAAAGTAGAGAAAAAATAGATATTCCTGGCTACCTATGGGAACTTATCATAAAAATCTGGCGATTTGAAATTCTTTTCCTTCAAATTTTGGCAAATTTGGGGGAATTTTGCCCCCCAAAAAAAGAAAAACACTGGTGTAGACTCATCAGCTTCGTTCGAGTTCAACGGTGTTCGAACCTCGCGAAGTGCGGAAGAGTTCGAACCTCACTCTCGACACCGGTGCTCAGCGTCTCCACGAAGCCAAGGAGTCAGTTGAGCTTCGCGATGATGCAGGAGGAGCGTGTGGACTTTGTGAGATTCGGATCGGATGCGAGACGAGGGGATGCCGAGGAGGAGGAGGAGGAGGAGGAGGGGGAGGAAGTCAGGGACTCGGCGATGTCTTCATCGTCGTCACTAAGCTGTTACTTGGACGAGAGAAAGTACTACAATATCGGTGGGTGGGAGGAGAGAGAATGCAGCAGATGGCGAGGTTACTCGGAGCTTCTTCCTTCTTTACAATTGTTGGACATTCTTCAAGAATCGACGACTTTGCTGAGAAAACATCATTCCTTGCTCCTAGCTTTGGCGATGGCGGTATCTGTTCCTCTCTCTGCTATTGTACTCTCTCACGTTTGCCTAGGCTTGCCTTTCGTTCAATGGCTGGTGCGTCAAGTGGAGGAGTTTCATAATAATACGACTGTTGTTGAGGACGACAGGAACAACAACATCATACACTATAACAACCCTGCTTCTGCTGCTAACCGAATTGCGCTTCGGAGAGTCACGGAGATTTTGATCTCCAACATCGTTGATATTCCGTTTACTGCGGTCTTCTCTCCTCTTTTGAAGGCCGGTGTTGCGTATATCGTGGCTTGTTCTTATGGCGGCAAGAACCCGACGGTGATGGAGATTTGGCGATTGTTGCAGAAATTGTGGTTGCGTCTCATGCAGACTTTCGCTTTGTCTTGTTCTATTTTCTTGGCGTTTGCGGCTGCTTTTGCTGCTTTGTTGATGTATGCATCCCGATCTGGAAACACGACGACGTCGTCCAGCTTCATCGTCATCGTGGCGGGGATCGCGGCGTCTGGAATCGCGGCGATCTCCTTGTGCGCGGGATTCGCATTCATGAGCGTCTTGTGCAGTCTCGCGTACGTGGTGACAGTACTGGAGGGGCTTCATGGCGGTGAGGCTCTGGTCAAGAGCTTGTATTATCTGCGAGGAAAATTGCAGGTGGCCATGTTGCTGTTCCTGGTCACCAACGTCAATGGAACTCTGCTGGACATTCTTTTCGAGTTTCACATCATTGCAAGCACGGATCCGTCCACTGACAATCTGCTCTCCAAATTGTGGGAAGCTCCTTTGCTTGTGTTCATGCATTCTTTTGTATACCTATTTGATGCCATTATGATAAGTGTGTTCTATTATATCTGCAAATCAGCAGGAGGAAGTCTTGAGAGCCGTGACAGGTACACTGCTGACAAAGAAGATGATGGCCATACAGCACTAGATTCTTTGGTAATGACTCCCATATAGGGTTGTCAAACTGAGCTCTTTGTACAGTCAATCTACACAAAATTCTTTCTTTCATGAACGAAAAAGGATTCCTGGAAGAAAGTGGGGATCAAATTGGGTCCCCATCATCTGTCTCTAGCAGTAAATTTTTTTTTCAGCTGACATTAGTATTCAAGTCAGGTCGGAAAAAAATATTTTTTCTGCATTCTTGAGACGATCAGACTCCTTTCATTTCAGGTGTGCTCACTTCAACCTGGATGATGTGCCAAACATCATCTCTTTGTCTCATGTCATGTCTATGGGGTTGAATCTGCATTTTTACTTATTGAGCCAAACTTGGCGGGAGGAGAAGGATAAGGAGGGAGGTGCCAGTGAATGTGGGAAGCAACAGTAGGGCTGTCGATTTCAGCTAAGTTTGTGGGTGCTTACAGGATACCATAGCTGTGTGGTAAAATTTGACAATATTAGGCACAGACTTATATACATGTTGAAAGGCAAGAATAACAATAGCTGCAGTCGTGATCTTCAGGAAGAAATTCATGTTGCCAATTTCAATGAATTGCTCATGATTTCTTCAGTACCATATTTTTGCAGTTCAGACAAAATTGCCAGTGTTTTGCTTCTCGTTTGGGGGGGGGGGGGGAGACTCTCAGTACTCCTCCAACAGGCAGGGATAAAAATAGCTACAGTTCTGTGATCTTCAGGAAGAAATTCATGTTCAACTAACTTCTCGTGATTTCTCCAGTACTGTATTTTTGCAGTTCAAATGTTTGCTAGCATTTTGCATCTGGGGTGGTGGACTCTCAGTGCTCCTCCTCCAATGGGCAGGGATAACAATAGCTACAGTTGTATGATCTTCAGGAAGAAATTCATATCATCAAGTTAACTAATTGTTCATGATTTCTACAGTACTGTGTCTTTCACAGTTCGAATGATGCCAATGATTTGCATGTGGGTTGGTGTACTCTCAGTAGTCCTCCTCCAACAGGCACATTCTTACTTCTCTTGCTTTCTGTTGATTAGTCACCTTGATGATGGAAGGATTTACAGGCTTGAAATTTGAACACATCTATCTACTCACAAGTATAGAGCCCATACCCCAAGAGTGGGCATTAATACAAATTAGGACATCTTTCCATTAGGCTGCTGTGGATTCTGTGATCACAGCAGCCTAATGGAAAGAGACTCTTAGTCCCTGAACACACCCATGGAAAGAGTTCTTTGTCAAAGTCAAAGTTGATTTTATGTATATGAACCACAAGTACCACTGAATTTGCAAATTGTGCCTGCAGTTATTGATCAATGGGTTATCCAATTGTTGCATGAATTCTTGTTGGGATTTGCAAAAAATGTGTGTGCAGTTATTGATGGGTGTGGTTTTCTCACGGTCGTGTGATTCTTGTTGGTATCTGCAAAATGTGCCTGCAGTTTATTGACTGGTTTGAGGTGCAGTTTATAGGTGTATGTGTTGGAAGTGCAGTGCAACGCAAGTGGGGTTACTAATGTGTGAGCAGAATTCAAACAATGGGCAAAAATATCTCTAGCTCGAATGACTTTTTGGAGTGGTGGAATTCTGAATTCCTTAAAGTATTCATCAAACTCAAGTCAACTTGAGTTGAAACTTGAAACCCAGTTGACAGTTGATCACTTGTATATGTCTGTCATCTAATGACATTGCTATTGTCTGTTGTCCTTCACTGTGGTTTTAATCTTCTGATCACGTGTAGTCGATACAAAAGGAAAGTGTTGTGGTTGTGATATTCATGTTGGAAGATTTGGAGCATCCAAAGATTGTTGGTGCACTGTGCATTGTTGTTTTTTGAAAGGTTTCAAGTGATGAAATATGATGGCCTCCACTGCTTCTGTGCAACGGGCATAAGGATAACACATTTCAATGGAAAATGTCTGCAACAGGCATAATGGCAACCATCCATAGGACGATGAAGATGGTCCAAAAATCCTACATTTTTGCTGATTTTTTTCAAAATTTTCTACAAAAAAAAGCTTTCACAGGGGCCATAGTGCCAAAAACAATTTCTCATTTGAGCAAAATTTGGCACAAAAAAAATTGGCTGACAGGGTTTGGTTCTTCATTTCTCAAAGAACTTATTTCATAATTAATTAACATTAATATTATTATTTTCCAACTGGGGTTAGATCTTGTCCTTGTGGTGCTGGCTAAAGAATTAATCCACTCTGCATTCATTGATACTAGTGTAGCCTGTGCCTGTTGGCCCAAGTGTGAACACATTCTTTGTTTTTTACATTTTCAGAAATCAAATTTTTAAAAATTTGGCAATGTGAAAAAATTGAGGGCCCAAGTGTGAACACATTCATCCAAACCCAATTTTTGCCATTTGTTTGAATTTCTAGCTGCAAAATCTACTCCAAAAATCAATATCTCTCTGAAAATTGTGAAATAAACTTTATTAAATCTCACTTGCCCAGGGCTTTCCAATAACATGAAGAACACCCCCAAATTCCAATACAGTTTTCAGTTTTGATTTTATTTCATTGAGAAAATGATTCAATAATCAGTAGCTCCCACACCATAGCTCCAAAGAGTCTCAAACCAAGTCGCTGCAACCTTACTCATCAAGAACTTTCCAAGGATATCAAGAGCGCAATATGAAGTGCCATGGTTTGGGAGATCTCAGCATGACAAAACAAAACAAACTACCTTGCTTCATAGATAGATTGTGACCCAGCTCAGAATTCTAGAACAAGCACAGGAGGCAAACAAAGCAAGAAACATTGTGATTCTTTTCTTCGATTCGGTTCCACGTTTGAAGCATGGCAACCACATACAAAAACTAATATCAAAGAAAGGAGCTGCATGAAATGGTGAGAGCAGGTGGTTAGTTGTTCAAAAACCTTCTAATTCTTTTGTTTTGTAACCAAACAATATTATGAGCTTGAGAGAAAAAGGTTCATCATTAGGCCCAAATGTGTTGTACTTGGTCCTGTGGACAGGGCTAACTTTCAGTGCAATTGTGCTCACTTGTGACTCAATTAAGCAATATAGAAAATTTTACAAAAGGTGTTGTTAGTCTGTATGTCATCTTGTAGTTGGTGGAGGTTGAGATATCACAGATCAGTTATGCAACCTGCTATCAGAGCCACTTGCAACAATCTTGGGTGAGGAGGAAACATTTGCATGCCTCAAAAGGTCAATAGACTGCCTATTAGTTTACAGGAGATATTAGTGGGCACTCAGCAACACATATCTCTGGATTAAATAGACCAGTCCACAAGTAGATTGAATCCTCTTATGTGCAGCTGAGGTTATATAAGATTCAGATCCTATGAGTACTCAGAGACTGGGCAGGTACTCACATATTGCCTCACACTTTCAGATGGGTATGAATCTGCACCTCGCCATCTTCCTAATATGAAAGACAGTTGGATGTAGTGCGGCAAGGATGGAAGCCTTGTGTGCCAATGGAATGCTCTCCAATCAAGCATCAGCCTGACTCACCCTTGTTCCATCCATCCTGGAAATCTTTCAAGAGCTCCCACAGCTGAGCAACTTTACATGCACACATCAAGTTTAAGGCTTGCTTGAATTTTTCATTTAATGTCTTGCCATCACACCTTTCCTTGTATGTCTGCATTCTCAGGTGCTTCCATTCCTACGGCCACAACATCTTCTTCCAATGCTTGGGTAGTCAAAACAGTTTTGGTTGTGAGTTTTTAAAAAATTAGCTTACCCCTCTCAACCACTCCCTTGCTTCTTGAAGAATTTACCAAAGATAAATGTCTTTGTTGTGTTTCACTGACTTTCCTTCCAACAACTCCTTGTGTACATGTACCCACTTCCTCATTTCATCTTGTTCGAAAAGATCTACATGTTGTAGATGCCTCCCTCCCAACTCCTTGGTTATTTTTTAAGACTTTTCTTGAGGCAATTGCTTTTGCTCCCTTCTAACCTCAAGGATTTTGTCAGAGACAAATCTTGTTGACACTCAAACTTTTAATCCTACCTACCTTTACAAGCAAATTTTCGACTCTGGGCTCATAGATTGTATGACTATGTTCATGATGATAAATTTGTAACTTTTAGAGCCCACTACCAAATGCATCAAGGTGAAAAGCAAGCAAAAGTAGATCACTTGGTAAATTTCAAATCTTTCACATTTAAAGCATTTTAATAATGTCATAAATTTTGGGAAGTACTACTCATATTAAATAAATCATATATGATCATTTATAATGTACTCTATTATTTTCAGTAATTTATTTATTTATCACAAGTTTATTACTTTAGTTGATACTAGACATTTTTCAAATCAAATAATTCAAATAATGTGTTATTAATGTTTGAGCCATTGTGGGCCTTTATATAATTTTATTTGAATTTGAATTTTTGAATTTTAACAATGTGAAGGTTTTCAAAAATAATTTTTCCATACACTCAAATCTAATGCACAAAAAATATTTTTTGATAGGATAATAAAATAGATTTCATGTGTTCAACTCATTAAATTAGGCCCCAAATCCTTTCAAAATGCAACATATGAATGAAATTTACAAGTTGAAGCTTTAAAAACCTACTTTTAATCTATATTTTACAATACAAACAACATAACAATTTCCAGAAATTATGTTAAAAAAAAGTTGATACAAATTTTGAAACTTTCAAAAAATTTAGCATATCACATATTTGATTTTTTCATATAATTCAAAATGTCAATTTCATAAAGCATCACTTACTTTTTAATCTACTTGTTACACAATTTTTTTTAAAAATTGCAAGGACTATTTTTTTAATATAATTTTGCATGTTTTCACCCTTCAATCCCAATTCCCTTATTGTGTTAATTAAGATCATGAACATAAAAGATCCCATATCAATTAATACATCCACTTTATGTTCATTGATCTTAATAAGGTGGTGAAGGTTTTCCCTTTTCCCATGTGATTCAAACACACTTCTTTGTGTTCCTTACTAGGTTTCCTTTCAACTTGCAACTTAGTTGCATTGTTTCATATTTCTTCTTCTTGCCACCTTCATGAGCCCCTCCAAGTACTACACTCAATTTTGTTTCCATCAACAAAAATGAAATCTTCCTTTTCATGAAGTGCATAATAAGAATTTTTGATTTCATGTTAGTGTTTAGCACCCTTGGGACCTGATGAATATCTTCTACCTCCCATCATTCTTCACATATTTTCATAAATACTAACATCCTTTCTAAACAAATAAACATGAATCCAACTTTTGGGAACCCTTCCACCTCTTGGAATATGAACTTCTTTACCACATATGCAATTTAATTGTTCCATTGTGGTGGCCTCATTGTCTACCATCACCTCCAAGAAATTTTCAGTAGTGGGACTTGCCTCCAATTTTGCTTTCCTACAATATTTATCTTCCTCCATACAAACTACAATGCGAACATTTCATCCCACAATTGTCAATTTGGTGGGATCCACCCTACTTGGCACATTTCAACTCAATGTCCCCATACTTTGGGCAATTAGTGGTTTGATGTCCATTTGGATTATTTGTCAAACAACTTAGACATGATGAAAAACTTCCATGACTAGATCCAAATCTTGTTTTTGTTACCTTATTGAAGAAATTAATGAAAGTTGCATTTAATGTATTCATATGTTTTTTTAACAAATTCATAAGTTTTGCCTTCTTCTTGTGTAAACGTTTGAATGGGGTTTTTCCTATATTCTACAACACCCATTTGATTTCCTTTGGAGCCTTGCATGTGACATTAATGTTTGCAAAGTTTTTGCCAATACACAATATTTTTATGTTCAACCACAATCTTCACAAAAATGATCACTTTTGTTTTATTTTTGGAATCCTTCCATATTGAAAATATTTTTACAAGTGACCTAAATACGTCACAATTCATTGATGAGGTTCTTGTTTGATCAAGTTCACCTTGTGTTAAATCTCATTTTCATTTATAACAATAAACCTCACAATCATCAACTTTCACAAAATGTTTTAGTTAAGTGGAATTGGGTTCAATTTCTTGAATTAGTCTTTTGCCTTCCCCCTAAGGTTCAATGTAGTCACTTATTGACATTTAGGTCTTGAACATTTGCAACCATTTCAAGATTTTTGCACCATTCATTCACATCTTCATATTCTTTCCCAAAATATAATTTTTGAACTTCATTAGATTACTTTAATCTCCTTCTTGTTTCACACACAAATTAATCAACACCCCATGGATGAATGTTCCAAACTATGTAATACATTGAAAACCTTTTAGCAAATTTTCAAAACATATCAACAATTCCAAATTGTTAAAAGGTCTAGCAAAACAATGTGACCATCACCCTGTTTGTTCCATTTGAACAATCCAATGACATGGTGAAAACCTTTCTTCCATTCTTGGCAACAAAAGTTTCCCTCCCCTATTGGTTGGATTTAATAAGGTCAAGGTCCATAGGTCATCAACTTTTGGCACATTTAATTATTGTTCATGTTTGTGTGTTACTTATTCATGTTTATGGCCATTGTTAATGGAAGTAATATTAGGTCTCAAGTTGATGGAGTAGGACCCATTACCATCCATCATCTCCAACATTGAACCAAATGATCACTTGTGTGAAAATCCATAGATATCCTAACATTGCTTCTATTAGATCAAACCCTATCAATTGCACAACACCAAAGCATATGATTCCTAGAAAGAAAGCACCTTGCTCTAGGGAGTTTAGTTGAATGTGACTATGTCAAATGTTTGAACTTGGGAAAAGAATGGTGAAATGAACATCTAAAAGAAATGTATGTTGAAGGAAGGGTTTGAAGTGAATATGAAAGATAACTAAAAGGGATTAGAGTTCAAGGCTTTGCAAAGAAAAAACTTGAAGTTTTAAAACAAAAAATGGTTGTAGAGTTCTTGGGTGGCAAGTGACAAGTATCTCTGATGATGATGCCTTTCAAATTTGCTTCTTGAAGGAGCATCAAGGAGTTTTTTGATAAGGAAGAAAGGTAATTTGAATTTTTGGAATATTAGATTTTTTTCTCTATCAAGCTGCTAAGAACAATTTAAGCCATAATGCCATCATTCTTCCACTTGTCCTTTAATAAGGTAAGGCTTTTCTATCATAGTAGCAATGGTGACATGACCTTTTATTTATGCATTTTACAAGTTTTTTACAAAATACTTGAAATCTTCAACTTGGTGGACTTGATCAAGATGTGGGAATACATATGTTGAACATCCAACATCCTAGTTTAGCAATACCATGTTTTATGTAGGTTTCCATGATGCATGGATATAATCTACTAAACCAACAAAAAAAAGCTTACATAAAAAACTAATTTGTTTGTTCTTTTCTTCAGCTTTGGATTACACCACATTGACACACAAAACCAAGGTTGAAATGATTTGAAGGGTCCCACAATTTTGATTAGAAGAAGGTATATTCATAATTTACCTTAGTTTTCATTACTTAACACAAATGTTTAATTAATCTTAGTTTGGGAATTTTGTCATTAGTTGGGCTAACTTTATAAATATAGAAAAATAGAGAATGAAATAATGAATAAAGGATTGAATTGGGTTGCAATTGGGTATTACTTTAAGGATAATTTGATTGCCTCAAACTTTTACAAAACTTTATTATAAACAAAGCATCATAAACATGATGGCCTTGCCAATAGATAAAATGTTATACATGTGCATTTATGTATGTATGCAAAATATATTATTCTATGATTTATAAATGGTATGTATCATCACATAAGATGATATTTATTGTAACAATTATATGCCTAGCCTTTGGTCCTTGCCTCTTGTCTCTTTTTCTTTCCCTTTCTTAGGTGCTTTCTTTTTATAAATTTTGGCAAGGTTTCATCATCTTTAGTGTTAGAGTTATTATGTAAAGAAAAAGTTGTTTATATTTTTAAGCATTCCATTAATAATAAAAATATGAAATGGCTTTTTTAAAAAAAATTGACCAAAAAATGTATAAAAATTTACCCAAAAAATTAGTAATTCAAACCCTAGAAACCCATTGATTCACCATTGGCCAAAAAAATTCCCATTATTTAATGCAAAATCAAAATTCCAAAATCCAAAAATACAAAATTCCAATTTATAAGAATAGAAAAATCTCCATTTTCATGATGAAAAAAAAACCCAGAACAAGGTTAACATTTCTTTAAAAACCACAAAAAGATCCAAATTAGGAAAGAAAAGAAAAAAAAAAATGGCATCAATAACAAGGTACTATTATACATTATTAGATAGATCCCCATGTAGTGTTGGATTCTAAAATTCTGTGGACTAACATCAAAACACTACAAAAAAAAAAGTTTTGCTCACAAGGTGCTACATAGGCTTGTATAATGGGTGAATAGAAAATGGGAAGATTTAACAACTTTTTGAACTTTCAAACAAACTCAAAACACAATGTCAAAATATAAGTGTCAATCTTTTGTGAAAAAACCTTTTCAGATCTTTTGGCCCACCTATGTTGAACTCCATCCACCATGGTTGCAACTATTGCTTCAATATCCTTTGCTTTGGCCTTTTCAATCACAACACCCCTCACTATTACAAAATGTGGGTGTAGTTTACTAGTTCCCATTCACTACACCAATGAATTCACTGCTTTTTCATTGGTCCCCATTCATTACAACCAGTGAATTAACTCAAAATCCAGTGAAATCACTTGGTGTATAGGGATGCCTTTTGTTGTAGCACCTTTTTTTCATGAAGAATGTCACAAGATCACCTAGGGCAATTTTGGTTTCTTTGGCATTTGGTGGATTTGCTTCGTTGGGTGAAAGTGTATTATTTGGAAGCAGGGTCGATTTTACACTATTAATAGCATGATCTGAAAACAAGGATGTCGTAGGTTATTCAATTGCTGGGTTTTCAGGCTCCATTTTAGACTCCGCCAACTCATTAAAGTTACCAACCTCTTTATTGTAAATGATTCCAATAGTTGGTAACTTGATGGAAGGATACATATGGAGAATTTTTGTCAAGGTTAGTGACAAGGCAACAAAGTGGTCCATGGTAGCAAACCATTCCTTTTCATCAAATAAATATTGACCATACTTGTGTTCCAAACAACATAACATTCATTAGAAATAAACATGTCTTTGCTTTGTTTTGGAGTTGAATTATCCAAAAACTTGTTTGAAGAATCATATGAAACATTGTATTGAAGCCATTCTTCTATTCTAATATCTTAATATATGTGCAAGGCCTTTTTTAACATCAGGAACTCCCTCCAAGCACAATATAGACACACCCACATTGTATGCACCATGAGCTTAACAATCTTATCCTCCCTCCCTTTGTCTTCCATTCATACACATGCATTCAATGTTCACTCTTCAAAACACAAAGAACATGGCAATGAAATAATGGCACATTATTGAAATATCCAAAAGACAAATTGTAAAATTAATTAATGATAAACATTTACTTGCTTTTCTTCTAAACCTTGGAATTAAGGGGTTTTGGTATACATGCAATAGGACCAACCTTTATCACACATGAGTGAGGAAACTTGTATGACCTCGTCACATGTTCATCCACATCCAGTCTAGCACTTTTGAAAACCTCACATGTTTAAACCACAAAATAATCATTTCCAAGACAAAATGAAAACAAGATGCCTTCCATAACCAATAGGTAATGAACATCCATGAGAGGTAGGACCACCCTTTATGGACAATATAACTATAATGGAAAAAACTTGCCAAGATTGTACATTTGATTAGACTACAACCTCCATGTCCATCTTTTTTAATTATAATGAAAATTTGTGTATTAGTAAGACAAAGTTCAAAAACATGGTGCCTCTCCTCTACTTGGCCCCCTTGATGAAGGACTAGACCCCCAACCAACATATATCACCTATTAAGCACCAACCATTATGCTGGCCACAACTAGCAAATTTAGAATCCTTTCAACGTCACAACATTTCCATGCTTCAAGGCCAAAACCTTGCAAAATTGGGTTACACATAGAAGTTGTCAAACATTTAAACACTTAGTATGAAAAGGTACACTATCTATGGAGGAGTCTTCTAAGTCCCACATCAATTACTTATAAAGTTCAGTGATATCAAGACTTTGTGAACTAAGGACTTTGCAAGAAGTTACAAAGATTGAAAGCTCATTTGAATATTCTTTGACATGGTGGCAAGGAGCTTGTTGTAATAGGGTGAAAACATGAGGTTGCAGACATTAGATGATTTTGTGTAATAGGAGTTAAACCAAATAAGGTGGGAACTTGCTATCTACATATCGAATTTACTTACCAACTTTTCATGTAGTTGGATATCAAAAGCTGCTCAATATTGTTCCCAACTTCTTGCAAGTAATTGTTAAACTAATCACTATTAGAAATCATGTGGACAAACCACTATGCATAACCACCTAATTTGACTTTGGGTGGTTCTCACATAAGACAAACCACTCATGATTTTCATGAGTGGGCAAATCCCACTAAAGATCCATTAAAGTGGTCATACAATGGGAAGCAATAGTGGTTTAAGAATTTAATTTAATATTGATCATTTGACTGCCCAAAAATGCTTTTAGGCATGGTTGAAAATTGTTCATTTCACCTTCTCTTGTAAATGAATGTGAGTTCCTGTATAGATTCCACGCAAGTGACCTTTGAAATTTGCCCCACACAAAAGCCCACGCTTCTTGTGCTATTTTTGTTTTCACTATAAAAATTCATGTTCGTAGAAACTAGACTGGCATGTAACTAAATCGTCACAGAAACTACTGTGTAACTAGGGTACAACTATATTATGGAAATACGATGAAGTAATAATTAAAATGCGCATTCATAGGCATGTAAACATCTAATAAATCCTTAGATATTCCTTAAATCCTTGCATGTGAATAACATAGCACCAAGGTTGCATGAAGTGATCCATGTGTGGAGCCACCAGCTTTAAGCACACCCATCCCAATCTACCCAAGGTGATTGCACTATTATCTAGGAATGATTTATTCAAACCCTACAACCTTTCTTTTTGCATCAATTTCCGTGATGAGCTACACATTACATTAGCCTTCTTTGCACAATGTTTGAAAATAATCTTTTATTCCATGACTTCTAACACTTATAACAACCCTCCTCATTAATCATCCAAGCACAAAAATTTCAACCTTATTACATACTTTGATGTTGGAGAAAATGGGAATTAGACATTCATGACATTCATGACAATTAGACAAATATCTTGTTTGACCTGCAAGGCATTTGTAAACAACAAATCTATATCAAGATGTTGATTGGTCAGCCAAAAGAATGTAGACACTACAAGGTATAATTGGTGAAACCCACCTTGACGAAAAAATTAAAATTTAAAAGAATACTTTAATTGCCACTTCACCAGTAGCCTAACAAACATTGTTCACCATAGACACATTTTTGTTTATTTCATGTCCATGCTATGCTCCATGCAAGATCCCCCTCCCTTTACCACATTTGTCTACAAAACAACCGTCAAGATCTAATAATAGTTCCACAAAACATGTGAAAAAGATAAAGGTGTACTAATTGTTTGGTTGCAGGGTTTAAAAAATCTACCAACCAAGGCTGCAAATGCATTGCACAATCCTATCACATTATCAAAGCCCCCCACACATTATTCCAATAAACATAATGATATAAGGTAATTTGAGAAAAATCCTGAAAAGTTTCTTTAATAAGGTTAGATGGACAATCCATTAAGTGCAATGTAATGTTTACTTTGGCAAGGTCAACCAACAAGGTTGGGGCACTTTACCGAACATTTGGAGGTCATTAACATAACACAATAGAAGAAGGTCAAAAAGGTCACTTGTTGATACTTGTAAAACAATGTGACATTAATCTCCAAATAACCATAATAAATTTTTGCAACAAAATAAAAATTTAGATATGTGTTGCTCTTTGCACAAAACAACAATGACAAATGAATGCAATGAGAGCAAAGTGAAAGAGGATGATAGTAAGGTCATTATTACAAAACATGGTTTTTCAAATGGTTCAAGTTGACTAGCTGATCTTTTTTTACTGATGGACATGTCCATTTTGACTAGGGGTTTGAAGCATATGTTTTTTGACCAATCAACTTGACTAGGGTGACTTATTTGACCAATCTATTTAGTAAAGTCAGACAACCTTAATCAAAATGGCCAATGGGTTTTAGTCAAATGGGACATCTTATGCTTATTACATACCTACTTCCTACTTCCTATTTCCCATTTACAATTTTACAACCTACTTACCTACTCACCCACCCACTTAAATGTACTACCTACCTACCAACGCACCCACCCACCTAGATGTAATACCTATCTACTTACCAAACCACCCACTTACCTAAATGTAATACCTACCTACTACCCACCCTGAGGCTTATCAATGAAAAGCTAATCTCGTGGGTCAAACGATGAAATCCTTTAAACCCACCCACCTACCTACATATTACCTACTTAGATGTATTACCTACCTACCTACTTACTTGCCTATCCACCCACCTATAACCTACCTAAATGTATTACCTACCTACCTACCTACCCACCCACCTATCTCCTAAAAATACCTACCTTCATACCTCATAATCTTGTAGTGGTGTCAAAATAAACATGTGGAATAAAAATTAACAAAAGTTGAAAACCTTTTGATGATGTGGTCCGTTGGTTAACGACTTGGTTTATCATTGGGGAGGTAAAGGGTTCAATTCCTAACATTATAAACTATGTACATGCTTAAGGGGCTAAGGTAGGTAAGGTAAGTTAAGTAAGATATATTAGGTTAGGTTAAGGTAGGTCAAGTAGAGTAGGGTAGGCTACCACCTACCTACTTGCCTTTTTACGAGCTACCTACCTACCTACATGCTTTTTTATGACCTACCTATCTACCTACCTACTTCTTTATGACCTACTTACCTACCTACCTATCTACTTGCCACAAATTTTTTTATCTGGGCAGAATTTTGGCAAGTCAAACATGAATCTGACGACCACACCCTTGTCAAAAAAAAATTCAAATTTTCTGTCACAATTTGGCGATTTAAAAAATTTACAAAAAGGTGAATTTGTAACAAAATATTCCCCTTTGAGAAAACTGTGTGACCTTTTGGCGACTTTTTGGCAAAATAAAATAAAATAAAATAAAATCACTTGCTGCCATGGCTATTGGGGCCAGTGCATTTAATACTGAACACCCAAACTATGTTCTCCGGACTGCAGAGAGCCTTGAGGCAGCTTGCTCCACTTTGCAGATACATAAAGCACTGCCCGGATTTTTCCTTTGTATTTTCAGCTCCCTTAGCTGCCTGAAGAAACGTGTTTTTAGCAAGTGAGATCTTCTGACCAGCAGAAGGTACCAGCCAGCCCGTCACTATTTCTAAAAAGTGAAAAAATTTCAGCTTTGCTTTATGTAGGAAAAGGACCTGAATAGGGGAACTTCTCCTATACCAACAGAGTGTCAAGTGCAGAAGTAGTAATAGTAGTAGTTCTTCTGGATCACAAATGTCTACCATCAAGTCTTGCAACCTGTAAGGAAATTAACCCATAGTCTCTGACCAAAACAAAACTTGTATGTACCATAGTACCTAGCCTTTAACATTGCATCTGCCCATAGTTGCTAATGCAGTCATCCCCCAGTCTGCCCTTTGCCTCATTTGTTTTGGCATTTCTAGACATGCTTTGGGCATGTTAGGTGGCCTAGTGGGTACTTATAACATGTTCCCCTTGGCACATGTTACATATACCCAAGGGGAACATGTTACATGCTAACATGGAGGTTATGGATGCAAAACATGACAAGGTGCAAAAAATAAACAGGGCAAAGGGCAGACCAAGGGAAAAAGTTACAGCATTCCTCATGTCCTGACCGCATTCACAACTATGGGTATATGTAATGTTAGGGCTACCTAACCTAGCCTCGTTTGGCAGCAAGGTGCCTAATAATTGATTTATTTATTATTTATTATTTATTATTCGGGAGTGAAAATAATAATAATTTTTTTACAATTCAGCATCAAAATATAACTCAACTAGTATAGTGTTTGATTGACGCATCCCATCCATGGTCTCTTTTCGTGCTATTTCAAATGTGTTCCCATCAAGTTCTCAGAGGTTTCCCCAAGATGTTCCCAATGGCACCACACTTTCATCTCATATGCTTTGACCAAAGTTGAAATTTCATACAAATACACAAATATTACAAATTATAAAGGTGTGCCAAAGGGAAGAACCTCTGTGCTTTTACTTTGGGGGAGTGCCCTATGTTTTGAAATTTTTTTGGTGATGGGCCAATCAAAATGGCTCCTTCAAAAGAAAAGAGAAACCAAACTTTTAGTGCACTCCCCAAGTAATTAATAGAGGTACTGAAAATACCAGGACCAGGCTGGTCGCCAGTATGATCAAAAGTGGGTACCAGATCAACTCCAGTTGTACTTGTAGACTATGCTCACATGCTCAACTCAACTGTCCAAAAAACATTCCCAAAAATAATAATAATTACAGTTGAACATTTAAATACCCTGAAATTAAGTTTGGACAATAAATATGTACATTGCACGTGATACTTATACTATTATCTCCAAAAGGGATATGATTTATTACCAATAAAATAAAATAAAATAAAATTGCTATTGATTGACCAGCTATAATGATTGGCCCAGGAAGTGGCATTTAATAGTCTCTCACTTCATATATCCATTCTTTCATGTTTGTGCTTTCTCTAGTCTCTTTTGTTGCAGCGCAGCAGGCGTGCTGTGTGCGATATTTTCTTGTCGCTCCTCCGTCGTCATCAGCAACCATGGGTAAGGGAACAGGTAGTTTTGGCAAGCGCCGGGACAAGTCTCACACGCTGTGCAGGCGCTGTGGTCGCCGCAGTTTCCACATTCAGAAAAGCCGGTGCTCAGATTGTGCTTATCCTGCAACACGCATTCGCACCTACAACTAGAGTGTGAAGGCCATCCGGAGGAAGACAACAGGAACAGGTCGCATGCGCCATCTGTGTAACTTGCCCCGTCGCTTCAAGAACAATTTCAGAGAAGGCTCCCAGGCACCACCACGGGTAAAAGCAGCTGCAACTTAAAACTTGCCTTGTTGGATAGTTAAAGGCCGGAATGTAGTTGTCAGAGTGATGCCCAATGCTCACATAGTTGGGAGCTGATGTAATGACCAAAGACAATTTACAGGGATTTGTTTCTGCTTCTGGCTTTGTTGGGTGAATGAAGAAGCTTTCAAGGCTACAATGCTAATTCCAGAGTGGTTCTTTCATGTTTGTGGATGAGGATGAGAAAATAATTAACACTTGATGTTGAATGTACTAAATGTCCAAGTTGGAGCTGTGAGAGGAGATGCTCTTAACAGAGCATCCCACACGGTGCAAAAATACTTTTTACATCCAAGTTTAGTTATTTACCTGATTTTTTGGAACCCCACCCATAACACGGAAACTGAGACTGCAAACAGGTGGGAGATTACTAATAGCAAGCCATCTAGACCAATTATTATGATTGGCCAATCAGAATCAGGGAGCAGTGGTTGGATTAGATTTACTACAGTCTTCTCTGAAAGGTTAATGAAACTGAGCAAATATGCAGGAGCAAAACCATAATGTTTTCATCAACCCGCATGTTCTGACTTTTCTTTATCAAATTTTCATGTGCAGGGTCCAGTACTCAGAATGCTCTTGGAGCATCTCCACGGGTGCTCTGTATGTCACTCTGGATAATAACATTAAATGTCTAAGTTTAGCTTTTTGTTTTTTTTGGCAACCCCACCATTAAATGTCTAAGTTTAGCTTTTTGTTTTTTGTTTTGGCAACCCCACCATTAAAACTGTAACTGGAACTGCATACATGTGGGGACTGCTAATAGCAAACCACCTGGACCAATCATTATGATCGACCAATCAGAAATACTGAGCCGCAGTCAGGTCCAATTTATTACAATCTTTTTTGGAGGTGCACAACTGTATTGCGCATTTTACCAGCCACGACAAGCTGCATGAATTTGGTGCAGAAAAACCAAGTTCCTGAGATGAACTGGCAGATTTTGACATTTTAACAATAAATTTTACTATCTGGAGTCACATACGGAGCACCCGTGGACTTGCTCGTACGAACCCATGCCTTTACACACTACATTAAAGTTGGAAGCAAACGAGGAATATCCAAGGTGTCAGCTGTCTAGTGACAATCCAAATTCTTCTCAATTTGATGTACAATGACATTCCTTCCATCATTTACCAAAAGACATTCTGAATGGTACAGCACATCATTGAGTTTACCGAGAAAACTGGGTTTGCAATTTGAAGTTCCCTCAACATGCACCTATTTCACTCGTGTTGTGTGGGCAAATCTCATTTCCTTGGAAATTATTTTGTTGAAAAGCTTTCTTGTGCATTTGGAGGGCATGTTATGTCATGGACGTCCCTCTAAAAAAACAGGATGGATCCTATGCCTACTATTTAGGAGAGGGAGGGACCTTACACCTACTCATATGTTTAATGTCAAGTCCCTTTCACTCCTGGGCTTATAGATGTAAAATCTGCCTTGCATAGTACATGTAAGATCCCTCCCTCTCCTACTGCCTTTCAATCTAGTTCAAACTTATGATAAGATTACCTCATGCTTTATGGTGGGTAATGGCCAAGGGTAAGGAACATTCTAGTGTTATGTGGTTCTTGGGTTCTAGAAGGAACCTCCGGTTGTAGTTCCAAAAAAATTAACAGGGCCAGGTCTGGTTTTGAGTAGGTTCTTTTTTTATTTTATAAAAGTGAGATCCGGTTTCAGTTTCAGTCTTGCAATGTGAAGGTTGATTCTAATTCTAACTATTGGGGTATTTCAAAATAGGCCCATTCCTAGTTCTAGGGTAGGTTAGGGTAGATTCTGATTAACCCCCGTTAGATTCCAAAATTCAAAACATCATTGGAAAAGAATACAAATTTTGAAAAAAATTATTCCAAAAAAAATTGGATTGTTACAAAGCTTTGAAAAGGCAAAATGAAACCAATCTAATCTACTTTTACTAAAGTAAACTACGTTACTAAGAGATCAAAATCATTTTTTATGCCAATTGGGTTCATGTTTTGTCATCTCATGCACTTGTATGCCAATTTTCAAATGGGTCATCTTGGCACTTTTGAATTCAACCTACAAACATTCCCAAGTGAACTCCCGACCAGCCCCCAAATTTGGCCCCTTGAACCCACCACCTTAAAAACCTCCCAATGCACACTCCCTTTGTTCCAAAATAGCCCCCATATCTGCTCTAATTCAGCCTTTAAGAAAAACCCTAAACAACCCATACTGCATATCAGAATTTTCCCTATTTGTGCTCTTAAAAATCTTGCTTCAAAACCAAAAAAATTAGCCCCAAACCACCCCAAATTCTGCCCTAACTTTGCTAAATTCAAGATGCCATGAAAACTTATGCAAAGTATTAAAGAAGAAATTTTTAAATTTGAAACCTATTGATTTTTTTGGTTTCATCACATTCAATCCTAGGGTTTGGGTAGCCCTAAAGGAACAACCTTGCTCCACATCTCTCCAAAGACCTATGACAACCACAAATACAACAAGTTGATTATATCAACTTTGATGAACATAAACATCAAACTTGGAGAGAGAAAAAAACTTGAAAGATGCAAAAACATAAAAAACAAAACTTACTTCAACCCTATAATTGTTTTCAATCATATTCAAAAGCCAAAGTGATGCAATTACATCCTCATCCAATAGGGCTTATTCCATTTTCATGGATTTTTCCATGGATGATGGAAAGTCACCAACACATGCATCATCAAGTCAATTCTTGTAGATGCTTGTAAGCATCTCAACATTATCCATGTCCAAATGAGAACATCATAGGTTTATGCAAATACCTACATACTAAAAACTATTTATGCTTCAATCTAAAATCCCACAATCCCCAATATTTGTTGAGCCACAAAACAAACATAGGAAAAATGCACCTCGTAGGTTCTCCACCATGCAAATGGATCTCTAAATTCCTCCTCATTTACTTTCTTAATCTTGAAATGGGTTAGTTGTTCTTTTGCCACTAATAAAACCATATCATCATCATTTTCCATGACATTATACAAACTTGTAGATTGGGAACTTAAGATGCAAAATTACCTGGGCTTCTTTCATTTGCATTAATCAAGTTCAAGATTTTGTATGCATAAAGAAGTAATGTGAACAATACCTCTCTATCATAATCACCTACAATATGAAAAGCCTTTTGTTTACCAACATAGTCAATGACCAACCCCAACCCCTTGTATTCAAAATCTAACATCAATGCCAACATGTTATGAGCTTTGCTATGTTGAAAAGAAAACACAAATGAAAGGAATGGTTTCAAAACTATTATCATTTAGTTTTACATGCATTGTTGTAGAATTGAAGTTCACCATCAAAATCTTGAGTTTCTCCAAAATCATGTGTGAAACAATCCACTTCAATTTGGCATACCAATGAGATTGCTAAAGCAAGGGCATTATAAAATAGCTAGTAACCTTGAATTTGGTTCAACACACATTGTTGAACCATGGGACCCAAAACATTTACAACAACTTGGGCTATAAATAAAATTTGTGGACTTAGCACATAACTTTGGAGTGCAAATGATTATTGTCATCCATAGCATAAAGCAATAATGTGCTTAAATTCCAAGATCTTTTGAAACATAATGACTTTGGAAGAAAGTTTTGTTTTAATCAGTCTTGACTTTTCTTGGGGGCACACCACTATGCAAACATGTTTTGTGCCATTCCTATTGGCCTTTCCCACTCTTCTTAGTGCATGTGATAATTTTTTGCAAAATAGATTGTGTTTCCTTGATTGAAACAATGGTTAAACCAAAAAAAAATTTAGAATCATTAATGGCATAATAACAACATTTATACATAACAAGCCCACAACATGACCCCACAAAGGGTTGTGCCAAACTTAACCCTTCACATGAAATAATGGAAATCAAAATTTTGGTCATGGTTGAGAAATTACCCCCTTCATCTTTGACATATGTAATAACTTGAATGTTGAACCCATGTTTCACAAAGTAACATTCCCAAAAGTTTTTGATATTTCAAAAAAACCAACTATTACATGACGACTCCCAAACTCATTCAAAAAATGCACAATGAGGATAAATGTGTCCACTCATGCTTTGGACATTCACAAATTAAAAGACACTCCCAATTGTAAGATTGAAAAAGGGCATCATAACCTACAAAACAACAAACAAAATTTCGTAGGATAATAAAAAACACATTTCATTTGTTCATGAAAGTTGAAGAAGATCTGTTAATAAGAGTAAAGAAAGCCTAAAATGTGGCGGTGTGGTTCTTAGCTTTCCAAAAATCTCTATGTTTAGCTAGCAAAGCCCATTGTTATGTAACATCCATGTTGTGGAATTCTCTACCAAAGTGATGCTTGTAATTACATCATAGATTGATACAAAACCATAGCAATCAACCTCCAATTTAATTTCACTGAAACAGATCACCTTTTTAAGGTGAATCAATAAATTTTCCATGGACTTAAACCTTAAAACAAACAAAAAAAATTTACTTAAAGCATGGTGATGATGAAAAACATCATGATCATGAAAAACACCAATAGTAGGGCAATCACAAAGAGCATCACAATCAAGAAGACAACCAACATTAGGGCGATCATGAAAAACATCATGATCGAGAAGAGGAACAACATTGGGGAAAATTTAAAAAACATACAATCAAAAAAACATCCAACACCAAGGTGATCACAAAAAACATCACAATCAAGAAAATGAACAACACTGAGGTGATCAAGAAAAACATCACAATCATGAAGATGACTAATAGCAAGGTGATCACAAAGATCATCATGATCACAAAAAACATCATGATGAAAAAGAAGACCAAAATTAAGGTGATCATGAAAAACAACACAATCAGGAAAATGACTTTGAACACGGCTATTATGAAAAACATCATGATTAAATAAAGGACCAAGAATATTTTACCAAAAGAAAAACAAGTGACGCCCACCATCACGATCACAACAAATGCAACAAATTCATTGCCACCACCAATCATGAGAACACCACCACCATGACCACCATTGCCAAACACAACAAATGAAAAAGTTGACTTCATGGTTAGGAAAAGAACCAAGAGCAAAACAATAACGAAGAGCATGACAATCAAGAAGAGGACCAAGACCAAGTTGGTGAACAATGTACATTAAAAAAATTGTGTAGTAATCATAGTTTGCAACACGTGTGAACTTTCGAACATGAAACAAACTTGAAAAAATTTAAAACAAACAACACCAAAAACAAGAAATTGACAAATGACGCCAACTATGAACAAATCAACTGCAAACGATAAACCTTAAAAAAATAGCTAAAATTAGAATTGATTTATTTCAAAACACCCGATCTAGTTTTAGTAAATGAACCTTTTGAACTAAGGGGTCAATTTACCCTTCAGTTCTATTGTCATTCTTCAATTATGCATTTGTGCAATACATAATTACAAATTTTCGTAAAACCATAAAGTTAATCATAGAATAATGAAACTTTCATTCTATGTAAATATGCAAACAAGATATTATGATATTGGAAACGCAACTTTAGGTTTGAATCACTTCCTAATTGAACAAAATTCCACTACCATGAGAATCAGAATTCAAGAACTTGCTAGACTTCCAACCCTTGAAACATTTGCCTTTATTCAAATTAATTTTCTCACAGTGCCCAAATCTAGCTTATTTCCATGTGTTGATCAATTGATTAATGTACAGACAATGTTCATTCCCTTGTGAAACTATGATATTACAAGACATACTCTTGTTTAGGGTCTAAGTTCGTAAGAAACTTGGTTTAGGATTTAGAATCTGCAAAATCCGCATTTAGAGATCTTCTTTTCAGCCAGAGATCTACATTCAAATATTCCTTGAAATAATTGACATGATCCAGATCCAATTTTGTTTCCCTTTTGTAAAGCACATGCTTTGAACGGATTAGGGAGTTTGAAACAGTGTTTTTTCTTTTCAATTTTGTTATGTAGCCAAAATGTCAATCATCATAAGAAGATTTAGCCAAATTTGGGTACCTATTGTATTGATTGAAGGAATTGGTTTATAGTTCCTCCTTATGGACTTCTTCAAGTATCTGGTTTGGAAATAAAGGAGCAAGGTGCACACACACCAGGGCAATGTTGTGATAGGAATTTGCATTATTTTCATTTGTTTAAAAATTTTAATTACACTTCAAAAATTACATTATTCATTGCATAAATAATCTTTCTTAACAGAAGTTAGAACCAGTGTTGTACTGGTATGTATATTGGGAGCAATCTGGGTGTATAGTATGGGTATGTATATTGATATGGAAGAACATACCAGTCTGGTATTAGAGCATCTCCACCAATGTTCAGCATGTGACCTTGCACTGGAAATTTTGGATGAGGTTCATCAGTCGAAATCCAGTGAAAGGCTGCTGGGACCTTGAAAAAATGCACAGCTTTTCAGAGAGAGCCCTGGAACAGTAAAATCGTATTTATCTGCAAAATCCACATTTTTTTCTTATCATTTTTTTCTTTCATTTTTGTTGTTACTTTAGTTTTTTTTCATCTTTTGTTTCTTTGTTTTCCTCTATTGTTACAACTTTTTCATCATTTCCTTTTTTTTTTGTTTTTTTTCTTCCTTTTCAAGCATTTTCTTTTTTTTTCATCACATTGTTGCACTTGTTGCCATTTCTTGTTGCATCATCATTAGGTATACACATCATGCAAGGTATGCCTTTATCCTTTTCCTTGTCTTTTTTTGGTTTTGGTTTGAAAATAGAAGCAAAAAGGAAAAGTAAGAAAAAAAAAGAGAAGAAAAAATAATAATAAAAGAGAAGGAAATGGAATTTTTATTAAAAAAAAGATGAAAAGAAAAAAAATAGAAGACAAAAATTGTTTTTGTGTTTGTTTTTTTTTTTTTT
>Ga0209611_10003671_pt1 | contig 26514 bp, 28 predicted proteins | sample S1TSphgellanicum_3_FD_187693 | JGI IMG/M metagenome (GOLD analysis project Ga0209611, IMG submission 187693) | Host-associated microbial communities from peat moss isolated from Minnesota, USA - S1T2_Fc - Sphagnum magellanicum MG (SPAdes) (version 2) | ecosystem: Host-associated > Plants > Peat...
TTTTTTTTTTTGCGAATTGTTTTTGTTTGTAGCCAAAATGGCCATCATCTGTAGGAAGATGTGGAAAAAGTGGGCAATTATCTGAAGAAAGATTTAGCCAAACCTGGCTACAAATCCAAACATGAAAGCACAAAGCGTTGGGGGTGGCTGGAGTGGCGTAGTCACGGGTTACCCACTAGTTTAATTTACATAAAAAGACAGTTTTTGGGATACTCATTTCTTGACCGTCCGGGAAAAAAGGGTGGGCAGACCACCGAAACTAGGGTAGCTCAACCACGGTTAGGTTTCTCGCAACATGCTTAAATAAGACCTTCCATTCCTGTGTAATTTTCCCTCTTGGAAGGTTTTAGAACCCACCGAAATCGACCGCGGTTAACATCCCGGGTTAAGCAGGAGTCTGGCGCTCTAGAAACCAGACGAGCGCCGACGTTTAAGAATTCTCTTCTCTCTCTCTCTCGGCCGCATCTTTGCAGCTCGTTCTCTGGCGAGCTTTTGCTTTTCCTCTTTGAACCTGCGTTCGGGACATTTTCTGCTTCGTTGCAGAGATCGCGCTTTGCGTTGTTGTCATTGTATAGTCTTTCTTTTTGGGTCGTTTTTCGAAGGAGAGGACTGCGAGTATTGTTTTCTGATGATTCCGAGTCATGGCCGGTGAGGGTGAAGGACCGGCTATCGGAATCGATCTGGGAACGACTTATAGTTGCGTAGGCGTCTGGCAACATGACCGAGTGGAGATCATTGCCAATGACCACGGTAACAGGACGACACCGAGCTATGTCGCCTTCACTTATGCAGAGCGCCTCATGGGCGATGCAGCAAAAAATCAAGTGGCGAGGAACCCGACTAACACTGTATTTGGTACGATAGTTTCTTCAAGCCTTTTACTTACGCTTCATATTTTCTTTCTGTCTCTTTGATGGAGTGATGTTTTTCTTACTCATCGTCGTCTTCCTTTCTCGTAGCGGTTTGGAATGCATCGTTTTTCGTGCGATCGCTCTCTAGCTTTCTTGATATGGATATTGCGTCTTGGTTGTAAACTCTAGTAGTGTTTGAGTGGCTTCTCTCTCAATCTTATTCTTTTTCTCTGCGTCGGTATCATACTAATTTGTGTTCTCGGGTTTTCGCTGTCGCTTGACTGCGAGACTGCGTTTTGCCTTCCGTTTCGCTGGTTGAGCCCTCGAGTCTTGCCTGAACGGAAATGTTTTCTGTTCTGCATTTGGCATCGACTAGACGAAACTCGGTGTATTTTGTATTTTTTGTGATGCCTGTTAGGTCGATCAAAGTGAGCAAGAGTGTGGAATCTGCGTTTTTCTTCGATTTGTCTTTTGTCTGTCGTGGATCTTCCGTTTTCGCCCTCGCTCGGTTCGTTTTGTTTGTTCATTACGTTCGGTTGGAGCAAAGTCAGATGCTGTTGTTGTGGAAGTGTAGAATGCAGAGATTGTATACCTGTTCTACATCTAACCACACGTTTTTCAAATAATGGATATGAAAACTCATCTGTCCGTTATAAAGGGAGGAGATCGTGATCCTATTACTCGTGTGAGTGGGTCGAGGGCTAGATTGCGTCAATAAACGTCCATGTCTATGTCCATGTTTTCTGACTCGGTTTTTTAACAGGGTTGTTTTCCTTCTGATGGTTTGGCTTTGTAGTTGGCGTATCTGATCTTTGTGTTGGATCTCGTGGTGTGCAGATGCCAAGAGACTAATCGGTCGAAGGTACAGTGATACTTCTGTACAGAGCAATATTAAGTTGTGGCCATTCAAGGTCAGTCCAGGACCTGCAGACAAGCCCATGATTTCTGTCCAGTACAAGGGTGAGGAGAAGACATTTGCAGCAGAGCAAATCTCGTCGATGGTGCTGATTAAAATGAAGGAAATTGCTGAGGCGTACCTCGGCTCCACCATAAAGAATGCTGTGGTCACTGTCCCAGCATGCTTCAATGAATCTCAAAGGCAAGCAACCAAGGATGCTGGTGTCATTGCTGGTTTGAATGTCATGAGGATCATCAATGAACCTACAGCTGCTGCCATTGCCTATGGTCTTAACAAGAGGGCTACCAGTGTTGGTGCGAAGAATGTGTTGATCTTTGACTTGGGTGGTGGAACATTTGATGTTTCACTACTCATCATTGAAGAAGGTATCTTTGAGGTCAAAGCTACTGCTGGAGACACTCATCTTGGAGGTGAGGACTTTGACAACCAGATGGTGAACCACTTTGTACAGGAGTTCAAGAGGAAATACAAGAAGGACATCAGCAGCAACCCAAGAGCACTCCGAAGGTTGTGGACTGCAGCTGAGAGGGCAAAGTGCACTCTCTCCTCTACTGCTCAAACCACAATTGAGATTGACTATCTGTATGAGGGTGTTGATTTTTACTCAACCATTACTCGTGCAAGATTTGAGGAGTTGAACATGGACATATTCAGGAAGTGCATGGAGCCTGTTGAGAAATGTCTGCGAGATGCAAACATGGACAAGAGCTCAATCCATGATGTTGTGTTGGTTGGTGGATCCACTCGTATTCCCAAGGTGCAGCAATTACTTCAGGATTTCTTCAATGGGAAGCAGCTCTGCAAGAGCATCAATCCTGATGAAGCAGTTGCATATGGTGCTGCAGTCCAGGCAGCCATTTTGAGTGGTGAGGGCAATGAGAAGGTGCAAGACTTGTTGCTGCTCGAAGTTACACCATTGTCATGGGGTCTGGAGACTGCTGAAGGAGTTATGACAGTTCTCATTGCTCGGAACACCACAATCCCCACCAAGAAGGAGCAAGTCTTCTCCACATACTCTGACAACCAGCCTGGAGTGTTGATCCAGGTCTATGAAGGAGAGAGTGCCAGGACCAGGGATAACAACTTGCTTGGCAAGTTTGAGCTATCTGGGATTCCACCTGCACCAAGAGGTGTTCTTGAGATCACTGTCTGCTTTGATATTGATGCCAATGGCATTTTGAATGTATCTGCAGAGGAAAAGACAACTGGTCAAAAGAACAAGATCACCATCACCAAACACAACCGTCGATTGAGCAAGGATGATATTGAGAAGTACGAGAGTGAAGATCCAACCACTAATTTGCGGCTTCAACTGCATCCTCAATTTTCTTCTTGTCAGCCGGGTCCAGATTGTCCACCTACCAACGACCTGTAAGCAGATTGTTATTAGGTAGGTAGGAAAAACAGCCCTAACCTATGTATGAACTATAAATATATTTACCTAGTAGTCACATATTTTCCGACCTACCTCTATATAAGACCTACTGCAATACAAAATTGGTTACCGATGTGAAACCAGATATTAACTGAGCTTCATCCACAGTTCAATCATAGTGGGCATCCAGTAGATGGTGTTCTGGTGCAAGCTGACTCACTCTAGCCAGAAATTGCAACTAAGCTGAACAATTGAAACCAAAGGGGCTTTGATGTTACAAGTTATAACCAATCCAAAAATATACTGCATGCCAATAGAGTACTACTTAGTACCACCAATTGATAGCTTGGAAAAGATGGGCAACAGCAGTCTTTAACTATGCTAAAGTGACATTCACACCTCATGTTACATATTTTTGTGTGATAGCCACCCAGCCCTTTCAATTTGGTTGTAATCGCTCTGATTTTTTTGTTTGGTCATATTTTTTTAAAAATAGCATTTAGCTTGAGAAACTTGAACAAATAATTCGTATTTAGAAGTAATTGGGATAACTTGAAGGATTCTTCATGCAAAATATAAATCTGGAAATTAACAGTCCACAAACAATTTTGACAACACGCGGTCTATGCTTTGCCCTTTTATTGCACATTGTGTAGCAACTTGGAATTTCAAACTGCACATTAGTTTTGTTAAACACCGCATTGCAGAGCTGGGTTAATGTTCTGGAAGCTGTCGTACAGAGAATATTACTCCATGCAGCCAAAAGAAAATGCAATATTGATATGCAACTCTGATTATCAAAATAGCTGTAATCCCTATCCATTACCATATCCCCTTTAGAACCTCTTATGTTGCGAACTTAGCAGCTGGTCTCAACTTAAAAATGAATGTCACAATCTGAAGAAGAATCTGTGCAAAAACCTCTCATGTTGCAAAATTGGCAGTGGTTTCAAGAGATCATAAATTATAGTGTTTAACACCTTTCTAGAGAAATTCTCCTCAACATGTTGTCTGGCAAACTTCCCCATCATTTCTGCCTTTTGAGGGTCATGCAGCAACAACATCATAGCAGATGCAAAACTTTCTGGTGTTGGTTCACACAGAAATCCAGTGGCAGCATTCTTTACACTCTCCTTTGGTCCCCCATTATTACATGCCACAACAGGCTTTTCTGCAGCCATAGCTTCCAAGGGCACAATACCAAAATGTTCATTCTGCAACAAGATTTTTTTGTCAATCTGAGTGGGTTATCAAGTCAACAAGTTTAAATGCCATCATTTGTATTAGTATGGACCTCTTGCGGAAAATCTCAGAACTTATCCAAACAAATGATAGCAGGTGAGCTTGCTAAACTCTTTGGAAATGGTTGAAGTGCAGTGAAATTGCCTTACCATTGGGGTATAAATGACACACAAGCAGGCAGCCAACAAAGTGTTTCTCTGCAATGTAGAACATAAAGGCACAAATACTACTTGATCTCCAACCCCCTGCTGTAGTGCAAGAGACTTGAGCTCTTGCAAATACTCCCAGTTCTCTGCAAGCCACTGATCATAACCCCTGCAATGGATTGGCCCAAAGTTGGTATGCAGACCTTCCAAATGGGTACAATAACAAGCAATCAAGTAAATGCATGATGTCCTCAAACATTCCATAAAGACTATCAATTGTCTAATTGCCAAATTCCTCACAGCAAGTCACCAGTAGGGACATTGCAGGACAGCCCACCTGAATAAGAAATTGCTTACACCCATGTGTGTTAGGATATTGGCTATTACAAAACTAATATTCTCTAGTTGTATTCACCATTCAGCAGTATATTTCAACTACGTCCTGGCAAACCGAATCGGATTTGTTGTGAAAACTCGCCGGCAATCACCAACCTGACATCTTGTCCAGGTATTCTCATCATATTAGACCCAAAAGCTAGGGCTTTAAATTGCCTTGGACCCAAAAGGGATATAACATTAAACCCTGCTAATACAGTGTATACACATTTCACATCATGTAACCTGACACCTTTCAACTACACTATAAAATGATGCCCAGTTTGCAGTTATAAGGGCAGATCAGACCCACCTGAGGAACCACCAAAGGAACCACAAGACCAACGCAGTCCAATATCACCTATCCAACACTGACGTTGCTGCTGTATTTCATAGATGCCGTACTTGCTGAATATGTTTTCTTAACAAAGGCAGACTAAGAGTGGATGTGGAACTATGGTGTGGTTCACATGGACTTCATATTGTAGACAAACCAAGAGGTTGAGTTGGAGATAAGTGAAGTTGGAGGCTAACCTGGTGGTGCATATTGTTCATATTGTACACAAACCAAGGATTGTACACAAACCAAGGATTGCACACAAACCAAGGAGACTAAGTGTGGAGATTCAGTTGCAGTTCGAGCCAAATCAAGGACAATTGAGCTCGAAATCCCCCCAACCCTCGAGACAAATCCCTTCTCATGATCATCTATGATTGAATTGGTTTTGCTTGGCAAAAGATCAAGAAGTGAACAAATTTGGGGTTCACACTTTGAAAATTTACCCAGTCATAGTAAAGATTAGTAATAGTTGCCTTAAGACTTACATACAATACATGCCATTAATAATTGGCACATTTTGCTCAGATAATTATAATATTGAAGGAAATGTGGTATGGCAACCACTGTTTTTTGTTTCAATTTTGTGATGATGCTCAAGTGATTATAGTCCATAATTGTGTTTAGCCAAGTTTGGCAAAATTCAAAATATGAAAATAAAAAATTTTAAACACATTTTCAAATTTCAGGCAATAGTTGTGATTTTTATTGCATTTTTTGAAATTTTTGTGATTTTTTCGCAATTTTAAAAAAAAATTCATGAATTTGTGGGAAATATATATATATATTTAAAATATTTATTACAAAATGGCGAGAATTTGCCACAAAAAAAATTCAGCTAAAAAACCAACTCTACTATTGCTGTAAGGGAGAAAACATTGCAAGGATAATAATTGCATCAACTTCCAAATTTCAAGACAGGAATTGTTGTTGATGGGAGCTGTTTTTTTCACAGTGTCTACTACTGTGATTAAGGGAGGTTCAAAACTGAAAACTTCATGTGGGTTTGAGGGAAGAGAGCCAAGACATCTGTTGCAAGAGATTTAGCCAACAAATGCATTCTCATAATGCATTTCTGATTTTTTTTATTCAAAGAAAACAACTTAGCTATACATCTCAGCTGCAAGAGAATTTGACAACAAAGAATAAGTGGCAGACACAACTTCCCTGATGGAAGTTATTACGTGGAATGTGTCTGTTCTTTTGGGTAAATAAACAAATCAGAAACTGGAGCAAAATCCGACACTGACAGTGTACACCAATCTTCCTCCCTGAAACCTGAAATGGACTAGCTATGACACACCTTAGTGTACAACCTGGGAAATCCAACAAACAGAAACTGGAGTGTTTCTGGAGTGTTTCCATTCTTTTTGGGTATGGCAACAAATCAGCCTGTGTTTCATCTATCAATGAGTTTCTCACTTCACTACACAAGAGAATTGAAAGGGAGGATCATATGAGGATTGGGTCAATGAGGCTGATGGATGTTCAAGCTTATTGTACATGTGACCCGAATTGACAAAATGCCTGAAATTGGCATTGTAAATCTTGTTAATCTTCTTCCTGAAGAAGATTGCTGCAGCAAACTTGCTGATGATTTGATTTCATCTGATTGATTTCTGCTGACATGAAGAATATTTGCTCATCAAAATGGCGAATCTGTCAAGTCAATCACTTCTCTTGCCACCATGACTTGTGGGGTGTCGGGTATGAGTATTACTGCTCTCTGTGAACAAGGAGGAGTGCGGGGTGGTGCTCTCAGGACCTCTGTTGTATCACTGTTGCCATTAGCAAGGTTATTATTATGTTGCAGCTCTTGGAGTGGCAAAGACCTAGCAGCTGCTGCTCTTGATGACACTGACCCATCTTTCTGTTGTTGAAGACACCGTCTCACAATACTCGAAGGCTGCTGTAAATGGTGTTGATCCAACAGAGCTTGGAAAGGAGATACACTAGTAGAAGCCAGTGAGTTACATGCCAAGCTCACCATACCTTCTTCAGATGGATGCAATGGTGGTGATTTCTCCATGCTGCTCCAATTCAACCCTGATTTTGTCATCCATGTCCCCAAGTCTCCTCCTCCTGATTGTGGAGACTTGAGAAGAGGAGCTTGTTGTTGTTTCTTCTTCTTCATAACTGGGAAGCGATCTGATTGCTGGAGAGAATAACATTTCTTGGAAAAGAACTCAAATGGCGGTGAATGATGATGATGCACTTCCTCCTCCAAGCTTGACAATGATGTTGTGCATGGCAGTGAATGATGATGCACTTCCTCCAAGCTTGACAATAATGATGCACAACATCCTGCTTGTTGTTGTTGTTGGAACAATGATCCAGAATTCTGGCGACAAACCACTGCAACATCCTCAGACATCTCTGTAGAATTTTCTTGTACCAAAATACCAAGAGCAGGTGGAAAAAGAGCATTTGAGGTTTGCACTCTGTCCATCTCAAGTGGAAGAGAATTGGAAGTCAGCATTCTCTCCATCTCAAGTGGAAGAGCATTCAAGGTTGGCCTTCTCCCCATCTCAAGTGGAAGAGCATTCAGGGTTGGCATCCTCCCCATCTCAATTGGAAGAGAATTCAAGGTTGGCATCCTCCCCATCTCAATTGGAAGAGAATTCAAGGTTGGCATTTCCTCCATCTCTTCAAAAACTCCTGGTTTCTTCTTCACTTGCTTATGCCTGGACAAGCTCCCAGAGTTTTTGCAACCTCTTGTTGTTGTGAACAAAGACTGCCGCTCTTCCAAAGAACTTTCCTTTTGCACAAAAACTTCTGCTACAGAAGCAGAAGAAGAAGATGATGATGATGATGATGATGATGATGATGATGAACCTGCAATTGGAATTCTTTCTGAAGCTACAACATCCACAAACTGCCTCTCAAGTCCTTCGCCATCACCCATTTGAACATCTCCTAGTTCCTGTTCTTGCCGTTCCTCCTCTTCCCTACTAGTGGCAGAAGCAGCAGCAGCAGCATCATCATCATCTCCATGTCCATGTCTTGTTCTTCCTCTTGCATCCTCAGGATCCACATCAGTGTCAGAGTCTTCAATCTCGCATCTGCTGCCATCATCCAGGTAACATGGCAGAGCATCAACAGGTGCGATGGAAAGACCCATATGTCCAGGAAGCTCAGGACATCCTTTTCTGAAAGCAATCCACTTGCTAGAAAGGAATTGCAAGCTGAGGTCCATGCCACACCACTTGTCCAAGTTGAGCATGGTGAAGAGCAAATGGATCTGCTTCTTAAAGCCTTTCACAGAAGCAGGGATGCAAGCCGCCGCATCTCTGACAGCCAAAGACCTTGTTGGGTGTTGCCAAGCCCACTCGAATTGCAGAGCTTCCACTTGGGTACAGAAGCCATGGACACACAGCACCATCTCCCATGGTCTTTTGCTATGTGTCCGCCATGCCCCATTACCTAATTCTCCATTGTGTTGCCGGATACGTCTTCGAGGATTCACTGTGAAACCGATGTAATGGCGTCCTTTGTACCTGGGATTCAAAGAACACAACAAGTAACATGCATAGAATCTCGCACCCACAACCTCATCCTCCTCCTCCATTGTTTATCTTCCTCTTCTTGTTCTGGACATTCTTTGCGAGATCAGACAAGAGTGCAAGCAAGAAGAGCAGCTCCTTGTTGCTGCTGAGCTTTTGTTGTTTCTCTCATCTGGCTCTCTGCTGCTGCTCCTGCAGTGAACAACAAAACATCACCACTCTCATTCTTCAGCTCCTCTGCAGACGATGCAGCAGCACGAAAAGGCTCCGATGAAACAGAAGAAAGAAAAAGAACAAGAAGAACACGAAGCACACCGGGATGACCCAAACCCACCGGCGGCCAGAATCACAGACGAGACGACCGTTGGAGCCTGAAGAGAGAGAAAGCCTTTCCGATCGCGATAACCGAACGACCGGCGTCGGGCATGAACGTCTTCTCGGTATCTGTCGCTCAAACAACTCGCGCCATTTTTACAGCCAGCGACCGAGCGAGAGCGCGCGCGCGGTTGTGTCGGTCGTGACGTTTTAGTTGTTGGGTGTAGTTGAAAATAGTCCACTGTTGCAATAGACGAAGAGTCGTATCCTTCCTCTTGTAGGGTGGTTGCTGTGTTCGTCGTCTTTGGCGGTGGTGGGTGGGAGAGAGGAAGGAATGGCGAGTGTGGCATTGGCAATCGAGAAAGCATCGTCCAAAGCCGTGAGCGGCGAGTTGTGGTGGGAATCGCACACGCAACTCTTCTACGCGCTCGACAAATGTGGTTCAGTGGGCGGTAGTGGTGGTGGTGGTGGTGCTCTTCGCCGCGACAGAGTAGAAGAAGAAGACGACGGGTTCTCTCACACACAAGCAGAACAACTCTCCCGAACCGATTCCCGCCTGGTACTTCTCTTTCCCCATTTCCTTTCTTCTTCTTCTTCTTCTTCCCCACAAATCTCGTCCCCTGCACAGTTCCCCTTCCAATCTTTCTTTTTGTTTTCTTCCGCAAACTTTCAGCAATGAAGCAAAAGCTCTGCATAGTAGTCTTCAGAAAGAACGCACTTCCAGAGAGACGACAGTCTGAAAGAAAGAGAGCGCAGTCTTTGAGAGAAAGAGAGAGACAGAGACAGAGACAGAGACAGAGATGGCTCTCTTAAACCCTAAACCCTAGACCTCTTTGAAATCCTTCCTCCAAAATCTTTTTTCCTGCCGAAGATTGGTATGCTCTTAGCATTCCTGAGTAAGTAGTGGATTGCTTGGATTGCTTGTGCTCTTCTTTCAATCCCTGAATGAATTCTCTTCTTCAAAATTCTAGACCAGACCCCATGATGATGATGATGATGATGATGATTGTACTCAGATTCAAAGGAAATTCCAGACCAAATTCCTCTTCTTCATGTTCCAGTGCACAATGATCTGCTTGCTTACTCTTCATGTTCCAGAGCATGATGATGGTGATTGCACTTGCTTGCTGTTCGTGTTCCAGCTCATGATGACAATGATGATTGCTCTTGCTCTTCATGTTTCCAGACAGTTCTTTGTTGTCAATGCTGGGGCATGACATTTCACCTTCCCATTTTAGAGGATTGTTATTTATTATTGACAACCGAGAAGATTCTATTTTTTGCAGGCCCAAAGACTGAGAGCACATCACCAATGGCTGTTGAATACAGTGTCGGGTTTCAAGGCACCAAATTCAACATCGAAGGCAGCATTATCAGCGTCGCAGATTGACATTGGAAGTACTCATTCATTGGAAGTGAAACCAGCATTGCGCCAACTTGCTGAGCATGTTAGCAAACACCTGGTTTGGTTTTCATCCCCCTGAACAACCCTTGGTTTGGTTTCCTCCTCAAGGATATAGTTCTGTGTATGTACTGTGTACCCCATGCACTGCTTCTTTTTTTTGTGTCATTTGTCTGTCTGTTGATTATGTTATTCTTTCATTGGCTCTGAAAATACTATGAATGTAGTTTGCTTTTGTTTTGGCGCTTATGAAACAAACCTGAGGTTTTGCCTTTTTCTTTTTTCCCCCTTTTTCCCTGATTTCTTCCTTTACTTTGTTCACAGGTTCTAGATGAAGTGCAAGCATATATACTTCTTGATAGGTTTTTGGAACCCAGTGATGCGATCCCATCGACTGAAGATCGCTCTTTTCTGCAATCTGTAAGTGGCTGCAACTCTTCTCTTTTGTGAAACTTCCCTTACAGCAAGCAATGCGGTATCATCATGTGTTTTATTTTGTCCCTGTTGCCAGATTATGATGACTTATTATATGGAGCGCCAATGTTTACTGAAGTGCTTGCGCCTTCTTCTTACTTTTCAGAGCAAGTCAAAACTTTTTCCTTTTGCTCCTGGTCTTTGAATGAATGAATATTCTGCATTTTTTTGCTATGGACATCAATGTCTCTTAGCCTAATTTGGTGTTTGGAGTTTCAGGTTGATCTTGCAGACACAAAAGAAAGCAAGGACATTCCTTTGTGGGGTACTGGTGTAAGTATAAGGATAGTTCAGGTACAAAGGCTTTGGAAAAAATGAAGAAAACTTACTTTGCAGGTATGGGTTTTGTTAACAGTGTCAGAGGAAGGGGAAATTATGATTGCCCATCAGGCCATGTCTGAGGAGGTGAAGCAGCTCCTAAAGGATGGTCTGGAAAATGCCACTTATGCCAGTCTTAAGGAGCGCTTGGCTGCTGCTACACAACCTGAGCATCTGGTAACAAATTCCATCTTTCTATCTATCTATCCACTTTCTTACAGGGAAGGAAAAAAGCCTTGATTGGCCATAGATACAGGTCTTGAACAGTCTTGAATGGGCATAAGAACAGGTATTGGAGAGTTTTTGTTCGGGAACTAAGAAAGTTTTTTTCTGAATGGTGGGTGGAGTTGGGTTTCAACAGGATCGTGAGTATACTGGTTTTTGGGCAGAGGAAACTGCACTGGAGCAAACTCTCCTTCTAGACATACTCTTTCTTTTGTATTATGAACCGCTCCACTCATGCAAGGCAGCACGCCTCAAGGAATTGCTTCAGACTTTCCAGGTGGAGTTTTGAATGGTTTTCTAGACATTGTCTCTTTCTTTCTTTCAACCCCTGGACTTTTCTTGGCAAATGGACAGATGGAGTTTGTTCTTGAGTTTTTGTGTCTCTGAAAACTCCTCTTGTTGCAGCACCTTTTTTGCTCTCAGACTATGCAGCTGAGTCTGTCAGTACACTGCAAGACAGATAAACCATATACATGCAAGAGTTAAATAAAATGTCTTTTTCTATTTTCCTTCCAGGCAACGGTATTCTTAAGCAGTTATGGGGAGCGGTTATCTATTACGCCTGAATCAGCAAGATGTGTGGTGCATGTACGGCAGCAAGCAATGCTCATTCTCATTGAAGCTTTGGATCTGGAAAATCTTTTGCTCATGGTCCATGATGAAACTCCTTTCAGGTTCTTCCTTTGCTTTCTCAGTTGGCAGATTCACGATTGGAGCATTTCCCTCCTCCCTCATCTGCTCTTCTCTTTCTCCTAGTTTGTAGTCCTGAATTTTTCTTACAGGTGGGTCTCTGGTGATGCACTCTACATCTGTCTGTTGGCAATTTTTTATGCAGTGAATTTCCATGTGTCAACTGTTGTCTTCAACTTCTTTTCTGGGTTAGCATTTTTTCTGTAGTTTTGTTGGATTGGTGCATTTGTGCTGCTTGTCATCTCAAAGGAGTGCCATTGACGACAGGTTGTGTTTGCTTTGTGGGTGGAATGCAGCCTTGGTGGTCATACTTTTTCTGTGGCTGAGGTTCAGGAGTTGGATATGCTCATTGGTGTGCTGGATCCAGCTGAAGCCCTGGAGTATGCACCACTCTTGCTGGGCTGGTCTACTTTTCTCTGCCTCGCCTCCTTCCTTCCTTCCCAGAACGGCCAATCGCCACTCCAGGTGCATGCACTCTTCACACAAATCTGTGAGTGAACATTGGCTTTCAGAAGAAGAAAACCAGACAGACAGACAGACAGACAGAGGCACTGTAGAGTCAAAGAAAGATGATAACACAACTTCAATGCCAATGCATCCACTGTTCTGCTTGAAAACCAGAAGAATTGTACTCACCTGAAATAACCAACAGTTTTGATTCCATTTTGATTGCCCTGATTGTTGGATCTCTGACCAAGTTTAAATGCAATTGGGTGTGGCAGGATCTTGATCATACAGTGTACGCACGTCAGGCATATCAGGGTGGAGCATACACATATCTCTTGGAAATGCTCAAGAGCGAGTCTTTTCAGGAACCTGATGTAAGTATATATTCAGTGTATTATACATATCTGTTGGAAAATGCTAAGTAGTGACTTTTTTCAGGAATCTGATGTAAGTATATTCTGTAAGTCTAGAACTTACATCAGATTCTCTTATGTTCAGGTGCAAGTAGGTGGATATAAGAGTGTGGTGAAGACGTTAACTGCAGCATTTCTCGCTGCTTATGACTCTGCAAGCCAGGTGTGCTGAAGCTTTAAATTTTCCTTTTTTTTGGAGTCTCCTTTTGGGAGCAATTCTTGTTTTGGGTGTTTTGGGCTTGTTGCTTCGTCATTAGCTTAATGGATGTCTTCTTTTCTTCATCTTCTACTACAGAAGAAATCTTGTCAACTGATGCATACCTGTGATTGAATTTTGTTGTCAAACTTGTGCAGACTGAGTTTGACATGCACGATATCATCATCAACATTTTCTGTGAGATTTATCGTGGCCAGGTCTTGGAACAAATCTCATAGTTATATATGTATTTATAGAGAACAAAATTGTTCTCTGAATTTTTTTCTTTCTGTCTGTTTCTGCTTCTCCATGTCTCTGAAATTCAAAAGAGTTTCTGTGAGAGTAGAAAAACAGGGTCAGTACTCGTCGTCATTGTTGTTTTATGACACTTCTTGTCTGCTTTCATTGTTTCCTTTCATGAGTTTGTGTTGTGCGTTTCAACTGCAGGAGTCTCTCTGTTTGGAGCTCTGGGATCGTGAAAGTGTTATTGATGGACCAATTCGGAATCTGTTGTTCTCTTTGAGAGAAAACTTTCCGTACCAGACCTTGTCATTTGTGCGTCTCCTGGCTGCACTGTGTAAAGGAGCTTGGCCTGCTGAATGCGTGTGAGACCACTGAACTCCCAAGCCCCCCTGGATTTTGTTTTGTGAACACCTACCTCTCTGTTATGTCAGGTCTAAAACTGAAGATCTTGTCATATCAGCCAAGGTTGGTTTGCAATATGTTATGCATTTGCACAAGCTATTGAATGGTTTTTTGATAGTGATCTGGTTTCTTTTCTGCTGCTGCTGTTGCTGCACCCAGGTATGATTTTCTGTACAAGATGGTGAAGATTACGTCTTTTTATCAGCATCCCGAAAACTCTGTGATGCATGGGCAAGATGACATTGTGCAAACTACTGTCGCCCTTCAGGTTCCTGATGCCCCTGGCCTGTTCATACCTCCTGGCACCTATGGGCGTATTCTGAGGGTGGTTGATGGACGAGTTAGTCTCGTCCATTGGGAGGTATGAACACACTTCTCTTCTCTTCTTTGCATGACTCCTCCTCCCTTTCATGCCTTAGCGCTGTTGGGTGTGCTTGCTTGCTTGCAGCAGCAGTAAAAGGGAGAGAGAGATATCTGCCTTCTAGGTTTCTTCAAGGTGCCTGCTAATTGTGGGTATTGTCACTGCAAAAATTCTTTCATGGAAAAGGATTCTTGTCACTGCTAATTGTGTGTGTGGTTGTTTTGATGGGAAAAATCTAGTGTGAGCATTGTGGCATTGTCGTGCTGTTGCTTCGAATGCTACAGCGATCAGGCAGCAAGTATCAACTAGAGGAAGTTGATGCGAGCTTGGACCTGTTACAGCAGATGCTGTCGGCCAACAAGGTTGAAATTTTTCTGAATCAATTTTTCTGCAAATGTCTAAAGATGATTTGTTCCTCAGACTTCTCTCTCCCATCAGGCACTTTTGTCATCTCTTTGGTTGGTGTGACAGTGTGTGTCATGTCCAGAATGTGTTGCTCAAGAGATACAAAACCAGTTTATAGAAACAATGTCATGGTCTCTTGATGGTGTTCAATTTTGAAGGGTGGAAGTTTCTCTTATAATGTTGCGAACTCACTTGGGATAGAGTTCCCTCCCCTCTCTCCAACAGGTACTGGCACAGTTGCTGTTGGATTTGGATGAAGCAGTAGCAACAGTTACAGCTCGATCAGATGGGCGCATGGAAAGTTCATTGAGGTGTGCCTGACACTAACTAATGATGTATATTTGGGTGTTCTTTGATCTTTCCACACTTCTTCTGCTTCCATTTCATTGCTTCATTTCTCTGCTCTCTGTTTTCCTTCTTTCTTTTGCGTGGTTCCACAACCGCCACCTAAAAGAATGGTATCTGAATGGTACAACTGGATGGATGGGTTGGTTGCAGTGTTGATGTGGTGGGCATGATCTGTGCTATCATTAATGGCCTAGTGCAAAACAGTAACAGTGATGTCATGCTTGCCTCCTGTCTCCACATTCTCGGCTCCTTTGCTCTCTGGTAAGTGCCTTCTTTTTCCCATTTTCTTTGAGATAAATGCTATTAGTCCAGATTGCTCAGTTGTCTGTCTCTTGATAGAAGGCACAGTAGTCACTCGGATCATTTTCTCTCTTTCTTTCAGCAATGTTTGAATTCGGTCAGTGTTGTTGTTGTGATGCATCAGTTCTCCACAGCAAGTTATTCTGGAGCTGAGTAGAACCAGTTTATTCCAACCTATCAGCAGTTCCTTGGGGTACATACTTTTTTCACTCTCTCTGTATGCAAGCAAACCCACCCTTTGACACTTGTGTTGTGAAACAACAACAGATCTAACAATGTGAGATCTGACAATCTGAACAAACAATGGAAGGACCCATTGAACCTATGGAACAGGGGGAGTCACAAGAAAATGCTGTGTGTTTTGTACAAGCATTTTTTTGCTTTCCTTGAGAATGTGTGTGATCTTTTGTGGTGGTATGGGTGTTCCAGTGGTGACGGGGACTTATTTGGTGGGAGCTATTTGCAAGCACTATTGCTGAAGACAGAGCAAAGTAGTGGGGACTACCCGCTCATTGTTGCAGGTAAAAAGAAAAAACCCAATGATTTTTTTGAGGATTTCTTTCATTGAGAAAGATAGCAATTTCTGTTGACTCAGAGGAACTGGCTTTTCTTTGCTCTATTCTGTTCTCAGATCAGATTTCTCTGTTGCAGTGTGGATCTTTTGTTGTTTTCCTCATTCTTCTGGACATCTTTTTTTCTTGAGATGATAATGCAGCCAGGAATTGATTGTGACAGTTTTGGACCTGACCAAAATACTGGTGGAGAAAGGTGTGGATTCTGAAGTGCTTTCGTCGCTGGTTATGTATGTGGTGCGGGATCTGTTAGTGAATCATGGCAACTGGAAATACCAACAACCCCACCAACGATGGCAAATCACCACAGAGGTAACATGGTTCATAGTCATCAGGATTTGTTGCATGTGGTTTAGTTGCATCATCAAGCTTTGGTTTTGTTCCAGTGAGATCTGTCTCAGATAACCAAAAGCAAAGTGAACTGAAATTTTAAAAAATGCAGAAGCACATGCATCAGAACATTTGAAACGAGAAAGGATTTACAGGACTAGGATACAGGGACATGGTGATCTTTCTGAAGGCAGTTTACTTAGAGCTTGGGTGTGGGTTGGTTGTTGTTGGAACATACTTGTAGGCATTGCAGGTGGCCCTCATGACAATAACCAGAACATCATCAAAATCACTGTTTGGAAACTTGCGGAGGGTGCTGCTTGAGGCTTTTCTCTTTGATTCAATCATTCAAGATGTTCTTCTCCAAGTACTCTCCATAGATGCCCCAACATTGGAGGTTAGTTGTTTCCTCAAATCCCTTGTCAAAGTTTTGACATTTTTGCAACTGAAATTTTTTTGTCTTGGAATGGAGGACTCAGAAAATCGCAATCAACAAGTAAATGCTGGGTGGGCATTCAGTGAGGTGATGACAGTGATCCTAGGCTCTAGAAATTTATCATTCTTCGTCTGGAGACGAAAGGCAAAGAGGGCAAAATGAGCTTCCAAACTTGGAATGTTTGTCTGGATATCATAGCTTGTTGCCCAGCAAGCTTCTCTCACGTCTGTGATTTAGGAGCAGCAGCAGATGATTTTCTTGAGATACCTGTAATTGAAAGAGAGGTTTTGATGGGGTTTTAAAAAAAAAAAGTCTAATTAATTTTTTTTAAAATACAATTTCTGCAGGAACTTCATTTTAGTCGTGTGCGCTCAAGGGAGCTCGAATGGGTGCAGCAAGCGCTTGAGAAAGTTTTGTTACTGTTGCACCATGTTCTTCTTGATGTCACAATGGGTCTTGCTTCCAAAGTGAGTGGGATCTGAGTCATGTCTTGTTTGCAATTTCCAGGGGTCATTGCTTTTGTTGTCAATGGATTTAATTGTTCAGAAACACCTTGTGTGGTGAGTCCTTTAAGTGAAGATACAGGACTTTTCTAGCCTAGTTTTAGAAACAATAGCTCCAATAGAGCTTCTTGCATTTTATGCTCTAAGAATTCACCTTGTTTCCATCCCCCTCTCTCAGATGCATAGAGTGACATTTTCAAGAGGAACTGCAAAAGTCAAAGGTCTTTGGTCTTTGTTTAAGTTGCATGGTTTCAGATCATGTTGTGCTATGTTCAGAATTATCCGGGTACATCGCTGTTGGAGCAATCTCTGTTTCGCAAGTTTGTTGGCCCACTATCGGTCATTGCTGTCATCGCATCCTTCTTGAGTTTTTCGCGCAATGTGGTATGTATGTACTTGACCCCAAAGTTTTTTCCATTTCCTCCCCCCCCCCAAGCTTAAGAAAATAACAGAACTTGACAAAGTGCGCTGACCTTATATCTGAAAGCTCCAGCTTCACTCACTGATGGGGAAGTCTCCTCCATTCTGGATCTTGGTGGAATTTGGAACTTGGAAGGTGAAATAAACTCTTTTGGGTTCTGGGTGGTGTCACACAGGATCTGCAGTTGGCAAGTGCAAAGATGTTAACAAGCTTGTGCATTTCAGCACAAAAAGCCCGACCACATCCCATTAGTATTGCCAGTTATGTCACCTTTCCTGAACAGGTATTTTGGCACAACCCCAGCCACCAGAAATTTACTATGATCATAGTATTGCTATCTCTTTGCTTGAATTTAAACAGGAAAGAACTGCAAAGGCATGATGTGGGTGATAGATTTCTAAACTTGTCCATTTGCAGAGGAAGATGCTTTGCACTGCAGTGAGTCAGTTGTTGTCAGAAGAATACTGGCTGTTCAACAATGCTGTTTTTTGCGCTGTCATTGACCTCATAACTGCTGCAGTAAAATTCCAGGTACCCATGCTGCCAGATTCTTGCTCTTCTCAAACACACACAATTTTGTTGTTGTCATATAAACCCATTGGAGCATTGGCTTCATCTCTCAATAATTTAGAGATCTACATGTACATAATACTATCACCATTAATGGGAACTTTCCAGAGCTGTATTTTGTAAATCTTTTTACAGCTAGCTTGTAGTGTTTCCCTCAAGAAATTTGCAAGCACAAGGAATCCTTAAATAGTCATAGGTTTTTTTTTATGCAGCCAGTGTTGGTGGAGCTATTACTGTGGCCGACTGCATCTTCTCAAGCACTGGTGGTGGATACCACAAGTGCAACAGCAGCTGAGCAGCCAAGCACTTCCTCTTCCGGTGACAAAGAGGCATCAAGTGAAGTACTAGAGGCACTTTGGAATATTTTATGCAAGTCTGGGGATCTTGTGAACAGGTGTGTGTATGTGTGTGTGGTGTTGTTTTTCTCTGCTTTATATCTTTCTTTTTCTTTCACAATCAGTACTCTGATCTCCCTGTGGACTTGTGATAGCATTCTCATCCTCATGGGTGTTGGGCTTTGTTACACAGCCATCCAAACATTCTATCGCGGGTTCTATTTCTACTTGCATCTTTATGGCAAGGTGGCATTGAATATCTTCGAGTGATTGAAGCTTTCAGCACACGACCCAATTTCTGGAAAACTCTTACCTTAAGCCTCTCTTTCAGCAGCAGCAGCCAATCAACTTCCAGTTCTCCTCCACCCACACTTGGTGTCAGTGTAACTGACTTCACCAAGCAGGAGCTGCTTGATCATGCCTTCAAGTTCCGTTGTGAAGCTTCTGTTCTGTCCATCATGGCTTGTGACATTTTCTTACAGCAGTACCTCCTTTACCCTGTGAGTAGTAGTGATACTGCTGCTACATTTGTTTCAAACGGAGCTAGTAATAATGCAACTGGTGGTGGCAACAACAATACAATGACAGCAACAACAAATGGTCAAGCTGTGCCCGGAGTTGCTGCTAAGCCCATTGTTTCAAATGAGTCTGGTGCTCTGGAAATGGTCAGCGAATGGGCACGTGCATCAGCAATTAGCTGCATCCTCAAATCCTATGCATTTTGCTTGTATGACAAAGCAGTCCTCTTTCGGGCACAGGTACGACAATATCTTTCTTCCTTCTTCCTGCTATTGCTGCCCACTTGAAACTATCTTCTTTTGGGCTTTGCTCTGCTACAGGTATCCATGTATTCTAGTTTTGAGTTTTTACTCTGCAACACAGATTGTCTGTTTCTGTTCCTGGGTGTGGAAGAAGCAACACAACAACCATTTTTCTTCCTATGTGCAGGCAGAAGCACGATTGCTGGTTGTAGGTGTGATGGGGAAGATATTGAATAGCGACAGTCGAGGTGTGAGTGCCACCTTGTTGGAACGCATGAAGGAGGCGACTACACAGGTGCGGTTTTAGGGAACCCCCACCCATTGCAATCCTTTTCTGGAAACGAACTGGCATATCATTCCCATTTTTGGCCTTGGGTGGTTCTAGTTTTGAGGAGTTTGGTTGGTTGGTTGTTGTTTCTGGTGGTGGTGCTCTTTGTTTTGTGGGTTGGGTGTAGCTGTTGGAATTCCCGCCCTTTGAAGAACTGTTAGGACAGTATTCTTCCCAAGGTTACAGGTATGATGATGATCCTTCTTTTGAAATCTCTGCTTTGGTTTGCAGAGTTAGTTTCTGCTGAGCTGTATCACAGTTGGTCACAGACAGATGGGTTTGTTGATTTACTTTAGTTTCCTTCAACTACTTAGCCCCTTGTTTTTTGCACACACAGTTATGGAAAGTCACTACAAATCATGCTGCTGAGTGACCTCTACCAGCACCTGCTAGGGGAGCTTGAAGGTGGGCGACAGGTACCAAGTGGGTCGTTTCAGGAGGTGGCAACATATCTCCTGAACAAGGAGATGGATATTTTGTTGGATCAGAATAAGAAACCGAGTTCACTGGGTGATGGGTTTCACCCATCATATGGCAATGGTTTTTTTTATGACACTGATGAACTTGAGAGAGAGTTAGGCATTGACTGGTGGCCACATACAGTGTTCACATCCTTGCCTGCCGCAACAGTGGAGAGCGCTGTTCATAGCATGCAACAAGCTAATGCAATGGCGAGCTTGGGTCATGCACAACTGTCTTCCTTGCGAGCTTGGTCTACTCTGCTCACTGTTTCAATTTTCAATAAACAAGGGGTGAGTGCAATCAAAAGCTTTTTCTTTCTTTGGAGTTTTGCAGTGAAAGCTTTGGTTTATTCATCCTTTCTCTATGTCGACCATGTAGTTGGATGCCTTACAGTTTGGTTCTTTTGGCAAATACAAAATTCTGGAAAACAGCCGGGAGGGGAGCCAGTACCGGCTGATCTTCAGTGGAGAGATGAGGATGTTGATCAAGCGATCGAGGAGCTTTGCAAAGCATTAGAAGCCTTGGTAATGTCGGCAGGGCTGTTTGGAGATGTCTCAAACCTCATGGCCAGTTTCATGTCCATGCAAGCTCACTTGCTACTGATTCTTGTTCGCTGGTTTTTCAACCGTGTGGCAGCAGTGGCATCAACTGCTCAAAGACCTTCTTCATGGGCAGTTTGTGCTCAAATTGTTCGCACTACAACAGGATGTCTGAGAACCCACTTGGATTCGCAAGGGCAAGGGGTGAATCCTATGCAACAAGGAGAACTCTTAGTGAAGGGGCTCATGGGTGCGCTTTTGGTAGCACTTGAACTGATGAACTCACAGAATGGCAGCAAATTTGAGCTTTCTGCTGGGCCAAATGGAGGTTATGGCCAAGCAATGGCAGATGCATTTGCAGATGTAACTCTAGCTGGTCTTGGATTTCTTCCTCTTCTTTGCAGTGCTGTTGAGCATCCTGCATATGCAAATCTTGCACTTGGGGCTATCAATCTTTTGATCAACAGCTTCCTAGCACCCTCAACATGGCTCGCCCTGTTGCAGAACTATTTTCCAACTCTCTCAGTACTCCGATGGATGCACACTGATTTGACCTCCGAATATCCAAAAGTGGTGTTGAGCATTTGCTTGTCTCTTGCAAGGGTGAGAGGCGGTGCTGAAATGTTACAAAATGCTGGCTTTTTCTCACACTTGCTCATTCTAAGTCAGCATTTTCAGGATGAAAATAGAGTGATAGCTGGCAGTATGGAAGGACCATTCAGTGTGTGGCAGAATTGGGAGCAGCAGCAGCAAGAAGGGTGGTTATGGGGGCTGAAAATGGCAGTGGTAACTGCAATTCTGCAGTCTTGTGGGGAAAATGATGCTGGTGGTGCGATAGTGGAAAGTGCATTAACTTATCTTGGAGCAGTGAAGGAGCGCATCTTGTCTTCACTTCATGCACCAGTTGTCAGTTTTGACGCTCAAGGAAGGAAGAAAACAAAGCTTCAACAGCCACAGACCACACCCAGAGCTTTGCAGGAAACACAACATGTGGTTGCACTATTGGGTGAGCTGACTCGCCATCGAAAAAGCTGGGTACAGGCATTACCAAACTCAGTGACGGAGTTCTGTGAAACAAGCTTGCACCTTTTAGCCTATATTGCGAGGGAGGGCTTAGTTCGTCCTGGTGTTTTCCATGCTACCCATGTTGGAATCCGCTGTCGTCCAGTACGAAAGGAAGAGATAGCTGCACACCAACGGCCGTCCATTGTTGGAAGTAACTCAGGATGGTTTGCTGTCTGTGGAATGGGATCTTCTGTTGGGGAGGAGAAGAGGGATTTGGTCTCCACTCCAAGTAGAACTACAAGCAGTCCTCCAAGTAGAACTACATCACCGTCAACAGGAGTACATGCCATTGGAAGTTCTTTTTGTACAGAATACTCGGATCTTGTGGCCATAAATGTGTACAAACTGGTGCTCTTGCTGCTCAAGTTTATTTGCAAGCAAGTTCAGCATGCAGTTGAGAGGTTTGAAGATGGTGGTCCTATTGATTACAATCAATTCCCTGAGCTTCCTTCTCCAGAAGTCCTTCACAGTTTGCAGGTAGAAAATCTTTCAAAGTGAAAAACCTTTTCATTCATCGCTGGGCTTTCTTTCCCTATGTTTGATCAAGTTTGCAGTGCAGAGTCACTGCTGGGTGTGCTTTTCTCTTTTATGTTTCCCTTGTATGTTTCTGTTGTTCAAGAGTTTGTCCCCAATGAATGATCTTTTCGGCAGTTGATTTACTGACTGGGAAATTGGGGTGTGGGAATAGGATCAAGTGGTAGCGGTGACTACAGAGGTACTTTCCACAAGAAGGCCTGGGCAACCAAAAGATCGGGTGGTACAAGATGTTTGCCTTTTGCTGTTAAGCATTCTTGAAAAAGCTCTGTACCTTGAAGTCTGCATGTGCCGCACATGTGGCCTTGCTCCCCATCCTCTTCGGGTTGATGATTTCACCAAAGAGTATCGAGCTTTGCAATCAGGTAAGTCTTCTTCACTGGCTTTATAGAACCCATCAACCCCTTCAATCCTTTTTAGAACTGTATGTGTTTGTGATGGTTACGCTGCAAACACTCAGGTCTCTGTAAAGACCCAGTTGTTGGAATGAGGTATTGTTTATTTGTTCTGAGATGCTTCTTCTTTGTTTCTCAAACTTTAGGTTCTCAGGTACCAGTAAACTGTATGTGTCCTTGGACTTTGGTTTAGAACTGAAGTTATCATCTTCCATGAGCTTAATGGGGTGCTCAAAACTTATGTGGGCAATTGGTGTGTTTTGCAGCTGCACAGGGCCACCGGTTTCTAGATGGTCCATTGAGATTTCTTGAGCGAATACTAGTGTTAGCATATCCAGAAGTCATTTGACTAAATTTGCTCAGAAAAGTGCAATTTACAGGAGGATTAGCTTAATTCAGAAGTAATCTGACAAAACTTGCAAAAGAAGTACAGTTAGAGAGGAGGGATTAGCTTCTCCAGAAGTAATCTGACAATACATGCAAAGTGCAATTACAGAAAGGGATTAGCCTTAGTCACAGGAAGGGATTAGACATTGATTAGATAGTGTAGAGCCCTGCTTCTGTCACTTGCTGTATGTGCCTTGTAAGAGAGAGAGAGAGAAGTGCTGGTAAGGAGTTTTGAGTGTCCTTGGCCAATCTGAACAGGCTTGGAAACAGTAATAAGCGCAGCAGCAGCAGCAGCAGCAGTCCCCATGGCCAATCCTGTCAGTGGGCATTGGTTGGTGTCTCTGAGAACTGGATTTGGGTATTTGGCGATTGGACTTGTAACTGCTTGAAATCAATCAAACCATCCAAGAGAGTAGCGGCTTTTTTTGCACTAGTGGCTTGGAATTGAGTGTGCTTGTTTGCTGCTGCTGCCTAAGTTTTTACATGGTGGGTTTTTTTGTAGAATTCGTGATGTCAGGCAAACCCACAACAGGGTAGCCATGGGAGGAGGGAGGATGCACAAAGATATGGTGGGTCCCACCCATGGCTGGCAGGTGGGCTCACTGACTGCAGTGTTGTGTGTTTTCTCTGGATGGCACTAATTTAGTATTCATGTTTCGTGGTGGTTTTCTGATCAACACAACAATTGATCATGCTTTGACGATGAAGAAGCATCCATCATGAAACCTCTAGTTGGGTAGCAGCTGGTTCAGTTGCATGGGGGGAAGCTGGTTCAGGCGGGCCTCCCAATGGCCTTTCACCTACAAGTGGGTGTGGGTTCAAATCCCATAGTATGTGTAACTTTTAGGTAGATGTCAGACGGCAGCAGCCTTTATAGCTGAAACTCAGCAATAAGGAGAAGAAGAAATTCCTTGTGCAAGGTAGTTCTGGTTTGGTTTTGACTCATTCACTCTGTGTAACACTCCCCATTGCTCTCGTTTTCTATGCACTTACGACATACCCCAAAACCCTAAGATTTACTTCTTCTTCTTCTTCTTCTTCTTCTTCTCTGTAGATGAGAATAAGTCCTGGATTCCTCCTTCCTCCTAATCATGAGCTAGTAGTGTTCTCTGTCACAAAAAGTAAATGTACCTGTTCTCTCTCACTCTCTGCAGCTCTCTCTCTGTCTCTGTGTTTTGTCTGCGTCTGTGCGTCTGACTCTCTCTCTCTCTCTCTCTGTGTCTCTCTGACTCTTTTTCTGCGTGAGTGGTGGATTGTTTGATGATCTTCCTTCCCGGGGTTCGATCAATCATGTCTTCTCTCTATAGCGATGATGCTCACAAGTAATGTTTGTTGATCACATCTGCGTTGTCTCATAACAACAAACAAATAAAACAAGCAAAAAATTAGTGCCAGACTTACACTGCACACTTCTGCCTGTCCCTTAACGTTCCCGTGTTCACCCTCTTCTGTCTGTAAGAGGGTCATGTATGTATGTAGACAAGGGCTATAACATCAATGTATGTATACAACGGGTGTATCACACTTTGGCCTTGCCATTTACATGAAAAAAAGTATCATCTTTGTAAGGCAAAAGAAGAATTATGGAAACTCAAATATTTCACCATGCAAACATCTAATCTTCTTCAAAAAATCCTCTAAAAGAAATCAAAATCATGAGAAAAGGGGAGTTTCTTAAGGCAAAAGAAGAATTATGGAAACTCAAATATTTCACCATGCAAACATATAATCTTCTTCCAAAATCCTCTCAAAGAAACCAAAATCCTTCAAGATATTATTATAACTCTATTATAACTAATCTCAAGTTTCAACACAAGCCAAAACAAAATATCATGTTTCAAAAATCCTCATAATAAAAATAGACCTATGGTATTATTACCTAGGAAGGCCAAAATCCCCTTAAGCTACTATACTCTATAATGAATCTAGACACAATAATATCCTTTGCCTTGGTAGGCATGGCCAAAAATATACACAAACATACAAAGAATATAACGGGGTTTGTAGAAGACTTGAATTGTTTTGAGGAGTTTTCTCTTTACTAAACTCACACTTGAATGTTGTGAAGAAAAAAGAACTTGGGTCTTTGATGAGATTATTTGAATTGGTGCCATAAATTGGAATTGATTGTGTGGAATTTAGAAGTAAATCTCTTTGTTGGCCTTGCCAACTACCAAGGCAAAAAGGATATTTATTGTGTTTAGATTCATCATAGAGTATAGTAGCTTAGGGGATTTTGGCCCCTACTAGGTAATAATAATAATAACAGGTCTATTTAATTTTATATGAGGATTTTTGAAATATTGGTTTCTTTTAGAGGACTTTTTTTTGGGGGGGGGGAAGATTATATGATTGCATGGTGAAATATTTCTAGTTTTCATAATTCTTCTTTTGCCTTAAGACACACACCTTTCAATGTAAATGGCAAGGCCCACGGTGTGACACACCCCTTAAAAGCATTATTTGAGCCACAAATCGTAAATGTGTCGCTAGTTTTGAGAGGCGACCTGGTGTGCAACCGTAACATTTAGCAAAGCTTAAATGATAAACGAAAGAACCCAGAGTCGTAAATGTGTCGCTAGTTTTGAGAGGCGACCTGGTGTGCAACCGTAACATTTAGCAAAGCTTAAATGATAAACGAAAGAACCCAGAGTAGCGTAGTAGAATTTGTAACACATAAAGAGTTTTTGATTTCAATCATTGAAATTCATGTACACAACAACAACAACATGTGTGTTCTGTCTTTTTGCAGTACTTTTTTTTTGCTTGTGCACAAGCCTCAAGAGCACTCAAAATTTGCAGAAAAAAGCTATATATCCTGCAAAAAGCTACCAAAGTGTCCCAGACACACACACACACACACACCAAAAAAAAAAAACCAAAAGGTCCCCCCACCCGCACCCCCTTCCCCACCTTTCAATCACATGCTCATGCTGTGTACGTACTTAAGGAAAACCTGTTGTTGAACTTCTCCCCTTCTTGGCACTTCAACTTCTTCTTTTCTTCTTCTTCTATTGGGAATGTATTAATTTCTCTCTCCCTCTCCCTCCATAGAATCCAATATTTGGGGGGCGGGGGGGGGGGGAGGGTTTTATCCAATGTTTTGGGTGTCCCTTTAAATGCCATGTTTTAGGTGTCCCTTTGAATGCCATGTTTTAGGTGTCCATTGTTTTTTTGCCCCCTTCTTTATTCATAGATTTCAATACATTGGATCAATTTTTTTGCCCTTTTTAATTAATAGATTTCAATACATTGAATGAAATTTTTTTTCCATTTATCTCCCCCTCCCCCATTGAATCCAATATTTTGAGGGTTTAATCTAATGTTTTGGGTGTCCCTTTGAACCCATGTTTTAGGGTGTCCCTTTGAACCCCATGTTTTAGGGTGTCCAATTTTTTTAAATCATTTTCCATTCACAGATTTCAATATACATTGGATCAAAATTTATTTTTTCCCCTCTATTCCCACTCCCCGTCCCCCCCCACTTAGAGTCCAATATTTTAAAGGTTTTTAGCCAATGTTCTGGGTATCCCTTGGAATGCAATGTTTTAGGGTGTTCCATTTTTTTTCACTTTAGTCCCCCTCCCCC
>Ga0209611_10003674_pt1 | contig 26499 bp, 24 predicted proteins | sample S1TSphgellanicum_3_FD_187693 | JGI IMG/M metagenome (GOLD analysis project Ga0209611, IMG submission 187693) | Host-associated microbial communities from peat moss isolated from Minnesota, USA - S1T2_Fc - Sphagnum magellanicum MG (SPAdes) (version 2) | ecosystem: Host-associated > Plants > Peat...
GCTCGTCCTAGCACCAAGTGTGCTCTAACTTTGCACTAACCACTTTGTGTGGGTTGTGTGCAGGCCCGTGTGAGTGACTAAAGCTTGTCAACTCTTCCTAGTCCCATCCCGGAGCTCCAACCCGCCCCTCTACCCCTCAAAGGGTTGTGAGCTAGGGAGCGTGCTCCAACTCCTCCTTATTCCGCTGCTTTCTACTTGGGCTCACATTTGAGTCCCTTGAGGAGTTGGGGGTGCGTCACCGAGTCCCCCGCATTTTCGCAACTTGAGTGACTTAGCCCCAACTTAGGGCTAACTAGGGACTTGGGAGCACGTCACTAGTTTTGTGGGTAGGATTGCCACAATAGTTGCAAGAAGGTATGATGGGTGAAGCCACTTTAGCCTTTGAAAAAAAATGTGATGATTTGGTTGACGCAGCTGGTGGAGGCTGAGGCCTTGAACGTGATGGAGGCCTCATAGTGTGCATGAGCCAGTTCTAGCTTTTCAAAAATGTTGTACACATCTAACAAAGTGTACGAGTTTCCAAATTTTGAAAAAACCCATCGCAAAACCTATGCATGGAGTGTAAGAGTACCTTCCAACGAACAAAGATACCGATGGGTAGCTTCCAGGTCTGTGATGCTCTAAGTATCCCCTTTAAGCTTGAAAAGCCTCTTGTAAAGCATCTTGAGGGTTTCATCTTTTTGCCGAGAGAAGGTGGTGAGCTGCAAAAAAATTTTAGAACTCTTAATCGGAAATTCCAACTTAAGAACTCAAAATAATTTCCCCACTAGATCAGCAAAAGCTGGCACATCGATGGTGGGAGGAATGTTTGCGGTAGTAACAATGAGTTATTGAGGAGAAAGGTTTATTAAAGTGGGTACCAGATTTGGATTATTGGGCACAATCCAATGATGTGCAATGGCAGCTTGTGAGGTAGTGGCGATGGCTGTGGCATAAGCTAGATTAGGAATTTGAGTGATGCCCAAAATCCTTGAACAATGTTGTTCGTAGACATCCAATGCCCCATAGTGCACATAACAAGCCAATTGTTTGAATGTGAACACCTCAGTGTAATTAACACCATATTTGAGCTCCAATTCACAAACCATAGTTGAGAAAGTTGCCTTAAACACCTTCAAAGAAATGGTACCTGGCCTTTCGCTAAACTTCTCAATTCTCCCAGAGGAACTAATGACCTCCATGGTGTATATGGGTGTAGAGGTAACGACTTGTAACGAAATATATCGTGATGGTGTGAAAGTAGGTGCAGTAACAGGCGTACCCCACTGATTAACCCCTCCAAATGGGCTCTAATGTATTGTTGATGTAGTGTAACCTGAACCTGAATTCCTGGTAGGAGTTGTACTAGATGACAATGGTGCTGTAGAACTTGATGGTATCATTGTGAAGATCGTGAGCTCAAAGAAATTAGCTCAAATGATTATGTTATTTTGTACCTAATGCCTTGGTTTTGGCTAAGCAATAATGCTTTCATCATCCAAGGACATGGTGTTGTCCCATGCCCCAAAATTTTGAAGAAATATAGAGCATTAGATACGGTTTGAAAAATATGATATTGGATATGTATGTACGTAGTACATACAATTTGAAGAATATAGCATGTCAACGAGGATGAACGGCGATGGATGGATGTCGGTGGACAAAAGTCCATAAATGGAAGTTCGTGGATGGTGACAGACGTCGGATGGGTGTTGATCGCAACGAACGTTAGACGAAAGCTAACAAATGTTAGATGGATGTCGCGGTGCTATAGAGCGCCTTTGAGCTTCGCAGTGATGACGGATGCAGTGTTGTAGCTCGCAACACTATAGTGATGGCGGACGTGACATTGTAATTCGCAACACTGCAGTAATGGCGAACGCAACACTAAAGCTTGTGACATTGCAATTCATGGTGTTGCAATGATGGCGGATACAACGCTACAAATCACCAAAGAGCTCTGGCATGTAGAAGCAAATTTTTTTATTTGATTTCGGTAACTTTAAAAGTCTACAGGGCTCCTCTTATGAGAGAGAGAGAGAAAGAGCTTTAAAACCTCATTTGTTCCAGGATACATCACTCCCCCATTTGGTTTCGCTCTTCCTAGCTCCTCCGATTTTGGTGTTGGTTGGCAGAGGTATAACAACACAAGTTCCTTCCAACAATAACACTAGTAGCAAAAGAAACCCAAGAACTCAAAGCCAAGAAAAATTTGCCGCTTTCAACATTAAGCAACAAAGAGAAGTTTTTCTAGAATTAAATTGCAAAAAAGGAAAGAAAACGTAGTGTATGTAAATGGCGACCGTGTAATAGCCGCTGTGAACATCTAAAAATATAGTGTGACTATGGAGGAAACCTTCCCTGACAAAGGAATTCTAGAAAAATTAACAAGAAAAGGGAAAAGCTGGGCCTTTTATACAGCCGCCAATAAGCCGAAAACCCTAAACAAGCCGTAACCCTAAAACACCTGATAGTGTACAATAACCTAAGAACGTGTATTAATTCTAAAAGCGTACATTAACCCTAAAAGGCATGATTGGCATGCCCGTAACCGACCATCATGTATGAAGCCATGCATACAAGATGACAACACTAATGTGAACATTAGGAGTTGTTGGGCCTCAAGTTTACATATTAAAAGACTTGTTGAGAGACATGTTGAAAAGCATAAAACTCTAGGTGAACCAAAAATATTAGTCACAATTACGTAGATGATAGGAGGAATTTGAGCCCTAATTTGACCCTTAATTTGTAGGGCAACACAAAAGGATGATCACACTATAACAACATTTATTTATTTGACTTAAAAATAAGGATATAATTCCAAACTATGCTAAAACCAATAATTTGCATGTCATGTGATGTGGAAGTGTCTTTAATACTTGTGATGGCCATGATCTTATAAATGTTTTTTTTCAATGTATGCATTTAAATAGGATAATTATAGGCTTAGAAATTTTTGGTCCTTTTAAAAAATTGCACTGAAAGGATAAGAAATTTTTTATTACGAGTGTAATTCGAGGGGTTGGAATTTTTTTATTCATATGGAGAGATTATGAAAGTTGACTGATAATTAATCAAAAGGAGTTTGACGCACTCCCAAGTCCCGGGTTGAATTCACTTGAGGGTCCAATTATGTTTAGTTGCGGAAAAGTGGGACTTGAGGGGCGCTCCCAACTTCCAGCACTAAGGAGGGGTAGAGGGGTGTGCTAGAAGTCCCGGGATTAGACTAGGAAGATGGATTAGAAGATCAAGCACTAATCTGCATCCAAAACCAACCACAAAAGGGTTAATTCACATTCGGAAACACCCTTGGGTGTTGGGACAAGCCACGGGCAACTTGGACTACTTGACTCACCACGGCCCGGACTCGGGGGAAGCCACCACCTTCCCCCACATAGTATTTTTTGCCTCTCACCGCGGAAGCTACATCCGAATGGCTTTTTTTCCCGGGATTCCCAAGTTGGAGTCCCGAAACTGTCCCAGGTTGGAGTCCCGGGACTTTGGATGGCCACAGCTCTTCGCCCTAAGCTCGGATCGGGACGAGTCCTAAATCAAAGTTGTAGCTCTCGTCAAGAGCTTTCCAACTCCGTGTCGCACTTCTTGAGGCGACGTCGGGAAGAGGTCGATTCCCGAATTTTAGTGGTCGGGAGTCAAACTGCCAGTTTGACTCCCGACCCTTCTTTTGCCCATAACTTGGGCTGTAGATGTCCAAATTGCCAATGCGAGGCCATTTTGGACATACTCTTCAAGAAATTTCCAATGACATAAAGAACGCAACAAGGAGAGGAGATTTGACCCCTCAAATCGTCTTCTGAATTTTTGGGAGTCCCATAGGACTCTAAATCTCCACTTTTGGGAGTGGGAATTGCATTCTCCCACTTTGCCCAAAGTGGTGTTACGATAGAGTTAATTAGTTTGGTGTGTTTTTAATCTTTTAGAACAAAAAAAATTCAAATTGATTATTTCAATTTTTAGGGGAAGCAAAGGTGAAAACCTTGAAGTATTTTTAAGGGAATATAAGAAAAATTGTATCGGTATTGGGTTTTGAACCACTATAAAAAGTTCAATTTTTATCCTGAATCCCTAAAAGGTACAACATCACATTAATTTGAGCAACAACTATAAGTGTTGAGGGGATCATGGAATGACATAACCAAGGTTTTTGTGAAAGAATTTATGTGAAAAATGTCAATCAACACTTAACACTTGAATTGAATCAACTAAAGTAGGGGGTTTTAGAGTTAATGGAAATATAAAAAAATTGTATAATGAGAAAATAATGACATTATAGAATAAATTTCAGGTGTGTTTTAAGGCATAAACCATGAAGAAACTAATTTAATGACGTGCTCCCAAGTTCCTATTAGACCCACTTGAGGGTCCAAGTATGTGGCAATGCGGAAGGAGTTGGAACTTGGAGCACGCTCCCGACTTCTAGCGCTAGAGGGGGGTGAAAGGGGTGTGCTAGAAGTCCCGGGATAAACTAGGAAGAGTTGACAAACTTCACTCATTCACACGGGCCTGCATGGAACCACACAAAGTGGTTAGTGTATGGTTGAAGCACTTTTGGTGCTAAGACAAGCCACGGGCAACACGGACACACAAGACTCACCACGGCCCGAACCTTGAGGGAAGCCATCACCTTCCCCCTTATAGTATACTCCGCAGCTCTCCACGGAGGCTACATCCAAATGGCTATTTTTCCTGGGACTCTTGAGTGGGAGTCCCGAAATCGCGCCAAATGGGACTCCCGGGACTTTGGAACCCCATAACTTTGCGAGCAGACCTTGGATCGCGGTGCGGTCTGAAGCAAAGTTGTAGATCTCATCGAGACCTTTCCAACGGTATATCGCACGTTCTCTGCAGCCAAATATTTCGGGTTGATTCTTGACTTTTAGTGGTCGGGAGTCAAAATTGGCAGACTCCCGGGAATTCGACTCCCGACCCTTCTTTTGGCCATAACTTGTGTTTCAGATGTCCAAATGAGCAATGCGAGCCCATTTTAGATATCTACGCTTCAAGAAATTTCCAATGATATAAAGAACGACATAAGACATTGAGGTTTGACCCCTGCAATCGCTCTCTGAAGTTTCGGGAGTCCACCGGGACTCCATCTCCCAAAGTGGGAGTTGCCTTGGGAGTGTGAGTGTTCACTCCCTCACACTTTCTTACACTCCCGGGAGTGTGATGTGACTCCCGGGCTTTCTCTTGCCTTGATTCCCGGGCTTGCTCTTACCTTAGCTCTCGGGCTTGTTCTTGCCATAGCTCCCGGGCTTGCTCTTGCCTTAGCTCTCGGGCTTCCTCTTGGCTCGCAACCTTACAACCCCTTTGTCTTTGGTCCCGGGCCCAAAGCTAGGGTTGCGACATTTAATCTTTGCTAAAATCAATGCATTGGTGTTAAAACATTTCATCATTGAATTATTGTTAAAGCTACAACAATAATTGATATATAAACAAGCTAAGACATTTGATGAAATGGCAAAGCTAGCTGAAAAGAAGGAGGAGAGCATGGTGGAAGTTTTGTGACAAATTATGCAATCCATGGCCAAGGTAGTTCATTTTTTGACTAAACTTGTATTGCGGAAACATCCAAAGGTGAATTTTCACATGGAGTTGACCAGGGAGCAGATGATAAAATAAATGAACTAGTTCAACTTCTATCTCTTGCAACCAAAGGTTAACAAGAATAGAAACTTGGAGTCACTATAAAGCTAAAATTGTGGCTTGAAGATGAAACCATGATCTCCAAGTGAAAAATGAAAAAAAAGTAAATGGGAAATGCTCCCCTTTACAGATCCCCACCCATGAAACGTAAATGAACTATAAGCATGATTTAAAGATGAAAGTCACAATTTCCAAGTGAAAAATGAAAAAAAAAGTGGGAGGTGCTCACCCTTACATAATCCCCAGTTATGAAACAAAATTTATGGGTTTAAAGCAAAGGTTACGATCTACCTTTTTGCACAAGGTTGAAATTTTTGAATTATGCTCTTAATTTTAAGGTTTAGGAGTGGGGATGAAGATTAGGGGTTTGGATTTTGGTAGTGCTTATAGAAACCTACATAGGCCCTATGTAGCACCTTACATAGTCTTTCACCGAAATAACCTTGTAAATAACAACTAAATATCCCTTAAGGCCTTTATGTAGTCCTTAGTAAGTATCTCCTTAAGTAAGTCTTAAATAACTCATCATGTATCCCCATAAATAGCCCCTTAGCTAACCCCCAAATAACCCCCTAAGTAGTCCCTGAAATAACTTATGTAACCTCAAATATAGCCCCCCAAGCATCCTATAACTTAGGAAGTCCTTCGGTTGCCCTAAAATAACCCTAAAATAACCCCATATATAACTCTATAAATATCCCCTAACTTAGGAAATCCCTACATAATCTCTTAAATAATCCCCTAGATAGTCCCAAAATAATCCCTAGGTGGCCTTATATGTAACCCTATAAATATCCCCTAACTTAAAAAATCTCTAGATAGTATCTTAAATTGCTCCTTGGATGGCCCCAAAATAGTTCCTAATTGGCCCCATATGTAACTCTATAGATATCCCCTAGGTAATATTCATAGAGTTATCTAGGAAGTTCTTAGGTAATCTCCTAGATTGCACCCTTGGTAGACTCAAAATAATCTCTAGGTGACCCATATGTAATCCTATAAGTGTCCCCTAACTCAGGAAGTCCCTAGGTAGTGGCCTAAATAGTCACTGGATAACTCAAAATAGGCCCTAAGTGACCCCATATGAAACTTTATAAATATCCCCTAAATTAGGAAGTCCCTAAGTAATCTTTTATATAACCTGTAGGTAACCCCAAAATAGCCCCCAATATAACCTCCTAAATCGCTCCCTAGATAATCCCTAAATAGTCCCATAGGTAGCCCCCTAAATAGTCATCTAAGTCACTCCTCAATAGCTCTCTATGTATCCTAATTAGTAGTTCCTAAGTATTTGCTGACATAAAAATTTCCTAGATAGTTCCTAAATAGTCCCCTAATAACTATTAAATATCTCCCTAGATAATTCATACATAGCCCATGGGTAAGTACGTAGATAGGCACGTATCCCATAGCTCATTAAGTAGGGAGGCCTAACCTATTTCACCCCTACTAGGTAGCCCTCTGGTCTGAAGGCCATGTAGTGTGGTTAGAAAAGTGACCATGGCAGTCACTTTTGAGGACTGCATCCTGTGTTTTCAGGACTGGTCCTCAGTTTCGTGCACTCTATGGATAGCCGAAAAAGAAGAGAGGATGAGAGGAGGATGTCAGGATCAAAGTGAGGCTGAAACCCAAGATTACTTTATAGATAAAGTATTTATCAATTAGAGTTATCCGTAAAGTCGGGCGATTAGGGGGCGAGAACGGCCAGTTTCCGCATAATAGGGCATCAAACGCGTCACTGGAAATGAAAATTTTACATAAGGAAATTACTAGGACCCAAACTAGTTTTTCCACCAATTTTAGTGGTAAACTGAGTTTCATCCTATGTTTCCTTTTTCCTGAACGCCTACACTACTGTTACATATATTTTCACTGCTCCTACTTGTACAACTATTATAATTACTCTCGAACCTTGTGCAATATGTGCTGAAGATTTAATACTCAGATTTCATACTCAGATTTAATAAAATTTCCTTACTTTGCAGATACCACTAAAAGAGGGGATAAGGGGTGAAAGAAACAGAGGGTGACTTTATGGATACTCTATTGTTTTGCAAAAATCACAAGCAATTTATGTCAAACTGGCCAGGTGCTATGCATCCACAAAACTGGACCAGGTGCTATGTATCCACCTTGGTTTCGTTGCCCTTGTGTTAGGTCATCAACAAGTTGAAAGCCAAAAGCTGAAATGACTCTGAAAAAGTCCAAAAGCCCAAAATAAACCACCATAGCTAGCTGGTTTCCTCTTTCATTTAGGCCCCCTTTACATTATAGTGAGGAACCCTGACTATGGAAACATTGAGAGCCCTCAAAACACATCCCAGGCTGTCCCATGGAAAATCAGAAATCATTTTATGTGTGGGCCTCGGTTGTCAAGTCAAATATAAAGTGAAAATAGATTTTATTGAAGTGCCAACATATTATAACGAAGCCAAAAAGGGTAGCTAATTATTTTATGTAAATTTTAATTTTTACTTTGATATTTTATGTAACTTTGTTTACTGTTGGTTTAAGGTTTGTCTTTTTAAAAAAGTATATGTATCACTTTCCTTCCTTTCCTTCTTTCTCCACTTTCTTCACTTTCATCATTTCAACTAGTAGGTAGGAGCCCCATGGATCATGAAAGAGAAAAAAATCCAATCAAACATAACTTTTGTGGCCATGGGCTAACAAACTTCATGCTCATTTTTTATTTAAAAATGAGAAAAAAATATGTAAATTTTTTCTTACCAATCATAACTTTTTTGGACCATGGGTTAACAAATTTTGCGCCCACATTCAAAAAAAAAAAAAAATCTTTTGGAGAAAATTTATTTTAAAAAATTCCAAATGGTCACAACCTTTTAGGCCCATGGGCTAATGAACTTTGCACCCAACTTCAAAAAATGTTAATAAAAAAAATTGAGAAAAACTCATGAAAAATAGTTTGCAAACCAATCATGGCATTTTGGGCGCATGGTTTAACAAATGTTGAACCCACCTCAAAAAGGTTATAATAACAATCTAAGTTTGAATAATCAAAATCTAACCAATCACAATTTTTTGAGCCCAATGGTTTAATGGACTTGTTGCCAAGCTGATCACCTAGACCACGGCTTGGTGGCAAGTTTGTTAAACCATGAAACGTTATTCATAATGCATTTATTGCTAATTTTTCATCCACTTACATTTCCTTGGATCCTTGGTTTTTCAACCTTGTGTAAAATAAACTTGACCCAAAAATGGTTTTTCCTCGGTGTTCTTCTAATCATAATTTAAATTTTTTTGATGGTCATGGACTCTCAGACTTTAGTGTAACAGGGGCCTTAGAATTCACAGCTTTTCATCAACCCTACAACTGAAAATACACAAACGAGAGGATAGAAACACTACAAAGACTGATAAGTACTGGTTGCAACAGAGAGCCAAGTACTAAACCACACCTTGGGTGAATCAGCACCCACACTGTTACCGTGCTGAAAACCCCAAAATCCATTTAAATTGCTTCTAAATAGTACAAATATCCCAGGCTTACACTAAATCAGAGTCTCTAAGTCCAAATCTAACATTTGTGAGGCTCAAGATGGCTATATGCCCAGCAGTGCACAGTATGTGACCGGCGCATTTAAATTCAGAAAGAAAAGTAAAAATATGCCAGTTTGGCTTAGCAAACTGGTTTTGCCCTGCATTTTTGTACAGTGTGCCGAGGCTGGTAAAAGGCACGAGAGCAAAGCCTAAGACCTGTCAATGAAGAGTGTAATAAATGTGATCTGACTACCGGTCCCTGCTTGTGATTGGTCAATCATAATGATTGGTCCAAGTGGTTTACTATTAGTAGTCTCCCACCTATTTGCAGTCCTAGTTTAAGGTCGGGGTAGGAAAAAAATTAAACTATTAGACTTCAATGTGAAAAAAATTTGTGGAGGGTCACATAGAGATTATCTACAAATTCACCCTGTCTTCACCCTCTCTTTGGGCCTCCTTTCACCCCCTAACCCCTCTTTTAGTGATATCCGTCAAGTAAGGAAATTTTATTAAATCTCAATATGAAATGCTGAAACTCAGTGCGAAATGCTGAACCTCAACATTTAATGCACAAGGTTCGAGAGGAATTATAGTAGCTGGACAGAGAGAGCAGTGAAAATCTAGGTAGCAGCAGTGGTGGAGCCGCGCAGGAAAAAAGAAAGACACGGTGAAACTCAGGAGCCATCAAAATTGATGGTTTTCTGAGTTTCAACCCCAATTGAATGCTACTGTACTGTTTTGCACGTTTTTTGAAATTCTCACCTTGTGTATGACCAAAGTCAGGGTACTGGTGCTGACTTTTCCTGACTTTTTACGGATATCTCTATTGAGCACCAGTGCTTTAAGAGGCCTCACTAAAATTGATGAAGGTACTAGCGTGGCTCCTGCAGATTCACCCTGGCCCGCCACCATGGTCAGTCCTAGGACTAGTTATACAGTTACATTGGGTTTCTTAGGTAGCCGCTATTGGTAACCAGGAATATGTTTGCAATCATCTCTTGAATTATCCCACCTACCTACTTCAATCCATCCAACATGTGGGGTGCCTTTCGTAGGAGTCTTCCCCATCCTCAAAAATATCAAACAAGAAGCAAAGTGGTGGTGTTGTGTGTACAGAATGTGTGGCTTGGTGACCAGAGCTGAGGATTCCCTGGTCTCTTCCTCTCTTGTACTGTTTTCTCCCTGAAATGCAATGGAGTTGTTCCATTTCTTCCCCACCCCCCCAAACAAAAAAAGGGGTGTGTCACACTGTGGCCTTGCCATTCACATTGAAAAGTATCTTAAGGCAAAAGAAGAATATTATGGAAACTCTAATATTTCACCATGTAAAAATATATTAATCTTCAACAACAGATCCTCTAAAAGAAACCAAAATCCTTCAAGATATTATAATCTCAAGTTTCAACACAAGCTAAAATATCATCTTTCAAAAATCCTCATATGAAAATAGACCTATTATTATATTACGTAGGGGCCAAAATCCCTTAAGCTGCTATACTCTATAATGAATGTAAACACAATATCGTTGCCTTGGTAGGCAAGGCCAAAAACAAAGAAGAAGCAAAGTGCAATTGATTTGCTTTCCTTTTTCCTTCCCAAAAGTCAGCACTTTGTTTTTTTTTTCCTTTGAGTGTTCATGATTCATGCCCTTTTAGTATGTCCATTATTGGCACAAGTACGTGGTACTGGTTACCTACATCACAAAGTATTTGGTGAGCAGACATAGCTACAAGAATTTGGAAGACTGTTGGGAAGGTGGGCAGGGCAGGGGAGGAGTGGATTTTGAGCTTTCCATGGTCCATACTTGGGTTTTTATAAGAATCTGAGTGCTTGTGTCACGGGTATTGTGCATTACAGAAGTTTTCAAAACACAGTGCAAGCAAGCTGTTAACCACCCAATTCAATCTTGCTTCCTATAACGAGCAGGTTCAGGTCCGTCATCATTTTTCTCTCTTTCTCAAGTTGTTTTTGATGAGTTTCTATCTCTACCCAACTTTTGTTGCATTGTTATCCGCAGTGGGTTTGAGATCTTTTAACATGGTGTTTGGTCCCGAGATGATATTTTCTGTGAATGTTTTGAAGCAGACAATTTGCAGCGAGGTTTCTCATCTATTGATAAAGATGGGACTCATACTTCCTTGTTTGGTCCAGTAATCACATTGTACGTTGTTTGATGGAGCTTGTTTTATGCGCATCTCGTACTTGCTTATGCTCGCAGCTTGAAACTGGAATGAAGGAATGTCAAGTTTGTAAAATTTGTTTTGCTTATGGAGATGAGAATCTCAGTGTTGGTTGATGATCATGTTCAGTCATTCTGTCACCAAAATTGGAGAAGTTGCATCAATGTTGTGTATACAAGCAGTTTGAATGCAAGAAGCATTTCACCTTGGGAGCTCTTTTGCACATGCAGTTTTGCTTGCATATTGTTTTGGGGTTGTCTAGCTTCAGAAAAGGAGAAAACCTTCTCGAGGATGAATCATTGATTAAGCTTTGGCTACGCTGTTTGTCATTCTTGTCCTTGTTTTTTTCGCTCCGGAGGAAGAAATGGACAAGGATACTCACACGACCTAAAAAATTGGTCGTTGTTTTAAGCTCCCCTCACTCAATTGAATCTTGATTTTCAGAGCCTTTCAATTTTCGTCTTGATCTTCCCATCAAAGCAAACGAGACACAATGGGAATCAGCAAGATTTTGGTGGTTGGAGCAACCGGACACCTTGGACCATTCATCACCAAGGCGAGTGCTCAGCTAGGGCATCCCACCTTTGCTCTGGTTCGCCCAGCCACAGCAGGACCCGACTCCTCAAAGAAGGAGCTGATTGAATCATTCAAGGCTTCCGGCATAACAATTTTGGAGGTAAATAGACTCAACCCCCAACTTTTTCTTTCTTCAATTTTATTTTATATCTTGTGAAGTTCAGGAAAGACAGGACATGGGTATGTCTGGTTAGAGAACTAACACTTTCGTGGTCCTTAATTTCTATCTGAATACTCCAACAAAATGCAGGGGGACATTCAAGACCATGAGAGTCTTGTGGCAGCATTGAAGCAAGTGGATGTTGTCATCTCAACAGTTGGTGGAGCTCAGCTACGGGATCAACTCAAACTGATTACGGCAATCAAGGAAGTGGGACACATCACAGTATGTCTCTGGTTCATGACTTGAAACCCTTGCTGAATTTTGTAAGATGCAGGGATTGAAGTGCAGAACAAGTGAGCATTCAGAAGAATATCATGGCTGGGTTGATTATCCTGCCCAGCAAGCATGTAATTTTGCAGCTAGACACTGCACTCATTTATGATGCCATGTTGTGCACTAAATTTTTTTACCAGATCAATATATTTCATACTGGGATTCAAATCGTTCTTTGGAGTTCGATATATTGTCCATTTTTTTTGTGCTTGGTGCAGAGATTCCTACCTTCAGAATTTGGTAATGATCCTGAGAGAAGTGTCAGGACGAAACCTACAGATGTGGTCTTTCAGACCAAGGTAAAAATCCGCAATGCTATTAAAGAAGCAGGCATCCCATACACATTTGTGAATAGCAACAGCTTTGCCAGCTATTTCTTGAGCTCGTTAGGGCAACGGGAGCTGACCACACCCCCAAGGGATAAACTTACCATTTTGGGTGATGGTAATGCTAAAGGTCTGTCATCAGCTCACCCTTTTGTCTGCTGCATGTACAACTCTTGCATCAAGGCTCATCATCTGAGGAATTTTGTGATGCCTGAACTAGGCTCATAGATAATACCGTAACTGCCTGTTACCTGTGGGAAATGTGTTGGAACATTTTGCAAAATCAGCCACTGGAACTTGTGTAGATCATTTTTTTTCCTTTTGGGTTTGGTTGTGACTCACCAAAGCTTGTCGGGTGAACAGCTATATTCAATTCTGAAGAAGACATTGGCACATTCACAATCAAAGCAGTGGATGATCCTCGCACTCTCAACAAGCAGCTGCTGATTCGTCCAGAACCCAACATCAAAACCATAAATGAGGTTGTGCTACTCTGGGAGAACAAAATTGGCCACAACCTTGAGAAGACATATGTACCAGAGTCTGAAGTACTGAAGCAGATTGAAGGTAAAAACAAAGGATAAAAAGTCCTCTAACTGAGATGCTTGTTGGAAAACACTTCTTTTGTTTGTTGAGCACTGTAAGTATGTCTTGTCCAGACTGTTTGACAGAGTCCATGTAAATTAACTCTTGCAACCTTGATGATCTTGATCAACATAATCTTGATAGCTCTTTACTCCCATCACAAAGTTGCAGATCAGCTCTCTGCAGTTAGGTCATCATTTTTAATGCAAATTTTCATTGTGGGGTTTGTGTGGCTGTAGAGATACCTTTCCCAAATAACATCGGTCTTGCAATCTCTTATTCCATCCTGGTGAAGGGGGACCAGTACTTTGAGCCAGGACCCGATGATGTTGAAGCCAGTGAACTGTACCCAGATGTCAAGTACACAACTGTTGATGAATACCTCAACAGATATTTGTAAAGCTGTCATCGAGCAGTATTTTTCATAACCATGATCCAGATATAAAATCTGAGACAGGGTGTGTGGTGGGAAAAGAGTTTCCAGCTGATCCAACCAGCTGGATTGCCAAACTGATCTGCATGAATTCGTTTCTTCAAGCAGGCCATAGAAGGGAATCAAGATTCAAAAGTCAGATTTCAGGGAGAAAGAAATGCAGTGATCTTAATCCGGTTACTTAAATGATGGATAACAGGGTGCTGAAATCTCTACATATCATAGTCACCATAGCTCTTTGGTTTCGTGACTTTGTTTGAAGTGTGAGACTTGACCTAGATGCTTCTGGTTTTAGTAAGGATTAGCAAAGCTGTGATCTGTTTAAACCATAAAGGCATATCGAACAGGCAGCATTAGCTATGGAGGAGGGTGTAAATCAAAAGTGTCAAGGGCACAACAACTGTTGTAAAGTTTTTATCTATAGATGTAGTATGTGATGATACTCAATGACTGTTGAATGAAGCTAGTTGGAGTACATCTGGTGTCATGGGTCTCTGACATAGCACTTGGGAGTTGTCTTGGCATCTTTGAGGAATTGCTCTTAAGAGAGGGGACTTAAAGCAACAGTATTGTCTGTAGCATTACAGTAGTGAGTTGCACATCATCCCTGTTGTTGTGGTGTGCTCTATTTATCCCTCTCTTTTGGTTGTTTGTCTGTTTTCCCTGTCTATTCAGTGAATGCAGTCATGGGTCAGTTGCACCCCATAGCCTGGTTGGTCTTATTGACCTTGTGAAATAGGTAGGTCAGTAGCTAATACTAGCTAAAGAGGTAGGTAGTAATCTCAATTATGTACTAGAGAGTGGGTTGGCTAGGGACAACACCTACTCCTAGCAAGTCCATGGGTGAGCCTGTGAGTGCACTAGAAGAAGCTGAAATTGGATCATCTGGCCTCAACCACTGCCCAGGCTAAATCAGCCACTCAAACAGATTTACCACAATTGAACATGCTTAAAAAAATTGTGTTAGAAGTTGTGACTGAACTTCACATATGGTATTTGCAACCTTTTGCCTAACCACATTCTACAGCATGCCATCAACCTAGTCTCAGCACTCTTGTGCAAACTAGCTGCATGGCCTGCTACAGCCTGTATAGCCAATTTCAAGGTAGCAAAGACACAGTCCAAAATAGTGTCACCAAGAGATGGATACCGATACTTGGGTACGACTTCTTCCCCTGTTTCAATTTCCATGTTTTTCTTTCTCTCTTTTACATATATTCTTGGTAACTATAGAATGTCAAATATGGTATTAGAGCATACTAAGTAATAATTAAAATTAAGAGCTTATGATTGATTATTAACTATTATTAGAGCATATGAAGTACTTAGAGATTAAGAATGTAGATTTGATATTGAAACTGTATAAGTTTCATGGACCAAAATATTGTAGTATAAATCAAGCAGATGTTGGTAAATTTTATGTTATAAGCTGATAAACATGAGGGGGAAGATGACAACACATTTTGTTGTTTTTTCAACAGGAAAAATTGGAAGTTTTATTTTTCTAGAACAAATTCTAGTGCTTTTTCTATTTTTTGGGGAAATTTAGCTGTTTTGAGTAATAATTAAAATAAAAACCCCTGATGATAACCATTCATCTCTTCAAGATAGAAATATATAGAAAACTTAGAGGGTTCTAGACTTTCAGATTGCACCATGTCTTTTCAAAAGGAAAGAATATGGGAGTTAATCACCAGGGGAACTGGCTATTTGGGGTGTGGAAAATGGGGTGCAAGGGTGTGCGAGTGCATGGGCGCATAAGTTAAGGTAAGGGTTAAATAATTTTCACCACATTTATTGAGTGGTTTAACAATTTTTTATACCTTTATCAACTAAGCGACAATAGGGCAAATGATCTGACACCTAAGTGGCACATGACATGGTACACTTTCCATGTGGCAAAATGACATGGCAAATCTTACCCATGGAAAAAACCACAAACCAACAACAAGAGATAAAATAGAAAATGTTCCATAAAGTTCCCCAAAAAAAAAACTTACAATTCACAATAGTAGATAATACCTAGTGAATAAACATTCTTCAAAAAGAGTGATTGAATTTTTTTCTTTGGAACAACATGAAACCTATATCAATGAACATGCATACGTAAACATGCAATTTACAAACAAACAAGCCTATTCGACACCCTCCACCCTTGTGTGTATACACATAGGGTTGGCAATTGTTCCTTTGATTGGTTAATTCCAAAATTTCAGTGGCAGCTTTTGGATGTATGAAGACAAGTGATTGTGTTAATGGAATTTTTTTAATAGTTACAATAATGGTATGGGTACACTATTGTTCCTCTATGTTTGTCTCCATTGTTTTCCATAGTGAAAATCCCTTTTTATGGGGTCATTCTCAAGTTGAAATTTGCCAATAGATAAAACATTGTAGGCCCCAACTTGAAAAGCTACCTACATGCTAACTTCCCCCCAAAAAAACATTTTCTCTCAAAACTTTGCCAAAAAAAACTACCCGCCAAAGCCTTGGTAGCTATCAAATATTTTCTTTCTAGGTGAAGTTTTGCATTTTTTATTACCTAGTGTTGATCTGGTACTTTACCTTGGAGTCAATTTCATCATTAAATAATCTTCAAAATAATTATGAAATGAATTGCCATTGGCAATATGAAGCTAAGGTGTGGAAAACCATCATAGTACATAGCATTAGAGCATCTCCTATATGTGATCATGTACAATAAAATTAAATGACAAAAAGTTAAAGCATGTCATGTAGATCAGGATAAGAGTTTTGGCCCAACAAATTAGTATAGCATGAAAACATTATACACAATACCTATTACAATACAAACGTATTGTATAGACAAATGTAATTTAAGAATGGATGAATGGCATTCATACATTTAGACATCATTCATCTATTCATGGATGAATTCATGCTTCTTATCATTGATGAATTGCAATTCAACTAAAAGGATGTAAAGAATATGAATGCATATCATGCAAAATCCATAGATAAATAACAATGTTAATCAAAACAACACATTTACAATATACTTACATCATTGTTTTTTAAACAATTGTGATCCATTCACATAATCTTTGAACATTTTTCAACAATATACAAAGTGCTTCATACAAGACTTTAATTTCACATCTTTTCGCATTGAATTTAGTTTGAAATTTTTTCTCTTAAACAAAAACTTCAACCCAAGAAATTGGCAACAATACACAAACCTTTTATCCTTTCCCACATTTCACATGTCTCAATATCATAGCATTCCCATAAAGGGGTAGGGGCCATTATTTTGAGAACATGAACATGTTGTTTTATCTCCATTTTATTTTTTCATCTTAACCCATAAGTGTGACTTGACCAAAATAGTCTCACTAGCCCATACAACCTTTTTTTAAAATTGTGCAAAACATCCAAATTTGGAAAATCCAAGAGTTATAGATGACTTCAGGCCATATCCTTGGGTGTAAAGAAAATGGAATTTGGTTGAAACATGGTAAATCCTAACCATTGAAAATGAATTTTTTTGGTCTTGGGCAGTATTGACAATTCCATATTTTTGGAGATTTTCATCCTATTATCATTCTTTTGATGATGGAAAATTTTCATGGGTAGATAAAAAGCATCCATATGAAATGGATGAAAAAAAACTACCCAAAAGGGCTTTGGATGAGGAAGAAACGAATGATAAAAAAATGCATAGAAAGTGCATCCACACACAATGAAGCAAAGACACTTTTTGTGCCAAACTAGTTTGATGACCCAGCATTTTTCCAATTCTGATTGTTCTATAACATGGGTAGATTAAAAAAAATTTGGAAATTGGAGTCGTTAGATCTACCTAAGCTTGAAAAATAGTGCAAGAATGTGGCTTGAAAAATGTGAATAGGGTGGGCAACAAAGCAATTGACAGTTTATTTTTCTAGAAATTGTCACTAGCAACTATCTATTTTTCTTTTGCTTCTAGGACAGTGGGCAACATAGCCTTTTTCTTTAAATTGACATTTCATATGTCCCCATACCATGACATACCACCAAGGCAAGGGGATAGGGCTGAGGTTAATTTGTCCAATCCCCCATTTATTTTCTCCTTCCTTGTCTTCAATTTTTGGTGAATGTAGGGGGCAAAGGAGGACAATCCATTGTTTCAAAAGTGTTTTTCAATGAAATTTTTTTTAAATGTAATGTACGTACATTGGCAATAATCCCCCAAAAAAAAAAAAAAAAAACCCAATTATTTTTATATTTTGGATCCAAAAGTATACAAATTTAAGTATATCATACATTTTGTTACATGGTAGAACCCAATAAAGATATATGAAAATATTTAATTATAGAATTTTTTCATTAAAAAACCAAATGCAACCAGATTGTTAATCATTTTGAAAGTAGTTCAAACCAATTTTAAGCCCCCAAAAAAACTATGCTTCTTCGTTTTATATTAGAGCATGCAATGAAACATGTTTAATGATATAATTTATGATCTCTCCAATATGGATTAATTTCAACCATATAAATGAATGAGTACTAGGTTTGGTATTATTAATAATAACATGTAGATGAATGTAACATTGGAACAAATGAATGATGTTTGATAATTGTGGATGAATTTCATTCATTCACATTTGTCGACATTCATCCATGTTCATATACATTTGAATTCACATTCTTCATTAATTGCTGCTATACATGCATGAGAAATATACATGTTTTGTACATACATTCTTTTCAATGGATGTTCTAATTAATCTTGTATTTTTCATTCCTTGCAACATTGAATGTTTCCATGGTAAACCCCAGTGCACTCTATGAAAGCACATGCCGAAAAGATAACCTTGGCATTTTATATTTGGGAGGCAAAAAAGAAACAAATGTTGCAAAAAAAACCGAAAACCCTAATCCAGCTGCCGTGTTCCAGACCTCAAGCCTCCAACATCTTGTTCCTTGGATCCCTTCTACCTACAACCCAGATCTCGACAAATGAAATCTTGAGAACAAGACGTAACTCAAGGGCCTCATGATTTAACAATTTGAGGAAAAAAAAGGTTTGGTTTTCACAATATGGTCTTCATTGGTTTGAAAACTATGGGGTTGATTTTGAAGGCAGGTATCATGTAATGTGATACCTACGAATTCTTAGTTTCAGAACCAAACAAAAAACCAGCCAGTTGACTATGCAAGGGATTCAATAACTGCACAACACTACTATAGAGAAAGCTTGAGTTTTTATTGAAAGAAGTTTTGGGGATTGATTTGAGGGCTATTCCAAGCTACCAGGTTAAAAAGAAAAAGGAAATCAATGGTGGATGAAATTGTGTTGATGGATTAATTTCACCACAAAAAATTGAAAATTTCCTGAATGGATGAAATCATGGGAAATTTGACCATGCGGATAATAGCATAAATTAACCATATCACATGGATGGTACTACATTGGTGAATGTAAGTTTACATGGAGGGAATTCACCACATTGATGGGATTAGCCATATGGACAAAATCTAGCAACATTTAAATTTACATTCATGTATGAAAGTGACCCCACCCATGCAATTGAATTTCAGACAGATCACCAATAATGTATGTTTGATCAATTTTATTAACTAACTTAGCTTCATCCATCTAAAAAGTTTCATTGATATGGTAAAATTCATAAATACAGTTAATTGCATGTGCTCTTTAATGTCTCATTCAATTGATCATGTCTCTCCTATGTCATTATTATCATCTAAGTTATCAATTTCACCCACAATTCATCCATGTCCTTAATACAGCATATGTCATCCATTCCATCCATATTGGTTCGATCTTCTTGATGTCATCAGGTTCATCCATGTCATTACTCTCATATGAGTCACAATGAGAACAAATTTCATTGATGTATACTTATTTTCATTTCATTCATATGGCCATATCATTTCTCATTTGTGTAGAGGACTTTCAAAATGATATACTTTATCATTTTCAGCGATTTCGTGAGTTCCATTCCCATATCTTTGTTTTCATTCACATGATGAATTTCATCTATGTCATCAACTTCATCTTCATTTAATGTTTCTTTCGAATGGTAAATCACCTCCACATTATCAATTTCATCCATTTGTAGAGTCTGAGACATGTCATTAATTTTGGTCACTTCAATTTCATTCACTTGTAGAGTTTCAGATTTGTCTTCAATGTTATGGAAATCAATTTCATCCACTTGTACAGTTTGAAATGTGTAATTAAATTTGTCATTTCCATTTTGGTTGTGAGTTAATCAATATCTTCAATATGGACATGATCCAATTTACTAACATCATACATGTGATCCAATTCCACAAGAAATTTATTATTATTTTCAAAATTTTCCATCTTGGACAATGGAGGATGGAATAACATGCATAGTTACACAAGTCTCTTTTACTTATTAATTAGTACAATTTCAGATACATCATGGTCCAGTGTTGAAGAGGTCCTGGAAATGACACTACCTTTACTGTTCTCTGGGATTGGCTTTGAGTCCTTCCACAGTTTAGGTGGAAGGCAAAGAAAGCATTTGAACCATTGGGGAATCATTGGGGATACCCATTGTAAGTGACTATTTCTCGAGGCAAGGCTCAACAAACCCTAAAGCAAAACCCTAATACTACCTTCTGAAACTTACAATATAATGTTTACGAAACCTTCCCATGGCCCAGACCTTTCATGGCTGACATTGGTGCACAAACCCCTTTCTTTTGTATTCTGAGAGAGACAGAAATGATATATGATTTATTTGGTGCAGGTAGTCCTCACAGACATGTCTGTTTCACTGAGTCCTCTATCTCTAAGAGAGTGCCCAGGTCAATACACTTTCCATGCAGGTTGGAACTTACCTAACCATTAACCACTACATAAGAGAACTATCCCCAATGCTGGCCAACTGATTGCCACTTCTCAGGCCTCTTCGTTTCACACTATGATCAAAACTGTTCATTCATGAACTGATGATGATTCTTGTCCCTCTCATTTTGTTTTACAGTAATATGTGCACTGACAAGCTGAACATCTGCAGAATCCAACAGGGAATGTAATATGGAAGATATACAGACACTGACACACAACCAAACAGGGTTTTGTTACCTCAAGTTTCAGAAAACCCTAGAATATGATGTCAGCAACTTCCGTTGACACAACTTGGTGTACCAAAAACTTTATAGAAACAATAGAAATATCAAAAGGTCTAAAAGCCACATCCGAGCCATTGTCTTTCTGGTTAACCAACAGGGGTTGACATTATATCATGGACATCATTACCTATACGGAGCATTTGGTAGACCATGAGTCAGCCATGTGCACTAGATCTATTGTGGCAGACTTGCCCGATTCTGTAACAAATCTAGATAGTCTTCTAGCTCTCAAATGCCTCTTCATCATCATCAGGCAGAGGTTGTTCAGCAGCTCGAGCCAGTTCTGCCTCATATCTACAACACAGTCCAGAAATGTGCTGCATTTAGAAGAAGTTCAAAAGCAAAGAATATCACAGTCAACAAGAACACTAATCTCAAAAAATTAGTGTGGCTACAGTAAAAATGCATATAGCATTAGATCATGGGCAATTGAAAAGAACTTACTGTTGCTGGGTAGCAATATCAACTTGCACTTCTGGCGGGGCTAGGGCAGGAGACTCCACAAAATGCAGGTTTGCATCCCTGCATGCGCCAGACAGCTCTGTGGTAAGAATCTACTGGCATATAAAATGAACAGTTATGCAACAGAAAAGAAGACAAAACTGTTAGGCAAAATCTAAAAATCCATTCTCCTTGCAAAAAGAGCCACTAATCACATATACAGCAGTAAGTGCTTAAGTTAACACATGCAAATATGCAACAAACTGTGACATAGACAGTCAGAATTGGCTAGGTAAAGGGGACATACCCAGCAAGCTTCCTCGCAAGATACAGGAATGGTTTCTCAAAATTGTAGTTACTCTTAGCTGAAATCTCATAGTACTGCAGGTTTTTCTTCCTGTGAAATGTGACCTGTTTGGCTTTCACCTGCCTGTTCTTCACATCAACCTTGTTTCCACACAATACTATTGGAATGTTCTCACATACCCTGCATGCATAAGACAAGGACATGACTTAGAAGTGTGCTTAGATGAGGACAACTTCTTGCAACAGCAAGTGCTTGCAGCCAGATTTGCTCACCTTGAGAGGTCACGATGCCAGGTTGGAACATTCTTGTAAGTCAACCTTGCAGTCACATCGAACATGATAATGGCACACTGTCCATGAATGCTGTACAGAGATAACAACTTGTGTAAAGTCAGCCTCAAACCAGATCACAAAACTGTGTCATCTCTCAACTACTGCACATATATGAACACAAATACAAACAAAATAAATTGCATCGGGAAAAAACCTTACTAGTAGCCGTCACGAAGACCTCCAAATTTCTCTTGGCCAGCTGTGTCCCAGCAGTAAAATCGGATTGGTCCACAGTTGGTAAAGAAGTCAAGAGGATGGACTTCAACACCAATGGTGGCTGCATACAACACAAAGCAGCATGAGTATCCTTGCCTTAACCATTGTTTCCTACATCGACCACAGGATGCTGCTTACTTCAAACAGAGGGTGGATTGGTAATAAACAACTTGTCACATACTCAGCAAGGCTGCTCCCCTCATCAATGCACTACTAAATCACTCACCAAACAACCAACAACACTAATCATTTTCTGGACTTACGTTCATACTTCTTTTCGAATTCACCCGTCAAATGCCGTTTCACAAATGTCGTCTTGCCTGCAAAAGCCAACAAGCTCTTTTAGCCCTCCCCTGTGAACATTTGCAATCCATGATGGATTGAAGGCTCTGGAAACTGAAATTCCATGCTGATGATCAGAAGCAACAAAGACACAAGATAGCAATCCAAAAGGGGTTTAAAACAAAAGATTCGCTATGAGAAGATATCAGCCAGCACATACCAAACCCTAGGATGTGTGCAGGAAGGAAGCAAAGAAGATCCAAACAAAAGAATTATACCTGTGCCTCCATCTCCAACGATGACAAGCTTGAAGCTTGGGCAGTTATCTGGAGTTACCTGCCCTGGCAAAGCCTTCAGGGAAAAATAAAAAAAAGTGAATCACGCATTTGGTTAGACGAGAATCTGTGAAGTTGCAGTATCAAAAGACGCAGTGGAATCCAAAGAGAAAACGACGCTGCTGCATGCAAGGCGACTTATCGACGAGAAATCGAACACAAAAACTGAAGAAAGCACAGCCGACACAAAACATCAGCAGGAGAATTGAAGACCGAGAAGAGCGTGCAGCAAAAAAAACAAAAAAACTGAAACAACAAACAAATCAGCAGCATAGGGACCCAAAAAAAACTGCGAAATTCCGTGGATCGCGAAGTTGAAATTCAAGCGCTGTAATCCACAGAACACAAGAACGGCTACGATAGTCGCATTCGCACTGACAAAAGACTGATCGAGACACGCACAATGTTCTCCACACGACATACCTAAACACAATCTAAGTATTACGGCAACTACATCAACGACGACATCGGATTGCATCAAATCCGCAAACCACCAGGAATGGAGACAGAAAGGGAGGGGAAAAAGAAGAGGCATACTCCAACAGTGCTCAAACGAGAAAAAGAAAACAAAAACAAAAACGTGCAGAGGGAGAGAGTGAGAGGTAGGAGAAGTTTATCAATAAGCTACTACTACCGCCATAGCTTTTCGCTACCGATTCCAATATTACACAAAAGAAAGAAAGAAAGGAGAAGAAGAAGAAGACGACGATTAGGTACCATGCTCGATAAATGTTTTGTGTTGCACTGAATTTCCTTCCACTCCTGTCGCACAGCAGACACACGAGAAGCAGCAAAGGAGCAAAACAGAAGGAACGACGACAGATTGATTTGCACGCTTGGTCGTCAATCGACCTGCGTCCAAGAAGAAGCAAACAGGGCAACGCCGCTACAGCAGCAGGAGCAGCGAAAGAAGAAGAAGAAGAAGAAGGGAGAAATGGGAAGTGAAAGGGTGGGACGGCTCAAGTAGCGGCGCCACGTTGCGCTTCTTCTTCGTAATATTGACGCTATCTTTTGAATCGATGATACTTACAACATCCATTTGAAAGCTTAAGTTAAGTAGTGCTATCCATCTCCTTCATGCCCCCACATCCATCCAATGTGGGTGAGAGTTCGCTTTTATTGAAATGAACAAACAAACCCCCGAATACAAACCCTAAATGTGAAGTAGGAGGTAGGCGGTAGGTACCAGTTGAAAGCTAAGTAGCTAGTGCCCCATTTGTTGATGATAATCCCCACATCCATCCAATGTGTGTGACAGTTTCATCTAATTGAAAAGGACCCAACAAAGCAACAAATAACCCACCGCCCAAAACAAAACCCAAAGTGGGGAGTAGGAGGGAGGTGGGTTAGGTACCATTTCAAAACCTAAGCAGTGAGTGCCCCATTTTATGATGCTGCCCCATCCATCTCCTTCCTTTGTAGGGTAAAGCCCCAGGACAGGTGCTTTAGGGGGAATAAGGGACCTTGAGGCGAGAGCCAAGGGAGTCCCAAATTTCCATAAAGCTCCCATCTATGTATGGGCTTTACCAGTAGTGTTCCCCACCCATTGAAGCACATTGCTATAGTGTTCTCCCTTGTTGATTCACACCATTCCAATGTTGTTCTCCACCATTGAGTCACACATCACAACTTGTGGAACTGGCAGAAGCACAGCTTGTGGAACCAGTAAACGAAGCAGACCATTACAAATGCCCACATGAACTTTGAGGGTGTCAGTGCGCATGTCCAGCAAGGTGCCCCCACATGATTGTGCTGCAAGGTTGGAGCAAGGAAGGTCAGCAGAATAAGTTAAACTCAGGGCCACTTTAGACAAGGGTCCGGGGACCAAAGGCCCAGGGACCAATTTGAAGCAAATTGAACCTTGAATTGGACCCTTCTTCACATTTAAAAAAACAATTCTTTTTTAAGGTACAATGAGTGTGTCTAAAGGCTTGGGGTCCAATTTGAGAGTCCAATATCAAAAATGTGCGATTGACATATGAGAGGATTACGTTAACATCTGATATTTTCTCTCTTTTTCTTCCTTTTTTTTACTGGGTTTTTTAATTTTCTGTTTCCACTTTCATTTCGTGCATTTGGGAGGGGTTAAAAATACCTCACAGAATTTGAGCAACAAGTTTTTTTTTAAATGAAAAAAAAAAAGCTGAAAACAAAGAAATGAGCAACTTTGGACCCTAGCTTACACTTTGGTTCTCCAAACCATGAGCGCTCCTTGAAGCTATTTTTTTGGGTCTGGACCAATTGGTTTCCCTCCAAAATGATGCCATGTAGGCTAAATCACATTTTGACTTGTCTTGGTCCTGGACCCTTGTCTAAAGGCCTTGGGACCAATGTCAAGCTCTTGACCAATAAGAATGCTTAATTTAATTGGACCCTTGTCTAAAGTGGCCCTAAATGCATCTCACTAAAACCATTCAAATCTACCTGCAAGAAGCAGGACATGAAAAACTTAAAAAATTGTCCTGTAAACAGGACCTACGAACAATGTCGCAGGACTGCACACCGACACCCACAAACTTGGGGTGTTTATCACTCCTGAAGATGACTACTTGTCCCTTCCAAGTACCTGAATAAAACACCAAAACCAGTTACATACTCTGGAACAGGTCTACCATGGCCAATTCCAGAATGTAACTCGTGTCCCCCAGTATTTATTCACAGAACTACAATGGTCCCTTATGGCAATTCAGATCACAAGTGGAAGAAGAGAAAGTGGAACCGGCAGTTCAAAGAGAACTGAATAAGACACCAAAACTTGTTACCCTCTTTTATACATGATAACAGCATCTTTAGAGGCTGGTTTTGTAATATTTTCATATAAAAGCGGGTTCAGAATACCCTAACATCTTGGTGGCACAAATTACATTATTTTTTAAAATGTTGAAATTTTTTTCTTTTTAAAATAAAAATTCTCCAAAAGGGGTGTAAAAAAAAGAGTGAAGGAAAACGGAGCTTTTTGGAATATTTGGGGAATATTTTGGAGGATGATACAACTTTCAGTTAAAATTTGGATTCCTATGAAAACAAGTTGGGCCAAGACTCTTTCTTGGGAGGTGTTTGAAATTTGTACGTTGTTTTTCTGAACACTCAAACAGATATGTCTCAAGTTCCAACATCATCCCAAGTCTGTAGGTTCCAAGAGGACAAATGTTGGGCAAAGCATATGGGACAAAGTGAAGTGCTATTTGGAACAGGTTGAGGAACACAAGAGGAACTTGATGAGAACACATTGAGAACTTGATAGGAACAACAAAAATCCAAAAGAAAAGCAACTGGGCCCCTTGGCTGCATGCAGCTGGCTCACCTCATTGTCTCCCAAGAATATCTATGCCTACCAGTGTTCTCATTACAATTTTGGGCCCGGGCTAATGAGGGGGCTTAGAATTCTGAGGACATTGTCACCAGCAAATTACATTTGGACCAACAACTAGAGGCCACTTTCTGCATTTTGTATAAAATACAGATTGGAAAACATACTTTTTAATAGTTTTAAGAAAAAAATAGTATGTCAATAGATCAACATTTGATAATTTATGTAATTTTTTTTTTTAAAATTCATCACCGCTCAAATTTGTTTACCCTAAACCCTAAATTTGTTGTGTCTATGTATTGTCTGGAATGTGTGATGCACCTTGTGAGGATTACCAGTGTTGGATAGTTAGGCCCGCTTTACACTAGGAGCCAAGGCTGAACTAGAAAAAACTTTTCAATCTGCCCCAAGTACTAATAAATGCTGAAGGGAAAAAAAAAAAAAAACCCAATAAAAAAAAAC